>Ga0335081_10008538_pt1 | contig 16440 bp, 13 predicted proteins | sample Lox_Sample_35_FD_206713 | JGI IMG/M metagenome (GOLD analysis project Ga0335081, IMG submission 206713) | Soil microbial communities from Loxahatchee National Wildlife Refuge, Florida, United States - Lox_Sample_3.5 | ecosystem: Environmental > Terrestrial > Soil > Wetlands | place: USA... | reverse complement strand
TGTATCGCCAGTATCAGGCGGACTTTCCGTCGATGGTGCGTCCTTGCTGCAAGAAAGTCTACCAGCCGACGCGGGGCGAGATGGTGCCGCTTGCCGTGCGTCAAGCGTGGAAGACGATGGTGACCGGCCGTCCGGGTCCGGTGGTGCTGGACGTGCCGTTCGACGTGTTCCTGGAGGCGGCGGCCGAAGAGTCACCGAAGCCCGAAGAATGGATTGCCAACATCTCCAGCCGTTGCGGCGCCGATCCGGACGGTGTGGTCAAGTCCGTCGACATGCTGCTCGGCGCCGAACGGCCCTGCATCATCGTCGGACAGGGCGTGCGCTATGGCGGCGCCAGCGAGAACCTTTTGAAGCTCGCCGAACGCCTGCAAATTCCGGTGGCCGCCTCGATGAGCGGGCTCGGCGCGATCGACACGCATCATCCGCTGGCGCTCGGCCTCGTCGCCCGCGGCGGCCACTATCAGGCCAATCATGCAACGCGCCAAGCCGACGTTTTGCTGGCGCTCGGCATCCGCTTCGACGACCGTACCTCGAGCTCGTGGATCCCGGGCTATTCCTTCACCATCCCGCCGACCAAGCTCATCCACGTCGACATCGACCCCGAAGAGATCGGCCGCAATTATCCCGTCGCGCTCGGCCTGATGGCCGACGTGCGCACCTTCCTGCGGCAAGTGCTCGCCGAGCTCGATCGCCGCAAAGATGTCGGGAACAAACTCGAAGCGCGCAAGAAATGGCTCGGCATGATCGATGGCTACCGCAAGGAGTGGGACAAATTCGTCGCGCCCGGATTTTCCGACGACAGCCGGCCGATCAATCCGCAGCGCGCAGCCGCCGAGATCGACAAGGGTCTGCCGGACGACGCAATTCTCGTCAGCGACATCGGCGTGCATCACAACTGGCTCCTTGGCTATTGCAAGCCGCGCCGTCCGGATTCGCTGATCGGCTGCATGGGCTTCGGCGCCATGGGCTTCGGCGTGGCCGGCGTGCTCGGCGCCAAATTCGCAGCGCCTGACCGTCCCTGCGTCTCGGTTTGCGGCGACGGGGCGTTTTTCATGCATGCCAACGTGCTTGGCACCGCGGTCGAGTACGGTCTGCCAGTGGTCTGGGTGGTGTGGAATAATTACGCTTACGCCTCTATTCGCGGCTTGCAGCGCGGCTACCTGCAGGGTCGCGAGCTAGCCACCGATTTCCACGATCCGAAAACCGGCCAGCGTTACAATCCGGATTTCGCGGCCATGGCGCGCTCCGCCGGCGTCGAGGGTGTGCGCATCGACCGTGCCGCCGATCTCGCCGAGGCCGTGCGCAAGGGTATCGCGGCCAACAAGCCCTACCTGATCGACGTCGACATCGCCGCCGACATCAATCCGGCCGGCGCCGGAGTGTGGGAATTGCCCGGACTGGGGCAGAACAAACCATCGATCGGGACGCGCTATCAGCCGGCGTAAGCCGCGAGGGCCGCCGTGGCACAAGATGTAGCGGTCGTCGCGGGCGCAAGCGGCGTCGTCGGCTCGAGACTCTCGCAAGCGCTCGTGGCGTCGGGAAAATTTCGCGTCGTCGGTTGCGCCCGCCGTCTGCCGGCGACGGACAACCGGATTGCCGGGGTCGATTACGCGACGCTGGATCTGAGCAATCCCGACCAGTGCAGACAGTTCGCCAGCCAGGCTTCCGGCGTAACGCATCTCTTCTACACGGCGCGCGCCCAATTCGTCACCGGGCAGGACGAATCCACCGACATCAACACGGCGATGTTCCGCAATCTGCTCGACGCGGTCGAGGCGGCGAGCCCAGCGCTGCGGCACGTCCACATGGTGCACGGCACCAAGTACTACGGCTCGACCGATGGGCCGTTTCCGACGCCGGCAAAAGAAGACGAGCCGCGCCACGCGCGCCAAAATTTCTATTACGCGCAGGAAGATATCGTCATGGCGCGGACAGCGCGGCAATGGAGCTGGAGCGCGAGCCGTCCGCATTGCATTTGCGACTCGTCGTTGGCGACGCCACGCAGCCTGCCTCTGCTGATCGCAACCTATGCCGCGATCTGCCGGCATCTCGGCGAGCCGCTCAGCTTTCCTGGTACGCCCGGGAATTACCATTCGGTCTATGAGTGCACCGACGCGAGCCTGCTCGCCCGCGCTATCGTCTGGATGGCGACCGAGCCGCGCTGCGCCGATCAGGCCTTCAACGTGACCAACGGCGATTTTTTTCGTTGGGAAAATTTCTGGCCGGTCTTTGCGCGCCACTTCGGCCTCGCGCCGGGGCCGATAAGAACCATCTCGATGACCGACGAAATGCCCGCTCGGGCGCCGGTCTGGCGCGACATCGTCGCCAAGAACGGTCTCGTCGATACGCCGTATGAGAGCATGGCGCTGTGGCGTTACGGCGATTTCATCTTCGGGCCGGAGTGGGACAAAATGTCGAGCACGACGAAATTACGCCGGTTCGGTTTTCACGAAGTCGCCGACAGCCTGCAGATGTTTCTGGGGTTCTTCGACGACTTCCGCCGCCGCGGCGTCATTCCGGCGCCCCGGATCATGGAATGACGCGGTTGTCCCGGTACCAAGTGAACAGGCGCTGGAACATGGCCGCGTTCCCGACCGCATCCGAGAATCCGGCCTGCCGGATTTTCGTCGTGTCGGTGCAAATGTCGTATTCGGCAGCGAATCGTGAATTCGGTGCCGTGTAATCGCCGCGCACCCAAGCCGCCGCCCGCTCAATGGGAAATACCCGCAGCCCGTGCCGGGCAGCCAGCGCATTCCAGGTGCCGGCGTGGCGCGTCAAAAAATCCGCCAGCGGCTCGCCGCCGGCGCCTTCGGCCTTCAGCCCGAAGTAAGCGGCAACACCGGGCCACAGGCCACGCCAGCGGAAACATTCGCTGTTGTTGAGATTAAACGCGTTGTTGGCGCACGGTCTGTTGGTCGCGACGTAGAGCGCGGCGCGGGCGAGCAACGAGGCATCCATGACTTGAAACTGCGACTCGAAGCAGCGGACACTGGCGGGAAACCACAGTGGTTCGGCAAGTTCGCACCGGATTGAACAATAGACGGCAAGCACCAGCGCGAGATTGAGCGGATTGCCATCGGCGTAGCCGCAGACCGAGTGCGGACGGAGCGCGGTCCAGGTCCACGGTTTGCCCGCTTGTCGTCTCCGGATCAGATCCTCATCGGCGTAATAGAAGAGATTGCCGGCAAGTCGTGGCGCGTCCTCCCGCGCCGGGGTCGCAAACGGCCCGAGATGGCAGCCGTAATACTTCATGCCCTGCTGCAGATTGATGTTGCGGAAATCCGGCGCATTGGCCTCGAGCCCGTCAAGCAGATTGGCGAGCGCCTCGATCCGCGCCGTTCCGGTGCCGACGCTGGCGCAATCGAACACATGGGTCACATCGCGGCAGCCGCGTAGCGCGTTGTGGAGTGCCGGCTTGTCGTGAATATCGACGAGCAGATGGCAATATCGGCCATCCTGCACGCCGCTCGGCCGCCGCGATAGGCCATAGACGCACCAGCCGGAAGCCAGCAAATGCTCGGTCAACGGCGTGCCGGTCACGCCCGTCGCGCCGAGAACCAGTGCCACGCCCCGCGCGCTCATTTAGTCACGGCCCAGCTGTTGCACGAGCGACGCGACGCTATCGATTTTGTCGATGGCAAGAAGCGCCTCGACAAGGCGTGCGGCCTTTGCCGAGTCAAAGATGCGCTCGGCGGCATCGGTGAATTTGGCGATAATCTCGGTCTCGCTCATCGGCCGCTCTGGCGCGCCGCGATTGACGTCTTCGCGCGCTTCGAGCTTACGGCCATCGCGCGTGGTGACGACGACGGCGCCAGAATAGAATTTCGGAAACGTGGTGCGATCGTCAATGACGTAGTCGACGCGGTCGGCAAGGGAAAGAATCTCGGGATCGCGCAGCGCCGTGTCCTTGAGATCGTCGAGCGTGAAGCGGCGGCGAACCAGCGCGGCGGCGGTGGTAAAATAGATGCTGAACTGCGCGGCATAACTGTCGCGTGGCCGCCGCTTGGCGCTCTTCGGCTCGCAGACAAGCTGCACGGCGGCCTGCGGCAAAAACGCCGTGACCTCCGCGATGTCGGCCGGGCGCAACTGGTATTGCTCGGCCAGCCGCACCGCCGCGTCGATCGTCGGCACATTGAAGTAGCAGGCCGGCAGCGGCTTGTGCGCGATGGTCGCGATTTGCCAATCGATACCGAGACGTTCGGTCGCGAGGCCAAGTTCGCATTGACCGGCAAGCTCGCCGAGATAGAGGCGATAAAGTCCACGCTTGCCCTCATAAGGCAGCGCCGGGCCGGTGAAGCCGCCCTTGGCGAGGGCCGCGGCGGTCATTCCGGCGGCTCCCGCCCAGCCGGGATGCAGACGTTTGGTCCACGCGCCTTCGGCGGCGAATTCCTGGCTGCCCGCCGCCATGCTCAAGGCGATGCCTTGCGCCATGGCCGTCTGATGCGGCGACAAGCCGAACAGCCGGCTCGCGGCGATGGCGGCGCCAAAGGTGCCGACGACGCCCGTAGGGTGAAAGCCGCGCTGCTGGAAGCCACCTTGGACGACGGCGCCCAAACGCACCGTGCACTCCAGCGCCGCGATGTAGCTTAACAGGAGTTCGGTGCCGCTGACGCCGAGGTCGGCTCCGAGCGCCAGTGCTGTGGTGCCGCAGGAGCCGCTGGGGTGAACGCGGCCATAGATCGAGGTGTCGTCGTAGTCGAGGCCATGCACCAATATGCCATTGGCCAGGACGGCGTCGCGCAGCGCAAGCTTGTCGCGGAATCCGATGACCGTCGCCGGCCCCGACCCGAAGGCGAGCAGACCCTCGACTGCGCGCTGGCCGAAGTCGAAGGAAGCGGAAGCAAGGGCGGCGCCCACCATGTCGAGCAGCAGCAGCTTCGCCTTGCCAAAGATTTCGTTCGGCACCGTTTCGCGGCGCAGCTTGCAAGCGAAATCTGCGAGGCGGCTGGCGATCGTTCCGGTTTCCAATTCGGAGCTCATGACGCGCGAACCTCAACCGACGCTTGCCTGGATCGCGATATGCGCGCGGAATTTGGCAAAACAAATTCGAGAATGGCTGCACGCTTCGGCGAACTGCACAACCGCCAGTCTCCTACAATATGAATTGATCTTTGCCAATGTGGTAGATACGTTGGATGCCGCCAACACAGCGAAGAATGAAGAACTAAGGGTGGGGCGGGAGAATGCATCACACTTCGACACCGGCGCGGACGATTGCACTGTTGTTTGGTGCGCTGCTCGCCATCGCCACGCCCGCCGTATCGGGACAAGCTTCCGCAGCAGAAAATTGGCCGACGCGGCCGATCAAGATCATCGTCCCCTTCGCCGCGGGCGGCGCAGTCGATCTCGTCGCGCGGTTCCTGCAGACCGACATGGGCAAAGCTCTCGCCACGACAATGTTCGTCGAGGATCGGGGCGGCGGCGCCGGCGTGCCGGCGTCCGAGGAGCTGATCAACTCGCCCCCTGACGGCTACACCGTAGCGCTGGTGTCGAGCAATTATGCGTCGAATGCGGTCATGCAGCCGCATCTGTCTTACGACCCCATCAAGGACATCACACCGATTTCGATGACCGTCATCAATACGGTACTGATCCTGGTGCCGGCCGATTCCTCTATCCACACACTGGCCGATCTGGTGGCGCAGGCGAAAGCCAAGCCGGGTGCGCTCAGCTACGGCACTCCCGGCGTCGGCACCGCCATGAATTTTGCCGGCGAGTTGCTGCGCTCACGCGCCCACATCAACATCACGCAGGTTCCGTATCGCGGCGCGGCGCCAGCCCTGAACGATCTGCTCGGCCATCAGATTCCGATCGCGATTATGGGCATCGGGCCGTCCTTGCCTTACATCAAGTCCGGGAAGCTGCGCGCGATCGCGATCACCACCGACAAGCGTTCGAAGTTTCTCCCCGACGTACCAACGGTAGCCGAGGCCGGCTATCCGGGCTTTAGCTCCGGTGAATGGTTCGCGATGATCGCGCCGAAGGGCTTAGCTCCCGATATCACCGTGAAACTGCATGACGCCGTCGTTACAGCGATTGAAAGCCCGGATGTGAAGGCCAAGATCGAGAGCATCGGGCTTGAGACCACCTCGAGCACGCCGCAACAGCTGCATGATTTCATGGTTTCGGAAACCGAACGCTTTCGCCGGACCGCAAGCGAAGCCAAAATGCTCGATCACAAGTAGCCTGCTCCGTTAGCCGTTCGATCCGCGTGGTCCAGTGCAATGCCCGTCATCGACTTTCGACTGCGGCCACCGCTTGCCGGCTTCCTCAAGATGGCGCTGTTTGTCGAGAACGAGCGCCGCGACTGGACGACGCGGGTTCACGGCTTTGAGCCGGCGCCTTCGGCGCGCGAAAAGTCGATGCCGCTGTTGCTGGCGGAAATGGACCGCGCCGGCGTGTCCGTCGGTGTCGTGATCGGACGGAATTCCGGACGCTACGGCTCGATCAGCAACGAGGACGTCGCGGATATCGTCAAAACCTATCCCGGCCGCTTTGTCGGTGCCGCCTCGATCGACCCGACCAACCGCAAAGCGGCTTGCGAGCAAATCCGCAACGCCGCCAAAGCCGGCTTTCGCGCGATCAACATCGAGCCCGGATCTTATCCGCTACCGATGATGAGCGACGACCGGCGGCTCTACCCGATCTATGCACAGTGCGAGGACGTTGGACTGCCGGTCATCATCATGGCCGGCGGCAGCGCTGGGCCGGATTTGAGCTACACCGATCCGGTGCATCTCGATCGCATCGCCGCCGATTTTCCCGCCCTGAAGATCGTGGTGTCGCATGGCGGCTGGCCCTGGGTTCACCAAATCCTGCACATCGCGTTCCGCCGGCAGAACATCTACCTGTCGCCGGACCAGTATCTGGCCAATCTGTGCGGAATGGACGACTACATCCGCGCCGCCGACGGCTTTCTGACGGATCGGTTCCTTTACGCAAGCTCCTATCCATTTACGCCGGTCGACGGCTATGCCGCGTGGTTCCGGTCCCTGCCGATCCGGCCCGAGGCCATGGAAAAAATCATGTTTCGCAACGCCGCCAGTCTGTTGCGGCTCGACGTCAACAGCACCTGACCCGAACGCTCGGCGATTATTGAGGTGAGAAACGCCATGAAAACCGTTGGAAGAATCTTTGCGGCCCTGGCTTGCGCCGTGTTCGTTTGCGCCGGCAGCTTCGCCGCGCGCAGCGACGACTATCCGAACAAGCCGATCCGGCTCCTGGTCGGCTACGCGCCCGGCGGGGCAGTCGACATCGTCAGCCGCATTCTGGCCGACCAGCTGGAAAAGCGGATGGGTCAACGCATCGTCGTCGACAACCGCCCGGGCGGCGGCACCATCATCGCGCTGCAGACACTCGCCAGGGCGGAACCCGATGGCTACACCGCGATGATGGCCGATATCGCGATGGCGGCCAACCCGGCGCTGCACAAGACCCTGCCCTACGATACGTTCAAGGACTTCGAGCCGGTTGTGCTGGTCGCGTTGCTGCCGGGCGTCATGGCCGTCGACCCCAAGCTGCCGGTCAAGAATGTCGCGGATTTCGTCAAGCTGGCGAAGTCGGAGCCGGGCAAGCTCAATTACGCGTCCTCCGGCATCGGCAGCCTCGGTCATCTCGGGCCTGAATTGTTCAAGTCGGAGACCGGCACCAACATTGTCACTATTCCCTATCAGAGCGGCGCGCAGGTCATGCAGGCGCTGATGAGCGGGGTCGCGCAAATGATCTTCACCACCGCACCGCCGCTGCTGCCGTTCAAGGACAAGGTTCACGTTCTCGCCGTGAGCAGCGAGAAGCGGCTGCCGGCATTGCCCGACGTGCCAACCTTTGCCGAATCCGGCTTGCCGGGCGTGAAGGTGGCGCTGTGGGAAGGTGTTTTCGTGCCGCGCGGCACCGACGAAAAGATCGTCCAGAAGCTCAACGCCGAATTCAATGCCGTGCTGCAAATTCCCGAGGTCAAGGAACGTATCGCCAAACTGGGCGGCGAGGTCGTCGGCGGCACGCCGGAGCAGCTGGCAAGCTTTCTCAAGGAGGAAGTCGCGAAATGGCAGAGGGTCGTGCCTGCGAGCCTTCGCAACTAGCTGCACGGACGGTCGCCATCCGGGAGCGGACTGACCAATGACAGTTATCGATTTCCGCATCCGGCCGCCCTATAGGGGTTTCCTTGACACGCTGATGTATTCGCAGCCGGAACGGCGCGACCGCTTCACGCGCCAGCTCGGCTTCGAGCCGTCGCCGGCGGCGAGCGCGAAATCCTGCGATCTTCTCATCGAGGAAATGGACGACGCCGGCATCGATATCGGCGTCGTCGTCGGACGCAACTCCGGATTTCTCGGTTCGGTCGAGAATTCCGACGTAGCGGCGTGCGTCGCCGCCTATCCCGGCCGCTTCATCGGCGTTGCTTCGATCGCCCTCGCCGATCGGAAAAAGGCGATTGCCGAGATCGAGGCGGCGATATCGTCCGGCTTTAAGGCCGTCAACATGGAGCCGGGCGCGCAGCCTGTGCCGATGGATATCGACGACCGGCGGCTCTACCCGATCTACGCCCATTGCGAGGACAATTCGGTGCCGGTGATCGTGCTCGCCGGCGGCAATGCCGGGCCGGACATCGGCTCTACGGTCCCGGTCGCGATTGACCGCGTGCTGGCGGACTTCCCCACGCTGAAAATCGCCGCAGCGCACGGCGGCTGGCCCTGGGTGCATCAGATTCTGCACGTCGCGTTCCGGCGGCCGAATCTGTACCTGTCGCCGGACATGTACCTCGCGAACATGCCGGGAATGCGGGACTACCTGAAAGCCGCGGACGGCTTTCTCGCCGATCGCTTCATGTACGCCAGCTCATTCCCGCTCACTCCCGTGAAAGGGTATCGCGACTGGTTCGACACACTGCCACTCAAGCCCGAAAATAAAGAACGCATCATGCATCGTAACGCGCTCGCATTTCTCAACATGGCGACCTGAAGACGAGGCCGCTCTCGATCAATCCAACAGGCAGTGCAAGGAACACAGCACACGATGGACCAATATTTGTTCTTCATTCTGCTGGGCATTCCGGCGGAATACGACGCCAAGTTCAATGCCGTCTATGACACCGATCATCTTCTGCACATGACCCGCATCCCCGGCGTGCGGGACGCCATGCGATACAAGCTCGAATGGTCCGACAATGCCGACATGCTGCCTTATCTCGTGCTCTACCGCATCGATGACCCGGAGCTGCCGCGCTCCGATATCTGGAAAGAGCACGCCGCGATGGGAGACTGGGCAACTCAAATCCGCCCCCATGTGACGGGGCGGCGGAACGGCGTTTATCGCCAGTTATTTCATGCCGGCGACGGCGCTCCCGACTCCAACGACTGCGAATACATTTATTTCCTGCAGCAATCGGTGCCGCCGGACTTGGACGGCAAATTCAACCAGCTCTACAACACCGATCACGTGCCGCTGATGCTGCAGGCGCCCGGCGTCGCAAGCTGCACCCGCTACAAGCTGCACTATACGGAGTCCGGCGACGTGCCCGACTATCTGGCAGTCTATGCGATTGCCGGCGCCGATACGCCGCGTTCGCCGCAGTGGAAGATGCAAACCGGGCGCGGCGCGTGGCCGACGCAAATTCGACCGCATTTCACGGCGCGGCGTAACGGCGTCTATCGCCGCACCGGCGTGTTCACGGCGCGATAAACGGGCGCAATTGCAGTTCGAAATCGGAGTTACCATGGAACAGCGCAACATCGGCCGATCGGGACTGCGCGCGTCGCTGCTCGGCCTCGGCTGCAACAATTTCGGCCCGCGGCTCGATCTCGCTGCAACCAAGCGCGTGGTGTTTCACGCGCTTGATATCGGCGTAAATTTTTTCGATACCGCGGATGCCTACGGGCTCGGGGCGTCGGAAAACCTGCTTGGCGAGATCCTCGGCGATCGGCGCAAGGACGTCATTCTCGCCACCAAATTCGGCATGGCGATGGACAAGGATCGCAAGCTCTCCGGCGCTTCGCGGCGCTACATCATGAGCGCGGTCGAAGCGAGCCTCAAACGTCTGCGCACCGACTGGATCGATTTCTATCAGTTGCACCAGCCTGACCCGCTGACGCCGATCGAAGAGACCATGGCCGCGCTCGACGATCTGATAAGACAGGGCAAGGTTCTCTATATCGGCTGCTCGAACCTGCCGGCCTGGCAGGTCGTGGAAGCCAACGGCGCGGCTGCGGTCCGCGGGTCTGCGGCGTTTCTCGCCTGCCAGGAGGAATACAGCCTCCTGGTACGCGAGATTGAACGCGAGATGTTGCCGGCGATGAAGAAGTTCGGACTGAGCCTGCTGCCCTACCGTCCGATTGCCGGTGGCTTCTTGACCGGAAAATACCGGCGCAATGAACCGCTGCCGGAAGGCGCCCGTCTATCGTCGGGCGCCATGAAGCGCTTTACCGACAAGTTTTTCACCGAGAAAAACTGGGATCGCCTCGATCGCCTGGAAAACTTGGGCAAGAAAAACGGCCGCACCTTGCTCGACATTGCGTTCGGCTGGCTCGCGGCGAAGCCGTTCATTCCAAGCGTCATCGCCGGCGCCAGCACGCCGGAGCAAGTCGACGCGAACTACAAGGCGGTCTCCTGCGCGCTGACGCAAGATGAACTGGCGCAGATCGACGCGATATTTGCCGCACAGCAGCCGAAATGAAACGGCTGCCTAGCTTGCGGCGACGCGGCCTTATGAAAATTTCGAGGGATTAATTGGTACAGCTGGGTGGATTCGAACCACCGACCTCCTGATCCACAGTCAGGCGCTCTAACCAACTGAGCTACAGCTGCATGGGGCCGCCCATTGCGCGCGGAACGTAGGAGTAACGCCTCAGTTTGGCAAGATAGCCGAAACCAGGCCCTGAAAATGCAAAAAGCCCGGGCGTGGCCCGGGCTTTCCCCTCGCCGCAGTCATGCGGCGGCGATCGTAGGGCCGCGGTCAGGCGACCTTGCTGAACGCCTTGTTCATGCCGTTCTTGATCGGCTCGGCGGTCTCGGTCGCGACCTTCTGCGCCAGCGCGTTGAGTTCCTTGGTCTGCTCGCTGAGCGTCTCGAACTGCTTGCGCGTATGCGCGCTGGACAGTTCGATCACTTCCGACAGGGTCTTCGCTGTCATCAGCTCGCCGACGAAGTCGAACGCCGCATTGGTGTTGGCGCGCGCCGCCTCGATCACCTTGAGGCCGTAATCGGACGCGCCCTTGGTGGCATTCGAATAGGTGGTTTCGAGCACGTCGGTCGCCTCTTCGGCGGCGGCCTTCATCTTCTCGTAGGTGTCCTTGCACTGCGCGACGCCGCGCTCGGCAAATTCACGGAAAGCGGCGGGCATTTCGACCTTCGGAATTTCGAACTTCGGCATCTCGAATTTCGGCATCTCGAATGGGCCTGCCGCAGGTTTGCTTTTGGTCCTCGGGGGAGTGGTAGTGGTGGTGGCTTCCGCCATGACACTGGTCCTTGATTTCGCTCGTTGCGTCTTGGGCTGTCTCACCTGGAGAGCTTTTTCTTCATTGGCCTCGCCGCCCTTTGCGCGTTGCCTGATATCGTCTTGTCTCGGTACCGCGGCGAAAACGTCGTCCTCGTGAAGCCCACGCAAGGGCCGCGCCACCTTCTCAGAAATCAGATAACAGCTCTTTTGGTGCATTGCAACAGGAATTATTGCGATGCACAAAGAAATAAGTCAAATTGTTGAAATAATTGAGAATTTTAGAGCCCCACAGCGGGGCCGGACTATGTCGTTGATTTGCTACTATCGACCACGATCTTGGCGGCACTTTGTCCAAGATCCTGCACCTGTGACGATAGTGCCTGCATCTGTCGGCTCAGATACTCTGATTGCAACCGCATCAATTCCGCCGTGTCCTTGGCCTGCATCAGCTTTTGGGCGAATTCAAACGACGCCCTCACGTTCTGTTCGGCGTAAGTCATCGATTTATGGGCGATTTCGGTGGCGCCACTCTGCACCGCCTGAGCTTGGCCCTGGAACTGCCCCAGTGCCTTATTGGCCGCCTCGATGAAACCATCAAAGGTCTTGCGCGCCTGCGTCACGCCCTGTTCGACGAAGGTCCGCATCTCGCTTGGAATTGCAAATTGTTCGAAGGGATCTGTCGCCATCACACACTCCTCGTGCCGGAAGGCCTGCCTATCCTAGCGCGAATTGACGACCGCTGGGCAAGCCAGATGCAATGCTCCCGGCGCGCTGCCGGCTAAGTCCCCGCGGCGATTAAGGTTATCCCGCCAAGCTTGGCCGCCCAGGCGGCTCTCGCCATGGACGCCGCAGACGCGTCGCACTATGCATTATTAAGGATTTCTTTAGGCTTCGAGTTCCAACGCGCATGTCGATCGTGGAGAAAGAGTTCGCGCTATTGAGGCATCCGCGGCTCATGCCGCTGGCGACGGGCGCGTGGCCAGCTTGGCTGTGGAGTAGCGACGGCGCGCACATCGTGTGGGCCAATGCCGTCGGCGCGGCGATACTCGGCGACGCGACGGTGGCGAGGTGTTCGCAACGCAGCTTCGCCGCCGGCGACACCCGCTCTGCTCAAATTGTCCGCATGGCTCCGACGCTGCCGTCATCCGGCCAAGAACGACTGGAGCGGCTGCGCGGCTTTGGCGCAGCTTTCGGCCGCGCGCTCACCTGCGCCTGCTCGCGCATCGTCTTGGCTGACGGCAATGCCGGCGTGCTGCTTGCTGCAGTAGAGCCCGCGGGTCTCCAACTTAGTCTCGGCGAACGCGTCCACCGTCTGTTCAGCGATTGCGAAGAGCCGATCGCCGCTTTTACGCCTGATGGCACGCTGCTCTACGCCAACGCGGCGGGGCAGTCACAGCTTGTGGGCGCGACTCTGCTGTCGGCACTCGGCATCGAAACGCTCGCTGCAACCGTGCTGGAAACCGGCAGCGGCAGCGGCACCGCGCGCATCGGTCAAGCGGATGTCCACGTCGCCGGCTTTCGGCTCGGCAAAGATGCGTCGCGGGTCTTGCTGCTCACCATGCCGCAACAGCCGGGGAAGATGCCCGAGGAGCAAATTGAGAACGCGCCGCAAGTGCTGGCGCCGACTACGGCGTCAGCCGAGACCGCCAATGCGGCGCCGGCTGCCGCGCCTATCACGCCGGAGGCGGAGCTTACAACCGGTGCGACACAGCAAGAGGCCCCCGGGGAGCGGCGGCATCCGTTGCGCTTTGTCTGGCACATGGATGCCGACGGTCGCTTCGGCGTCGGGTCGGACGAATTCATCGAGCTTGCCGGACCGCGGACGAGCGCCGCTTTCGGCCGACCCTGGAGCGAGATCGCCGCCGAACTGAAGCTCGATCCCACCAACCAGGTGGCGCGCGCCGTGGCGAGCCAGGAAACCTGGAGCGGCATCGTCCTGCCATGGCCGGTGGACGACTCGGCCGAGCCGCTGCCGGTCGAATTGTCCGGCCTGCCGGTGTTTGACCGCGACCGCAAATTCCGCGGCTATCGCGGCTTCGGCGTCTGCCGCGACGTCATCCGCATCAACCGGTTGGCGCAGGTGCGCCGCGCCCAACCCATGGGTTTGGAGCCGGCTCCGGAAGGCTACGAGGAAAAGGACGAAGCCTCCGGCACCACGCCGCAAATGCCGACCGCGATCGCCGATCAGCCCGAAGCTGCCGCTGCCAACGAACCGGCGACCCCAACTCTGGAGCAGACGCCGTCTCCACCGGAACGGCTGGCGCCCGCCGCCGCGCCGGCGTCAGCCAATGTGGTGCCGTTTCGTCCATCGACGCCGGCCGAGCCGAGAGTGGCACCGACACTGAGCCCGGTCGAACGGCGAGCCTTTCGTGAATTGGCGCAAGAGCTGACGGCGCGATTGCGTGGCCCGGAAGAGGAGCCAGCCGCCGACGGGCGCAGCGCCGAAGCTTTGCCGGTGCAAGCGGTCGAAGCCGGCGCAGACGCGGCGCGGATGATCGAGCAGGTTCTGCTCGACCGAATCCCGATCGGCGTTCTGGTCTACCGACATGACAAGCTTCTCTACGCCAACCGTCACTTTCTCGAGTGGAGCGGCTATGGCGATCTCGCTGCGATCGAGGCGGCCGGTGGTTTGACGAAGCTGTTTGCCGAGCCCGCCGCCGATACACTGGCCGAGGCTGCCGCCGCTGCTCACCCGTCACTCAAGTCACTATCGATCGTGACGCGGCGCGGCGACAAGCTGGCGGCCGACGGCCGTATGTTCACGGTGCCGTGGAACGGAGCGGCGGCGCTGGCGCTGGTCCTGTCCAACGGCAGCGCCGAGGCGGCAGCGCGATACACCGACAATGCACTCGCCGGGGCCGAGAAAGCGAGCGAGGAACTCAGGGCGATCCTCGACGCGGCGACTGATGGCGTCGTAACGCTCAACGCCGAAGGCCACGTCGTCGGCGCCAATACCCGTGCTGCTGCGCTGTTCGGCAGGACGGCCGCCGATCTTGCCGGCCGATCGCTTGGCGATCTGTTTGCGCCGGAGAGCGAACGGGCGGCGCGCGATCATCTCGATCGGTTCCTGCGCGGCGCGGGCACCGTTAGTGACGTCATTGAGGTGGCGGCGCGCACGGGCGAGGATCGGCTGGTGCCGCTGGCGATGACGCTCACCCGCGTCGGCGGCGACCGGATCTGTGCGGTGTTCCGCGACATCACAGGCCGCAAGCAGAGCGAGGAAGAACTGCGCAACGCCAAGCGCGAGGCATTGCGCGCGGCATCGGCCAAAGCGGAATTCATCGCCAAGGTCAGCCACGAAATCCGCACACCGCTCAATGCCATGACCGGCTTTGCCGAGGTAATCATGGCAGAGCGCTTCGGTCCGATCGGCAACGAGCGCTACCGCGAATACATCAAGGACATCCACGGCGCCGGCACGCATCTGGTATCGATGCTCAACGATCTCCTCGATCTATCGCGAATCGAGACCGGCCAGATCGAGCTTGCCTTCGCCAACGTCAATCTCAACGAGCTGACCCAGCAATGCGTCGGCATCATGCAGCCGCAGGCGAACCGCGCTCGCATCATCATCCGCACCTCGCTCACCCCCGGTCTGCCGCTGGTCGTCGCCGATGAGCGCTCGCTGCGCCAGATCGTCCTTAACCTGATCACGAATTCGATCAAATTCACCGGCCCCGGCGGCCAGGTGATCGTGTCGACCGTCTTCACCGACAGCCGCGAAGCGGTGTTACGCGTGCGCGATACCGGCTCCGGCATGAGCGAAAAGGACATTGCAGCCGCGCTGGAACCGTTCCGCCAGGTCGCCACGTCCGGAACCTGGGGCTCGGGGGGCAGCAGTTTCGGCCTGCCTTTGACCAAAGCCCTGGCCGAGGCCAATCGCGCCAATTTCAGCATCAAAAGCGCCCCGAACGCCGGCACTTTGGTCGAAATCGCCTTCCCGCCGAGCCGCATCGTGGCGGATTGACAGCGCCGCCGGCAAACAGCGCATACACTGCATAGAGTCGCGGTTGTCGCGTTTTCGCCGCCATTCACCCTGATGCTCGGCGAGGGGGCGCATCGATGCGCATGGTCAAGATCCTCGTCGTTCTAATCGTCACCGGCGGCATGCTGATACCGGCCGCGGCACGCGCGGCCGACGACGTCGATCTGCTGCTGGTGCTCGCCGCTGACGTGTCGCGCAGCATCGACGACACCAAATTCCAGCTGCAGCGCGACGGCTATGCCGCCGCCATTTCCGACCCGCGCGTGCTCGACACCATCCGCTCCGGTCATAATGGGCGCATCGGCGTGACCTTCGTCGAGTGGTCGGGCGTCGGCGCGCAGCATGTGGTGATCGATTGGACTGAGATTGGCAACGCCGCCTCGGCGAAACAATTTGGCGACCAGCTCGTCGAGAATCCGCGCTCGTTCGCAGGTCGCACCTCGATCAGCGGCGGCATCGAATTTGCCCTGGCACGGCTTGCCGCTGCGCCGTTCAACTGCCTTCGGCGCACCGTCGACGTGTCCGGCGACGGGACCAACAATGACGGCCGCGCCGTCGCCGATCTGCGCGACCAGGCGGTCGCCAACGGCGTCACCATCAACGGCCTGGTGATCCTCAGCGAGAATCCGATGCCGTGGAATCCGGAACATACCAATCCGCCGGGCGGCCTTGACAATTATTACCGCAATAACGTCGTCGGCGGGCCGGGCGCCTTCGTCATGGTGGCGCAGAACTTCAATTCGTTCGGGCAGGCCATCATCGCCAAGATGATTGCCGAGGTGTCGCAGGCGCACGAAGCCAAGCGATGGCAGGCCGCCGGCCGTTGAACGCCGCCCCGGTGTCGTGGAGCGCTTAATTGCTTAATGGCAGCAGGCATTTGGAGCTCGCGCGCGAAATGCCGGCCACGAAAGCGACACAGATGCCCGGCAGGTTTGCACCGGACATGCCACTCGGTATAGTCGACCGGCCCCACACCAAACGGAAAATGCGTCCCGTGACCGCGGCCACCGGCTTGAAACGCCTT
>Ga0335081_10008537_pt1 | contig 16442 bp, 15 predicted proteins | sample Lox_Sample_35_FD_206713 | JGI IMG/M metagenome (GOLD analysis project Ga0335081, IMG submission 206713) | Soil microbial communities from Loxahatchee National Wildlife Refuge, Florida, United States - Lox_Sample_3.5 | ecosystem: Environmental > Terrestrial > Soil > Wetlands | place: USA... | reverse complement strand
TCGGCCGATCGCATCAGGAAGCTGCCGTCCGCGTGCCGGGTCAGTTCCACCTCCGGCGCGAAGAAGCGGACCGGCCGAAATGGCGCGTTCAGCACGTCTTGAGAAGCATTGAGCATACTGAATGTCCGCAGCTTACTGGATGCAATTTCTGACCGCAAGGGCTGTGCTAAACTTCGTAACGAAGCCGCAGTGCTTTTCCACAAAAACCTCGCCGATCAAGGCATGAAGCAACGTGTCAAGTCGTCATCCAATGGCGCCGCCAATGGCCGCCAACAATTTTCGAACGATTTGTACGACCAGCCTGGGCACCTGATCCGGCGCGCACAACAGATTGCCGTTTCGATGTTCCACTCCACGATCGGCTATGACGTGACTCCCGTCCAATATGCCGCGTTGCGCGTTCTCCAGGAGAATCCCGGGATTGACCAGGTCACCCTGGCACGCCTGTGCGCCCTCGATACCTCAACCGCGGCGAACCTGGCAGTGCGACTGGAAGAACGTGGTCTCGTGAAGCGGACCGTACCGGCCAAGAGCAAGCGCTTTCGCGTGCTTCAACTCACGCCGCGAGGTATGGCACTTGCCAAGAAACTCCTGCCACCCGGGCGCCTGGTGAGTCGTCGCTTGCTGCAGGCGCTCGACAAGCAGGAACAGAAGATTTTCCTTCGTTTGCTCAAGAAATTCGTGCATTTGAACAACGAAGAAAGCCGCGCGCCACTCGATCGCCATCTCGCTGGAAGCCGAAATAATCACCACAGCGCGGGTGCTGGTCCTGGCAACTGATCTTCTGCGGAATGTGGCGTTGCTCAGATTATTTCCCAGGCCCGACCTCTGCCACCGCAGCGAATTTCTCTTTCACTTCGTTCGGAATAGGACGGCCCTCATACTTCACCGGGTCTTCGCTGAGTTGCACAACCCAGACCCGCGTCTCATAGCACTCCACCGCTGTCGCATCCCCTCTCATCAGGCGATGACGCACGACAAAGCTGCTGTTTCCCCACTTGCTGACGCACGATTCCACGACCACATCGTCGCCATAGCGCGACGGGATCTTGAATTCCGCTCTCATGTCCACAACCGGAATGCCGGCAATGGCGTAGGTTTTGAGCATGTCGCGCTTGTTAATGCCGGCGCGCTCGAATAGCGCCCGTGTGCAGCGGTCAAAATATTCGACATAGCGGGGAAAATAGACGATGCCGGCGGGATCGCAGTCGCCCCACTCGATGCGGATAGTCTGTCGATTTGTGAGCATAGATATTTGTGTAGCCAATGAGTTTAGCGAGAGTATGCATTCGTGGTGAGCCTTGTCAATCTCAGTAGAAAATTGTCGAGGCTCTTGCAAAATCACGGAATGTTCAGTATACGGAACGTTGGCGTGAGGCAAAGCAGGCGTTGTCCTGACCGATGAAAACATCATTCCACAGGAGACGGGGATGAAAGAGAAAAGTCTAGAGGATCTGCTGCAAGCCGCTGGGAATCCGGTTGCCATGTTGCGCAATTCACAGATCGGCGCTTACGTCTATCCCGTGGTTCCTTACGAATACTCCAATTGGCGCGACGAACAGCGGGCCTGGCGCGAGACCGCCGTTCTCTTCGACCAGTCTCATCACATGGCGAATGTATACGTAGAAGGTCCTGACGCCCTCAAGATGCTTTCTCATCTCGGGACCAACAGTTTCGCGAAATTCCCTGTCAACCGCGCCAAGCAGTTTTCCCCCTGCAGCTATGACGGCTATGTGATCGGCGACGGCATTCTTTTCCATCTCGAAGAGAACCGGCTGGTTTTCGTGGGCCGCGCCCCGGTGGCCAATTGGATACAGTTTCACGCCGAGACTGGCGGGTACAACCTCAAGATCGAAAAAGATGACCGATCCCCATCGAACCCGAAGGGGAAAGCAGTTGTTCGGAGCTGCTATCGCTACCAGATCCAGGGCCCAAACGCTACCCAGATCCTGGAAATACTGAATGGCGGACCACTTCCGGAGATCAAGTTCTTCAACTTGGATGTGATCAACATCGCGGGACGAAAAGTGCGCGCGCTGCGCCACGGTATGGCCGGCGCTCCCGGCCTGGAGGTTTGGGGGCCCTATGAAGAGCGGGAGGAAATCCGTGCTGCCATTGTCGCTGCCGGCAAAGACTTCGGCCTTCGCGAAGTCGGCGCTCGCGCCTATGCCACCAACACCCTCGAGTCGGGATGGATTCCTTCTCCTCTCCCGGCAGTGTATACAGGCGAGAAAATGAAGGCATACAGACAATGGCTGCCTGCGACCAGCTATGAGGGTACGGGCTCGATCGGTGGCAGTTTTGAGTCCTCGAACATCGAGGACTACTACATGTCTCCCTACGACCTGGGTTACGGGCCGTTCATCAAATTCGACCATGAGTTCATCGGAAGGGAAGCGATCGAGAAGATGCAAGCGAAGCCACAGCGAAAGAAAGTGACGTTTGCGTGGGAGTCCGAAGATGTGCTCAAGGTCGTCGCATCCATGTTCGAAGCGGGAGACCTTTACAAGTACATCGACCTGCCGCTGTCGAATTATGCTTCCGCCTCGTACGACAAAGTAGTGAGCGGCGGGCGAACGGTTGGCTTCTCGATGTTCAGCGGCTATAGCTACAATGAACGTTCTATGCTGTCGCTCGGCGTGGTGGATTCGGATGTCGAAGTGGGAACCTCGGTGCAGATCGTGTGGGGTGAACCGGGCGGCGGGACGAAGAAGACCACCGTCGAACGGCACAGGCAACTCCCGATTCGGGCCATTGTCAGCCCTGTGCCGTACTCCAAGGTGGCGCGCGAGACGTATGCAAAAGGTTGGCGTACGGCTCAGGTGTGAGTGCCTGAGTTGCGCTCCCCGTCGATCCAGTCGACAGTCTTGCTGAATCCGCCAAAGACGTAGAAATGCAGTCCGGCGATACCGGAAAGCGTCACCGCATTTTCGCTCCGCAGCGACGCGGCGAGCTCTCGAATGATCGGCTCAGGCCCTTTTTCAGTGAGAAGCTTCGCGAACGACGGGTGCTCAGTCAGCACCTGTAGTGAGTTGCCGATTCCGCACCGAACGGCGTAGCGCGCCAGGGTAATCAGGCCGGCGGGACCAGCAAGGCCGACGCGAACGGGGATGTCGATACCTTGTTTGCGAATCCGCTGCAGCCATGCCAAGATCGGTTCCGCTTTGAAGCAGAACTGGGTCACAATGGAAAGCTGCAAGTCGGCCTCGCGCGCGAATTTCAGCTTCGCCGCCAACGCCTCATCCAGAATCGATTCTGAGATTTTGGGATTGCCTTCGGGAAAACCGGCCACCGCCATGCGAGTGATGCCCAACTTTTGAAACACTCCGGTTTGCATGACCGCCAGGCTCGAATCGTAAGGCCCCGCCGGCGAGGCGCGATCGCCGCCAATGACCAGAATTCGATCGACGCCCGCCTCGCCGGCCAGTCGCGCAGCGAACTGCTCAAGCTGAATGGCGCTCTCGAGATGGCGCGCGCCCACGTGTGGCACCGGAATGAGCCCGGCGCCACGTAGCTTGGCTGCGGGCTTAACTGCATCCATCGGATTTGAGCCGGGAATCCAGGTCAGGAAAACTTCCGTGCCGGGATCGAGACGGTCCACCGCCGCGTCCAGAACCTTGGACTGACCCGGATTCACCTCGATGGAATAGCCGCGCAGCATCCCGGCAACGGTCGGCGCGGCTGTGGCGCTTTCAGTCATGCAAGGTTCAGCGTACTGAACATCGGCACGCATTGTCCTCACTTCCGTTCTTACTTGTCAAGCGCGATCGAGACCTGAAAATACATTTCTGATGGTTTTGCATACAATGAAAAATCGCTTTGCTTGACAGCCGTCAGCAAAAGTGAGAGGTATTGTTGAGCGCTAACGTTCCCGAATCCCATGGACATTGGCGAGGGCTAGGGGTGGCTCTTCCCGACTTGATCGATCAATACCTGTCAGGCGCTGACAGCATCGCAGAAGAGGTGACCCATGCAAAGCGAACCGGTTATGGATGTAGCCCACCTTGGGCATTTGGAGCTCCTGACTCCAAGACCGGAAGAAAGTTTGCGCTTTTTCGTCGACGTGATGGGGATGACGGAGAGTGGCCGCGAAAGCGACTCGGTTTACTTGCACGCTTATGACGATTACGAACGCCATTCGTTGAAGTTGACTGCTTCCGAGCTGCCTGGACTGGGCCATGTCGCGTATCGTTGCCGGAGCCCGCAGGCGCTGGAACGGCGCGTGGCTGCGCTCAAAGGCTCGGGCTTCGATATCGGTTGGACGGACGGCGATCTGGCCCATGGCCCGGCGTTCCTTTGCCAAGATCCCGACGGGCACAACATCGAACTCTACTACGAAACGCAGTGGTACCAGGCGCCGCCAGAATTGCGGCCGGCGCTGAAAAATCAGGCGCAACGCTTTCCGGCGCGTGGAATCAACGTGCGACGGCTCGATCACTGGAACGGCTTGGCCGTCGATATTGCAGCCAATCGGAAATTCTTCGAACAATACTTGGGATTTCGCTTGACGGAGCAGATCGTGCTCGATGACGGCTCCGAAGCCGCCATGTGGATGACCTGCACCAACAAGAGCTACGATTTTGCATACACACGCGACCACACCGGAACGAAGGGCCGCTTTCATCACGTCACCTATGCCGTGAACAGCAGGGAAGAGGTTCTGCTCGCGGCCGACATCTGCCTGGAGAATGGGGTCCACATCGAGACCGGCCCGCACAAGCACGCCATCCAGCAGACTTTCTTTTTGTATGTGTACGAGCCGGGAGGCAATCGAGTGGAGGTCGCGAATGCGGGAGCACGCCTGATTCTTGCGCCCGACTGGAAGCCGATCCGCTGGAGCGAGGCCGAGCGCAGGAAAGGCCAGGCCTGGGGCCTGAAAACAATCGAGTCGTTTCACACCTATGGAACGCCCCCCGTGGAAGTGGAGAAGGTGAAGATCGGTGGCTGACAAGAAAACCGCACTAGTGGTCAGCGCGCATTCCGCTGATTTCGTTTGGCGAGCCGGAGGCGCAATCGCTCTCTACGCCGCGCGCGGATGGGAGATCACCGTCGTGTGTCTGTCGTTTGGCGAGCGCGGCGAATCCGCCAAACTCTGGCACGAGCCAGGAATGACGATGGAGAAGGTGAAGTCGAACAGAAAAGAGGAAGCCACGCGGGCAGCAGAGATCCTGGGCGCCAAAGTAACGTTCTTTGATATTGGCGACTACCCAATGCGAGTCCCAGACAGCGTCCTCTATGAATTAGCCGCGCTCTATCGGAAGATTCGCCCGGAATTCGTACTCACGCACTCGTTGCACGATCCTTACAACTTCGATCATCCGCTGGCGTCCCACGTCGCGCAGGAAGCTCGCATCGTAGCCCAGGCCCACGGACACGAGCCCGGAACGCCTGTCATCGGTGCTCCGCCGGTTTTTCTGTTCGAGCCGCATCAGCCGGAACAATGCGATTGGAAGCCGCAGGTGCTGCTCGACATCACGCCGGTGTGGCCGAAGAAATATGCGGCGTTCAAGGAAATGACCGCCCAGCAACATCTCTGGCAATACTACGAGCGTGTCGCGTTGCAGCGTGGCGCGCAAGCCTCGCGCAATTCGAATAAGAAGATCGTGTACGGCGAAGCTTATCAGCGTGTCTTCCCGCAGGTCACGGAGGAGCTGGAATGAACAAGCCTGTGGTGGTCCGGCAGGTCGAGCAGCCGCCGGCCGATGCAGTTGCTGCCCTTGAGAAATACGGCGTGTCGACAGTGCACGAAGCGCAGGGGCGCTGCGGCCTGCTCACCGCCTACATGCGCCCGATCTATGCCGGCGCCGCCATCGCCGGACCTGCCGTTACCGTTTCACTTCCGCCTGGCGACAACCTGATGATCCACGTCGCCGTCGAAGTCTGCCAGCCCGGAAGCATTCTGGTGGTTGCGCCGACGTCGCCTTGTACGGACGGTTATTTCGGCGAGTTGCTGGCGACTTCACTGCGCGCCCATGGCGTGAAGGGTTTGATAATCGACGCGGGATGCCGCGATGTTCGTTCACTCACAGAGATGAAATTTCCAGTCTGGAGTCGCGCCATCAGTTCGCAAGGCACGGTGAAGTCGACGCTGGGATCGGTCAACGTCAGCGTAGTATGCGCCGGGGCTCACATTGCAGCTGGTGACGTGATCGTGGCCGATGATGATGGGGTCGTTGTAGTGAAGCGAGGCGCCGCGTCCGAGGTGGTCGCCGCATGCGAGCAACGAGTCCGCAAAGAAGAGGCCACCCGCGAACGGCTGGCGCGCGGAGAACTCGGCCTCGATATCTATGGCTTGCGGGCGAAAATTGCCGAGCTTGGCCTGAAATATTTGTAGAAGGAGATCGCATTGAGCGGGCGCTCGCAAACTCCGATTCCCTGCACGCTGATGCGGGGCGGTACGTCGAAGGGTCCGTTCTTTTTGGCGAGCGATCTCCCAACCGATGTGCCATTGCGCGATCGTGTGCTGCTTGCTGCGATGGGCTCTCCCGATGCGCGCCAAATCGACGGTATCGGCGGCGCAGATCCACTCACCAGCAAAGCGGCAATCATTTCCCGCTCCTCGCGGCCGGGGATCGATGTCGATTATCTTTTTGCGCAGGTGGCGATCGAGCACCCGCTCGTGGATGTCACGCCGAACTGCGGGAACATGCTCGCTGCGGTTGGGCCGTTTGCCGTCGAGCGTGGTCTGGTGCGGCCGATCGATCCTGTCACGCCAGTCAGAATCTACATGGTGAACACTGGAAACATCGCGGTCGCGCACGTGCCGACACCGGGCGGCAAAGTTATTTACGACGGAGACACCACAATCGCCGGAGTGCCCGGCACATCCTCGGCCATTCGCATCGACTTTTTGAACACCGCCGGCTCGGTATGCGGCGCATTGTTGCCGACCGGGCACTCGCTCGACACAGTCGATGGCATCGAGGCGACTCTCATCGACAATGGCATGCCTGTGGTCGTGCTGCGGGCTGCGGACTTCGGAAAATCAGGATACGAGACTCCCGCCGAGCTCGATGCCGATAAGAAATTCAAGCAGCGACTGGAAGAGATTCGACTTATGGCCGGCGAGCGAATGGGTTTAGGCGATGTGTGCTCCAAGGTCGTTCCCAAGATGACCTTGATCGCGGCAGCGCAACGCGGCGGCGATGTGGCGACGCGCACTTTTATCCCGCACAAATGTCATGCGGCAATCGGCGTTCTGGGAGCTGTAACCGTAGGAACCGCGTGTGTGCTGCCCGGTTCGGTAGCGTCGGGGATCGCGTCCGTTCCTGAAGGCACGGTGAATCGACTCTCGGTCGAACATCCCAGCGGCGAATTCTCGCTGGAAATTGAAGTGGACGCAAAGAGCGACCGGGAACTGAGCGTTCTCCGCTCCAGCCTGATTCGCACGGCCCGCGCGCTGTTTCGGGGCGAGGTGCTGATTCCCGCAAGAATATGGGATGGAGCGACCTCGAACCTTCCGGCAACCGATGCGCCGATGATGGAGCATGCGTAATATGATGGCGCGCTCGATTCGGCGAATTGCGATCGTCGGTTTCGGCGAAGTCGGTGGAATTTTTGGAACTGATCTCGCGAAACAGGGAATCGAGGTTGCCGTCTTCGACATCCTCTTTGATTCTGCGGCTCATCGGCCGCAAATGTTGGCCAAAGCCCAGGCATGCCGAGTGAAGGCCGCTGACAATTTAGACGAGTGCATTCGCGATGCGGACCTCGTGATTTCCGCCGTTACGGCTTCCTCAGCACTCGACGTTGCGCGAGACGCGGCAGCAGTCGTGCACAAACAGCAAATATTTCTCGACATCAATTCGGTTTCACCAGAAACAAAACGCAAAGCTTCCGCCTGCATCGAGCCGAGCACGGCGCACTTTGTCGAAGCAGCCGTAATGGCCGGAGTTCCCGCTCCAAGATTGAAAGCTCCGATGCTGCTTGGCGGTCCGCATGCGATCGAGACGGCTGAGCGGCTGCGGTCGATCGGGATGAATGCGACGGCTGTGAGCGATCGGATCGGCGTCGCATCGGCGGTGAAAATGTGCCGCAGCGTAATGATGAAAGGCCTGGAAGCTCTGACCGTCGAATGTCTGTTTGCCGCGCGGCAGTATGGCGCCGAAGATGCCGTGCTGGAGTCCTTAGCCGCCAGCTATCCGAGCCTGGGCTGGAAGGACGATCTGCCGGATTACTTGATCAGCCGCGTTGCGCAACACGGACGCCGGCGCACCGTCGAGATGCGTGAAGTCGCTGAGACACTGCAGGCCGTCGGCATCGAGCCGACCATGGCATTGGCCACAGCACGGCGCCAGGAAGAACTAGTTGTTGAAATGCACGAAAAGAACATTCGATTGGACGGAAATAATTTCTCGTGGCGTTCTCTTGCGGATGCCATCGTCTCTCGCCGCGGCAGCGGCAATGAATCCTGAAAACTTGTCTTACCGGTTCGCCCTGCGCCTTGGCTCGAAAGCGGCAGACTCCTGGCTGTCGCCACCGAATCGGAGTGCCGCCCGTGAGATGTTGATGCTCTCCCTGGTCGCGTACGCATGTTCAACCATTAACGCGGCCACCCTGGCGCCTTCGCCATTCTCGAGCGCCTGTACGATGGCATGGTGTTGGCGGTGCGTGAAGCGCAACAAGTCGTACATGCGCGGAAGATCTACCTTGTCGAAAGCGATCGCCTGGGCTGAGGCAAAAGGAATGCGCATGTTGTATTCAATCGCCTCCGCGACCACCTTGCTGCCGGCCCCATCCACGATCAGCGCATGAAATTGTTTATTCATGTCGCCGTAGCGCGCTTCGTCGGATTCAATCAGGTAGCCCTTCGAAAAAATCTCGTCCCCCTCTCGGAGGCATTCGTGGAGGGAATTGATCAGCCGGCGCGACGGACCTTGTTCCGCGAGCATGCGGGCCGCCACTCCTTCGAGTGCGCCGCGGACATCGATCGCATCCATGATCTCGCGTGGGGTGAAGGCGCGCACCACGAAGCCGCGAGTGTCGAGTTGGGTCAGAACCCCTTCCCGCGCCAGGATGGGCAGGGATTCGCGCACCGGCGTTCGGGACACCCCAAGCCTGTTCGCCAGCTCGACTTCTCTTACCCGTTGACCGGGACGCAGCTCGCCCTGCAGGATCATCTCGCGAATTTTTACGATTACCCGTGAATTCTTGCCGGCCATGATGTATGCAGGAACCCAAATAGCTACCGAGACAAATTGGGCACCGGAATGTTACCAACTCCTCCCGAAGCGCGCAAATTGTTTCGTTTCATGTTTGGGACCGAAGATCTGCTTGCAGCAGCGAAGTGTATGCAATCATGGGATCGTGAGGCGGATAATGTTGACGCTAATTGCATCAATGTATACAATCGGCGCCTAGCCAGACTCGTGCGCCGAGATCGTTAACCGGCCTGTTTCTTAGAGGAGAGAATGTGGGCTACCGAAGTCTCGAGCAGCTGTTACAAGCCGCCGGTAATCCGGTGAAGTTGTTACGAAACTCGCAGACTGGGCCTTACGTTTATCCCGTCGTGCCGCCCGAATTTTCCAACTGGCGGGACGAGCAGCGCGCCTGGCAGCAAACCTGTGTCCTCTACAACCAGTCCTATCACATGACCGATATGTATCTGCACGGCCCAGATGCGCTGCCATTACTCTCCTACCTTGGGGTAAATAGCTTCAAAGGTTTCGAGCCCAATAAGGCCAAGCAATTCGTGCCCTGCAATTATGACGGCTACGTCATCGGTGACGTGATTCTCTTTTACCTCGACAACGAGTTGTTCAATATTGTCGGACGTCCCTCGGTCCACAACTGGGTTCAGTATCACTGCGAAACCGGCGGCTATAACGTAAAGCTTGAACGAGACGAGAGGTCCGCCGCCCGCCCTGGTCCGATCGTTCGCAAGGCTTATCGCTACCAGGTTCAAGGCCCCAACGCCATGAAGGTCATCGAGAAGGTGACTGGCAAGCCCGCCCCCGACCTCAAGTTCTTCAACATGACCACAATCAAGATCGCGGCACGCAGCGTTCGTGCCTTGCGCCATGGCATGGCTGGACAACCGGGTCTCGAATTATTTGGCCCGTGGGACGACGGCGAAGCCGTGAAAGCAGCAGTGGTCGAAGCTGGCCAGGAGTTCGGACTTCGGCAGGTCGGAGCCCGAGCATACTCCTCGAATACGCTCGAGTCGGGATGGATTCCATCCCCGATGCCGGCCATCTATTCCGGCGAAAAAATGAAGCCATACCGTGAATGGCTGCCCGCCAAAAGCTACGAGGCCATCGCGTCGCTTGGTGGCAGTTTCTATTCGAATGACATCGAAGATTACTACCTCACGCCTTACGATCTCGGTTACGGTCCGATCGTCAAGTTCGATCACGATTTCATCGGGCGCGAAGCTCTCGAGAAGATGGCCGGCAAGCGCCATCGAAAAAAGGTCACGCTCGCTCTGGATAGCGATGACGTCACGCGCGCCATCCGCACCATGTTTCAAAAGAACGGGCGAGCGAAGTATTTCGACTTTCCCTCCGCCGTGTACTCCACGTTGCCCTATGACAAGGTGTTGCGTGATGGCAAATTGATCGGCATCTCGACTTGGTGCGGCTACAGCGCGAACGAAGGCCGTATGCTCACACTGGCTATGCTCGATGAAAAGCACGCCGAAGTCGGCACCGAGGTTACATTTGTCTGGGGAGAGGAAGCGGGCGGCTCTTCGAAACCCACCGTCGAACGCCACGTGCAAACTGAGATTCGCGCCATCGTCAGCCCGGTCCCCTATTCTGAAGTTGCGCGCACGTCCTACGCGGAAGGTTGGCGGACCGCTCAAAGTAACGCGCCAGCGGCCCATGCGCCAAGCTTGTCGCGGGAGAGAGCTTGAGAAATTCCGCCATTCTGCTGGTTCAATGTCCGGACCAAAAAGGACTCGATGCCACCATTGCCGATTTTATCTTTCGTCACGCCGGCAACATCCTGCATTTCGAGCAGCACCAGGCTGGAGCCGAGCGCTTTTATCTTGCCCGCATCGAATGGGAACTCGATGGCTTTCAACTGGATCTGAAAGACTTTCCCGCCCGGTTCAAACCCATCGCAGAAAAATTTTCCATGAATTGGCGGGTCGTGCCTTCGAGTCACCGTCCACGAGTTGCCATCTTCGTCTCCAAGCACGACCACTGCCTGGTCGACCTTCTCTATCGGCAGCGCAACGGAGAACTCGCTTGCGACATCGCCATGATCGTGAGCAATCACCCAAATGCCAAGCGGGACGCCGATTTCTACGGCATTCCCTTTTGGGTGATTCCGGTCACGAAAGAGAATAAAGCCGAGGTGGAACGCCAGGAACTGCAACTGTTGCAGCAATATGAGGTCGATCTGATCGTGCTGGCCCGTTATATGCAGGTATTGTCGTCCGATTTCATCGCGCATTATCCTCAGCAAATCATTAACATTCATCATTCCTTCTTGCCGGCATTCGTGGGAGCCAAGCCGCAGCTGCAGGCTTACGAGCGCGGGGTCAAGTTGATTGGCGCCACCGCGCACTATGTCACCGACGTTCTCGACGATGGCCCGATCATCGAGCAGGGCGTGGCGCGAATCACGCACCGCGACACACTGGATGATCTGGTGGAAAAGGGTCGCGATCTCGAGCGCGTGGTGCTTTCGCGTGCCGTGCGCTGGCACATCGAAAATCGCATCCTCCTGTACAACAACAAAACGGTGATCTTCGAATAGTAAGGCTGGGTCGTATCGAGAAACAGGCGTGAGTTCCATTGCAGAGATCAACAAAGGTGCTGAGTTCGAACATCGTTCGCGTGTGCATCGAAGAGGCATTGGTGAACGCATATCTGGGAGCGCATGCCCATGAGCAGAAGAAGCGCGGAGAATTCCGGTCGATCTGGAATTCGAGTACGAGCAGCCCGTCTGCGATTCCCTGGCAGATGCCGTAGATTACCGCGAAGTGCGCGACAAAGTTCTCGCCGCCGTCGAGAGCCGGCGGTTTTGCCTGGTTGAGAATATGGCCAGGGCAATTTTGGATGAGGTTCGCAAGCAACCGCGCATCACACGAATTTACGTGAAGGTGACCAAGTCGAAGGCGTTACAGCAAGCGCGGGCGGTCACCGCGGCGGTTGAGTGGGTCCGCGCGACATGAAGTTGGTTACCGCGAGGTACCCATCCGGCGAACGCAACATTTTCGGCTAGAATGGGCAACAATAACGCGTTTTGCCCGCCATTTTACAAACCATCTCAGGGGGTCGACATCATGGCAACCATTGCTTCTTCAATTGAAATCGACAGCAGCGTAACCGAGTTCCTGAAGCGCCCGAAGAAAATGCTGATTGGCGGCCAGTGGGTGGAAGCCGCATCGGGCAAAACGTTCGATACTTACAATCCCGCCACTGGAGAAGCTCTGGCGAAAGTTGCCGAAGGGGATCGCGAGGACATTGACCGTGCCGTGAAAGCGGCGCGCAAAGCTTTCGACGACGGCCCCTGGCCCGATATGCTGCCCGCCGACCGCGCTCGCTTGCTCTGGAAAATTGCGGATCTCATCGACCAGCATCACGAAGAGCTCGCCGAATTGGAGACCCTCGATAACGGCAAGCCGCTGCTGTTCTCTCGGATCGTCGACGTTCCGACCTGTGCGGGTCACTTCCGCTACATGGCGGGATACGCCACCAAAATAGAAGGCACCACCATTCCCATCTCCATGCCGGGCGCCAAGTATTTCGCATATACGGTGCGCGAACCAATCGGCGTGGCAGGCCAGATCATCCCCTGGAATTTTCCGTTGATCATGGCTGCACTGAAACTGGCGCCGGCATTGGCCGCCGGCTGCACCGTTGTATTAAAGCCCGCGGAACAGACCCCGTTGACTGCGCTGCGTCTTGGCGAACTGATACAGGAAGCTGGCATTCCAGATGGCGTCGTCAACATCGTCCCCGGCTATGGCGAAACCGCCGGCGCCGCCTTGGCCGCGCATCCCGACGTGGACAAAATCGCCTTCACCGGTTCCACCGAGGTGGGCCGCCTGATTGTTACCGCGGCTGCCGGCAATCTGAAAAAGGTATCGCTCGAGCTCGGCGGCAAGAGCCCGAACATCGTTTTCGCGGACGCCAATCTCGATTGCGCGATTCCGGGCAGCGCCAATGCCATCTTCTTCAATCAGGGTGAAATCTGCGCGGCAGGCTCGCGCCTGTTCGTCCACAAAAGCATTTTTGACAAGGTGGTTGGCGGTGTTGCCGATATCGCGAAGAAAATGAATGTTGGTCCAGGTCTCGACCCTGCCACTCGCCTCGGGCCTCTCGTGTCGCAGGAACAACTCGAACGTGTTTGTGGGTACCTCGATTCTGGCGTGAAGGATGGCGCGAAAGCGGCCGTGGGCGGAAATAAGATAGCCGGTCCGGGATACTTCGTGGAGCCCACGATCCTGGTGGATGTGCGGCCAGAGATGAAAGTCGTTCGCGAAGAAATTTTCGGGCCGGTGGTCACCGCCATTCCGTTTTCTGATCCCAATGAGATTGTGAAATCGGCGAACGACACGCGCTATGGACTTGCCTCGGCGGTGTGGACCCGGGACGTGAGCACGGCGCACAAAGTCGCGGCAAAACTGCGTGCGGGAACGGTCTGGGTCAATTGCTACAACGTGTTCGATGCCGCGCTCCCGTTCGGTGGATATCGCCAATCGGGATGGGGTCGTGAATCCGGACACCAGGCGCTCGAATTGTATACAGAGACCAAGGCGGTGTGCGCACAGTTGTAGCTGATTGGTTTTTTTCTATTTGGCTGCTATCGCCGCAGGCTCGCAGCTCGAAGCTCGTAGCTCGAAGCGACTTCAGCAAAGGAACTCGACATGAAACCCATCGCTGGCTATCGTCCGTTGTTTCCCGGGACGCAGCCCGATCTTCTCCATCCTCCCTACGTGTCTTCCGGCAAGCGTGCCCCTACCCGGCCCCCGGTTCGGATTCCGTACACCTTGTCGGAAGTGACAGGGCCGTCATTCACTCCCCAGGTGGTAAGTCCCAAGGCATGCGATTTGACGCGCCAGCATTCCGGCGAACCTCTCGGAGAAAGAATCATTGTCAGCGGCCGCGTGCTCGACGAGAACGCGCGCCCCTTGCCAAACACGCTGGTGGAAATCTGGCAGGCGAATTCGTCGGGACGCTATCGCCACGATGTCGATCGGCATGACGCGCCTCTGGATCCAAATTTCACTGGATGCGGGCAGGCGATTACCAACGACCGCGGCGAATATCGGTTTGTCACGATTCGGCCTGGCGAATATCCTTGGCGCAACCATTACAACGCCTGGCGCGCCGCCCACATTCATTTTTCGGTGCAGGGGCCGTCATTCGCGACGCGGTTGGTGACGCAGATGTATTTCCCAGGCGACCCGCTTATTCCCTTCGATCCGATTTTCAATTGCACCGCAGACGAAAAGGCCCGCAACCGCCTGATCTCAGTTTTCGATTGGGAAACGACGCTTCCAGAGCACGCCCTGGGCTACCGTTTCGACCTGATTTTGCGCGGGCGCGACGAGACGCCGATGGAGGATCAATGAGCTTACGTGCCACCACCTGGCAAACCGTCGGGCCCTACTTCCAGATCGGCTTGCAGTGGCTCAATCAGAATAATCTCGCCCCCGAAGGAGTTTCCGGCGAGCGCGTCACCATCGAGGGCCGCGTTCTCGACGGCGACCGCGTTCCGGTACCCGATGCCGTCGTAGAAATCTGGCAAGCCAACGCGCGCGGCAAGTATGCGCATCCGGAAGACACGCAGGCGAAGGTGTTAGAGCCTGCATTCACAGGCTACGGCCGAATTCCAACCGATGGCCAGGGAACTTTTCGCTTCACAACCATTAAGCCGGGTTCCGTGCCCGGCCCCGACGGCAACGATCAGGCGCCCCATTTGCTGGTGTCGATCTTCATGCGCGGCCTGCTCACGCGATTGGTGACTCGAGTCTATTTTCCGAATGAGCCGCGTAACGCGGGAGATTGCATTCTCAATCTCGTCGAACCCGAACGGCGTTCTACACTAATTGCGCGTCCCATCCCTGGCCGCCCGGGAGCTTACGCGTGGAACATCGCTCTGCAAGGGCAAAACGAAACGGTGTTTTTTGAACTGGGATTGTGATTCACTTGGAAAAATTCCAAAATGCGTCGATCACCGTGGAAGAGCGGCGCTTCAGGGCCGCGTAGGTCGTGCAATATCGATCAGGGCTTTAGCCCCGGTGGTCGTTTTCGGAGATCCCCATGACTGAAGTGCAGCTTCTCATCGACGATCGCGACAGGGCCGCATCGAACGCGGCCACCTTCGAGCGCGCCAATCCGATCTCCGGCAGCGTTGCCACTCGCGCCGCGGCCGCGACGGTTGACGACGCGCGCGCGGCGGCGGAAGCGGCGGCTGCGGCATTTCCCGCATGGTCTGCGCTCGGACCAAACGAACGCCGCAAGAAACTCCTGCGCGCGGCTGACCTGCTCGAAGCGCGCACTCCCGACTTCATCGCGGTCATGATGGACGAGATCGGCGCGACGGCAGGTTGGGCCGGCTTTAACTGTTATCTGGCGGCGCAAATGCTGCGTGAAGCCGCGTCCATGACGACGCAAGTCTCCGGCGAAACCATTCCTTCCGACGTTCCTGGCAGCTTGGCATTCTCCATTCGTCAGCCAGTCGGCGTGGTGTTGGGCATTGCTCCGTGGAACGCTCCAGTGATCTTGGGTGTGCGCGCTGTCGCGATGCCGCTCGCTTGCGGAAATACCGTGGTGCTCAAGGCATCGGAGGTTTGTCCTGCAACGCATCGCTTGATCGGCACAGTGTTGCGTGAAGCCGGCCTCGATCACGGCGTGATCAACGTTCTCACTCACGACGCAGCCAGCGCGCCGGCGATTGTGGAAGCTCTCATTGCGCATCCCGCGGTGCGGCGCGTGAATTTCACCGGTTCGACGCGCGTCGGCAAGATGCTCGCGGTCACGGCGGCAAAGCATCTCAAGCCGATTCTGCTGGAACTGGGCGGCAAAGCGCCGATGATCGTCCTCGACGACGCTGACCTCGAAGCTGCCGTGAATGCCGCTGCATTCGGCGCTTTCATGAATCAAGGCCAGATTTGCATGTCCACCGAGCGCATCATTGTCGATGAGAAGGTCGCCGACTCCTTTGCCCAGAAGTTTGTCTCCAAGGTGAAAAATTTGCCCTGCGGCGATCCGCGCCAGGGCGAAGTCGTGTTCGGAGCAGTTGTCGGAATGCCCACTGTCGATCGCGTACATACCTTGGTGAGCGATGCGGTCGCGAAGGGCGCCAAAGTTCTGCTTCAAGGCGAGGCGAATGGAACCATCATGCCTGCCGTGATCGTGGACCACGTCACCCCGGCGATGCAGATTTTCCGCGAGGAATCGTTCGGCCCCTCGGTTTCGATCACACGCTTCAAGACCGTCGAAGAGGCGATCCGGCTGGCCAACGATACCGAATATGGACTCTCA
>Ga0335081_10008536_pt1 | contig 16444 bp, 11 predicted proteins | sample Lox_Sample_35_FD_206713 | JGI IMG/M metagenome (GOLD analysis project Ga0335081, IMG submission 206713) | Soil microbial communities from Loxahatchee National Wildlife Refuge, Florida, United States - Lox_Sample_3.5 | ecosystem: Environmental > Terrestrial > Soil > Wetlands | place: USA... | reverse complement strand
GCTCCGCGAAGCTGCAGCACGGGCTTCAACTCCAGCTCCCGCGCCGTAAACCGACGCAATGTCGTTCCATCGGTGAGATAGACCACCTCTCCCGACTGATCGGTCCGCAGCACCTCGATGTGGCGGGCCCCATACGCATCCATGACCGGCGGCGAGGGATGATGGTAGGGATTGTAGGCGCCGACCGAGACGACCGCCTGCTCGGGTCGAACGGCGTCGAGCAACGCCGGCGTGCTGGAGGTCCGGCTGCCATGATGGGGCACCTTGAGCACCGTCGATGCCAGCCGGTCGGCTTGGGTGCGCACGAGCTCCGCTTCAGCCGGCCGCTCGATGTCCCCCGTGAACAGAAAATGATACTCGCCCAGGCCGATCCGCAGAACGATCGCCGAATCGTTCAATCCATGCCCGCCCGGAGTGTCCCGGTCGGGCACGAACGCGTCGGTCGGATGGAGCAGGTCGACGGCCACCGGACCGATCCGGATCGATTGGCCGGCGGCCCGGATCGTCGTCATGCGTCCGGCGAATTCGACCGCAGCCGCTTCCCACGCCTCCGCCACGGCTCCCCCCCTGTGGACACCGTTGTGCCACATCTCATCGACGGGGAAGAGGCGCAGCAACGCCGTCTGGCCGCCGATGTGGTCGGACTGGGGATGGCTGGCCACCAGATAGTCGATCCGACGGATGCCGTGATCCCAGAGATAGGGCGCGACGACGACCCGGCCGGTGTCGTAGGTTCCGTACTGCGGCCCGCCGTCGATGACCATCGACGCGCCGGTCGGAAAGGTGATCACCGCCGCGTCCCCCTGCCCGACGTCCAGAAAGCTCACCCGCAACAGCCCGTCGGCCCGCAGGAGCCCCGCGAGCGCCGTCGCCACCCAGAGCGCGATCATCCCGGTGCCCAGCCAGCGCACGGCGCGCACGCGCCTGCCCCACACCAACCCCGCCATGCCCCCATAGAGCGCGACGACGGTCAGCAGCGACGGGCCGGCCAGGTGCACGATGGCGCCGGGCCAGCGGGCGAACCAGCCCACCGCCTTCAGGAGAATCGTCACCGCCCAGTCGTTGAGCATCGCCAGGGGAAATGTCGGCAGGGAGAAGAGCAGCGTCAGCCCGGCGCTGAGCAACCCCAGGGGAATCACCACGACTTCGATCACGGGCAGGATCAGATTGCTGACCAATCCCACCCAGTTGAATTGCCGAAAATGATAGAGCACCAACGGGGCCGTGGCCGCGGTGGCCGCGGCCGTCAACAGCAGATAGAGCGCACTTCGCCGCAACCACGGCATCCACCAGCCGCTTGCGTCAGGCAGATCGGCCTCGGCCGGTTCGCGTCGCGCGTCCTCCTGCCGTCCGCTCCACCAGGCCAGCGCCACCGCCATGCCCAGCACGGCGCCGTAGGAGAGCTGGAACGAAATCGAGCCGAGCGCAAGTGGATCAACGACAAGCACGGCGAGCGCGGCGAGGGCCAGCGCCGACAACAGATCATGGGGACGAGACAGGAGCACCGCGCCGCAATAGAGCAACAGCATCAGCAGGGAACGGATCGTCGCCGTCTGGCCGCCCGACAACGCCGTATACCAGACGACCGCGGGCACGGTCGCCAGTGTGGCCAGCTGTGTGGGGGTCAACCAGATGGTCAACCGCAACAGCCACCGTTCCGGCAGCAGCCGGCACAGGCCGCGGACGAGCAGGAAGATCACGCCGGCAAGCAGCGCCAGATGGCTGCCTGAAATGGAGAGCAGATGCGCGACGCCGGCCGCGGTGAAGGCGTCCCTCACCTCGGGCGTGATCCGGCCCGTGTTGCCCAGGATCAATGCCGAGAGCAGCGCGGCCGACGGGGGCGACAAGGAGGCCGCCATGGCCTCATCGATCCGGTCGCGCCACGCCTGTATGGGACGGAGCGCCCCGAGATCGAGCGGGCCGGCGCGCTCATCAATTCGTATCAGCTGGTCGGCCCGAACCGACGCGGAGGCGGCAATCCCCTGGCGCTGCGCGTATCGACCGGCGTCGAACAGGCCGATGTTGTGCAGACCATACGGCCGCCGCAGCTCCGCCGTGTACTGGAGCCGGTCCCCTGCGCGCACCATCCCCCCCTCCTCTCCAGAGTGCCTGATCTTCAGGCGCACCCGACCATTCGCCGGGAGAACGGATCGTTGGAGGGCAGGGCCGTCGACCGCCTGCGCTGGTGTGAGCGAGTCGACATCGAACAGGACAACGGTCCGGTCCGGCCCGGTCTCGGGCAGGCCGATCACCCGGCCCGTCACCCCGATCGGTCCGTGGTCTCTCCACGCCTCCAGGGGCGAGTGCTCCAGCGCGGCGAGCGTCGAGTGAGCCGCGCCCATGCCGAGACAGAGGGCTGAGGCGCAGAGGAAGAGCAGGGAACGGGAAAGCGGCGGGTTCCGCCGCCCAACGATCAGGAGGATCACCGAGCCCCCCGCCAGCGCGAACAGGGTCGTCGCCGGCAGATACAGGGCGGCTTCGCCGGCTGCCAGGCCGCTCACACCGCAGAGCGTCACCCAGAGCAACGGCCGGCGCACCGTGGAAACCTCAACGCGGGCGGCGCGGATTATCGATCATGGCACAGCAGACAGAGTTGCGGTGATGTGTCTCGAAGAAAACCGGCGTGCAGCTCGCTGTGGGCATTATGACAGCTGTCGCAATGAACGACGCCGAACGTCGTATGGACCAGGCGAAACTGTTCCGGACCCTCGGCCGCGGCCGGCATACCGGCCGGGGATGCGGCCGCCTGTCCCTGGCCGGTTCCATTCCCATGACCCGGCGGCGCCGCCAGCATATTGCCCGGCGTCTGCGCATAGAACCTCGAGGTGGGCCCGGTCGGCAGCACCAGCTGGGTATTCCGCAGATCGGGAATGGAGAAATACCTCAGTTCGCTGGAGACCGGACGCTTGGGGATGAGCTCGCCGTCCGGCTTGCGCGGGTAGATGACGGAGATCGGATGATCGGGCACCTCGCTCTTTCGTTCCAACGCTCCCCCCAGCGCGAGTTCCATGCGGTCAAGAAACTGTTCTATGTCCTGGTTCCCTGATTGGCCGTACCGAGGGCCGCCCCGGTGAACGTCCTCGGCAAATGCCCCGTCATGGCATCCCAGACAATCGGCTGATGTGCCGAACGGCCGGTCCGGAAACATCGCTTGAGGCAGCGGCCAGTTTTTCGGAAGATCAAAATGCGTGACCGCGGTCTCCTGATTCCAGAGCGGCCGCAGCTCCCGATCCGTGCCGGCGGCCGGCAGCGCCGCCTCTTCCGGCGGAACCGGCAGGCCTGGAATGCGGAAGTTCCCGTCGACGTGGCAGGAGCCGCACAGCTCTTTGTTCGAAAGGACGCTGCCCGGAGGCAAGAAATTGTGCACCGTCTGCTCGACGTCATTGTAAAACGTGACCGGCCGTCCCGACGGCGCGTCGGCGCCGAGGCCGACGGCGACGGGACCGGAGGCCGCGACGATCAGCAGCGCCGCGAGGAGGCGGACAGCCGAGGCGATCATTTGGCGATCGCCCCCAATGCCCGTTCGATCGTGTGGGCCAGTTCATGGGCCAGCTGCTGCACCAGCCGCTTCTGCTCGCCTTCCACCATGACCCGCACGATCGGCTCGGTGCCGGAAAACCGCACCAGAATTCTCCCCTTCTCGCCGAGTTTCGACTCGGCCTGCTTCAGTTGCTTGGCGTATCCGGGGATGTCGGCCAACTCCCGCCGGCGGGCGACGGGAACGTTGACGAGCGCCTGCGGCCACAACTCCATGCAGGCGGCCAGCTCCGCCAGCGATCGCCCGCTCTGCTGCATGAGCGCCAGCACCTGCAGCGCCGTGATCAACCCGTCCCCCGTCGTGTTGTAATCGAGAAAGATGACGTGGCCCGACGACTCTCCGCCGAAGTTAAATCCGCCGCTCAGCATGCGCTCCAGCACGTACCGGTCGCCCACCTTGGTCCGGACGGTTTTGATTCCATCTCGCGCCAGGGCAATCTCCAACCCCATGTTGCTCATCACCGTGGTCACCACGGTGGCGCCTTTCAACTGCCCCCGTCGCTGCAGCGCAAAGGCGCAGGCGGCCAGGATCTGATCGCCGGGCACCACATGGCCCCGGTGATCGACGAAGACGGCCCGGTCCGCATCGCCGTCGTGGGCGATGCCAATGTCGGCCCTGATCTTGGTGACGGTGCGCTGCAACTGGGCCGGCGCGACGGCGCCGCAGTTGGCGTTGATGTTCACGCCGTTGGGGCGGTCGCCGAGCACTGTGACCTCAGCGCCTAGCTCCCGCAGCACCGTCGGCGCCACCTTGTAGGCCGCGCCGTGCGCGCAGTCGACCGCCACCTTGACCCCTTGAAACTCCATCCCGCGCGGGATCGAATTCTTGACGAATTCGATGTACCGGCCCTCCGCGTCGTCAACGCGAAACGCCTTGCCGATCCGCTTGGCCGTCGGGCGGATCGTGTCGATCCGTCCCGACTCGATCAGCTCCTCAATCCGTTGTTCAAACTCATCTGGAAACTTGAAGCCCGACTCGGCGAACAGTTTGATGCCATTGTCCTGGTAGGGGTTGTGCGACGCCGAAATCACGACGCCCGCGTCGGCGCGCAGGCTGCGGGTCAGAAAGGCGAGGCCCGGCGTCGGCATGGGTCCGACCAGCAGCACATCGACGCCCATCGAGCAGATGCCCGAGGTCAGCGCGCTTTCCAGAAGGTAGCCGGAGAGGCGGGTGTCTTTTCCGATGACGACGCGATGACGCTGCTGCTTGGCCTGCTGCTGCTGGAAGAGAAAGGCGACCGCCCGGCCCAGCTTCAGGGTCGTTTCGGCCGTGAGCGGCTCGACATTGGCGACCCCGCGCACGCCATCGGTGCCGAACAATTTTCGCATCGTCGAACCCGGACATCGAAGAATCCCGCCTGCAACAGTTGGGTTCTTCAACCAAGCGTGACAAACAAAGCCATCTTATCAGGACCTCCAGGGGTTTGCAACCGAGCAGGCTCAATCCGGCGCACCCCGCCGCCGTCCACCGCACAGCGCCCATCGGTCTTGTCTTCATCATCGCCGGCTGATAGAATGCGGCCGCCTTCGTTCAGGTATGGCCTCATGCCCCCCTTCGTCGAAGTCCTGCTGCCCAGACCATTCGCCCATCCCTTCCATTATCTGCTCCCGGATCCCTGGCGGGATCGGGCCGCGCCCGGCGTGAGGGCCGTCGTTCCACTCGGCCATGAGTTGTTGACCGGCGTGGTGGTTCAGACAGGCGCTCAGCCGCCCGTCGCAAGCGGAAAGTTGCGCCACATCCGTCAGGTGGTCGATGAGACGCCGCTCGTGCCGGCCGAGTTGCTCGACCTGCTGCGGCGACTCGCCGACGAATATTTCGTTCCATGGGGCGAGCTGCTCGATTCCGCCCTCCCCTCGTCGCTGCTCCCGGCCGGCGAACGGCGGTATCACCTGGAACAACCGTCGATCGGCGCCGCTGCGAGGCGGAGCCGGCCCGCCCAACAAATCATCGCGCTCCTTCAGGATCACCCCAAAGGCCTGACGCAGGCCGCGCTCGCGAAGCGCCTGACCGAGACCTCAGCCCTTCCGCAGTCTGGCCGCCCAATTCGGCCGGCAGGCATCTTAAAAAGACTGGTCGCTTCAAAGCAAATCAGCGTGACATGGCATATAAATCCACCCAAAGCTATAAATAAGCCAGAAAATTACGATTATAATTCCACTTTAAATCAAATAACCGAGATAAACGTAGACAATAAATCCCACTTTGAATTTATTGACTACCATTATAATATCTCGCAGCTCTCTGAAAGTATAATGAATCGAAAACACAGAGTTTTTTTATCTTGGACCCGCGAGCTGGACCGGATGAGCGGCCATCAGCTCTATCAAGCTGCAGCGGCGGCTGCCATCCAGAACGGCAGCAGTGTGTTGCTGCTTTCCCCCGAAATCTCACGCGCGGACGCCCTGGCCGGTTGGCTGCAGTCTCGGCTGGCCTGTTCGGTGGTGGTGCTCCACAGCGGGCTGACTCCCCTGACCCTATCTCAACGTTGGCTGTCGCTCCGAACGTCCCTCCGCCCGGTGGTGGTCATCGGGACCCGCCTGGCCCTCTTTGCGCCGGCGCCTTCGCTCGGGCTGATCATCGTGGATGAGGAGGCCGATCCGCTCTACAAACAAGAGGAACGGCCTCGATTGCACGCGCGCGATCTCGCCCTGCGCCGGGCCGAACAGGCTGATATCCCCGTGCTGTTGAGCGCCCGCGTCCCGTCGGTGGACAGTTACTGGCGCTGGCAAGCGGGCCGCTCTGTTCGAATCGCCCCGCAGACCGGTGAGTTGGCGAGCACGCCGGCGGCGCCACCTGTCGCCGCACCGGCCGGACCGGGAGGGCACGGACAGCCTGTGACGATCGAAGTGATCGATCTTCGAACCGAGCCGGTGTGCGACGGCCTGCTGACCGCGCCCCTCATCAACGCACTTACCGAACGGTTGGCCCAAGGGGAACAATCACTGCTCTTCGTCAATCGGCGCGGCTATGCCCACAGCCTGATCTGCCGCGACTGCGGCGAATTGGTCCGTTGTGCCGACTGCCGGATCGGCCTGACCTACTACGCCTCGAACGCGCCCGGCGCCGCTCACTTGCGCTGTCGCCGCTGCGGCGCGCAACTGTCCCCTCCCGCCCTTTGCCCCCACTGCCGGGGCCTCCGTCTGGGACCCTTGGGCACGGGCACCCAGCGCGTGCAGGCCGCGCTGAAGCATCGCTGGCCCGAGGCGAGGATCCTGCGGATGGACCGTGACGCCGCCGTCTCATCCTCGGGAGTCGAAGAGCCGGATCTCGTCGAAAGGGCCGATCTCATCGTCGGGACGCAGCGCTGCTTGTATGCGCCCGCCCCGCCGCGGCTGAGCCTCATCGCCATCCTCGATGCCGAACTGGACCTGTCCCACCCGGACTTCCGGGCAGAAGAACGCCAGTTGCAGCTGTTGTGCCGGCTTCAAGGGCTCCTATGGCCGACCTCCCGCTCGGCGCTCATGCTCATTCAGAGCCGCCAACCCGATCGTCCCACTCTTCAGGCCTTCACAACCGGCAGGGTGGAGCGGCTCTATGACGCAGAAATCGCCCAGCGCCGGAGCCTCGGTTATCCGCCGTTCCGCCGCCTGGCCGCCCTGCGGGTGAGCGGCCGCCAAGCCGCCACCCGAGCCGCCGTCGATCGCCTGGCGGAGACGATCCGGTCGCGCCTCGCCGCCCAGCCGGGAGAGGCCGTCGAGCTCTGGGGGCCGATTCCGGCCGTGCAGTCGAGGCGCAGCGCCGGAGCGGCATGGGAACTGCTGATGAAGGCCGAAACGGCCGCCGGTCTGCACCGGGGTCTGCAGGCGGTCTGCCGGCTGCCGCAGGCGGCCAAGCTGCTCGCCTCGCATGCGCTGGACATCGAGGTCGATCCCCTCTAATCCGGACGGCCGGTTTCGCCTCTTCTCCCCCTTGACCAACGCGTCGGGAACATGCGATGATGCAGATTCGCGACAGTGCTCAAACGCTTGTCGTCAGGTCTGCACGGTCAATATAGGATGTAAGCCTCTGCGCCACCGCACAACGGGGGGTGAAAGGTGGAAACGGTCGCTGCCAGCGCTGACTATTTGTCCCAATACTTCCCGATCGTTCTGTTCGTGGGGCTGGCGGTGGCGTTCGGCGTCGGGACGCTGCTGATCAGCTTTTACCTGCAACCCCGCGAAGGCTACGCCGAAAAGCTCAGCGCCTACGAATGCGGCAGCGAGCCGATTTCGGATGCCCGGATGCCGTTTCCCCTCCGCTATTACGTCATCGCGGTGTTGTTCGTCATCTTCGACATCGAGGTGATTTTTCTCTATCCGTGGGCGATTGATTTCTTTCGCATCGGCCTGATCGGCTTACTGGAGATGCTCATCTTCATCGCGCTGTTCGTTCTGGCGTTCATCTACGCCTGGCGCAAGGGGGCGCTGGAATGGGAGTAAGGAACGCCCGCGGAAGGGCGAGCCTCGCATGACGGCGGAACGGTTCAGCGGCGAAGCCGGCCTGGTCACGCTGACGCTGGAGCAGGCGGTCAACTGGGCGCGCAAGGGATCGCTCTGGCCGTTGTCGTTCGGGCTGGCCTGCTGCGCGATTGAAATGATGACGGCCGTCTCCTCCCGGTATGACATCGACCGGTACGGCGCCGGCGTCTTTCGCGCCTCGCCCCGCCAGGCCGATCTGATGATCGTCTCCGGCACGGTCTGCCGCCGGATGGCGCCCTACATCCGCAAGGTGTACGATCAGATGCCCGAACCGCGCTACGTCATTTCCATGGGCTCCTGCGCGACCTCCGGTAACATCTACGACAGCTACAGCGTCGTGCAGGGCGTGGACCGCTTCGTCCCGGTCGATATCTACGTGCCGGGCTGTCCGCCGACCCCCGAAGCGTTGTTTGACGGCATCCTGAAGCTGCAGGAAAAAATCATGCGACAGAAGGTCTTCGGCGCCAAGACCGTGACCGCGCCCCCGCGGGGAACCCCGCAGGGCGCCCCCCAAGGGGTCCCATGAACGACCTCCGGTCGGTGGCGGAACGACTCACACAACGGTTTCCCCAGGACGTCGTCGCGGTGGCGGAATTCCGCGGCGATCTGTCGGTGACGGTGCGCAAGTCGGCGCTGCTGACGGTCGGCCGATTTTTGAAGGAGGAGCCCGGCCTGGAGTTCGACTACATCGTCCACGTCAGCTCGGTCGACTACCCCACGGAGCCGGAACGGTTCGAGGTTGTGTACGAGGTCTATTCGATCCGACACCGCCGGCGCATCCGGTTCAAGACCCGCCTCAGCGAAGCGGACGGCGAGATCGATTCGCTGTCGTCGGTCTGGTACGGAGCCAATTTCATGGAGCGGGAAATCTACGACATGATGGGGATCCGCTTTCACGGCCATCCTGATCTGCGCCGGATCCTCATGCCCGACGAGTACGACGAGGGCTTTCCGCTGCGCAAGGACTTTCCGCTGCAGGGAAGGGGCTGGCGCGACACGTTCGAGTTTCTCGAGCCGCCGGCTTCCCCGGCGGCCCCATCGTCCAAGGATTCCCCATGAGTCAGACGGGTCCGACCACCCTGCCCGACCGGCAGCCGGGAAGCGCGAGGCGGCCCGACCTGCCGCTGCTCCGCACCGAAGAGCTGATGCTCAACATGGGGCCGCAGCATCCGGCCACCCACGGCGTGCTCAAGATGATCCTCGATCTGGAGGGGGAGCGGATCGTCAAAGCGACGCCGGTGATGGGCTTTCTGCACCGCGGCGTGGAGAAGCTGGCCGAGCACGGCACCTATCATCAATTCATCCCCCACACCGACCGGCTCGACTACGTCTGCGCCATGTACAACAACTTCGCCTACGTCCGGGCGGTGGAAAAATTGATCGATCTGAAGGTGCCGCCGCGGGCGGAGTACCTGCGCACGATCGTCGCGGAAACGCAGCGGATCGTCGGCCACCTCTTCTGGCTGGGCACGCAGGCCCTCGACATCGGCGCGATGACGGTCTTTTTCTACACCTTCCGGGACAGGGAAATTCTGCTCGACTGGTTCAACGAGCTGTGCGGCGCGCGGCTCACGACCTCGTGGTATCGCATCGGCGGGGTCGAGCGTGACGTCACCCCGGAGCTGATCGCCAAGCTTTCGAAGTTCATCGATGAATTCCAGGCCAAGATCGGCGAGTGCAACCTGCTGCTGGAGAAAAACCGGATCTGGCTCGCCCGCACGCAGGGGATCGCCGTCGTCTCGGCCGAGGACGCCCTGAGCTTCGGCCTGAGCGGCCCCACGCTGCGCGGCTCCGGCGTCGACTACGACCTGCGCAAATACGAGCCCTACGCCGCCTACGGCGACGTGGAGTGGAACGTCCCGGTCGGGCGGAACGGCGACACCTACGACCGGTACTGGGTCCGGATCGAGGAAATGCGCGAGAGCTGCAAAATCATCCGGCAGTGCCTCGAGCGGCTGCCCGACGGTCCCTATCTGGCCGACGCGCCGACCGTCGTGCTGCCCTCAAAGGACAAGGTCTTCACCACGCTCGAATCGATGATCATCCAGTTCAAGCTGTTCACGCAGGGGTTCAAAACCCCCGCGGGCGAGATCTATTGCGGCACCGAAGCGCACAAGGGCGAGCTGGGCTTCTACATCGTCAGCGACGGCAGCGGCCGCCCCTACCGGCTGAAGATCCGCTCCCCGTCGTTCATTCACCTGGGCGCCTTTGATCACATGGCCCGCGGCTACATGATCGCGGACATCATCACGATCTTCGGCACCTATGACATCGTCATGGGGGAATGCGATCGATAACGATGGGGGCGTGGGGGCGCCTAGTTGCGCCAGCAGAAGCCCCCACAGACAAATGACAGAATGCGACCGATAACGAGAAAACCATGACGGACGAACCGAACACCACCGCACCGCCGGCTCAAGTCTCTCCGAAGCCCGAACCGCAGGAGGACGAGCAGATCGAGTTGACGGTCGACGGGCAGCAGATCCGCGTGCCGAAGGGCACGCCGATCTACGATGCCATCATCGGCATGGGCAAGACGCTGCCGAGCATGTGCTACCACTACACCTTCTCCACCTTCGGCTCGTGCGGCATCTGCCTGGTCGAAGTGGAGGGAAAGAAGGCGCCCGTCCGCTCCTGCTCCTCCAACGTCGCCCCAGGCATGGTGGTCCGCACCGGCACGCAGGCCCTCTGGCAGGCCCAGAAAAAGGCGGTCGAGCGCCATCTCGCGACCCATCCGCTCGACTGTCCCGTCTGCGACGCCGACGGCCGCTGCGAATTGCAGGACATGTCCTTCTCGTTCGGCATCAGCGAGGTGAAGAACGTCAAGCAGAAGGGCATTCCGGAGGACCGCCGCAGTCTCGTGCTTGATTTCAACATGAACCGCTGCATCCTGTGCGGACAGTGCATCAACATCTGCAAGGAGGTGCAGCAGGTCGACGCGCTCCAGTTCCTCAAAAAGGGCGGCTTCACCCACGTCGTCGCCAAGGGCGACACGGCGCTCTCCTGCGAATTCTGCGGCGACTGCCTCGCCGTCTGCCCGGTGGGCGCGATCACCAACAAATTCGCCAAGTACCTCTACAAGCCCTGGCAGCTCGTCTCCACCGCCACGGCCTGCGGCTATTGCGGAGACGGCTGCGAGACGACGGTCGACGCCAAGGGGCAGGAGGTCATCCGCGTCCGCTCCTCGCTGAGCTGGAAATCGAAATGGGGCACCAAGGAGGACACGCTCGGCGGCCACGGCGGCATCTGCGTCAAGGGGCGGTTCGGCTTTCAGCACATCAACAGCAAGCAGCGGCTGTCCCAGCCGATGGTCCGGCGCGACCGTCACCACGAGCCGGTCAGCTGGTGGGAAGCGACCGATGAAGTCGCCGGCCGGCTCGCCGAGATCAAAGCCAGGCACGGGGCGGACGCGATCGCCGGGCTGGTCTCCGCCCGACTGACCAACGAGGAGCTCTATCTCTTCCAGAAGTTCATGCGCGCCGTGATCGGCACCAACCAGCTCGACAGCACCGCCCGCTACGGCCAGATCAACTTCACCCGTGCGCTGCAGACCGCGCTGGGCCGGACCCGGCTGATGAACAGCTATGAAGAATTGACCGTGGCCGACGCGATCCTGGTGATCGGATCCGACATCACCGAAGCGAACCCGATCACCGCGCTGCGGGTCAAGGAATCGATGCGCCACTACCAATCCAAAGTCATCGTGGTCAATCCGGTCAGGACAAAGATGGCCGCGCTGGCGACCCATCATCTGGCCAACCGGCCCGGCAGCGAGGGCTTCGTCCTGCAGGGGATCATCCGGTCGCTGCTGTCCACATCGCTCGTCGATCCGGGCGTTTCCGATGCCAATCCGGCCCTGCTGACCGCGCTGCGGGCGGCGGTCGCCGGCTGGACCGATGAATCGCTCGGTCAGGCAACGGGGGTGGAGGCGGCGAAATTTGACGAGGTCGCCGCGCTGCTCGCGAAAGGCCCCAAGACGATTCTGCTCTGCGGCGAGGGCTTGCTCAAGCAGGCCGGCGGCCATGACAATGCGCTCACGCTGATCGAGCTGGCCGGCCTGTGCGGCGCGCTGACGCGGCCGGGCGGCGGGGTGATGGCGTTGCAGGAGGAAAATAACGAGCAGGGGGTGATCGATTTCGGCGCGACGCCGGAGTATTTGCCGGGGCCGGCGCCGATCGACGACCCGGCGGCGCGGCTGCGGGCCGGCGCGCTCTGGCAGGCGGAGATCCCCTCAACGCCCGGCGCCACGCTCGCCGAGATTCTGGAACGGGCGCGCAGCGGCTCGATCAAGGCGCTGTACATCATCGGCGAAAATCCCATTGAAACGCTGCCCGCGTCCATGCGGGTCGCCGAGGCGCTGGAGCGGGTCGAGCTGCTGGTCTGCCAGGAGCTGTTCATGACCGAGACGGCCAAGCGCGCCCACATTATCCTGCCCGCCTGCAGCGCGGCTGAAAAGACGGGCAGCTTCACCAATCACGAAGGCCGGTACTGTCCCGTTGCGCGGGCGCTGGAGCCCATGAGCGAAAGCCGGCCGGATTGGGAGGTCATCGAAGAAATCGCCGCCAAGATGGCGCCCGAATTCTTCTACGGCAGCGTGGAAGAGATTCAGGAGGAGATCGGCCGGCTGGTGCCCGGTTTTCCCAAAGTGCCGCTGCCGAAACGACTGGACGGCCCGCCCCGCTTCACGACGGCCCACGCGTCGACGGTCGCGTCGCGCTACCGAATGCCTGGGCCGAGCCCGGCGCAGGGCGGAACACTGACCTTGCAGCTCATCCCCATTCTCTATCATTCGGGCAAACTCTCCCTGCAGGCGGAGGGGCTGACGGCGATTTTTCCCAAGGGCCGGCTGGGGCTGAGCCCGGCGGACGCGGAGCGGATCGGCGCCGCCACCGGAGCGGTGGTGCGGCTGACCCCCGCTTCGTCGGATCACCCCCAGGTTGAAGCGGAGGTCGAGGTGCAACCCTCGCTGCCCGAGGGCCTCTGCCTCTTTCCCGAGCACTTCAACACGCCGGGCGTCAAGGATCTGTTGCCCGTCTCCCTCGACGCCGTGACGCATGCGCCTTATTTCAAGCGGGGCGAGGTCGTTCTCAGCCTCGTGACGCCCGCGCCGGCTCCGACCACAACCGCGGTCACAACGGATTCGGCCCCTCCAGCAAACGGCCAGGCCACGGCACCGGAAGGCGCGACGGCATGAAGCGAGTCGTCGACTGGATCCGCACCTGCACCTTCGCCGAAATCATCGAAGCGATGGTGATCACGCTCAAGCACATGTTCGTCAAGCCGGTCACCTTCCAATACCCGAGGGAGAAGCGGCAGCTGCCCGACACCCATCGGGGCGCGCTCTGCCTGCTCCGGTACAACGACGGGGTCGAACGGTGCGTCGGCTGCGATCTGTGCGAGGCGGCGTGCCCCTCCCGCTGCATCAAGGTGGTCAGCGCCGAGGTGCCGGACACGCTGGTCCGCTACGCCTCGGAGTTCTACATCGACATGACCAAGTGCGTCTTCTGCGGCTTCTGCGTAGAGGCCTGCCCGGTCAACGCGCTGGCGATGACCAAGCTCTACGCCTACTCGACCGAGAACAAGCGGGACCTCCTCTTCGATAAAACCAAGCTCTACCAGATCGGCGAGCAGTATCACGGGGACGCCAAGGCCTACCTCGTCGCGCACAATCAGGAACGGGCTGACGAGAGCGCCGAGCAGTACCGCTACAAATTTCCCACGGCGCCCGCCGCCGCGGCCCCGGCCGCCCCGCCCGCCAACGACCAGACGCCCGAGGCCGCAGGGCGATAGCCGAGCATCGGTCTGACATGCGAGCCATGACGAAACAGTGTATGGGCGATGGGGGAGCTGAGGGGGAGAGGAGCATCTCCCCCTCAATCTCATGATCACCGACCTCTTCTTCTATTATTTCGCGGCCGCCACGATCGTCTCCGGCCTGCTGACCGTCTCTCTCCGGAATCCGGTGCAGTGCGGCCTGGCGCTGCTTTCGGTGCTGGCCCACATGGCCGGCTTTTTCATCCTGCTGAACGCCGAATTCATCGCCATGATCCAGGTGATCGTCTACGCCGGGGCCATCCTGATTCTCTATCTGTTCGTCATCATGCTCCTGAACCTCAAAAGCGAGGAGCGGGTGCTTCACCCCCGGTGGCCGCTGGCGCTCTTCTTCCTCCTCATCGCCGCCGGGGAGCTGGTGGTGCTGCTGCTGGTTTCGCCGTTCGCGGGCAGGCTGGGCCTGATCGACGCGAATGTGATCGCCGGCGTCGGCCACAGCCACGCGGTCGGCCTGAAGCTCTTCAGCGATTATCTGCTGCAATTTGAGATCATCGGCGTCTTCCTGCTCGGCGCGGTCGTCGGCGCGATCGTGCTCGCCAAAAGTTCGCAAGGCATCTCGCAACGATGAATCCTTTTTCCATGCGCGCAGGGGGGGGCTGGCTTCCACCAGGCAGGTTCCCCCACACACCGTGACTGACTTTTCCGTACACGCAGGGGGGGTGGGGGGCCTGGCTTCCGCCAGGTAGGTTCCCCCACACACCGTGACTGACTTCTCCGTACACGCAGGGGGGGTGGGGGGCCTGGCTTCCGCCAGGCAGACCCCCCACATACAATGACCGGGTACGTTCTCGTCAGTCTTATTCTGTTCATGACCGGACTGGCTGGCGTGCTGATCCGGCGCAATTTCATCATCATCCTGATGTCGATCGAGCTGATGCTCAACGCCGCCAACCTGAATCTTGTCGCGTTTTCCCATTACCTGCACGATTTGGCGGGACAGATGACCGCGCTCTTCGTCATCGCGATCGCGGCGGGCGAGGCGGCGGTCGGCCTCGCCATCATCATCGTCGTCTTCCGAGGCAAGGTCGCAACCAACGTCGACCAGATCAACCTGATGAAATGGTAAGCCGGCGGCAGATGCCAAGCCACAACGCGAATGTGAAGTATTTATTTGTTAACGCCGGGGGAGCTGGCTTTCGCCAGACAGCTCCCCCACACACTATTTTACTGCTCCGTACACGCAGGGGGACTGGGGGGACTGGCTTCCGCCAGGCAGCCCCCCACACACTATTTTACTGCTCCGTACACGCAGGGGGACTGGGGGGACTGGCTTCCGCCAGGCAGTCCCCCCAGATACAATGACTGAACTCCTAGCCTGGTCGATTCCGGCCCTGCCGCTGGCGGGCGCCATCCTCAACGGCCTCTTCGGCTTCACCTGGCTGCGCCGCTCCAGCCATCTGGTCGCGGTCGGCGCCTCCTGCCTCGCGTTCGCCGGCGCATTGACGTTCTTTCTGCGTCTGGCGGCGGGTGCGCCGCCGCTGAGCCTGACGCTCTATGAATGGCTCTTCGGCGACGGCCTGCACGTGCACGTCGGTCTGCTGATCGATCCGCTCACGGCCGTCATGCTCATGGTCATCACCGGCGTCGGCTCGTTGATCCATCTCTACTCGGTCGGCTACATGCACGATGATCCCGGCTTCCCCCGTTTCTTCACCTATCTGAACCTCTTCATGTTCTCGATGCTCGTCCTGGTGATGGCCGACAACTACCTGCTCTTCTTCGTCGGCTGGGAGGGAGTCGGCCTTTGCTCCTATCTCCTGATCGCTTTCTGGTATGAGAAACGGAGCGCGGCCATGGCGGGCACTAAGGCGTTCGTCGTCAACCGGATCGGCGACGCCGGCTTCCTGCTCGGGGTCTTCCTGATCTTCGTCTCGTTCGGCAGCCTCGACTACGCCACCGTCTTCGCGCATGCGTCCGGGATCAAGACGGCCACTGCCACCGCGATCACGCTGTTGCTGCTCGTCGGGGCGGTCGGCAAATCGGCCCAGCTCCCCCTCTACACCTGGCTGCCCGACGCGATGGAGGGTCCCACGCCGGTCAGCGCGCTCATCCACGCCGCCACGATGGTGACGGCCGGCGTCTACATGGTGGTACGCAATCACGCCCTCTACGCGATGGCGCCCTTTTCCATGGAGACGGTCGCCGTCATCGGCGCCGTCACGGCGATCTTCGCCGCCTCGATCGGCCTGGTCCAGTATGACATCAAGCGCGTCCTCGCCTACTCGACCGTCAGCCAGCTCGGCTACATGTTCATGGCGGCTGGACTGGGGGCCTATGCCGCGGCGATCTTCCATCTGATGACGCACGCCTTTTTCAAGGCGTTGCTCTTCCTCGCCGCGGGCAGCGTGATTCACGCACTCGGCGGTGAGCAGGACATCCGGAAGATGGGCGGCCTCTGGTCAAAAATCCCCGTCACCGCCTGGACCTTTCTGATCGGCACGCTCGCGATCGCCGGCATTCCTCCTCTGGCCGGCTTCTGGAGCAAGGATGAGATCCTTGGCGCCGCGCTATCGGGCGGCCATCCGGTGATCTGGCTGCTGGGGCTGACCGCCGCCTGCATGACGGCCTTCTACATGTTCCGCCTGTTCTTCCTGACCTTCAAGGGCACGTCGCGACT
>Ga0335081_10008535_pt1 | contig 16444 bp, 20 predicted proteins | sample Lox_Sample_35_FD_206713 | JGI IMG/M metagenome (GOLD analysis project Ga0335081, IMG submission 206713) | Soil microbial communities from Loxahatchee National Wildlife Refuge, Florida, United States - Lox_Sample_3.5 | ecosystem: Environmental > Terrestrial > Soil > Wetlands | place: USA... | reverse complement strand
TGAAAATGGTCAGACTCAAGAGTTTACCTTCGCTAAAGCCCACGAAGCGGCCAATTCGTCTTGATCAGGCTGATGAGTCACCTTCAACCACTCAATCCGATCGTAAAATTTCCAACATAAGCCCATTTCGTAGTTCTTCTCCCAGTAATCCAGCACATCATTGCACATCCCGGCCTTTCGCAATTCCGACATACACCTCTCAACAATATCGTTCGCTGAAATAGGATTCCCATTTACTAAAGCCTGTCCGCGTTCGTCGATGGAAGTGACACCCTCTTTGGCTGTGTTTACTCGTATTTGCAAATTATCGAGATCCGGGACGGTGACAAGGAGTGTCGTTTCGAGTGGTGGAGCGTCGAGAACATGTCGGATGAAGGCGTACCACTGCGTACTCGATTGTAAGCTTTGACAGTTGAAAATGAAGACGAGATATCCCTTTCCTTGCTCGGGTGTGATGAGCGCAATTGTCTTGTCGAGCGGGGAAAAGAGACTCGCTCTCGTAATGTCCGGATGCAGGTGGATTTGCCACCTTGACGATTTGCGTGTGTGCGTATGGGCAGTTGCTGGGATTCTCTAAGACTGGTTAGATATCAATGAACAGAAATGTGTCAACCCTGCTCTTGTGGATGTGGAGAGTGATGTGCTTGGACTCTCCAGCGCGTGCGACGACATAGTATTCTCGCCACACCCGTGTTAACCGAGTGTTGATGTGAGAGCCTTCGCTGTATTCCTTGGGAAGGTTTGCCTCTGGGTCGTCGATGGATTCAATGCGCACGAGCATCCGCTCGGCCTTGAGGATTTCACCATCGGCGCGCCGGCGGCCAAAGAAGAATGCCATCGCCGTCTGTGCCCCTCAAAAAGCTCCCCCGCAATCAAGTTAGCTGGTGAAGATGCCAGCGGCGATCATCATAGGTGTGACGTCAGGCCCCGGATTTTTCGCGGATCACTTCCACTATCGCAATCCACGATAGAACTTGACTTCCGGCGGTTAAGACATCGGCAAGCGGCATCTGAATTGAGATTGAGAATCGTTTCGATTTACACAATTTGCCAAATCTGCAGTCATTGTGAGGAACTATGATGCCAAACGTCTCGCAAATTTTTCAATGGCAAAATGAGAACAAATAAGGCCGTTCCCCAGCTTACACAGCTTCGAAAGCGGACTAGAATCAATTTGAGTCCCAATTATGTTCAGAACGTGACGTCTGGCTAGGCTGTCCGCGGTTGCGCGACCAGTTTGCCTACACTTTTCGGGGGATTCGGAATGCATTATGTGTCCAAGCCGGATGGATGCGTGAATCCTTCAAGCTCAATGTCTTCAGTACTATAAAAGTCGAGAAATCGGGGAGTCAATGAACTATAATTCAAAACAAAAGGGGCCTTGGCATTCGCCACACGTTCAAAAGATAAGCCCACTCGTTGTTCACAGTCGTGCAGCGCCGCCGAACCTACTGATTAGCGAAGCGATCTATAAGGAACCACATATTTCCTGAACTCGAAGTCGCTTCTTTATTTCGTCCTTGTCAATTGAGCATTGACTGTGCCATAATGGTGTAGGCTCTGCGAGTCCAACCAGACTTTCTATGCCGGTGTCGGATCTACGGCCGGTGCTAGAGAACTGCGATCAACGGGCCTGCAGCAGTGAATGAAGTGGGATCTTTGTTGTCCAGTGGATTGAGCAAGGCTGCCACGGGTGGAATTGGGGCTGGTGTATCTGTGGGTCTTGTAGTTATTATTGAAGGGTTGGCCGCCTGGTGGTATCTCAATCACAGGAGGAAGGCTTCTATCGGCTTTGTCTCCGGGTGACAGTGGACTGGGAGCAAATAAGTAATTATTTTCATTCTCAGAGTTGCACTCAGTATCGATATCAAGCTAAGTGAAGTAAGTCATGCACCAATTACGTCCGCTCACGAATGGAAACAATTAAATTCTGAGTCAAGCCATTATGATGGGTCTCTGAGATTGGAGTCCAACCAGATTAATCTGCACACAGAGGCGTCACCCCTAATGGCCACTCTCCCCACGTTGACGACAACGCCAGTCCCCGCGCCCGTCGGCTCCTCAGACCCACTAAATCAATTCCTCTCAACAACATGTATGGATTTTCTCCTTATCGAATTAGTCTCCCTCTCCAAATCCCTCGCCCGCAACCCACTCCCACAACAAGACGCCGTTTTCCTTGACACGAATCCGCCGGCGTCGATCGACCTCGACGACGACTCTGAGCGGGAAGCCATCTACTTCAGACTCGAGCCACTGGGTTTCCGTGTAGGACAGGGGATCGCGGAGCGGTATTTCCTGTATTCATGTTGAGGGAGGCTAAGATGTGTAGATTCAGTAGGGATAGACCGCGGTTTACGGATACGATGGATGTGATCAAGTTCCTTTGTAAGGACCTTTGGACGATATTATTTCGGAAGCAAATCGATAATTTAAAGACGAATCATAGGGTATTCTCGTTGAAGTCTGCAGGGTGTTGATGAAAGGGAGTCTATGTGCTGACAGACAATAATTTCAAATGGTTTTCACGAATGTCGACGGTTGCAGGAGGACAAGACTCAGTTAACAAGGCACAACCTGTACATTCTTCATTTAGACGAGGCTAAATCTAGTTCTTATGGTTTCCATGTGGATTGATACGCGGTGCGTTATCGAATTTAGGCGTGGAAGGAAGTGTCATGGCGGAAATCACTCCATTAGGTCTCCCAAGCGTATCGTTCCAAATCAAAGTAGAAGCTCCCCAGTGACACAAATGATATGCAAAAGCAAATGTACGCCCGGTCACGTATTCTAAATCTGCATTTTCTCTCATACACAATGCATATAAACCCCGAAATCAAATCCAGGGCGACAATAAAATAGCAGGATCCCTCGCTAGAACTTACCATGAAACCCGAATTGAATTGATGCAGGAGCTATAATGTTAATAATCTGAATCATCTTGCCTTCCGTCCGCGTCAAACATGCTGCTCGGCAACCTCGCCATTTCTAAATCTAATTCCGGATTCTCAAAATCATCATCCGCACCATTCAACCAGAGATTATCCCAGTTGACAGATCGTAATGAATTGTTGAGCGGCTTATTCGAGAAGGCCGGGAGTACCGGGGATGCTGACCGTGATCGCGGGTTGTTGAGTCGTTGTGCACGATCGTTGCTGGTGAGCGTTGTTGGCGTGGGGTACGATGAGCGGGCTAATGTTCCGCTGGGCGGTTCAAATTGACGGGTGGGCTGAGGTTCTATTCTCGTTGCGGGGAGTAAGGGTCGTTGCGGGACGTTGTTAGGAGGAGGGGCTTGGAATGATGGCCCGCGGTTGAAGAGGTTTGTGGTTGCACTTGCAGGGGATGTGGTAGAGGTAGATATCGGACGTGTCGAGGAAAGCGGGTTATCTAGCAGTGTCGGAGAATGATTCGGTCGGAATATATTTGGCGGATTTTCGTTGCGAGGGGAAATAGATAAAGGGGGAGAACGGATATGTGAGGGCTGTTGGGTCTGTTGTGTTTGCTGGGTTGGTTGTGGTCCAGGCGGTGTGAGAGTAGTCGGGCTATGAGATAGACTTCCTCGATCAATAATAGCGCTGAATCGACGACCATTCCCATTTGTCTGCGGGGTAGTAGAAACCTGAGAAGGATTTTCGCCCAGAAAAGCCACTCTTATTCTCTTCGCCGGCGGCTGTTGTGACGGTCGTTTTTGAGACACGGGCCGTCGAATCGCCGGGAGAACTTCGTCATCATCATCGCTGAGCGTCAAATCCACAATCTGTGGAGGTCCGCGTTTCCTTGATGATGACCCTGATCCCCCGCCCACCGACGGGCTTGGTCTCATTGATGTCGACCGTTCCAGGGACGATCGTGGGGGAAGGGATGCTGGTGTCGGGACAGAAGGTTCTTCGTCGTCATCGTCCAGTGACACAACTTCAGGTTTCATGCTCGCAAACAGTTTTCGTTCTTCTTGTGAGGGAGTCGGTTCGACGTTGTTGCTGTTGCTGTTGTTGAGCAATTTAGCATCCGGATGATCCGTATCGATGTCCTTGTTTGTCCATGTTCCGTCCGGGTGAATGACGACTGATTCAACAGCTCCATTCGTTTTCTCCAGTATGTCCATGAAGTACCCGTCCATGTATAAATCGTCATCGGTTGTTATTGATCGAGCGCATATGGGGCAATTCCATGTCGGAGTCTGTTCGTTCAAAGCGAAGAAGGTGGAGAGGTCGAAGCAAGACGTATGTTGACAGTATCTTGATTTGCACGGTATGGTAATCCGCGTCATTGATACGGGATCTTTCAGCGTCAATGTCTCTGGTCCCGGAACGAGATCAGCGTCCTGAGCCGCCGCTTTCACTACATGTTAGTACCTTCCTCATCTAATTCGGAGCCATACTTCTGCTCAGTGTCTGTTCCTTGCTGATGTACCCTCTCTTCTTAACCTTTTCCACCAATTGGGCCACCGTAAATTTCTCCACCAAGTACAACAACGCCGTGTAATTAGACCTGCTATCTTGGAAGGTAATATCAACTCGATTGTTTACTCCGTGCATCAAGATGGCATGTGGGGTTAAATCGGGAGGGTTGACGGTGCCAGGACGATTTTTAATCCCTCGTAAATTTGCTGATATTTGGCTGCCATTACATCTGATTTCAACGGCGGACGGAAACTCAATTAAACAATTCCCGTATGGCACCCGACCTGACTGCGTGCAAAAGAGGACCAGTCGATAGGGATTTGTAACGGATTTGGGGTCTAGCTTCGCTATCATCTGGGTCGTGAGACGCGCTTGTATCGGGGTACTTGATCGGCTTGACGGACATGCTTCGGTCAGTGTATTCACAGGTCGATATATGCTACCTAGAATATTATACGTCTGCGTCACGTTTGTAAGGATATTATAGAATGGTAATCGCTTAAAATTGGCTGCATATTAGCACGTCGCAACACTGACAAACGGGGACGGCTACGGAGTTGCAAGCCCAGATAAAGCGAAGATAGTCCCCAGGCATTATTCGCTTGTGACGATGATGCCACTGGATGTCCAGGTGATGTTGTCACGTTTGGCAATCTTATCCTATTATAGCCATGAGCCATGTGCGCTTGCATTACCAGGATGTACCGGCTTCCGCCTCCTCCGTACGGCTGGCCCTTTTCGATCTCTGCAGTAGTCCTGACCATTTGGTATCTCACGGATTGTTGTCGATCTAGCAGGATTTCCAGATGCTGTCGCAGTCGTTCTTGGAGCGTGGGTTTCGTGCCTGATACGGGGAGGGCGGCAGCTTGACACAGGGCTTTGAGGGTCTTGATGGTGAAGCGGAACCTGATGTCGTTGAGGAGCTCCTGCACAAGCACGCAAACATGTCAGCAACTTGAGCGATACGAAGGACGGCGTTGAATGGTCTGCGAGGAGGTTGAATACACTTACATTGTAGTGGTCAAAGCCTGTTGGGAGCATGGCGGACGCGATGGGCAATGGCTCTCAGCCTCTGCGTTCAGTAAATCATCGGCCCGTCGTTCGTCCTCTGCCGAATTTTGCTGGCTCAGTTCAGAATGTCCTTCGCGCCGAGTTGATGCCGGGGTGGACGGAGCGAAGGAGGGAATAGCGAAGGGACAAGAGGGGATGGGGATGTTGGCGAGTTTATAAAGACAGTGAGGAGTGGGCCGTTAGACTTTCCGCGATCACTAGCCCTGCCGTTTTAAGCTCCGGCTTGCATGGACAGGCCCAGTCAAAACCATAATTTACTCAACGTGATGATTATTTTCGCCGACAAATCCTCCTGACCCCTGCCCATTTTTGAGGATCGTTTCGGTCGACAACAGTATATTATGGAGCTCCGATTTATCTCCTCGAAGAAAATGTAGTCAATCAATATCTTTTCCTACGATTGACCTGCACTTTAAAATATGTCCAGCCTGCGCTATCACCCCCTACATGACACGCGGCTCGGGCGCACGCACGGATCCTCATTCCAAAACGGCGTTCGAGCCTCATGACTCGCAAAGAACACCATGACCAACCCCATGATATCATATTTTTAAGCCGGCCTCCCTCCGAACATCACCTGTTCACGTTGGGACTCTCTGCCTTTATCACGGAGGCAGTCTTCCGTTCTTTAGAATCCCTTCTGCTGACGACATTCGTCGCTAAAACCCGCAGACTCGGACCAAGACCAATCTCCTTCAACCCCATCGCCGTTAATCCATCTTGTGTATCCGGGAATTTAACTGCCAACGGTCCACCAAATTCCCTGGCAAAAGGCTCTACTTCCTCCGTTCGCGGTCCCCATCCAAAAAATGTCGGTGCGCCGGCTGCTAAATGGCTTTACTGTTTCCTCCAGTGCATTTTCAGGAAATGGGGAGAGCCCCATATCATCCGGCCGTGCATTGATAACAAAATACATTCCCATCTCCTCCCGATCTTCAGAGCCATCTCGATCCGTGCGGCGGCGGTCTCAATGTTGAGGAGAGTCCCCTCAATACCTGAGTAAAGAAAACCCCTTGGGGGATATGAACCCTCAAGATTATCCCGACAGCACCCAAATTTATAACCGTCAGCACAGCTGAGCCCAGGGGTAATCCCGCACCTCGGACAACTGGACCGATCGACTCAATTACTGTCATGTTCGTTCGTAGGTCAGATCCTCATTACGGGAGCCGAGGGTTTCGGCGATGCAACAGGAGGTTGTTGCGATTGCCTTGACGGCCGTGGATGGGAATTTGTTCAGGGAAATGAAGATACGAGGTCGCTCATGTTTGCCACGAATATGGCTTATGAAGCGCTTTCGGGATCTTTGCATAGGAGGCATCGATTGTGGGGGCCTCAGTTGTAGAGGTCATCAAGATAGCCTTTCAATGAACGAAGAACTGTCTCCAGGTCGGCAGGACGATCGACCTCGCGCCAATTCGATCGACATTTGGATCATCGTCACCCAGAATATGTTGCGTCTCAATCGGAAGTCCTCCTCGCAGCACCAACCAGACTACGCTCTCGACCGCCTCAGAGTCGAACAAATCGTCGTCTCCGAACGGTACTGTCGCGATTCTGCGCAATGGCAGAAACTGCGCGCCTTCTGGCATCCGGATGATTCGAGAACCAGTGTTAAAATCACTTGGTTCAACGAGACGATCGAAGGGCATATTGCGGCGAGTAAGGATATGGCTGAGCGCGGTGGCCTCGTGAATGTTAAGCATTTCATTCACCCGGTTGATGTCACTAGTAGCCCTGCTATCCTCTCTCTTTTGTATGGGATATTGATTGTGGGCTAGTTTCTGGAGGTCGAGCACTTTGTGAGGCCTACGGGTCGATCAATACAAGGCCCATATTGAATGGAGCAGAATATGATGCGAGCAGCCTTGCCACCTTTCTAGCGAAGCTCGTTCGTTTGGATGGAGAGTGGAAAATTATCTCATTGGAATGCATATACGACAAGGATAACCTCATCCAAGTTGTTGGCGGAGGCGTTCCGCGCCCCCTCGACATTGAATTCCCGCGAGAAAGTTATAGGTGCTTAGGGTATATTCTCAAAGTTTTGGGTGGGCGTGAGATTGGTTTGAATCTTCCTGGGTATGACCGGCCGGAGGAGGCACAGACGATATTGAAAGCTGCCAGAGAATGGGTTTATCAGTCATAAATCAGTTGTGCAGTTATTGTATTGAAAATTGGTGGAATCGTTGTTAATCTCGGATGAGAATGATTGACATTGCTGTAGAAAGCAAGAGGAATCCAAGTATCTAACAGTCTATTTATAGCATGCTCCCTTATCGTTGAATTTGGCGGGATTCTAGTCTCTGATTTTTGTTCTTCCAAAGCACATCGCTTTTGACAATAAACAAGAGCACGGAAAGTCAACCGCCCCCCAAAATACACCAAAGCGACTCCCTTTACAATGTACCTTCATTTCCCTCTCTCTTCCTTCCATTTTTTTTTTTGTACTACAGCATCAATCCCATTCCCATCATGGTGCCGATAAGTATACTGATTCCGAATACCAGATCGGTGTTAGAACCCCAGATTTCGCCGCTTGCAGCACTTGTTCCAGATGACGAAATGACTCCGCCAGAGCCCGTGGGCGACGGGCCGTTGGGGATATTGCTCGGTGATAATTGTCCCACTGTCAATGTCGTTGGATTCGATACTACGCTCGCGGAAGGGAGTTTGTTCTTCCCTGAAGGGATGGCCTCCACATTGCTCGCAGAGGCATTAAACTTCGTTGGCGCAATCGAGATTTGAGAGTTATCCTGTCTCGGTCAGAATAATGCGGCGGTGGGAAATACCAAATCGTAGACGATATAAGCAGACCGAAGGAAAGTATCGCCCAGAACAGCGACATTTCCAGGATTCGAAGTCGTCGAGAGAACGCCAAGCATACAAGCTGGCGATCCATCGTTATACAAAAATGGACTTCCATCCGACGCCGTAGGATTCACAATAAACTCATTATATGGAATACTGATCTGGACGCCGGAAAAGAAAAGGTTCAAGCTTCCCTGGGAAAATTGCTGATCACAATTACGGAGGAGATACCCGCCCAGCTGTCTGGAGTAGACCGCACCCATTGCTTTCCCAAGCCCGGCGACAATGTTTTCTGGTAGGGACATGTACGTCGATCCCGAATCAAGGAGAACGTTGAGGGGGTACTGCGATGATGAGCCAATACCCTGGGTACTGCCACCAGGCGGAGAAAGACTGAGTCCGGTGAGAGTGATGACGAAGGCGGATGCTGTTCCTGTCTTGTCGAGGTTGATGGGGAACGTGGACAGTGTGCCCGTGAATTTTTCAGTGTCAACGCCGCCGAACAGGACCACGCCCGTGGAGGCGTCCATGTCGTCGAGGTAGAGGGAGTACGTTCGAGATTGGATGAGCTTGAGACTCATCATTCGATCGACGAGGTTGGGGTATGGCACAAGACCGGGATATTGTAGGATGGCTTCGTTGGAGGCGAATCCAATGCCCATGACACCTTCCGTTGACGTTGCAGCCGATCCGACACCAAATTCCATGGCTGTCACTTCGGCTCCTGGCACATTAACTTCACCTCACTCGTATGCTGGGATGAACCTCCGATATCGAATGTCTCTGTGCCATAATCTCCCACTGCTTGGGTTCCATCGGCGTATTGGATGTTGAATAAACTGTTGACATACACATATGTCGAACTCGAAGAATTATCGTACGTTCCACTCGCAGCACAAGGATCCCCTCGAGATTGACACAACCGGGAGGAGGCCACTTGCACCCAGATATCGCTGGACCCGGTATCGAGTTGCAAAGCAATCGGCTGAGGCGGCGTCCCGATCGTAACTATCACGGCACTGTTAGAATCGGTTCAGATCGGTTCGGAGGTCTCGGGAGTGGCACTGTTTGCATAATAGAGAAGTTTGCTTGGCGGGTTGTCGAGGGTGAGCGGGACAGTGTCCGCCGTCGCACGTTTTACAAAATGATCCCGTCGGCGCACATCATTCTCAATACTTCTCGTGTCATCTCTCCGCCATACCGGCGCAGAAATGACACCTCCACTCTGTTGTCGAGGATGATGCAGCACCGCCGCTCCGCACGCTCCATCGCTCGCAACTGCTAATCCCAGCAGTATCCAAAATCTCATTTTCAATGAGAAATCTGAGGCTCTGACACAAAAGACGCAAAGTCCCGGATATCCGACGAAGAACCTGTTGAAGGGAAAGGTTCTAGAGAGTGCAAGGTGGGATGTTTGAACGGGGAAAGCGTTGCCAGTGGTCCTTTTATTCGAATGGCAGCGCCGGTATGGCTGGGCGCGCCGAATCCCTCCTCGGGATTGACGTGATATCGCATGCAGCCATGTGAGTCGCGCCAAGCCTATTTTGTTTGCACAGCCCGTGCCCCAAACTTTGAAACGGAAATAAAGGCCGCGACCCCGAGGGGCAAAGATTTAAGGAAGGTTAAACTATATTGTTTCCGTTTCAGGGCCATGGACGCGCTTCCCGGGACGTCGCTTCTGTGTGACGTGGCAAAGTCTACAGCACTCGCTCGCTTCCCTCGGATAAAAATGTGGATCATAGAATCCTGCATTCGTTGTCAGCATCCCCAAGTATATGGTCTTGAGCATTGATCTGGCACGGCTAGTTGGGCACGAATTTCCGGGTCACAAGAGCGGTCGTGCCTTCACGGCATGGCATTAATAGTCTATGCAGGGTATCAACCTTATTCCCGAAACAGGATGTGAACCCAATTTCGTGTGCAGTCCTCTCGAAAAGGAAGTCGGAGCTAAACTCTGAGCTGCGACGGAACGACTTGCATTGCAGCTTGTCCTTGGATTGGGTGACGAAACGGAACCGCATGTTACGGGCCGAGTTCGAGTATTCAGGTTCCGCCAGGAAAGTGAATAGGGATCAGGAATTCTTCAAAGGGTATGTATTCCTTCGAACGTTACCATTTGCCGATCACGGTTCTATTTTTGGTTGGAGGCTTGCGCGTTTGGTCCGCCCCCAAGACTGGGCATTTGATCCAATAACAGCCACCCCTTGTTGAGTCTTGGCAAAGGAATACGTTTGAGGCTCCGGTGGCGAAAGAAGGCGATGAGGACAGTAAAATTAGCCTGTTACATTAACAATTTCATTTGATACGCAAATTGAATTAAGCAATTTGGAAGTCATTTGTCCCCATGTTAGAATGCACGGGATTTCCCGCCGGCGGCGCGTAAGCCACTCTTTCATGTTCACGACGGGATTGGGAATATCCGGTCGACCGATCTAATTCGCCTCAAAAAGCATCTCATTCAAACCTCTCAAGTTTTAAAATCCCTATCAAATAACACAATTCCAAATCTCCACTCTCCCAGCCCTACACTCCTTTCATAACTTTCCGTCTTCCCTCCCACTGAGCACAAACGCGCAAACTCTCCCTCCAATCTTCTCTATCCATCTTCTCACGTGCATTAATCCTAGCAATACTCTTCGCAACAACAATCCTAGTCCCAAACCATGTTTCATCCACGGCTTGTGATTCCGCCGCCGTTGCGTCCTTCCTTGCTTTGACGAAGGAAGACTGCATTTCCTCGGCTATCGATTCGTTTATTGCAATGGGGACGAGGGTCAATATTTGAGCGAGATAGGTTTGGATTATTTGTATTTCTTCGGGGGATAATGGGGATTGTTGGGCGAAGGTCTCACCTTTGACGTGCGGGAATGCAATGGTCACCTTGCCTTGTTAGCCGACAAATTTAAGAGGTGGGCGGGCGACGGGGTGTACATGGAGAACGGATTTTGAATCGCCGAGAACGAGGAAGGAAATATCTGTGTCAATATCAAATTCATGATACGGAAATTCAAAAGATAACTTCTGCGCAGCAGCTATCCGACTCAAAAACCTCAAATTCCGGACCCCTCACAATCAGCCACAACCCACGCTTATGGACGTACCAGTATCAAGTAATTTTCCCTCTTGCATATGGGATTCATCGATGATGAGAGCCGTGCGGGCAACGAACTGTCCGCGTCCCGCTGAGAGTTTTTCTCCATCTGACTGTGGGAATAAACGCTGTTTATTCAGGTATTCAATGGATAGTTTCTCAATTGCGACGGCGGGTAGGACGGATTGTAGGAAGGCAAGGAGTTTGTGGGTCGTGGCGGTGGGGACCGAGTAAACGTTCATTGGGAGGGAGCCGAGGGGGATTGGGTTGCGGTGGGTTAAAGAGCTCGTTAAATTGAGGAGAATGGATTGGGCGGCCAGGTCATCTCCTTCAAGAATATTTGTGAGATGTTGAATGCAGAGGTCTTTTCCTCTGGTCAGTTCGGCTTCCATTAGCTCCTATCCAGGATGAGGTGTACAGGGAGACAATCGTTCTCTACTGGAGAGCGCGATGTCGTGAAGTTGTTTCCTTTTCAGAGTTACAGCGTGAATGACAACATCGATATGTTCGCCCTCTTCCGAGGCTTCAGGCATTTCGAGGATTCCGATGATTTCGACGAGATCACATACTTTGATTGGACTCTCGATTCCCAAGCAACACTTCACGACCGCCCCAATTTCCCGTTGGCCCTGCGAAATAACACGATCCTTGTCGCCCTTCAATATGGCAGGAAAATCTTCAAGGGAGAGACTCTCAAGAGAATTCGCCTGCTCGAGCCACTTGGCAAACCCAGGAATAGAAGTAACATAGAGACCCGTCCGTTCGTCGAGGATGACATCAGGAGAATCCATATCCAAATCAACATTCACAGTCTCATAACGATGGCACGTCCAATTATTCTTCCGAGTTGCGGCCACGTAAATTTCATGAGAGTAAGACGTATCCTGCACCATTCCGAGGAAACGGACAAGTTTACCGGTTATCAAGGATGAAGTGGGCAGCCTGTTAAGCTGTGGGATCTAATATAAGCGTTGACTTGGAATACACATACCTTCTGCATTTGCGCGGGGTCAGCAAAGGCACATTCGAATGCGTGTGGAATATTGAAGTCGGTCGACATGTCCGGTTTCCCATCCTTGTAACCCGCGTCTACCGTTAGAAATGGAAACATATAATTCCTACGAAAGAGCTTTGAAACAGCTGCCCTGGGGTTGGCTATCATCTCCTCGCTCGATGTATCGACCATGATGAAAATGTTGATGTTCGCAGTACTTAGTTTGGTGATTGTTCTTTGTGTGGGGCGGGCCCAATTTCGTCCTTAATGAGGACGCGTCCGTGACGTAAGCCACACATTCATCCTCCCTTGTGGGCGGGATATAGGCCGACACGCGCACAGCCGTCGACAGCTGCTGTAAGGAAGGCAAAGGCAGCGCAGGACTATGACCAAGGTGCCACATACTAACTCCCATGGCATAACAAGAAGCCCCACGTCAATCATAATTTGGTAGGATCGAGAAGCATCGACCGGTGAATGATATTGTACGGAGATGTCCAGACAAGCAAGGTCATACCACGAGATCGGAATATGCCTCATATCATCTACAGAAGCACGTGGCAAAAAGGACGGCTGATAGCAGGGAATGCTGAGGATGGGAAAGACAACCATCGTTCTTGCGCCGTGCATCCTCTCTTCCGGGACGCATTCAACAAAGACATTCTTGAACTCAATGCCTCCGGCCATCGGTATACCCATCTCGACCTTGAAAACAAATTGCAAAGATGCCTCGACGTCGCTCAAAACAGGGTCAAAGGCTTCGCACAAAGGAAAGACACCTTCTCCTTGGCTGCCACAAAATTATCCCTATGGACGGAGCAGCGTATTGATGTGAAGTATGACACCTGAAGCCCAACGAGCTCTCCGTTTGATGATGGAGATTCGCGCAAAGCACAGCACGCTTCGCCCTCGCTTACATGTTACGAGTCACGGAGTGGGTGCTTGAGGTCCTGAATTCAAGCGAAGATCACGGACTCAAGAATGGAAGCCCTTAGAGGTGCTCACTGCTGATTCCCGAGCGCATGTAAGAGCCCTAGAGGGCAACGGATGCACGACTCGTTCCGACCATGCGAGACCGTTTCCAACTGAACCTTCTTTACTATGGGAGTATCTCCCCACTCAACGCAAGAAAGGCGAACCAAGCTACGATACCCAACAAAGGCACATCCAAGAGGGAAACCTGGCAAAATAAGCGGGCGCCCGTTCTCAAGAGGCCTATAGGCTAGCGGGACACCATCTCCAAGCAGCCGGCCACTACTCCCACATCTCCGCAGTGGAAAGGACACGATCGCCTGAACGAAATATCTTTTCTCATCATAATCCCCAATATTCGAAAGACTTACGGTACCTTGAATTGCACGGTCTCTCTGTCAAAGACGCGGAGGCGCATGTCAAACGACACGTGTAATTGTGTAAACGTGGGGGATCACTCGGACGATTTTGATTACGAGGCGAGGAGAGTCCTCGTAAGATTGGCCAAGATTAAACCGGCTGGTATGCAATTATGTGACTGGGAGAATTTGATGTATTGGACAGGCGGGACGGGGAGGTATTGCCGTGCTCATGGTGGAGGCTCCAGACGATACCTCGGAAGCACGATATTGTGTCATCATGTAACTTGCATATATTGTATTCAGCACTCAAGGATCGGATCAGAACAAAGAGCGTTTTGGTTCACAGCTGTCACTAGGTTATTTAAAATGTCAAACTGTTTCATCGTCACATGGCGTTGATTGCATTTAATTTCAGGGGTACTATGGTCTTGACACAGTGAGTGTGTCTAATGGGCGATTTTAGAGTTAAATGCGTCGCACAAAGCGCCACCTTGTAGCACACAGGAAGCGCCACTGCACATGACAAATCTATGCCCCGTGGCGAGACAAAGGAAGGGGCGAGAATTCGGTCCGTCCGAGAGCTTGGGTCACCGCAGTACGCCGCCACCAGAAGTAGATGGATGTCCCAACCTTTTTGTGTTCTACCTTGGGAGGAAAACGAAATAGGTTGATCAAAGAGCCGATTGTGGCTTGCAAAGAAGGGTTGAGTCAACCTTGGAAGGCGCCGCGTCTTATTGAGCCATGTCGCATTCGCAAACCAGATTTAGTGTTTTTTTTTTTTTTTTTTATTAATCAGAAACAGGTTAGGGTTTCGATTGGAGAACATTTCTGCGGCGTGTCCATGCAAGGGGTCGTCGCTACGCGGCAAAATTGTGCACCTCGTCTATCGGATCGTTTCACAAGGTTTATCTAGAGACTGTCCCCTTTTGTGATAGAGAAGGGAAATGGGTCTAATGGACGGAAATCTAAGGACGGCAAAGCGGTTCTTGCGCCAATGAGATGAAAAATTGCACGCGCCGCTAATTGAGTAGAGGGTATTCTCGCGTGCGAGAGAAAAGGGAAACGAAGCTTGAGATTAAGGTTTCTTCAGGTCTATCCTTCGTTCCCTCGTGCTAAAAGAATAGCATGTGTCTTTTCGGTATGAAAAGAATTTAACGTATCACCGTGCGCAACATAAAGGAAGGGGCCATAACTGATGAATAATTATGTGCACGAACCTAAGCTATTAAATTCACGGGCCTTTTTTAGCGTGGGAAATTCCCGGCCGCCCGGTGACTCAAAATTAAGTACTGTACAGTATGTGTACGGTAAGTTAATTCACTTTTACAGGCTTGCGCCTTTTCCCTTTGAGGGCTGCCCATCAACCCAAGTTTCGCCCCGAAAGGGGAGAGCACGCACCACCACCACCCCCAAACAAGGCTCATCCCTCTCCCACCCATAAAAAGAGATTTCCCGCCGCGCGCGATAGGGATAGCGAGGAGAGACAACGCCAAGACTGTCGTTGAGAGGGGGAGAAGAACTGCATATATTATTCCGTTCCTTGCATCTCCGGTCTTGCTCACCCTGTTGCCAGTCTCGACATCCCATTCACTCGCTCTCTGCACGTCCGCCTTTTCCCACGCAACTGCTCTGGTCACTCGTTCATTGTAGCCTCTATTCAGCATCGCCTCCTTTTTCGCGTCACCTTGCTCCGATTCGACAAACATGATCGACCTTCAAGGATGGATGTATTGGCAAGCCACAGACAAGTCATCTATATTAGGCAAACCGCTCTGGAAACGCCGATGGGTTGTTCTCACACCAGATGCAATATTCGTCTACAAGAATGAAAAGGTATTGCTGGAACCCCAGAACCGCAGGAAATGAACGAACCGGCCGCTAATGACCTGTACAGGAGACGAATTGTGCACCGCATGCTTTCTATCCGCTAACTTGCTTCCAAACGTGCGCAATGATCGAGCCGACGAAGAAGACTCCCACATCAATTTCACTTCTTCCAAATCCCAAGCGCGATCCTTCGGCTCTGGCCCGTGCGGATAATCGATTGAGCGGGACTTCTGCAAACATTTTAGTACGTCGAGCTCGTCGGCAGTCTGTCCCGTCGTTGCATGCTACTGCCCAAGGCAGCATGCTAATATCTCAACCCGTGAATTTCCGTGCGGATACCGAACCCACCCCCGTGTCACTGCATGAATGGCAACGCTCCATCAACGATAGAATAAAGACCATCTTTCCTACCGACTTGCTTCAGGCTGCCCCTCCTCAACCACCAGTGCCACCAGTTCCGAAAGTTCCATTCGGCACGGCCAATATGTTTGTTCAAACTCCCGTATCGATACCCTCGAGCCGCAACACCGTCTCAACGAGTAGCTCGCATAAATCGCTATCTCATTCAGTAACGTCTAATCTTTCATCTGCCTTGTCGTCAATGACAAGTCCTGCATCTCGCCGCAAAAGTCGCGCCTTGTCTCCGTCCGAAGTGCGACGCATTCGAGACCTCGACCAGCAATCGATGACCAGCACGGACAGTCTCAATTCCCCTCCCGCTACCATGACCTTACAACAGGGCTCCTTTGCCGATGACGCTTCCACTAGTTCCCTCAACGCTGAAAAGGTCCTCGAGCAAGCCATGCGACATCACCAACAACGCCGGAACCAGGCACGCTTTGCTGGCCCGGAATCCCTGAAATCAAAGGCTTCCAGCGTCTCGGTCAAGGATTCCTCCACGTCAACGGCCTCCTCGCCC
>Ga0335081_10008534_pt1 | contig 16444 bp, 16 predicted proteins | sample Lox_Sample_35_FD_206713 | JGI IMG/M metagenome (GOLD analysis project Ga0335081, IMG submission 206713) | Soil microbial communities from Loxahatchee National Wildlife Refuge, Florida, United States - Lox_Sample_3.5 | ecosystem: Environmental > Terrestrial > Soil > Wetlands | place: USA... | reverse complement strand
CACAGGCTCTCTCCGGGGTCCCGAAAACGGCTTGGTTGAGCGAAGCCGACGCGCGGATTCGAACCGCGGACCCCTTCATTACGAGTGAAGTGCTCTACCAGCTGAGCTACGTCGGCGTGCGACCCGAGTGTACCGAGCCACCGCCGCGTCGAAGCCCTCGCCTCCTTAAAGGGTTCACCGAGCCGGTCGCGCTTTCATCCCCCGCCTCCGCTGACCTTCCGCCCTCCGGCCTTTCGGCCTTCCGCGTACTGGTCCTCAGAAGCGGCTTCGACTTACTCGCGCTCCGTACTCGGTGCATCGGGGAAGCTACGCGGCGCGGCGTCCCCAGGCAAGGGCGAACCTGAGTTGAAAGTCGCAAGGAGCGACAACTTTCGTTCAGCCGGCCGGCGCTACGGCAGCCGTGCGTGCGGTCGCGATCGTCTCGTCGGCTTCGGCACGGTTGCCGAAGCCCCTCGTGACCACCGATCCCTTGTGGTCGAGGTCCTTGTAGACCTGGAAGAAGTGCTCGATCTCGTCGCGGAGCTCGGCGGGGATGTCGTGGATGTCGGCAAGGCGCCCCCACGTCGGGTCCTCGAGCGGGACGCAGATGATCTTCTCGTCGGGCCCCTTCTCGTCCGACATATGGAAGATCCCTACCGCCCGCACGCGGATGCGGCAGCCCGGGAACGTGGGATCGCTGACGAGGACGAGGGCATCGAGCGGGTCTCCGTCCGCCGCGAGCGTGCCCTCGATGAAACCGTAGTCGGCCGGGTAGCTCATCGAGGTGAAGAGCCGCCGGTCGAGCACGATCCCGCCGAGCTCGTCGCTCCACTCGTACTTGTTGCGCGATCCACCTGGGATCTCGACGAAGACGACGTCCGTCATAGCGGCCGTCACGTTACCGAGCCGGTGCGGCGGCTCAGGCGTGGAGCTCTCGTGCGACCTGCACGAACAACGCCTCGAGCGCGAGCTGCGGGGCCAGGTTGAGCTCCTCGAGCCGGCGCCACGTCTCCCTTACCGCCTCTGCGGCCCGCTCGGCGCCGAGCAGGCGCTCGCGGATCGCGTCGCGGCGGAGCTCCCCGAGCATGTCCACATGCATCGCCGCCGACTCCGCCCCGACGCCGACCACGACGAGATCGCGATACCAGGACGCGAGCTCCTCGAGCTGGGCGAGCAGCTCCTCGCGCTCGGCCCCGCGCTGGGCGCGGCGAACGCGCTGCTCTGCCTCGCGCGCGGGCAGCTCGAGCCCGCGCACCTTGACGTCTTCGAGCTCCTTCGCCTCGTCGCCGCGCTCGCGTGCCGAGTCGAGCAGGGCGGCGGCTGCATCGGCCGGCTCGAACGACGGCTCCGTGTAGACGGCGCGCGCCTGGGCAAGCAGAATCCCCCGCCGGCGGGCTGCCTTCGGGTCGAGCAGGCGAGCGAGCCGGTCGAGCCGCCCGCCGGCGACTCGTGCCAGCGCGACGCGCCTCGACTCGTCGAGCTCCGGCGCCCGTGCGTCGATCGCCTCGCGAATCGCCTTCACGGACAGCCGCGTGAACGGGACGAGCTGACAGCGGGAGCGGATGGTCTCGGAGATCGGCCCGAGGTCGTCGGCGACCAGGATGATCACCGCGTACTCGGGTGGCTCCTCGAGGTCCTTGAGCAGCGCATTGGCGGCGTCGTCGTTCATCAGGTGAGCGCTCGAGACGATGTAGACCCGGCGCGACGCCTCGAAGGGCCTCATGTGGAGATCGCGACGGAGCTCGCGAATCGCGTCGATCCGGATCATCTCGCCGAGCGCCTCGAGCTCGTACAGATCCGGGTGGACGGTTCGGGTCGTGCCCAGGAGCTGGAGGGCGAAGGCACGTGCGAGCTCCCGCTTGCCCACCCCGGCCGGGCCGTGGAAGAGATACGCGTGAACCGGCCCTTCGAGGAGCGCCGCCTCGAGCAGACGCCTGGCCTCGAGCTGCTCGCGATGAGCCTCTAACACGACGACCACCCATGCACTGTGTTAGAGGCTCTCAAGCTGTCGAACCTGCTCACGGACCTGCTCCGCGATCTCGTCGGGGTCGAGGGACGCATCGATGATGCCGATCCGGTCCGGGAAGAGGGCGGCCAGCTCGCGGTAGCCGTCCGCCACGGCGCTGCGGAAGGCCTCGTCCTCCCGCTCGATCCGGTCGAGGTAAGCACCCTGACGGCTCCGGGCCGCATCGACGTCGAGCGCGAGCACGAACGTCCTGGCCGGCATCAGGCCGCCCGTCACCATCCGGTTCAGCTCGAGCACCGAATCGACGCCGAGCCCGCGCGCGATCCCCTGGTACACGATCGACGAGTCGACGTACCGATCGCAGACGACCCATGCTCCACGCTCGAGCGCCGGACGGATCACCTGCGCCGCATGCTCGGCCCGGGCCGAGGCGAACAGGGACGCCTCCGCCCAGGGCGTCATCTCGAAGCCGTGGAGCACGACGTCGCGGATCGCCTCGCCGATCGGCGTCCCACCGGGCTCGCGCGTCGAGATCACCTCGTTCCCGTTTGACCGCAGCCACTCGGCGAGCCGGCCGGCCTGCGTGGTCTTCCCGGACCCGTCCTGTCCCTCGAAGCTGATGAACACCGGGCCCGTACGATACGGCCTGTGCTGGCTGCGGTCACCGGGGGCGCGGGGTTCATCGGCTCCAACCTCGTCGACGCCCTCGTCTCCCGCGGCGACGAGGTCATCGTCATCGACGACCTCTCGTTCGGTCACCGCGAGTATGTGAACCCGGCCGCGACGTTCATCGAGCGGGATGTCCGGGACGGGATCGACCTGGACGGCGTCGAGGCCGTGTTCCACCTTGCCGCCCAGACCGACGTACAGACCTCGGTACGCGAGCCCGCCCACGACGCCGCGGTGAACGTGGTCGGCACCGTGCAGGTGGCCGACGCAGCGCTTCGCGCGGGAGCGAGGGTCGTCTTCACGTCGACCGGGGGCGCCATCTACGGCGAGTGCCCGGAGCCCGCGGTCGAGAGCCGCCCGCTCGCACCGCTCTCGCCCTACGGCATCGCGAAGCTTTGCGGAGAGGAGTACGTGCGCGGGTTCAACCGTATCCACGGGACGACCAACGTCGTGGCCCGGCTCGGGAACGTGTACGGCCCCCGGCAGGCGGCGAGCCTCGAGGGCGGCGTCGTGTCGATCTTCCTCGAGCGGCTCGCCCGCGGACAGAAGACGGTGATCTTCGGAGACGGCCTCCAGGTACGGGATTTCGTCTTCGTCGGCGACGTCGTTGCCGCATTGCTCGCCGCCGCCGCGCACGAGGGCGGCGTCTTCAACGTGGGAACAGGCGTCGAGATGACGGTGCTCGAGCTGCACCGCGCGTGCGCCGAGACTGCGGGTGTGACCGCCGAGCCGGCGTTCGAGCCGGCACGGCTCGGCGACCTCAGCCGGTCGTCACTCGACGTCTCCGCCGCCGCAGAGCAGCTCGGGTTTCGGGCGAGCACGCCGCTCGCCGAGGGGCTCGCCCGGACCTGGGCCTGGCTGACCGGGCTGTAGCGCAGGAGTCCTCCGGGCTCCGGCGAAGTCGGAGGCCCGTTGGAAGCCCCGCTCCTCACGCCCCAGGATCTGATTCGGCCGTGGCGCCGTGCCACGGTCGTCGTCGGGGCGATCGCCGCGCTCGAGCTCGTCCTGCTCGTCGGAGCCGGCGTCCGGCTGATCGCGAAGCCCCTGGCGCACGAGATCAAGCACCAGGCGATCTCGGCCGCGGCGCCCAGGGCAGACGCGGTGACCCAGTCGAAGCAGCTCAAGCAGGCGATCCGGCGCACGAAGGCGCCGCCCGGAAAGGCGCGGCCCCGCAACCACGTGAAGATCATGGTGTTCAACGGCAACGGCCGGGCCGGAGCCGCCGGAAGCGCCGCAGGCCGTCTACAACGACTCGGCTACGTGATCGCCGGCACCACCAACGCCGCGCGCCAGGACTACGCGACGAGCGTCGTCATGTACGTGCCGGGCTTCCGGGCCGAGGCGATACGTCTCGCGAAGGACATCGGGGTCAGGGTCGTCGGCCCCCTCGACGGGATCTCGAAGCCGTCGCTCGACGGCGGCGAGCTCGCCGTCATCGTCGGCGCCTGATCCTCCCTCCCTAACACCGCGGCTTGCCCGAGTTGACGAGCGCGAGCGTCTCGGCGTAGTGCCGGTTGTACGTCGGGTTCTGCCCGTCGAGAACGGTCGCGTGGCTGAACGCCGGCAGGGCTGCGCGCGGGCAGCCCCGGCTGATCAGCTCGAAGTACCCCAGCTGATCCCAGGCGAGGGCGCTCGAGGGCTGCACCGTCGTCGCCTTCGTGAAGTCGCTCTCGGCGCTCCCGATCGCCGAGCGATACCCGGTCTGCCAGCCCGGCGCGCGCCCGCTCTTCGCCGTAGCCGCGATGTCGACCTCGGCTGCCCCGGCCTGGAAGAGCGGGTCGATCGCGAACGGGTTGACCCTGCGCGCCCGCTTCGCCAGGGCGATCGCATGCTGGTCGTTCACGCCGACGGCAGCCGCCGCCTGGCCGTCCCAACGGACGCCCAGCCAGACGGCGAACAGCGAGCAGCCGACGGCGATCAGGGCGCCGCTCACGGCGACGACGCGGGAGGCGCGGGGACGGGGACGTGACGAGGGCCGGGCGACGAGAGCGCCCGCGATCAGAAAGACGGGGGCGGAGACCGAGACGAAATCCCAGTCGATGTCCAGCAGCCCGTGCAGGAAGTACGCCGGGAGCGCGAGCGCGAGCGCGAGCTGCGGCCCGGGTCGGCGGCGCCCTCGAACGGCGAGCCACAGGATCGACGCGATGAACAGGACCAGGCCGACGACCCCGGTCTCGGTCAGGAACTGAAGCGGCAGGTCATGAGGCTCGATCGTCTGGTCGAGGCTCGTCGTGCGGTAGCGCAGGTTCGTGACGGCGAAGGTGCCTGCACCCGTCCCCTTGAGCGGAGCGGTCTTCCAGCCGTGCCACGCCTGCGTCCACCACGACGAGCGGAAGTTCCCGCCGGAGGAGACGAGGTGACCGGGCGAGTTCGTCAGCTCAGACCCGGACGAGGAAGTGAAGGAGTCCCACCACGAGTGCGCCCTTGCTGCGCCGATCGCCACCGCGGCGGCGATCGCGAGGACGAGCGCCGCGAGCGCGATCCGCCGCAGCATCGTCCCGTCGGCAAGGGGGAAGCGGGCGAGGCCGGCCGCGATCAGGGCGTCGGCGGCGAGCACGGCGCCGAACACAATCCCCGCATGGACGCGGGCGGTGTGTGATTGGCCGTCGCTCGTGAGTCCCGGGAGCGCGAAGGCGACCGCGAGCGCTCCGGCCGCGGGAAGGCCCGCCGCGACCAGGGTCGAGAGCGCCTCCACCCAGGCCTTCGACAGCCACATCCAGAGGGCGACCACGACCACAGCGACAAGCACGCCGCCACGGGAGTACGTCATCCCGATCACGACGATCCACCCGAAGACGAGAAGCGTCCCCGCCGTCCGCATGCGCGTCGCGAGGCACAACCCGATCGGGAGGGCGATGTCGCCGAGCAGTGCGAGCGCGTTCCAGTAGCCGACGGGCCCACGCAGGCGGGCGAGCCGCCCGTAGTCCTCGTACAGCCACGGCAGGACCTTCCCTGCGAGCGACCAGACGCAGACCGCCCCGAGGAGCGCCGAGAACCCGTACAGCAGCCTGCGCGGCTCCGCCCCGAGCAGCGCTCCGACCAGGGCGAAGGCGAGATAGACGGCCGTGCGGTTCGCGTAGCTCCAGCTCCGGTCCGGCTCGACCGACCAGGCGATCGAGATCGCGCACCAGGCGGCGAGGCCCGCGAGCGGAACCAGGATCACCAGGCCGCGGGGCGGTCCCCGGGTCGCGAACAGCGCACCGACGAGGGCGAGCGCACCGATGCCGAGCCAGGGGATCGCCGAGTCACCGGGGTCGTGTGCGAGGAAGAGCGCACCGGCGACGAGGGCGAGTGCGAAGGTGAGCGGCGACAGAAGTTCGCGGGCCGGCCGCATCCTCTTCGAAGCTAGCATCCGGACCTGACCGTGCACCGGCGGCTAACAATCGCCTTACACGGTCGCAACCGGGCGCATATCCACGTCCGGAAGACTCGTCATCATCACCTCCGGACCTGTTCCCCCTGGCCCCACCGAATCGCGCGATCCTTGAGCCCCGCCCGTAAGCACCTCGTTCGCTTCGCCATGCTCTTCGGCGCCGTCGCCGTCCTCGCGCCCCTCCCGGCCGTGGCGACGGCGACCAGGAAGAGCGACTCGGTGCCGTGCTGGAAGCGCCTTCTGAACGACTACTACGACGGCCAGCTCAACAACACGTACCCGATCCCCTGCTATACGCAGGCGATCAAGCACCTTCCGGCCTCGCTCGAGATCTACGGCAGCGCCAAGGATGACATCATCGCCGCTAGGACGGCCGCCATCAACCACAAGCCGCCTCCGCCGGAGGGGTCGGGCGGTAACACGACCACCGTCGCTGCAAGCAGCTCGAGCGGCGGCGGCGTCAGCTCCTTCCCGCTTCCGGTGCTGATCCTCGGCGGAGTCGCGATTCTGCTCGTGATCGCCGGCGGGATCGGGATGCTCTGGCAGCGCTCGCACCCGCGCGACGACGACGCGGCCGGGGCCTGACCCGCTCTCACGGCACCCTCCCGAGACGGCTAGAATGGGGGCTGCGGGTGCTGGTAGATTTGGGTTCTTTGCAGGGGTTTTTCGTTCCATCCGACCCGAGGCCTACGCTCCTCGGTCCGCCCGTCAACAGAGTCGTCAAGTCAACAAGGCGGCTCCGCTCGATCGGCGTTCGACCCGGCTGACCGCGGAATGAGGAGAGGAAGATGGCGTCCACGAAGCAGGTAGAGAACGAGAAGCTCGAAGCAGCAAGGATCGAGGCGACACAGGGGGCCGTTCCGATCGAGGCGGAAGCTCTCCGGAACAACGTCGTCAGGGAGGACGCCACACTCGCGGTTCGCCGCCACTTCACGATCCCCGGCCGCGACCCGTTCGACGAGGTCGAATGGGAGAGCCGCGACGCCTTCATCCCCGGGAAGGACAAGCCGGCGTTCGACCAGAAGGGCGTCGAGTTCCCGAAGTTCTGGTCGCAAACCGCGACCAACATCGTCGCCCAGAAGTACTTCCGCGGTCGCATGGCGTCGCCCGAACGCGAGCGCTCCGTGCGCCAGATGATCGGCCGGGTCGTCAACACCGTCGGCAGCTGGGGCCGCGCCGACGGCTACTTCGCGACCGAGGACGAGGCGCAGACCTTCGAGGACGAACTGAAGGCGATTCTCGTCAACCAGATGGCGGCCTTCAACTCGCCGGTCTGGTTCAACGTCGGCTTCGAGGAGCGCCCTCAATGCTCGGCCTGCTTCATTCTCTCGATCGAGGACTCGATGGACTCGATCCTCGACTGGATCCGTCGCGAAGGGATCATCTTCCGCGGTGGTTCCGGGTCGGGCGTGAACCTCTCGAGGCTGCGGTCGTCCAGGGAGCAGCTTTCGAAGGGCGGCCACGCCTCGGGGCCGGTGTCGTTCATGCGGGGCGCCGACGCCTCGGCGGGGACGATCAAGTCGGGCGGCAAGACCCGGCGTGCGGCGAAGATGGTCGTGCTCGACGTCGACCATCCGGACATCCTCGAGTTCGTCTGGTGCAAGGCACGCGAGGAGGAGAAGGCCCGCGTGCTCGAGGCGGCCGGGTACGACATGTCGCTCGACTCGCCCGACTGGTCGTCGATCCAGTACCAGAACGCGAACAACTCGGTCCGCGTCTCGGACTCGTTCATGCATGCGGTCGAGGCAGGCGGCGACTGGAACCTCACGGCCCGCACCGACGGCTCGGTGATCGACACCCTGAAGGCGCGCGACCTGCTGCACCAGATCGCCGACGCCGCCTGGCGCTGCGCCGATCCCGGCGTGCAGTACGACACGACGATCAACGGCTGGCACACGCTTCCGAACACCGGCCGGATCAACGCCTCCAACCCGTGCTCCGAGTACATGTCCATAGACGACAGTGCTTGCAACCTCGCCTCGCTGAACCTGATGAAGTTCCGCCGCGAGGACGGCGAGCTCGACGTCGAGGCATTCGAGCACGCGGTCGACGTGGTGTTCCTCGCCCAGGAGATCCTCGTCGGCAACTCGTCGTACCCGACGCCGGAGATCGAGCGGAACGCGAAAGCCTACCGTCAGCTCGGACTCGGCTACGCGAACCTCGGCGCGCTCCTGATGGCACGCGGGCTGCCCTACGACTCCGACGAGGGCCGCGCCTATGCGGCCGCGATCACCGCGCTCATGACCGGCCGCGCTTACCGCAAGTCGGCCGAGATCGCCTCGAGGATGGGACCGTTCGCCGGGTACCGGCCGAACGCGGCCGCCATGCTCGGGGTGATCGCGAAGCATCGCGCTGCGGTCGGCAACATCGCCGAGGCGCAGACGATCCCTGGCGACCTCATCGCGAGCGCCCGCCAGGCCTGGGATGAGGCCCTCGATCTCGGCGAGGTCAGCGGCTACCGGAACGCGCAGGCGACCGTGCTCGCCCCGACCGGGACGATCAGCTTCATGATGGACTGCGACACGACCGGGGTCGAGCCCGACTTCTCGCTCGTCAAGTCGAAGAAGCTCGTCGGCGGCGGCGAGATCACGATAGTGAACAAGACCGTCCCGCTCGGGCTCGAGAAGCTCGGCTACGCGCCGAACGAGGTCGACGAGGTCGTCGCCTACGTCGACGAGCGCAACACGATCGTCGGCGCGCCCTACGTCAAGACCGAGCATTACCCCGTCTTCGACTGCGCGATCGGCGAGCGCGCCGTCCACTACTCCGGCCACGTGAAGATGATGGGCGCGATCCAGCCGTTCATCTCGGGCGCGATCTCGAAGACCGTGAACATGCCCGAGGCGGTCACCGTCGACGACGTCGCGCAGGTCTACCTCGACGCGTGGAAGCTCGGCGTGAAGGCGATCGCGATCTACCGCGACAACTGCAAGGTCGCACAGCCGCTGTCCGGGAAAGGCGAGAAGGCGCAGGGCACGCTCGTGCCGCCGGTCGGTGGCACGGTCGCAGCACCCAGGCGACGGCGGCTGCCGGACGACCGGACCGAGGTCGGCCGCAAGTTCCGGGTCGGCGAGTACGAAGGGTACATCCACGTCGGTCTGTTCGAGGACGGGACCCCGGGCGACATCTTCGTCGACATCGCCAAGGAGGGAACGACCCTTGCCGGTCTGATGAACTCGTTCATGATCTCGGTCTCGCTTGGCCTCCAGTACGGCGTGCCGCTCGAGGTCTACGTCTCCAAGTTCGCGCACATGCGCTTCGAGCCGTCAGGCCTCACGAACGACCCCGACATCCGATCGGCGAAGTCGATCGTCGACTACGTCTTCCGCTGGATGGGCAAGAAATTCCTGTCGGTCGACCAGCAGGAGGAGATCGGGATCCTCTCGGCCGAGGTCAGGGCCCGGCTCTCCGCGGCCTATGCCGCCGGGGCGCCGCAGATCCACGATCTCGACGCGCCGATCCCCACGCCGGGTCAGACCGCGCTCTTCAACACCCACGAGGACGCGATCGAGTGCTCGCGCTGCGGCGGTCGGATGGTTCGTGCCGGCACCTGCTACACGTGCCGCGACTGCGGCACCTCAACCGGCTGCGGCTGATCCATCAGCCGACCCTATGCTCTACCGGAGGCCGCCGCGAGGCGGCCTCCGCTGTGGACGGATTGCGCCCGGAGCGCGTACCTTGGGCCCTCGTGACTGCGGCCCGTCCGACCCGTGTCGCTGCGATCGCCGACCTGCACGGCTTCCTGCCCGAGATCCCTCCATGCGACATCCTGCTCGTCGCGGGAGACGTTTGCCCGACGCAGGACCACCGGCTCGACTTCCAGCGGTGGTGGCTCGAGAACTCGTTCTCGCAGTGGCTCGGGGAGATCGACGCCGGAGTCGTGCTGGGGATCGCCGGGAACCATGACTTCGTCGCCGAGGCGGAGCCCGACCTGATGCGCCGCCTGCCGTGGACGTACCTGTGCGACGAGACCATCGAGGCCGGCCGGCTCCGGATCCACGGCTCACCCTGGACGCCCACCTTCTACGACTGGGCGTTCATGCAGGACGACGCCGACCTGGAAGCGGTCTGGGCGGCGATCCCGACCGACGTCGACGTGCTCGTCACGCACGGCCCCCCTCACCAGCACGGCGATCTCGTCATCGACGGCCACCACGGAGGCTCGGAAACACTCCGCCGCCGTCTCGACGAGCTCCCGCAACTGCAACTGCACGTCTTCGGCCACATCCACGAGGCGGGCGGCACCCTCGACCGGATCGGCAACGCGTTGCTCGCCAACGTCTCGCACGTCGACTTCGACTACCGGCCAGCGCGACCGGCGGCCGTCTTCGACCTCTAGGTCTCGGGCTCGAGCTCGAGCGTAGCGGGCGCCGATTTCGGCTGGGTGTTCGGGATCGGGCCGGCGCAGAACAGCCCCAGCAACGCGACGAGCGCCACGACCGCGAGCGCGGCCTGTAGCGCCTCCAGCCTCGCCTTGCTGTTCTCTGCCACGATCGCATCGGTCGTCTTGTCCGAGACGTGCGCGTCCTCGAGCGCCGCACGGAGGTCCGCGTCCGAAAGGAACGGAAGCCCGCTCGCGAGCTGGACGGAGGCCTGCTCGCTGACGCGTGAGGGGACGTCGGGGTTGTTGCTGACCCCGACCAGGAAGACCGATGTGAGGGTCGCGATCAGCACGGAGCCGGCGAGCGCCGTGCCGAGCGAGGCTCCGATGTTCGTCGCCGTGTTCTGGAGACCGCCGACCTCCGGGCTCAGCTCGTCGGGCACCGACGACACGGTCACGCTTCCGAGCTGGGAGGCGAGCGCGCCGATCCCGAACCCGAGCAAGAGCAGCGGTACGAGCACGATGCTCGCCGTGGCGTTCGAGTCGATGCTCGCGAGCAGCACCACGTCGCCCGCGAACATCGCCAGCACCCCGAGCCGGACGACCCGCCGCGGGCTCACGTCCGGGAAGAACCGGGGGATACCGATCGCGGCGATGAGCAGCGTGATCGAGAGCGGCAGCAAGCGCACCCCGGTCTCGATCGCAGACAGCCCGAGCGAGACCGAGAGGAACAGCGGAACGACGAAGAAGATGCCCGACTGGATGAAGTACTGGAAGAAGAACATCCTCAGACCGCCCCGCAGCTGGCGGACCCTGAACATCGAGCGGCGGACGAGCGGCTCCCCGCCGCGACTGTCGACCCGCGCCTCCCACTCGAGGAAGAGCCAGAGCAGGAACACACCCCCGAAGATGAACCAGAGGGTGAGCGAGATCCCCCACAGCTCGGGCGCCCCGGCCTTGGGTTGCGCCCAGCCCCATGTGCCCGACTTGAGGACCCCGAGCACCGCAAGGGAGAGCCCGGATGCCGACAGGACGACCCCGACTATGTCGAGCCTGGGCTGCTTCCCCGGCGGTTCCTCCACCACGCGGCGGCTCATGATGAGGATCGCGATCACGATCAGCACCTCGCCGGCGAAAACGAGCCGCCAGGTGAGGTAGGTCGTGAACAGGCCGCCGATCAGCGGGCCCACCGCAACCGCGATCGCGCCGGCGGCCGAGACGAGCCCGTATGCCTTCGGCCGGGCTTCCGCAGGGAAGTTCGCCGCGACGAGCGCCACGACCGCAGGCAGGATCAGCGCAGCGCCGATCCCCTCGAGGAAGGACCAGCCGATGATCAGGACGGTAAGCGAGTGCGCGAGCGACGTCGTGAACGAGCCGGCGCCGTAGATCACAGAGCCGATCGCGAACGCCCGCTTCCGCCCGATGATGGCTCCGATCTTCCCACCGGTGATCATCAGGGCCGCCATCACCAGCGCGTAGAGCGTGATCGCCGTCTGCACGCCGGAGACGGTCGTGTTGCAGTCCTTCGCGACCGTCGCGATCGCGACGTTCATCACCGACGTGTCGAGCGTCATCAGGAACTGCGCCATCGCCAGAGTAAGGAGGACGACCGAGGCGCCACCGGCGGCGGCCTTGCCTGCGGTTGAGGCCTGCGAGCTCATCGGTCGCGGCAGCCTACCCCTCGGCCAGCTCGGAGAACTACCAATCCGCCCCGCGGGCGTTCCCGGAGGCGCCGGCTCCGACGGCGGACGAGGCTGAAGACGATGACCCGCAAGCTTGTGGTTACGGTCGCAGCCGCCGTCGCGGCCGCATCGGGATATCGCAGGTTCTTACGCACTCGCCTGCTCACCTGGGGGTCAAGCCGCGCCGAGGCGGTCGGTTCCCTCCCCGGCGACGAGCTGCTACCCGGAGCCAACCTCTTCGCGACGCGCGCGGTGGAGATCGACGCGCCGCCCGCATCCGTGTGGCCGTGGCTCGTCCAGATGGGCCCAGGCCGCGGCGGGGCCTACACGTACGACTGGATCGAGCGACGGCTCGGCGTGGACATCCACAACACCGACCGGATCATTCCCGAACTGCAGACCCTGGAGCCGGGTGACGAGATCCAGATGCCCGAGTACACGTTCCGCGCCGAGATCGTTGACCGTGAACGCACGCTCGCGTTCCGCTCGAGCGACTGGAAGTGGGTCTGGTCCTTCGAGCTCGTCCCGGTCGACGGGCACACGAGGCTGCTCAGCCGGAACCGGTTCGACGGCTCCCGCTTCACGGTGAAGGACCGGCTGGGCTACGTCGTGATGGAACCTGGATCGTGGGTGATGGAGCGCAAGATGCTGCTCACGATCAAACGCTTGGCCGAGCAGCTCGCCCGCTCGGGCTAGAGCTCAGCCGCCGAAGGCAGCGGAGCTGTGCGGCATCGAGGCGGCTGCCTGGACGAGGCCGGTCGCGTCGAAGGTGTCGCTTGCAGCCGGCGCACTCACCGAGACCGACGTTCCGTAGCCGCTGAGGTCGAGCTTAAGGTGCACGCCGCCCGTCTGACCGCCCACGGTCGCGCTCTCGTCGAGCACGACCTGACGGACGAGTCCGTCGTCTCCGATCCAGACGTCGACCGGGAGCGAAGACGGGGCACCCTGGTCGATCAGGTGTTGGGCAAAGCTCTGAGCCTGTGAGCCGATCTGGCCGGCCGCTTTGACGAGGTCGATCGTCGCCAGGTAGTGGGTCGTCGACTCGCCGTTCAGCGTCTCCGTGCCGACCGTCTGGACGGAGCCGACGGTGCGCAGCAGGTCGAGGGCGCTGGCCGGATTCTGGCTCAGCTGCCCGAGAACCTGGTTGAGGTCGACGCCGAAGCTCTTGGCCGCCTGCTCGAGATCGAGCCGGATCCAGCTTTGCCCGCCGGGAAGCATCGCGGCGACGAACGGCGCGTTCACGTATACGACCGGATCGCCGCTCTCCTGCAGCCACCGCAACTCGACCGACCCGCCGGTCGCCGGAACGCCCGCAGCGGCGAGGAGGCTCGAGAGATCGGCGGTGACGTCTCCGCTCGAACCGTCTGTGACGCCGGTCGCCGACAGAGAATATGACTGCCCGTTCGGGGCGGCGATCCCTACCGAAAGCGCGACATTCGCGCCACCGGCGCTCTCGCTCTTCGACGCCGCGGCAGCAACCGGATCGACCGACTTGGAGAGACCGAAGCTGCCGGTGACGGCCGCGAGCCCGAGCACAGCTACGAACCCGAGGATGATCGACACGCGACGCATCTCGTCTCAGAGTAGCGCGCTACGTGCGTTCAGCGTCGTTCGAACGCCAGACGGACCCCGAAGCCGATCAGCACGACTCCCGTGAAGCGATCAATCAAGCGACGCACCGAAGGACGACGCAGAAAGCCGGAGGCGTGTCCGACGGCGAACGCGTAGGTCGCGAGCCACGCCAGCGTGATCACGGCGAACACGATGCCGAGGAAGAGCAGCGGTACGAACGCCGCGCCGGTGCCGGTCACGAACTGCGGTAAGAGGCTCGTGAAGAAGACGGCGATCTTCGGATTGCCGAGATCGCTCAGGAGGCCCTGCCGGAGGGCACGGACTCCGCTCTCCGGCCGGCCGGACGCCGGCTCGGGTACGGCGCCGCGTGATCTCAACATCTGGATTCCGATCCAGGCGAGGTAGAGCGCACCGGCGATCTTGAGCGCGTCGAAAGCAACCGCAGAGGCACGCAGCAGCGCCGCGATCCCGAACGCCGCCGCGCCCGTCCAGATCACGAGCCCGATCGAGACGCCGACTGCCGCCAGCACGCCGGACCGGCGCCCGCCCACCACCGCGTTCTTCGTCACCATCGCCGTGTCGGGCCCGGGGATCACGATCAGCAGCACCGAGATGGCGAGGAAGGGAGCGAGCTCGATGTGCACTGCTTGAAGTATGCAGGATCTCAGACAATATTGAGACTGAGTCTCACTCTTTGCCTCGACGGATGGGACGCCCCTGGCTGCTCGCCCTCACGCCGTCGCCGTGTCTTGCGCGCCTCGCGGGTCCCCTAGCGACAATTCGCGCAGGCGCCGTGGAGGACGACGTCGTGCCCGGCGACCGCGTATCCCGAAGTCCTCTCGAGCTCGTGGATCGCGTCCTCGAGCTGCGAGTCCTCGAAGGCCTCGACCTTGCCGCAGGTGTCGCACACGAGGTGGTGATGATGCTCGCCGCCGGCATGCACGGGCTCGTAGCGCGAGATTCCAGAGCCGAGGTCGATCCGCTGGACGAAGCCTTCCGACGCGAGCAGGTCGAGCACCCGATAGACGCTCGCAATCCCGACGCGACGGTCGGAACCGCGGAGGCGGTCGAAGATCTCCTGGGCGGTCAGGCAGCAGTCTTCACCGGCGAGGAGCTCGATGACCGCACGCCTCGCACCGCCGTTTCGAAGACCCCTTCGTTGCAGAGCGGCCAGCGTCGCTTCCGCCCATTCGCGCTCTCCGGTTGCGGAAGTCACAACTCTCGATGATAGCGATTCTCATGAAGGACGGGTACGGCAGGGGTCGAACACGTCCGCGATGAGAGACGCCGTGACCGAGTTCCGAGCGTTCCTGCTACGCGGCAACCTCGTCGACATGGCGGTCGGCATCGTGATCGGCCTCGCCTTCGCCGCAGTCGTGACCGCGTTCGTCGCCGATCTCATCACCCCACTCATCGCGGCGATCTTCGGCAAGCCCGACTTCTCGAGCCTCTCGTTCACGATCAACAACAGCAAGTTCAGCTACGGGGCGTTCCTGAACGCGCTGATCGCCTTCGTACTGATCGCCATCGTCCTCTTCTTCCTGGTCGTGAGACCCGTGAACGCGCTGGTCGCTCGCTCGCGCAAGGATCCGGTCGACCCGACGACGCGAAGCTGTCCCGAGTGCATGAGCGAGATCCCGCTCGAGGCGCGCCGCTGCGCCTTCTGCACCTCGCCGGTCTCAGCGGCCGCGTAGCCTGCTGTACTCGGCGGCCTCGGAGACGAGCGCCTCGAACAGGCGTGCGTCCTCGCCCGCCTCGGGGTGCCACAGCACGCCCAGCGTGAAGCGTCTGCCGGGGGCCTCGAGTGCCTCGACGCTGCCGTCTCTGTCGCGTGCGACGGGCTCGAGTCCCTCGCCGAGCCTGGCGAAGCCCTGGTGATGGTGCGACTTGACCTCCGTGCCCTCTCCCAGCACTCCGGCGAGACGCGAGCCGGCCTCGATCTCGACTTCGTGGTCCGCGAACCGGCCGGGAACCTCCCTGTGACCGTCGTGACCGACGACGTCGGGCAGGTGCTGGACCAGGTCGCCGCCGAGCGCGATGTTCAGCAACTGCGACCCGCGGCAGACGGCGAGCACCGGGAGATCGCGCTCGAGCGCCGCCCGCAGCAGCGAGAGCTCGGCGCTGTCGCGGATCGGCACGATCCCGGTCGTCTCGGGATGAGCCTCCTGGCCGTACAGGACGGGATCGAGATCCGACCCACCCGAGAAGACAAGGCCGTCGAGCGCATCGAGCACCTCGGGGCCCCCGCCTTCCGACGGCGGGACGAGCAGCGCCCGCCCGCCGGCACGCTCCACCGCCCGGACATAGTCCCACGGAACGAGCGCCGACTCGAGATTCCACGGCCCGAACGACGCGAGTGTGACGTAGGTCGTGATGCCTACGAGCGGTTTGCCCATCCACTCATTCTGATTGGTGCCCACGACGTGGGGCGACCTGGCAGAGAGTTCGCGACGGAACGGTAAACACCCCTTGCCTCTCGCACGACCACGATGCACACTGGCGATGCGAGGACGGGCGACAAGGAGCATGTCCCCCGACCACGGCCGAGAGGAGGGGTCCGTCAGGGCCTCTCCTCATACGTAGTCAGCATCGGCCCCGGTCTCCGCGCTCACGACCGGAGTCGCAACATCCTCCGCTGCACCGGTGAGGCAGACAACGCCGGGGCGTTGGGCGTTCGCGAAGCTCGCCTCCGCCGCAGGAGCGAAGCACTGCCACTCTCCGACCTGTGCGCTTCTTGGACTCTGACGCCGCTGCAACAAAACCGGGGCCTGGCACCGATTTTGTTGCACCCGGAACGCCCTGGGACCGCAACAAGACCGGTGCCAGGCCCCGGTTTTGTTGCGGTCCCGCCTCAGGCTCCGTCTTGTTGCCGTCCCGCCTCA
>Ga0335081_10008533_pt1 | contig 16445 bp, 12 predicted proteins | sample Lox_Sample_35_FD_206713 | JGI IMG/M metagenome (GOLD analysis project Ga0335081, IMG submission 206713) | Soil microbial communities from Loxahatchee National Wildlife Refuge, Florida, United States - Lox_Sample_3.5 | ecosystem: Environmental > Terrestrial > Soil > Wetlands | place: USA... | reverse complement strand
CAAGGCGTTGCCCGATGCTGGCCACTGGGCGGTTTTGCGCCACGGGCTCTCCCGAGTAGTGCCCGCGGTTATCCTGGGCTGGATCTTTTACGCCACTGTCGTCGAGCTTCTCATGATGTACCTGCCCCAGCCACCGCTGCCGCTCGAGCCTGTCGTCGCACTCGAGCCCTTCCGGATCGCCGAGCAATACGGACTCTTCGCGGTCATGACCTCAGCCCGTTACGAGATCGAGTTTCAGGGAAGCAATGACGGCCGCGTATGGGTGACCTACCCGTTTCGCTATAAGCCCCAACGCCTCCACGAAGCTCCACGGATCTATGCGCCTTACCAGCCACGATTCGACTGGAACCTGTGGTTCGCATCGCTCGGCGCTTGGAGGGAGAATCCCTGGGTAGTGCGCACCGAGGTGCGGCTGCTTGAGAACAACCCGGACGTGCTGACGCTGTTCGCCGGAAATCCGTTTGCAAAGGCGCCGCCCACAGAGGTCCGCGCGGTGGAGTGGCAATACTGGTTCACGGACTTGAAGACCCGACGCGCCTCCGGCGAGTGGTGGCGGCGCAAATCCCGCGGCCTCTACGCGCCCGTCATCGAGTTGGGCGCAGACGGGAAACCGGCGGTCGTGGAATGGCCCGGCCAGCCGTGATGCGAGGCGGGCGCGAGTCTGGCGCAAGAACCCCCCAGTCGCTACAATTGACGTAAGGAGACTCCATGAATGACGCGCTTCAAATTGCCGGGCGCGAGTTCCGCTCGCGGCTGATTGTCGGCACGGGAAAGTACCGCACATTTCAGGAGACGGCGCGCGCACTCGAGGCTTCGGGAGCGGAAATCGTCACCGTGGCCGTGCGCCGTGTGAACCTGACCGACCGCACTAAGGAGTCGCTGCTTGATTACATCGACCGCGAACGCTTCTTCATCCTTCCAAACACAGCGGGGTGCTACTCTGCCGACGAGGCCGTCCGCGCAGCGCGATTGGCCCGCGAGGTGGGCCTGTCGAACTGGGTCAAGGTGGAAGTGATCGGCGACGAGAAAACGCTCTTCCCAGACAACTTCGAACTGGTGCACGCCACCGAGACGCTGGTACGCGAAGGGTTCGTGGTGCTGCCCTACACCAACGACGATCTGGTGGCGGCACGGCGGCTGATCGAGGCCGGCGCCGCGGCGGTGATGCCTCTTGGCGCGCCGATCGGCTCCGGGATGGGAATTCAAAACGCCGCCAACCTTCGCATCCTTCGCGAACGCATCACCGAGGTGCCGCTCATCCTCGACGCCGGCGTGGGCACGGCTTCAGACGCCGCGATCGCCATGGAGCTCGGGGCCGACGCGGTGTTGATGAACACCGGCATCGCCGCCGCCCAGGACCCGGTGCTGATGGCCGAGGCGATGAAGCACGCGATTCTGGCGGGCCGCCAAGCCTACCTCGCCGGGCGCATGCCGAAGAAGCTCTACGCCACCGCTTCAAGCCCGCTCGAAGGCGTCGTGAAGTGAACCTAGCCGAGCTGTGTGGGCTTTCGGCCGAGGCTCGCGCTCAGCCGTGCCAAGAGGCGGCCTGCCGGTAGGGCACCACCTGGTGCTGAGCCGAGTCGAGCGCGATCAAGTCGAGAAGCTGGGCCAGCAGTTCGTACCCACCCCGCCCGAGGAAATGGACTCCACCCAAGCCGCGCTCCTGTAGGCTTCCTCCCGGCGCCAGCAGTGCGCCCAGCGCAGACTCGTGGCGCCGGAGAGTCTCCGAGCGGGCGAAGGCGGCCTGGGCGACCTTGTGCTTCAGTCGTTCAATCTGATGGAGGGTCCGCTGGCGGGTGCGCTCGAGCGCGGGCAGGAGGGTGGAATCGATCGGGCCGATGTCGTGGGCCAGGCCATCCAGCAACCGCGCCATCTCCAGCCCTGTCCGATCCAGCCGCTCCTGCCAGCCGCTCGAGAAGCCCGCGCCAGCCAGCTTTTGCCGCAGGTAGTCTTCGCCCTTCCAGGCATCCGCCGCGCTGAGCTTGTACTGCTGCAGCAATCGCTGGCAGCGAGGGTCGACGAGCGTGAACGAAGCGCGGGGAAACACCACGGGCTGGGGCCGCCCAAAGTTGGGATACAGCGCGGCGCTCTCCGCGTGATAGGCCAGCTCGGCAGGCCCGGCGATGTAAGCCACCGTGGGCAGCAGCAGATCCTGCACCACGGGGCGAAAAAGAGCGTTGGGCGTGAAGCCCTCCGGATGCTCCGCGGCCTCGTGACGGATCTGGTCCACAGCCAGGCGCTCCCCGCCTTGCAGCTTGAACTCGCGCCCATCGTCCGCCAGCCGCAGCGCCAGCCGGCTGCGCTGGCGCTCCACAAAAAGCAGAGTGGAGTCTTCGCCCACGTGAACCTGGGCGTGATACCCGCCCTCGACCAAGGCCTGCGCCCGCCGCCGCAGCGCAGAGTTCAATTCTGGCGCCTCCACGACAGCGTGGGCGTACATGCGCGCCGCCAGGCGATGCAACTCGGGGTCCAGGGCATCGAGCAGAATCACACCCCATCGGCCAAAGATGCGGGCCATAAACCGGGCGAAGGCTTCTCCCCACCGCACGCCGGGTTGATACGCGCTGCTCAAATCAGCCAGAAGGCGGTCCCTCGCCTCGCCCGCCGGCAGGGCCGCGCGGAGGCGGTTCAGGGTCTCGGTCACCGCCTCGGTAAGCTGGACGTAGCCCACCGACGAGTGCGGAGCGGGCCGGAGGCCAGGATCGCTTAGCGCGACTCGGTTGGAGCTATCGTCGAGCACCGCGGTTGAGGCCACTTCTTCGAGGTCGTGATCCTCGGTGGCCAGCCAGAAGATCGGCACCGAAGGCAGGCCCTGCTCCGAGAGCCGTTGCGCCATGCGAATCGCCGTCAGTGCCTTATACAACGTAAAGGCGGGGCCTGAAAACAGGCCAGCTTGCTGCCCCGTGACGACCGCCAGGGTGCCGGGCTCGGCCAGGCGGCGGAGGTTGGCCAGCGTCGGCTCGCTGGCACCGGCCGGGCGATTGTGGGCGGTGAGGATGCGGACGATTTCCGAGCGCAGGGCGGCACTGTAATCCAAGCCACCGGCCACCTTGAAGTAGCTGCTCAAGGCGAACGGTGAGCCGCCGCCATAAAAGGGCGCCACGCGCTCAAAGTGATCAACGTAATCCTGGAACAGCGCGCTGGTTCCGGGCAGGCGCGAGTAGGGAATACAGTGGTCGTCCATAAATCGTCCGGCGTACTCCGGCTGGCTCGGCCCAACGCCTTCGGCCGATCTCACGATCAGGTGGTCGAAAAGCGTCATGTCTAAAACGCGAGGCTAAGCCGCGCCGCTTTGAGCGCGCGGGCGATGGAGCGCCGGGCTTGGAGGCTGACCGGCAGCAGAGGACTTCGCGGCTCCCCGCCGCGGTACCCGGCCAGATCCATCGCCACCTTCAGCGCCGGGGTGCCATACTTCAGATTGATTTCCGCCGCCAGCGGAACGAGCTTCGCGTGCAGTTCGCGAGCGAGCTTCTGCCGCCCCTGACGGAAGGCTTCGTAGAACGCTACGCACAGCTCAGGCGCGAAGTCGGCCTGGCCCACAATGCCGCCCGCCGCGCCGGAGCGCAGCACGTCGAGCAGGATCGCCATACTGCCGCAGAACACGCGGAATCGGGGCCGCACCAGGCGGAGGATACGGCGCAGGTAGGCGAGGTCACCGGAGCTCTCTTTCAGCCCGGCCATGTTCGGGTGGCGGGAGAGCGCAGCGACTGCCTCCGCCGGCACGGAAACTCCCGTGCACTGCGGGATCGAGTACAACAGAATGGGCCGCGGCACGGCGTCAGCCACCGCACGGTAGTGCGCCGTGAGGGCCGGCCCGTCCATTTTGGACTTGTAGTACCCCGGCGTCACCACCAGGGCCACGTCCGCGCCGCGTGCGGCGGCTTCGCGGCTGAGCGCGATGGTTTCCCGCGTGCTCTCGAGGCCCGTCCCCGCCAGCACCAACTCGTCAGGACGCATCAGCTCACGGGCGAGCTCAGTGAGCCGAAGGCGCTCGCGAACGGTGAGGAACGGCGCTTCACCCGAGGTTCCGGCCACCATCACGCCGGCGAGGCCGATGCCCGTGTAACGCTTGAGATTGGAGCAAAACGCGCCCTCGTCAATCCCGCCGCGGCGGTTGAAGGGCGTCACGAGTGGCGGCACGATGCCGTGCAGGCGATCGAGAATGAGCTTGGTAGTCATGGGCAGCGACTGAGAACGATGAATTAGGAATAATGAACTTCCAACCGTCCGAAACTGGCGACGATCTGGGACCGCTCAGCGAATCGCTTTCTTGGCGGTCTTGGCCGAAGCGACGAATATCGACGTCAGCTCTTCGGCTTCGCGAAACAACTCCTGCAGCCGCTCGTGATTTACGATGCCCGATTCGGCCAGGAACTCCAGCCAATATTGCGCTTCCTCAAGTTCTTGCGATCCGCACTCGATCTTGCCGACAATTTCTGCGCTTGATCGGGCCCGCGTCGCCTCCCTGTACTGCGCGCCGACTGACGTGCCGCTGCGCAAGGCCTGCTTGCCTGGGACCTAAACCTCGGCCGTCCGGGGCAATGTCGAATATAACCTGATAATTTCCAGAGCCCATAATTTCGTCCGCTGCTTCAGACCGTATCGATCGCTGTTGATTATTCATCATCCATAGGTCATCGTTTAGGACTCCGCCTTCACCTGCACGCCCTGCTTACGATGCAACTCCTGCAAACATTCCACCTGAATTCCCCCGTGATGCTGGGCCCGGATTCCCTGCACTGCCGCCACCGCCGCCGAAAGGGTGGTGATACACGTGATGCCCTGCTGAATAGCGGCCCGCCGAATGGCCCGCTCGTCAAAATGCGACGAGCGGCCGAGCGGGGTGTTGACGATCAAATCGATCTTCGAGCTCTTGATGAGGTCGGCCACGTTGGGACGGCCCTCGTTCACTTTGTGGACGCGTTCCACCGGCACGCCGGCAGTGCGCAGGTAGTCGGCCGTGCCTCGGGTGGCGAGCAGGGTGAAGCCCAGGCTCACCAGATCGCGGGCAATGGCAACGGCGTGGGGTTTGTCGTGATCGTTGACGGAGAAGAACACGCGGCCCCCGGCGGGCATCCTCTGCCCCGCAGCCAGTTGCGCCTTGGCAAAGGCCAGACCGAAGCTGGAGGCGGTGCCCATCACTTCTCCGGTCGATTTCATCTCGGGACCCAGGATGGTGTCCGCGCCCGGCAGCTTTACGAAGGGGAACACCGGCGACTTCACGAAGTGATGGTGCACCGGCAGCTCCTCCTCAAGCCCGAACTCGCGGAGCTTGCGGCCGATCATCAGGCGCGCGGCGATCTTGGCCAGCGGCACGCCGGTGGCCTTGCTGACGTAGGGCACGGTGCGCGAGGCGCGCGGATTCACTTCGAGCACAAAGACTTTGCCGTTCTGGATGGCGTACTGAACGTTCATCAACCCTACCACGCGCAATTCGCGGGCGAGCTTCAGGGTGTATTCGCGGAGCGTCCGGCGTTCCCGCTCGCCGATTTCGAACACCGGCAGGCAGCAGGAGCTGTCGCCGGAGTGGATGCCCGCCTCCTCGATGTGCTCCATGATGCCGGCGATCACCACGTCTTCGCCATCGGAGAGCGCGTCCACATCCACTTCGGTGGCGGCCTCCAGGAAGCGGTCTACCAGGATGGGGAAAGCCTGGTGCAGCTCCTCCGCCCGCCGGACGTACTCCACCAGCGTCTCCTCGTCGTAGGCGATCACCATGGCGCGCCCGCCCAGCACATAGGAAGGCCGCACCAGCACGGGATAGCCGATTTCGCCGGCAATCGCGCGGGCCTGCTCCACGTTCATCGCCGCTCCGTTCTCGGGCTGCGGGATGCCCATGCGCTCCAGTAGCCGGCCGAAGTGCTCGCGGTCTTCCGCCAGGTCGATGGACTCGGGCGAGGTGCCGATGATGGGCACGCCGGCGGCCTGGAGCTGGCGCGCCAGGTTGAGCGGGGTCTGGCCGCCGAACTGCACGATGACGCCTTCGGGTCTTTCCTCCTCCACAATCGCCATGACGTCTTCGAAAGTGAGGGGCTCAAAGTAGAGGCGGTCGGAGGTGTCGTAGTCGGTGGAGACGGTCTCGGGATTGCAATTCACCATGATCGTCTCACGGTCTTCTTCTTTAAGCGCGAAGGCGGCGTGGACGCAGCAGTAATCGAATTCGATACCCTGGCCGATGCGGTTGGGGCCGCTGCCCAGGATCATGATCTTGCGCCGGCTGGTGGGCTCGGCCTCGTCCTCCTCCTCGTAGCTCGAGTACAGATAGGGCGTGAAAGACTCGAACTCGGCTGCGCAGGTATCGACGCGCTTGAATACCGGGCGCACCCCGCGCGACAGGCGCGCCTGGCGGACCTCCTCGCCGGTGGCGCCCCAAAGCTCCGCCAGGTGCAGGTCTGACAAGCCGAACTGTTTTGCCTTGTGAAGCAGTGGCGCGGGTACCGAGACCACGCTGTGCTCCTGGAGCTCGCCTTGCAGATCGACGATCTGCTGCATCTGGGCCAGAAACCAAGGATCGATCCGGGTGATCTCGGCCAGCGAGTCCACGCTGTGTCCGGCGGAGAGGGCAAAGAACAGGTCCCAGAGGCGTTCGGGATGGGGCACGGTCAGGCGCCGCTTGAGATCGTCCGGGTCGGCCGGCGGTTTGGGCGTCTTGCGCCCGGTCTCGAGCGAGCGGACGCCCTTCAGCAGCGCCTCTTTGAAGGTGCGCCCGATGGCCATCACCTCTCCCACCGACTTCATCTGGGGGCCGAGGGTGTGATCGGAGTCCGGGAACTTCTCCTGAGCCCACTTGGGAATCTTCACCACCACGTAATCGATGGTGGGCTCGAAGCAGGAGGGCGTTTTTTGGGTGATGTCGTTGGGGATCTCGTTCAGGGTGTAGCCTACGGCCAGGCGGGCCGCGATTTTCGCGATGGGAAATCCGGTGGCCTTGGAGGCCAGCGCCGAGCTGCGCGAAACGCGCGGGTTCATCTCGATCACCAGCATGCGGCCGGTTTCGGGATGGACGGCGAACTGGATGTTCGAGCCGCCGGTCTCCACCCCTACGGCGCGGATCACGGTGAAAGCCGCGTCGCGCATGCGCTGGTACTCTTTGTCGGTGAGCGTCTGCACCGGGGCGACGGTGATGGAGTCACCGGTGTGCACGCCCATGGGATCGAAATTCTCGATGGAGCAGACCACCACGGCGTTGTCGGCGTGGTCGCGCATCACTTCCAGCTCGAATTCCTTCCAGCCGAGCACCGACTCTTCCACCAGCACTTCATGCACCGGGCTCGCCTGCAGGCCCCAGCGCACGATCTCCTCGAACTCCTCGAGGTTGTAGGCCACCCCGGCTCCCGTGCCGCCGAGGGTGAAGGAGGGCCGGATGATGACCGGGTAACCGAGCTTCTCGGCCGCGTCAATGGCCTCTGCCTCGGATTTCGCGATGAAGCTGGCGGCTACCTCCAGGCCCGCCTGCCGCATGGCGTCTTTGAACAGCATGCGATCTTCGGCCATCTGGATGGCCTTCAGCGAGGCGCCAATCAAACGCGCCCCGTGGCGCTCCAGAACGCCTTGCTCCGCGAGTTGCACGGCGAGGTTGAGCGCCGTCTGGCCGCCGACGGTGGGCAGCACCGCGTCGGGCCGCTCGCGCGCAATGACGGCCTCAAGGTATTCCACCGTGAGCGGCTCGATGTAGGTGCGGTCGGCGAACTCGGGGTCCGTCATGATGGTAGCCGGGTTCGAATTTACCAGCACCACTTCGTATCCGTCGGCGCGCAGCGCTTTGCAGGCCTGCACGCCGGAATAGTCGAACTCGCACGCCTGGCCGATGATGATGGGCCCGGAGCCGATGACGAGGATCTTCTGGATGTCAGTGCGCTTGGGCATAGAAAAAGTCGAAAAATCGAAAGTTCAAAGTTGAAAAAGGCAAACCACGTACAAAACTACGCTTCTGCTAGCGTGATCACCTCGCCACCGTCCATGAGCTTGCATTCCTTCAGGAATTCGGTGACCCCAAGGAGGCCGCCGGCAAACGCTACGAAGCCTGCCCCAACGACTTTGGGGTCGCGTTCATGCCCGCACAGTTTCGCAAACACGTTGCCCACACTCCAAGCCGGGCCCAAATGATGCGGCGTTTGAACGGCTTCGAGATAAAGCTGGCAGCGTCTGTGCATCTCGTCGATCACCGTGTCAGGTTGGCTTTTGACTTTTTCATCTCCAGAGTCCATGAGCATCGCATGCAGGCAACGATTGAACACCCGGCGGACTTCTTGCTGAGCGGTCGCCGTGAAAAACCTCTGATTCGCGTAAGTGGCGACGACGAGTCGGAGCATGAAGAGCTCACCAAGCGCGGCATCACGATCAACCTCGTCCAGGAGGCCTTCGCCAAGCTCATATCGGTCGCTTTCGAGTTTCTTGCTTCCACCGATGCACAGGCCAAGCACACCCGCCGTGAGCTGCTCAATCGTCACTGTCTCGCGGTGCTCTCTCCTCGTGGCCATGAATAGGGTCCCATTCACGGGGCTATACAAGCCCACTTTTGATCTCGGCCCTCTTAGGTGGGTCTGAATTCCCACCTTTTCGATCTCCCTCCTCGTGTCGATCATTCCACGAAGCCCACTGCGACCTCAGTTCCCCGCAACCGGCGAAAACAAGCTCAGTTCGAACCCCGGCAACTCCTCCGTTTCTGACTTCCGATTTCGAGTCTTTACTGATTCTAAAGCACATAGTGGCTTCGTTCCGCGATTTCGCCACCTTTTTCCTCGATGGCCGCCCACATCCCGCCTGGGAATGGTCGTTTCTATCCTTCGACTTCTGATTTCTAACTTCCGACTTCGAGCTTCTACTCATTCTAAAGCACATAGTGGCTTCGTTCCGCGATTTCGGGCCTTATTTGTCGTGCGGGCGTCCGCCCCGGACTCGGCTTGCTACCCGGTATTCGCTGCCCTGCTCTCCTCCATCATCGTCGCAAACCGGTGGAACAAATACGCCGCGTCGTGCGGGCCGGGCGAAGCTTCGGGATGGTACTGGACGCTGAAGAGCGGCATTGTCCGGTGCCGAAGCCCCTCGAGCGTCTGATCGTTTAGGTTGATGTGCGTCAACAACACTTCGCTCGATTTGAGCGAATCGGGATCTACGGCGAAGCCATGGTTCTGCGAGGTGATTTCCACCTTTTGGGTTTCAAGATTCATCACCGGGTGATTGCCGCCGTGGTGCCCGAACTTGAGCTTGTAAGTGCGGCCGCCGAGGGCCAAGCCCACAATTTGATGGCCCAGGCATATCCCGAACACGGGCACGCGCCCGGCGAGCTCGCGCACGGCCTGCGCTGCGTACTCCACCGGCTCGGGGTCGCCGGGGCCGTTGGAAAGGAACACGCCGTCGGGCTTGAGGGCGAGAACGTCGTTTGCGGAGGTTGCCGCCGGCACCACCGTGACCCTGGCGCCGATATCCACCAGCTTCCGCAGGATGTTGCGCTTGATCCCGTAATCGTAGGCCACCACGTGGAAGCGCGGCGGCGGCGGCCCGTCGCCTTCGCCGAAGATTCGCGCCGAAGGCTCGGTCCATTCGTAGCGCGAGGCCGCGGCAACGCGGCTGGCGAGGTCGAGCCCCACCATGCTGGGCGACGCCTTCGCCTTGGCGACGAGGCTGGCCTCGTCACCGTCCACGGTGGAGATGATCCCGCGCATGGCGCCGTAACGCCGCAAGTGGCGCACGAGGGCGCGAGTGTCGATTTCCGAAATCACCGGCACACCGAAGTCGGCCAGGAATTTGGACGTGTCCTCGGTGGACCTCCAATTGCTCGCAAGCTGCGAGACCTCGCGCACCACCATGCCCTCGGCGTAGGGCTTCAGCGACTCGCTGTCGAGCCCGTTGGTGCCGCAGTTGCCTATGTGCGGGTAGGTGAGAATGACGATCTGTCCGGCGTACGAGGGGTCGGTGAGGATCTCCTGGTAACCCGTGAGCGAGGTGTTGAACACCACTTCGCCGCAGCGCTCACCCGAGGCGCCGTCGCCGCGTCCGCGGAAAACCCGGCCGTCTTCCAGCGCCAGAATGGATTCCATCTCGATCTCACTTTCAGTTCCCGGTTTTCAATCGTCAGTTCTCAGTGTATCTCGAAACGCCGCTCTGGCTCGTTGATCTTGCACACGGTGGCAAAACGCCGCCTGCAGGATGGCGGACGGACACCCAACACTCACGGCTGGCGACTGAAAAACTGACGACCGGGAACTTCACTTCTATTGAAGCGCGCCTACCTGATCGAGCGGCCAGTAAACGAAGGCCGCCTTGCCGTAAATGAAATGGCGGTCGACGGTGCCCCACTCGCGGCTGTCGTTGGAGGCCTCGCGATGGTCGCCGAGGACATAGTAATGGTCGAGCGGCACATACGTCGGAGGGTAGGTATCGTGGTCCAGGTAGCTGGGCGGCACGTACTTCTCGGCCAGTGGCTTGCCGTCGATCTCCACCACTCCCTCGTGAACGCTCACCCACTCTCCCGGCAGCCCGATGACGCGCTTGATGTAAGACTTCGACGGGTCGAGCGGGTAACGAAACACCACAATATCGCCGCGATGAATGGGCTCAAAACGGTAGACGATCTTGTTGATGAAGATGCGCTCGTGATCGTAGAGCCGGGGCATCATGCTGGTGCCTTCCACCTGCACCGGCTGGTAAAGGAACACGATTACCACAAAAGCCAGCAGCATGGAGAGGACGAGGTCGCGCAACCAGTAGCGTGCCTCAAAGAACGACCGCCGCCCCCGGCGGCGGACGGCGTTATCCGGATTACCCTGTTGGGCGAATCTTCGACGTTCCTGCATACCCTCCCGCGCTCTCGCCCGATTATACCCCAGTCGAGTGAGGGCCGTCTTGAGGTGCGCGAGGGCGGGGGCTTGGGGTGCAGGCACCAAGAATCGCTGGACAATCCACCTTCGTTCGCGTATAAGGGCAGGTTCGAAGCGCGTGTAGGCCATCCCCGGGCCCCGCGGGAAGCAGCCCCACCCTTTCCAGGAGCGGGCGAAAGACGATGCCAAGAGCAAGCTGCTCAGTCCGTGCGGCGAGGTCCGGGCAGACACCGCGCAGCCCGACGGCCGTACCAGGCGAAACGGGAGAACAGCGGCCAGCCTCCGCGCCCGGCTGGCGCAACTCGCTCTTCCGTATCCCGATCGTCATCGGCTGGCTGACGCTGGCGGCCACATCGGGGTCCGCCGATCTGCTCGGGCAGGGCGCCGGCCTGGGTTCTCAAGCCGGTTCACAGCCGGCGCCGCAGGCGCCGTTTTGGGCCAACAACGGCCGGATAAGCTACGGGCTGCAGGGCGCCTTCGGATTCCAGACCCCGGTGCCCCCGCGCGGAGAGCACATCAAGCTTCTCTACGCCCAGCCTCAGCTCGAAGTGAACCTGCTGCGCTTCAACCGCGGGCCAGTGGGGCGCTTCGACTGGCTCAGCGAGGGCCTGGTGGGCGGCGCAGTCTCCCCCGCGGCGCGCATCATCGGCTATTCGCTGCTTTTCCGCCTGGAAGGCCGGACGCGGGGAAACACCAAGCCCATTCTCGACTTCGGCGCAGGCGTCAACAATACCACTCTGGATCAGCACGCTTATGAGTTGACAGGGGGCCTGCAGTTCACGCCGCAGGGAGGCCTCGGGATCGAGCACTATTTCAGCCCGCAGCACGCCATCGTCTTCGAGTATCGCTTCTTCCACATGTCGAACAACGGGATACGAGAGCCCAACCACGGCTTTAACGCCGCGGTGTTTTCGGTGGGATTTCGCTGGCTGCGCCGGCCGACGGGGCCTAAGTGGCGCTGACAGAGGAACGATCAGGCGAAGCCATTCTTAACTTTATCAGTCGGCCGCCGCGCCAACGGCTTGTTGTCGACGGCCATGGTCGAGCCGAGGGACTCGAGCAACCGGCGCTGTTCCCGCGAAAGACGGGTGGGCACGACCACCTGCACGCGAACATAGAGGTCCCCGAAACCTCGTTCATCCACGCGCGGCATCCCAAACCCGCGTAGGCGGAAGACGGAGCCGGCCTGCGTGCCCTCGGGTATTCGGAGCCGTTCCTGGCCCTTCAGCGTGGGCACCCGGATTTCCGCCCCAAGGGCCGCCTGCGCCAGGGAAAGCGGGATTGTGCAGTACAGGTCGCTGCCCTCGCGTTCGAAGTAAGCGTGCTCGCGGACGCGGAGTACCACGTAGAGATCGCCGGGAGGGCCGCCATAGGCGCCGCCTTCGCCCTCGCCGCTCACTCGCAACTTCATACCGTCCTCGACTCCAGCCGGAACCTTGATGCCGAGCACCTTCTCCTGCCGCACGCGGCCTTGTCCCTGGCACGCCGGGCAAGCTTCGCGGATCACCTGGCCCAGGCCCTTGCACTCCGGACACGCTCGGCTCACCGTAAACAGGCCCTGCTGGTGCCGGATCTGGCCGTGGCCGCCGCAGACCGTGCACGTCACCGGCGCACTGCCTTTCCTGGCGCCGCGGCCGCCGCACTCGGAGCAGACGTCCCAGCGGGGAATCTTGATCTTGGTCTCCAGCCCGCGAGCCGCTTCCTCGAAGGCGATCTCCATCTCGTAACGCAGATCGGAGCCGCGCTTCACGCGGCTGGCGGGCCGCCGTGCTTGTCCGAAAACGCCGCCAAAGAACTCGCCGAAGAGGTCTTCAAAGTCTGCGAAAATGGTGGCCGAGGGGTCAGGCCACGAGGGTCCTGCGGCGCCCTGCACGCCCGCGTGGCCGAAGCGGTCGTAAGCGGCCCGCTTGTCGGCATCGGCCAGCACACCGTAGGCCTCGGTGATCTCCTTGAACTTCTCCGTGGCCTCGTCGTGGTTGCCAGGATTGCGATCGGGGTGGTACTGGAGAGCAAGCTTGCGGTACGCGCTTTTCAGTTGAGCGTCATTCGCGTCGCGCTGTACGCCCAGAACCTCGTAATAATCGTGTTTTTGTGCCATTTCGATGATGGGAGTTTAGGGTACGTCTGGCTGCGGTTCTAGCAAGTCCGATTGTGTCCGGACAGCCCCGGCTCGAATCGATACGCGTGTCTTCTGCATAACAGCACTACCCGTCAACTTGCGGCTCCGATAACTCTTTGGGAGCCACCGCCACTTTGACGATGGCCGGGCGAAGCAGACGGTGCTTCAACTTGTAGCCGCGTTGCAGCTCTTCAACGATCTCCTGGTCGCGGTGAGCCCCGGACTCGAGCGTTTCGACGGCCTGGTGCAAGTGCGGATCGAAGATCCGGCCCTTGGTTTCGAGCGGCTCCAGGCCTGCGCGGCCCAGCACGTCAACGAGTTCACGGTGGATCAGCTCGACGCCCTTGTAGAACTCGTCCGGAACCCTCGGATCGCGATGCTTGAGCGCGCGCTCGAAGCTGTCGAGCGCGGGCAGCAGGGCCCGAATCAGATCAGCCGAGGCGTGCTTGACGAGCTCTTCCTTCTCCCGCTCGCTGCGCTTGCGCAAGTTCTCCAGCTCGGCATGCTTCCTCAGCAGCCGGTCATAGATCTCCTGCTTCTCGGCCAGCAGTTTGCGGAAGGCGCCAGCGAGGTCAGCCGGCAGGTCGCTTGCCGGGGCCGGCTCGCTGCCAGGCTGCGTGGCAGCAGCCGCCTGTGGCACTGCCTCGCCGTGCGAATTTCGTTCTTGCGTCATGGGAGTTTCGACCTCTGCTATTTTAACTTGGACGCCTCAGAATTGGGGGGCGACCCTCCGGCACACCCCCGCGCCTCACCGATGTGAGCCACCGAGGCGGGTCCTTCGCCGGCCCTCCACCCTATTAGATGACTTTGTGGAATCCTGCGGTGCGCCCTCCCCGGCCGGCGGCGGCGCCGCTCAATTGATGCTGAGCAAACGGCTGGTGAGGTGAGCGACGTATTCCACCGTCTGAATGGCGCGCTCGTACTCCATGCGCGTCGGGCCCACCACGCCGAGCGCGCCCACCGTGCGGTTCCGGTACGAGTAGGGCGCCACGATCAACGTGCAGTGGCGCATTTCAGCGGCGGGATTCTCATGCCCGATCAGAATCGTCACGCCCGACCGCGCCGACGACTCCAGGCAGGCGGTCAGGATCTGCACCAGCCGCGCCTTCTGATCGAGGGTTTCGAGCAGCTCGCGCATCAGCCGCGCATCGACAAACTCGGGCTGGTCGAGGATCTTGGCCGCACCCTCCAGGAACAGCGGCCCCGCGTCCTGCTGGCCGATGGCGCCCTCCGAAAAGAGGCGCGCCACGCGGGTGAGCAGCGTTTCGCAGGTGGCCTTCATCTCCTCCATGCGCTTGAAGATTTCGAGGCGCACCGTACGAAGCGACCAGCCGCGGAACTCGGCGTTCAGGTATTCGGCGGCCCGGTCAAGCTCGGCCTGAGGCATCTCTTCCTCGAGGCGGATCACGTGGTTCTCCACCACGTCGGGCCGCGACACGATCACCGCCAGCACCCGGTGCTCGGGCAGGGCCACGAATTTGACGTGCTCCAGCAGCTTCTCGCTGGGGGCGGGCGCCAGCACCAGACCCACGTTTTGGGAGAGCTCCGAGAGCAGGTGCGACGTGCGGCTCATCAATTGCTCCGGTGATACCCCTTCGGAGCCCATCGAGCGGTGGATATAGCGCGCCACGTCCGGCTGGAGAGGGGAGGCGCCGGCCACCCGGTCCACGTAAAGGCGATAGGCTTGGTCGGTGGGGATGCGCCCCGCAGACACGTGCGGCTGCTCCAGGAAGCCGTCGGCTTCGAGCTCCGCCATGGTGTTGCGAATGGTGGCCGAACTCACGGCGTGATTCAGGTCCTCCGCAATCGCATTCGAACCCACCGGCGTCCGCGTGGCCACGTAGCGGCGCACCACCGCCGCCAGCACTTCAAACTGCCTCCGCTCGAGCTGGCTCCGGTCCCGCATCGCACCCTAACTGACGCTGTATCAGAAGATTAGCCTACACTCTCTATTTTAGGCAGCGGGCCTTCCGGATGTCAAGCTCCAACCGCCCCGGCCGCGCGGTGTGAGCCGTTCCCGCGCAAAACCCTCCCGCCGGCGCCACGCCCGCTCGCCCACTCGGCCCAGCGATGTAGCCTAGTTGAGGGCTCGCGTTGCCAGCCTCGGCGCGTGCGCCCAACCCGGCGCGGCTTTCGGGCGGTTGACAGCACGCGGCTCCTCATGTTACTCGTAAACAAGCGCGAACCAAGCAATCCGTGGGCCTGTGGCGCAGTTGGGAGCGCGCATGACTGGCAGTCATGAGGTCGAGGGTTCGAACCCCTCCAGGTCCACCAACCCCCACGGCAAACCGAGCAATTTGTTGAGAACTTGGTTCCAACGCAGGTCAGATGTATCCTTCGCTGAGAATCGGTTCCGGGTGGGTCTGCCTCCCCACCGGTGGGGAGCGCCGGCAGGGCCTGGAGCGCACTCTGGGAGCGGGGGTCAGAGAGCCCATGAGCGGGTCCGCCTGCCGGAGGGCCCAGGGGGGGTAAGGGGGCGCCAGAAGGGCGTATGAGACGTTCCTCTATGGCCACAAACCCTGACATCGCGAAGACTGCCCCCGCGAGGACGGAAAGCGTGGACCAAGCCTCTGAGCCAAGGCTAAGCCATTCCTAGACAATGGCATAGCGGAAAAACTGGAGCGGTGGCGGACCCCGGCTCGCCACACCTCCGTAGCCTGCCGGCCTCAGAAACGCTGTAAGGTATTGATGAGATTAAACTTGGAGGCTGTTTTGGGCGCAGCTCAGCGCGAACTCAGGGCAATGTTACAGAAAATCAAAAGTGTACGGAAGCTGGACACTTTGACCCCAAAATGGACTTTTTTTTGACTTCAAACGGTTGTAAATTGCCGCCATAAAGTAACATTTCCGACGAACTTCAACCGCGCTCGCGGGAACGCTGGAGCAGGAACGAGGCGAGCGCCAAGGGGCACCGCCGCAGGGCTCTTCGCGCGAACTCAGGGCAATGCCACAGAAAATCAAAAGTGTACGGAAGTTGGACACTTTGACCCCAAAATGGACTTTTTTTTGACTTCAAACGGTTGTAAATTGCCGCCATAAAGTAACATTTCCGACGAACTTCAGCCGCTCTCGCGGGAACGCTGGAGCAGGGACGAGAAGAACGCCAAGGCGCACGGCCGCCGGTCGGCGCAGCTTCAAAGCGGCACCCAGGCAAGGCCTCAAGGCCTCAGAAACTCGGAGAAGCTCCACGCAATTCTAAAGGACTTACGGCCTCCCGTCACGGATCTGCGCCGACGTATTTTCAACAACTTACAGAAGAAATTTCGTTTCGAGAGCCCAACCTGTTTTCAACAACTTACCGCAATGCTACAGAAAGTGAAAAGTGTACGGAATCTGGAAAATTAGGCAGAAAAGGGGCCCTTTTTCGACTTCAAACGAACACATTTCCTGACACACTCGATGACTTTTCCGGCCTTGCCCGTACCCCTTGCGCGGGGCCCGGAGTCGGCCAGAAAGCGCTCCTGACTTCTGGCTTCTGGCTCCTGACTCCTCCTCGAGCACTGCAC
>Ga0335081_10008532_pt1 | contig 16445 bp, 26 predicted proteins | sample Lox_Sample_35_FD_206713 | JGI IMG/M metagenome (GOLD analysis project Ga0335081, IMG submission 206713) | Soil microbial communities from Loxahatchee National Wildlife Refuge, Florida, United States - Lox_Sample_3.5 | ecosystem: Environmental > Terrestrial > Soil > Wetlands | place: USA... | reverse complement strand
GCCTGCGAAGTGGCACCGCCAAACACCATGGGTGCCGTCGAGCAGTTCCAGCCTCTTCTCCCCGCCCTCGTCCCTCGGGTCCACGGTGTACCTGTAGGCCTGTGCCAGGGCTTGAGGCCCGGGGAAGTCCGAATCCGTAGCCACCGTGGGGCACGATGACGTGCATAGGCCGCACTTGATGCAGTAGGTGAACTGGAGCACCTTCTCCAGCTCCTCAGGCTTCATCAGGTATTCCGCCGTCGGGTGCTCCATCTCACCCGTATCACCCCTAATCAAGTGTGGCATCATCTCCCTGTGCTTCGCGAAGAACGACTCCAGGTCAGTGACCAAGTCCTTGATGATCGCGAAATTGTCCATGGGCTGCGCGACGACCTTTTCCCCGCCGAGTTCTGCCACCTGGGTGTAGCAGGCGAGCCTCGGTCTCCCGTTGATCTTCATGCCGCAGGAACCGCACGACGCCTGCCTGCAGGAGAATCTGAGCGCTATCGAGTGGTCCACATAGTCCCTTGCGTATAGCAGTGCGTCGAGGACGGTCATCCCCTCCCGCAGGGGAATCACGTACTCCATCATCCTCGGTTTCGAGTCCCTGAACGGGTCGAACCTCTGCACCATGAGCTTCACGTCGGTCAAGCCGGCGACACAACTCCGAAAACAGCGAGAATCACTGTCCTCGTCCCGTAGGCCACCGTGACTATGATCGCCACGACCGTCCCCGCGTCCACCATCTGGGTCCAGGGCTTCGTCTGCCTGATTTCCTGAAGTATTATCCTGACGCCGTTGAACCCGTGGACCAGGACAACGACCAGCAGCGCCTCCAGGAAGATTGCGTAGAAGCCGTTCTTGTATACCGACAGGATGTTGTTGAACGAGATCGCTGTGTCGTAGGGGTAAATCACTCCCTGCATTATGAGGTGCACGGATACGAGGGCAACCGCTGCCACGGCCGTCGCGTACTGGATCAGCATGAGCCTGGACTCTTTCATCCCATCCCCTCGAAGAGCACCAGGAAAGCCCAGATTGCCGCCGCGATCGCTATCGCTATGCCGGCGTAGATGATCGCCCTCTGCCCGTGGCCGAGGCCCCGCGGTTTGTACGGGTACTCGATGGCCGATGGCTTGCGGAGTATCAGCCCGAATTCGGCGAGGATGAGCCTTATTCCGTTTACGCCGTGGAAGAAGAGCACCAAGACAACGAGTATCAGTATGAGATGGCCGAAGGAGTTCTCGAAGATACTCCCGATGAACTTCCAGGCGGACTCGCTGGGGCCGGTCCCGGTGGGGCCTCCGACGAAGAAGCTCGTGTCACCCAGGTGGCCAAGGACATAGGCAAGTATTGCAACGCCGGTGACTCGCTGGAAGAAGTAAGCCCACCTTTCTGCATTGTAGTGATATGGGTTGAGCCACGCACGAATCCCCCGCCTGTTCTTCGCCTTCTCCTCCCCGACCGCCATGTTGTCTCTACTCCACCACTCCTGTTGCGGTTTTCTCAGTAGTGCCTCTCCGCAGGCTGGTACTTCGTTATCGTCACGGCTGAGTAGTCGAGTCGAGGCCCATCCTGGCCCCAATGGGCCAGGGTGTGCTTCAGCCAGTCCTTGTCGTTTCTGTCGGGGAAGTCCCTCCTCGCGTGGGCTCCTCTTGACTCGGTCCTGGCTAGCGCCCCAGCTACCACGACCTCAGCCACATCCAGCATGCTCTCCACCTCAAGAACGTCGTTCAGATTGGTGTTGTACACCCTGCTCTTGTCCTCGCAGTGGAGGAAATCTTTCCTCTTCAGCTCCCTGATGGCATTGAGTGCCGCAGACAGCGTCTCTCCGGTCCTGTAGACGAAAACGTCCTTCGCCATCAGCTTCTGCAGCGTGTCTCTGATCTCGTAGGGATTCGTGCCGCCACTGCCGTGGAAAATCCCATCGAAGATTCTCTTCTCCTCGATCTCGGCAAGTTCCGCGGGAGGGACCGGTGCCTGCCTCCCCACGATATATCTCGCCGCCTCTGCGCCCGTAATCGTCCCCCACACCAGGCACTCGGCCGTCGAGTTGGCCCCCAGCCTGTTGGCGCCGTTGATGCTGACACAGGCCGCCTCTCCGGCAGCCCACAATCCTCTCATCTTCGTGGCGCCGTCGATATTCGTGTCAATCCCTCCCATCACGTAGTGGCACACAGGCCTCACCGGCAGGGGCTTCTCGACCGGGTCGATTCCCCTGAACTTGATAGCAATCTCTCTAATCTGGGAGAGCCTAGACTTGATTTTTTCCGCCCCGACAGGGGACAGGTCGAGGTGAAGGTAGTCCAGCCCCGAAGCCTCGTCCTTGAACCCCCTCCCCTGTTCGATCTCGGTCATCATGGCCCTTGAGACCACGTCCCTGGATGCAAGCTCCAGCTTGTTGGGGGCGTATTCCTTCATGAACCTCTGGCCATCCTTGTTCAGCAGGACTCCCCCCTCTCCTCTGGCCGCTTCCGTAATCAGTATCCCTGATGGTATGAGGCCCGACGGGTGGAACTGGATGAACTCCATGTCCTTCAGGGGTATGCCGGCCCTATACGCCGCCGCAAGTCCGTCAGGCGTCGAGCTGTAGGCGTAGGTGGCGAAACTATAGAGGCGCCCTGCACCCCCCGTCGCTATTATCCCCGCCTTTCCGAGAATCTGGGCGAAGTTCCCCGTCTTCATTTCAATCGCAGTGACGCCTCTGAACTCCCCTCCCTCGCAAAGTATCGATGTGACGAACCACTCCTGGTAGAACCTGATGTCCGGATACTTCGTGGCAGTGTCGTAGAGGGTCTGCATTTCGAAGAATCCCACCTTGTCTTCGGCGTAGGTGGCCCGGGGGTAGCTGTAACCTCCGAACCATCTCTGCGCTATCCTCCCATCCTCCCTCCGCGACCATGGGAGCCCCCAGTGCTCGAGCTGGTAGATCTCTCCGGGCATCATGTTCACGAACCTCTCCACGGCGTCTTGGTCCGCGAGGTAGTCGGAGCCCTTCACTGTGTCGAAGAGGTGCGACTCCACGGAATCGCCCAGCTCAGGATACAGCACTGCAGCCGTCCCCCCTTCGGCACTGACGGAGTGTGCCCTCATCGCCTGGACTTTGGTGATGACAGCAATGTCAGCCTTGCCGGCGCTGACGCGGGCCGCCTCTATCGCAGCCCTCAATCCCGCGATACCAGAGCCAACTATGACGAGGTCGTGCCTGAGGGTCTCAACCAAACGGATGCTCGTTGCTCAGGCCGCTCTCGTCGATTCTTAGGTTTTCCTTCGTGAGCGTCTCCTAAACTGACCTGAACACCACCTCCATTCGAGGGGAATCTGTGCACCGAATCCTTACGAGTTAGGCTCTCGGCGTATAACCCCCACTCGGGCGTCAAGGGCCATGGTCGAGACCATTGACCACGACGTTGTAATTGTGGGGAGTGGTCTCGCTGGGCTGCGAGCAGCGGTCGAGGTCCTCTCTCGCTCAGGGGATTCGGGAAAGACCCTTGCCGTGGTCTCGAAGATAGCCCTGATGCGGAGTCATTCCGTCGCCGCCGAGGGCGGGACGGCGGCTGTCCTGTACCCCGAGGATGGTGACAGCCTTGAACTGCATGCCTGGGACACCATCAAGGGGAGTGATTTCCTCGCAGACCAGGACTCTGTCTGGAAATTCGTCTCTCTGTGCCCCGTCGAGATCCGGCAGATGGAGCGTTGGGGTACCCCCTGGAGCAGAAGGGAGGACGGAAGGATCGCCCAAAGGCCCTTCGGCGGCCACAGCTTCAACAGGGCAACCTACGCCCAGGACAAGGTGGGATTCTTCGAGATGCGTTCCCTCTACGACAAGCTGCAGGAGCACAGGAACTGGACGAGGTACGACGAGACTTTCGTCACATCCATCGTAATCCAAGACGGGGTCTTCAGGGGCTTCACAGGCATCGAGCTGAAGACCGGCGCTCTGGTCTATTTCAGGGCAAGGGCTGGCATAATCGCCACGGGCGGCGCCGGGCAGATCTGGAAGTTCACGGCCACCTCCGTCAGCACCACAGGGGACGGCATCGGCCTTGCCTACAGGGCTGGCCTCCCCATCGAGGACATGGAGTTCATGCAGTTCCACCCAACCGGTCTCATTCCCACTGGGATTCTGATCACCGAAGGTGCCAGGGGCGAAGGCGGCTACCTCGTCAACGCGAAGGGGGAGAGGTTCATGCAGAAGTACGCCCCGTCGAAGGTGGAACTCGCGCCAAGGGACGTCGTCTCCCGGTCGATGATGAAGGAGATAAACGAAGGTCGGGGCTTCAAGGATGAAGACTCAGGGCTCTCCTATCTGCAACTCGACCTCAGGCACCTGGGCAAGGAGAAGATAGACACCAAGCTGCCATTCATCAAAGAGCTCTCGATGAAGTTCATAGGGGTCGACCCCGCCGTGGAGCCTATCAGAATCAAGCCCACAGCCCACTACACGATGGGGGGTGTCAGGGTCGACGGGAACGGCAGGGTGCTGGACTCAGACGGTCGTTTCGTCAAGGGGCTCTGGGCTGCGGGGGAGTCCGCCTGCGTAAGCATACACGGCGCCAACAGGCTGGGGGCCAACTCGACGGCCGAGTGCCTCGTCTACGGCAGGATAGTGGGAGAGGACATTGCGGCATATTTGGCTTCCGAGCCCACCACCGCTTCGGCATCAGACACCTCGGCCGTCTCGGCTGAAGAGGGCAGGATCTTCAAGGACCTGTTCAAGCGGGAGGAATCTTCCGCCGACGTCTACTCTGTAAAGGCGAGGCTCAGAGAAGTGATGGACAGGTCTGTCTACGTTTTCAGGGACGAAGCTGGACTGAGCGACGCTGTCAAGCAGGTCAGGGCGCTGAAGAACGAGTTCAGCGGGGTGAAGGTCATGGACGGCGGCCGTGTGTTCAACTACAATCTCCAGGACGTGCTCGAAGTCGGCATAATGCTCGAGCTCGCCGAGGTGGTGGCTTTGGGCGCACTGAACAGGAGAGAGTCCAGGGGCGGCCACGCACGCACCGATTACCCCAACAGAGACGACAACAACTGGCTGAAGCACACCCTGGCGCTCAGGACGGCCGACGGCCCTTCGTTCAGCTACTCTCCGGTGACAATTACCATGTGGAAGCCGGTGGAGAGGAAGTACTGAGGCGTGAGCATGGACAAGATCACCCTCAGGGTCACCAGGTCGGGCGGCAAACGCGCCAGCTACGAAGTGAAGTACAGGAAGGGAATGACTGTACTCGACGCCCTGACGGAGGTGAGGGAGAAGCAGGACAGCACCCTTGGCTACAGGCACAGCTGCAGGATGGGGATCTGCGGCTCCTGCGGCATGACCATCGAGGGACTCCCGAGGCTCGCATGCCAGACCCAGGTCTCCTCCCTGAACACAGGCACAATCAACATCGAGCCCCTGCACAACATGGAAGTCGTAAAGGACCTCGTTGTCGACATCCTGCCGTTCTTCGATCTACACCGCTCTGTCAAGCCGTACCTCATCAGGACGGACCTGAAGGAGCGTGACCAGTCCGACAGGGAATACAGGGTTCTCACCGAAGAGGTGGAGAAGTTCCTACAGTTTGACTATTGCATAATGTGCGGCCTCTGCTACGCCGCCTGCCCGACCGCTGCGCTGGACCCGTTCTACACCGGCCCCCAAGCCATCGCACAAGCCTACAGGTACATGGCCGACCCCAGAGACGAGGGATGGGAGATGCGCGTCAATCTCCTCGACACCTCTCACGGGGTATGGAGGTGCCACGTTGCCGGCGCCTGCAGCTTCGTCTGTCCCAAGGACGTCGACCCGGCGAAGGCGATCCAGCTGGCAAGGACGGAGATCCTGAAGAAACGCATCCTCAGGAAGCGCCCCAGGGAAGGCTCCAAACCTGTATCTCCGCCTGTCGCTGGCGCGGCCAAGGAGGGCGTCAAGCCGCCGCCCTTCGACTTTGGAGGCGCAAGGAAATGAAACGAGACCAGAGGTACAAGGCCGGGATCATCTCCAGCCTCATCCCATCCAAGTTCAGTGTCGAGAGATGGAGCTACACGGTCCATCGCATCACTGGGGTGATCATGGTAGGCTACCTTATGGCCCACATCTTCGAGACTTTCCAGCTCGGCGGCGGTTCCACAGCCTGGGCCAACACCATGGCTGCGCTCCACTCGCTGGGCCCGATGGAGATGGTTGGCCTCTGGATAGTCGCGGGCTCGGCGCTCTACCACGGCGGCAACGGGATCAGGCTCGTCCTCAACGAAGCCTTTGGGCGGTTGATGGGCAAGCCCATCCTTCCAGTCTACCCCTACTCTCCCACATCTTTGGGGAGAAACCAGAAGATAGCGGTGTGGACCATAACGGCGCTGGTCCTCGCACTTTGGGTCTGGGCGGGGGTGTACCTGCTCGCAGGGATAGGAGTGATCTGAGCATGGCGCAGCCAACCAAGGAGAAGGAAGGGAGCCTGATGAAAGAGTCGTGGAACATGGTGGTGACCTACGTCACGGCTGCGCTCCTCGTTTTCGTTCTCACCTTCCACCTATTGCTGCACAGCCCCCTCGCAGGGAAGGCCTTCGAAGACACACTGGCTTTCGGCTACGCCACAGGCAACCTCGTCTACTACCAGGTAATCTTCGGCGTCCTGCTCTTCACGGCAGTCATCCACGGCTTCAATGGGCTCAGGGTCATTGTGGTCGAGTGGTTACACCCCACTCGTCTTGCCTGGTTGTTGAACGTCTTGGTCATAGCGCTGATGGCGTTCTTCATCGCAGTCGGGACTGTAACTCTGATCGTAGTGGGCTGAATGCGCTGCCAGGCTGCGCCTGATTGGCCTGGGTGCAAGCCTGGAAACTGAGGATCGAAAGAAGGAAACGGCCATTTTCAGGCCCCCTTCTCCCCGTTTCATGAAAGACACGTTTATAACCGCACTCACAATCGGCCGGGTTCACGAGAGGGGTAAAGTGCCTCACTACGGTTACAGTTTCGAGGGTTTCGACCCTGCGGTACATGTCAGGGCCAGCGGGAGGGAGGTCAACGTCTCCCCGAAGGCTGCCCGAGAGATAGCAGTCACCATAAAGGGGATGACCCTCTCAAAAGCAATCGACCTCCTCGAGCTCGTCGAGAGCAAGAAGATGCCCATCGCTTTCCGGCGCCACAAGCTCAAGGTAGGCCACAGGAGCGAGCTCCAGGGGTTCCCTACAGGGTCGTACCCAGTCAAGGCGGCCAAGGCATACCTGGACGTTCTCCACAACCTGGAAGGCAACTCAGAGTTCAAGGGACTCGACCCGGACAGGGTCCATATCATTCACGCCGCGGGCTACGCAGGGAGGACGACGAAGGACTACACGCCGAGGGCCTTTGGCAGGAGCTCGCCTAACTTTCACCAGATGGTCCACATCGAAGTCGTAGGCAAGGAACTCTAGGTATGTCCGTCCAGCAGCGAACCACAGTAAAATCGATTCTGACGACGAGCAGGTCCTACGCCGAGCTGGACGAGTTCTTCGAAAAGGAGCTGAGGGACGCGGGCTACGGGGGCCTCGAGGTGCAGAAGTCACCGGTGGGCACCACCCTGAAGGTATACGTAGCCAGGCCCGGCCTAGCAATAGGCAGGCGGGGCACAGGCATCAAGGATCTGACGGACAAGGTCACGGCGAAATTCGGATTCCCCAACGCCCAGATTGCTGTCACAGAGGTTGAGAACCCGGAGCTCAACGCGAGGATAATGGCTGCCCGCATCGCCCAGATAGTCTCCCGGGGCACAGCGTTCAGGAGGGCTGCCCAATGGTCTGTGAACAACATCATGAACGCGGGCGCGGCAGGCGTGGAAATCTCCGTCGCAGGGAAGCTCAGGAGCGACAGGTCCCACGGAGAGAAGTACAGGGCCGGCATTGTGCCGAAGAGCGGGGACACGGCCGAGAGGTCTGTAAGCGAGGCGACCACCGACGTCCTGATGAAACTGGGCCTCTACGGTATCAAGGTCAAAATCGCGCTGAAGGACGCCCTGCCGCCAGACTTCCAGCTCAAGGAGGACGTCAAGCAAGAGGAGAAGAAACAGGATGGCACAGCTCAAGCCGAAGGAACTGAGGAATCAGGACGCTGACAAGCTTAGGCAGACGCTCTTCGACCTAAGGTCGGAGCTCTCCAAGCTTGCCGGCGGCGCCCAGAGAGGGGTCGTCAAGAAGGACGTGGGCAACATCAAGCGTCTCCGCAGGGACATCGCCAGGGTGGTCACGGTGATGCACGAGAAGGGGGTCTCGGAATGAACGTCGTGGGCGAGATGCTGACCGTCCTCACTTCGAAGGACCCAACGAAGACAGGCAGGTCGGGGAGGGTCCTCATCGACACGGCCAACACGCTCCTGCTCGACGAGGGGGGACGCGCACTCCGGGTTGAGAAGGCGGGTGCTGCTTTCATGATTATGGGCTCGGGGAAGATAGTCACGGGCCCAGACATTGCAGGCAGGCTTCAGGACAGGATAGGGAGGAGGGGCGCATGACTGCCGCAGGCCTAGAAGTGACTGCCCCGAGGAAGAAGTGTGAGGACGAGAGGTGCCCGTTCCACGGCAGCGTGAAGGTCAGGGGACGCCTTCTTTCAGGGAGGGCGGTCTCAACGGCAGGCAAGAGCTTCGCCGTGGTCGAGATGCAGTACCTTCACATGGTCCCGAAGTTCAACAGGGGGGAGAGGCGGAGGAGCAGGGTAAGCGCCCACATACCTCCGTGCATCGAGGTCCGAGACGGAGACCAGGTCACTCTCGGAGAATGCAGGCCGCTCTCGAAGACTATCTCCTTCGTCGTCGTTGAATCGAGGAGGGGAACCTAGTGTCCACAAAGTCCCGAGCGGTCTCGGCCAAGGGGGTCGAGGAGTTCAAGAACTACATCACCCGCGCGATACCCCTCTATGCGGTCATCACGTGCGCTGACAACACCGGGGCCAAGACCCTGAGGGTCGTGCAGGTGACAAAGGCGAAGGGGAGGCACAGCCGCATCCCTGCCGCGTCGGTGGGGGATTCGATCGTGTGCGTAGTGAAGAAAGGACCCCCAGAGCTGAAAAAGGCCGTCTTCGGGGCAGTGATAGTGAGGCAGAAGTATCCTGTTCGGAGAGTGAGCGGCCAGCGCATCGTCTTCGAAGACAACGCGGCCGTCATAATCACCCCCGAAGGAGACCTGAAGGGAACGGACATCAAAGGCCCGGTTGCAAGCGAGGCCGCAGAAAAGTGGCCCAGGATCGCCAACCTGGCGTCCATAATCATCTAGGTGAGCTCGATGAAGTTCGGATCTCAACTATCATCTGAGCTCAGGGAAAGGCACGGGAAGCGGAGCGTCAGGCCGCGGGTCGGGGACACGGTGAGGATAGTCAAGGGGGAGTACAAGGACATAGAAGGCAAGGTCACCAGCGTCGACTCAGATGCAGGGGCCGTGATGGTGGAGGGGGTCACCCACGAGAAGACCAAGGGCGGGACCTCCCCGGTGCCGATCAGCTCCTCCAACGTCATCATCACAAACCTTGCGCTGGAAGACAAGATACGGAAGAAGAAGCTGGAGGGGACGGCTTAGATGGGGAAGAAGGGCGGAAAGAACAAGATGAAGCGCCTGGCTGCCCCGCGCAGCTGGGACATCTCGAGGAAGTCAAACAGGTTCGTGTTCAAGTCCATGCCCGGGCCGCACCGGATAGCGGCTTCCTATCCTCTGGGGGTCGTGGTGCGGGACATGGCATCCATGGCCAACCTTTCCAAGGAGCTCAAGTTGATGATGAAGTCGGGAAGGGTGATGGTTGACGGCAGGGAAAGGCACACCCCGAGGTTCCCTGTCGGGCTCTTCAACGTCGTCAGCATCCCTCTCGAAGGCGCAGACTTCAGGCTGGTCCCAACGCCGAAGGGCCTGTCGCTGGCCAGAGTGGGCGCAGACGAATCGACAAAGAAGCTCTGCAGCGTCAACACCAAGACCAAGGTGAAGGGGGGGCACATCCAGTACGGCCTTCATGACGGAAGGTCGATGCTAGACGACAAGATCAACCTCTCGCCTGGCGACGCGGTCCTCATCGAGGTCCCGTCGCAGAAGGTGCTTGGCCAGGCGAAGCTCGCCAAGGGCTCGCTCGGGCTCGTGCTCACAGGGGACAGGGCCGGTCAGCTCGGGAAGATCGCCGACGTGAAAAAGGGGACAATCTCCCGCGAGAAGATGGTCAAGATATCCCTCCCGAGCGGCGACGCCGAGATACCATCCAGGCTCGTCTTTCCCGTCGGCACCGAGGCCCCCATGATAACGGTAGGGGTGGGAGCAACATGAGCCAGACAGCGGTCCAGGAGAACCCAATGAAGAAGATACGCGTGGGTAAGGTGGTCGTGAACATAGGCCTCGGCAAGTCCGGGGAGGCCATCGAGCGGGGGAAGAAGGTGCTTGAGCAGGTGACCGGCCAGACACCGACTCAGACAAGGGCGAAACGCTCCGTCAGGGACTTTGGAATCCACAAGGGGGAGCCCATAGGAGTGGTGGTGACGGCCAGGGGAGAGAGGACCACGGAGCTGATTGGGAAGCTGCTTACAGCCCGGGAGAAGAAGCTGAGCGAGTCTTGCTTCGATCAGCGCGGGTCGGTCTCTTTCGGGATCAGGGAACACATCGAAATCCCGGGAATACGCTACGACCCCGCCATCGGCATACTCGGCATGAACGTCTCCATCCTGCTGGAGAGGCCGGGGTTCGCGGTTGCCAGGAGGGGGCGAAGGACGTCCCGGGTGGGGAAGGCCCACCTCGTCTCCAGAGAAGAGGCGATGCAATACTTCAAGGACAACTTCGGAGTGACGATTCAATGAAAGAGAGGCATCCAAAGGAGAGAAAGTACGGCAAGTCGACCCACTACTGCAAGCGGTGCGGCCAGTATGGAGCAGTCATTCGCTCCTACGACCTGGTGCTCTGCAGGCAGTGCTTCAGGGAAGTCGCTGAGAAGCTCGGCTTCAGGAAGTACGACTAGGAGATAGCGAAGATGCCAGCGACCAACATACTCGCAAACCTGTTCTCCAGCCTCCAGAACGCTGAGATGAGGAACAAGAAGGAGTGCGTGGTAATACCCGCGTCCACCTTGGCAAGCGAGGTCCTGAGGGTCCTCCAGAAGCGGAGGTACATCGGGGAGTTCGAGTTCATCGACGACGGCGTGGGGGGGAAGCTCAGGGTGCAGCTGCTTGGTAGGATAAACAAGTGCGGCGTCATATCTCCCAGATTCCCCGTCCGCTCGCTGAAGCTCGTGGAGTGGGAGCACAGGTACCTGCCCGCAGTCGGGGTGGGCACCCTGATCGTGTCCACGTCTCAGGGAGTGATGTCTCACGTCGAGGCCCAGGAGAAGAAGATCGGAGGGAGGCTAGTTGGCTACGTCTTCTGAGCAGGTGCAGCAGGCCACGGTCCAGATGCCCGAGGGGGTCAGCGCGAGCCTGGCAGGCAGGATGCTCACCGTAAAGGGGAAGCTCGGGGAGGCAAAGAAGAACTTCGACAAGATCAACGTCAACATAGCCGTCGAAGGGGGCAGGGTCGTCTTCACCCCCTTCTCCGCCAAGAAGAAGGACAACGTGATAATCAATACAGTGTCCAGCATAGTCAACAACATGGTCACAGGCGTAACAAAGGGGTACACCTACAAGGTGAAGGTGGTGTACGCCCACTTTCCCATCACCGTCAAGACCAAAGGGAAGCAGATACTGGTCGAGAACTTCGTCGGCGAGAGGTCACCGCGGGTGGCAGACATCGTGGGCGACTGCAAAGTCACGGTGGAGGGAGACGACGTGATAGTGAAGGGAGTCTCTTTGGAAGACGTCGGACAGACCGCCGCAAACGTAGAGTTGGCGACAAAGATCAAGCGGAAGGACCAGAGGGTCTTCCTCGACGGGCTGTACATATACCATAAGGAGCAGGGTGCGTAGCAGCATGCCAAAGGCGAAGGAGTCAGAGGAAGACAAACTGAAGGCACTGGTCGCAAAGAGGAAGGAGCTGGCTGAGAATAGGCCCGCCTTCGTCAGGCAGGAGAGCTGGCGCTACGTCAGGATCCATCCCGAGTGGCGCAAGCCGAAGGGCGTTGACAGCAAGATGAGGCGCCAGGACAAGGGCTGGCCGCCCCTTGTCAGGGTGGGATACCGGGGTCCTACGGCTGCTCGGGGGCTACACCCCAGCGGGCACCACGAGGTCTTGGTCCACAGGCCGAAGGACCTGGACTCGCTCGTCCCGGGGAGCGACGTCGCCCGCATAGGCCGCACCGTGGGCGCGAAGAAGAGGGAAAGCATACTCGAGAGGGCGAACGAGCTAGGCGTCAGGGTCGTGAATCCGACAGGGTTGAGAATAATTGAATCTGAAAAGTAAGCGAAGGCTGGCGGCGTCGGTCTTGGGGGTGGGGGTCGACAGGATAGTGTTCAACGACGAGTATTCCGACCTAATACAGGACGCCATCACCAGGAGCACCATCAGAGGGCTGGTGGGCTTCGGTGCCATCACCGTGGCCCCTAAGAAGGGCGTCTCGAGGGGGAGGTTCAGGACCAAATCACAGAAACTCAAGCGCGGCCGCAGCGCCGGTTCCACGGAGGGCCCGGCTCACGCCAGGAACCCTAGGAAGGGCGCCTGGATTTCGAAGGTGAGAGCGCTGAGATGGAGGTTGAAGGTGGCCAAGGAAAGGAAGCAGATCAGTCCCGAGGCGTACAGGCGGCTCTACAAGCAAGTCAAGGGCGGGCAGGTTAGAGGAGTCAAACACCTGCTGGACCTCATGAAGGAGGCGAAGAAGTGATGTCGCCATACGTTTCGCTTCTCAGGCGAAGGCGTGAGGGGGTAACGGACTACAGGTCGAGGAAGAGGGCAATAACCTCCCAGAAACCCCTGCTCGTGATCAGGGTCTCCAACAAGAACGTCACATCGCAGTTCGTGAAACCCACGGTCAAGGGGGATATTGTGCTCTCCGCCTCCCACTCGAAGGAGCTGGTGAAGCTCGGATGGCGCGGCTCTGCCAAGTCCACCCCCGCCTGCTACCTCCTGGGCCTGCTGGCAGGCAAGAAGGCGCTGGCCGCGGGGGTCAAGGAGGCGGTCGCCTACAACGGGCTCGTTCCGTTCATCCGCGGGTCCAGGATTTCCGCCCTGGTCAAAGGGGTCGTCGACTCCGGGGTCCAGGTCCCCGTGGGGGAAGAGGCTTTCCCGGACGCAGGCAGACTGACGGGCAAGTCCATAGCGGACTACGCGGTGAAACTCGAAGAGGAAGACAAGGATGAGTATTCGAAGAGCTTCTCGGCGCTCCTTAGGGGCGGGTTCAAGCCCGAAGCGTACCCGGCGGAGTTCGAAAAGGTGAAGGCAGCCATATCGGGGGCGACCAAGTGATGTCGTCCTATGGCAGGCGGGACCGACAGGAAGAAGAGCAGGTCTGGGTCCCCAGGACCAAGCTTGGCCAGCTGGTCAACGAGGGGAAGATAACCACCCTCGACGAGATCTTCAGGAGCGGCCAAAGGGTCCGCGAAGCTGAGATTGTCAAGAAGCTCCTCCCGGACCTCAGGAACGAGATCGTCGGTGTGAGCGTCGTCCAGAAACAGACCGACGCAGGGGAGCTCACCCGGTTCCTGGCAGTGGTCGCCGTCGGCAACGGCGCAGGCTGGTTCGGCGTTGGCAAAGGGAAGGCGATGCAGACTAGGGAGGCCATAGAGAAGGCTACCACCGCCGCCCTGCTCAACATAATCCCGGTCAAACTGGGCTGCGGTTCCTGGGAGTGCAGGGACGGCAGGCCTCACTCGGTTCCATACAAGATAAGGGGGAAGGCGGGGAGCGTGACCGTCGAGATAATACCCGCGCCCCGGGCCCTCGGCCTGGTGGCCGGCCCGGCCCTCAAGAACCTCCTGCAGCTCGCCGGTGTGAAGGACGCCTGGGTCAGGACATTCGGCTCCACCAACACCATGTCATCCCTCGCCAACGCGGTCTACGACGCCTTCCGCATGTCGCACGGGCTCAACGTATAGTGAACAGAACATGGGTCTAATCCTCGTCGTCAACTTGCACGGACAGATCAACAGCTCTGCACCTGTGCGCAAGGCACTCAACGAGCTCTGGGTGGCCAAGAAGTTCTCTGCCTCGGTCGTGACAGATGACGCGCCAACGGTGGGGATGCTAAGGCTCTGCAAGGATTACGTGGCATGGTGTCCCCTCAACGAGGAGCTCCTCGCAGACCTGCTGAAGAAGCGGGGGAGAGTGAGCACTGCCAGGCCCCTGGACGCGGCGACGCTGAAGGAGCTCGGATTCAGCAAGCACGAGGAGTTGGCGGCGAAGATGGTGAAAGACCAGATGCGGCTGTCGGCGGTGGACGGAGTCCTGCCCTATTTCCGGCTCGCACCACCGAGGGGAGGGTTCAGGTCGTCCCTCCGAAGGCAGGCAACCGAACGGGGCCTGCTCGGGAGCAACCCCAAGCTGGACGCCATCGTAAGGAGGATGATCTAGAGACGCCGACACGGTCAAGGAAAGGGAGACGGTACAGAGGGATGAGGACCCACGGTTACGGCCAGATAGGACAGCACCGCCACTCGGGGAAGCAGGGTGGTCACGGCAACGCGGGGCTCCACAAGCACAAGTGGAGCTGGCTGATACTCAACGACCCGGACCACTTCGGCAGGGACCCCTTCAGGCCCCCAGGCTACGTGCGCCCAGCCAGATGGGTGAACGTCGGACAGCTGGACGACCTGGCGAAAGGCGCAAAGTCTCTCGACCTCTCCTCCATGGGCATTGGCAAGCTCCTCGGCTCTGGCGAGGTGGGGGGAGCCTACCAGGTGAAGGTCGACTCCTTCACGAAAAAGGCTCAGGCTAAAATAGAGGCCGCGGGCGGAAAAATACTGGTCCAGGAGTAGGCCCCAGTAATTGGCTTCAGCCCGTGATTTTATCAAGAGCGTAGGCACAATCCTCCCGGAAATCCCAAAGCCCGAGAAGAAGCCAACTCTCAGTGAGCGTTTCGTCTGGACTGCGATTGCCCTCGTCGCGTACCTGGTCATGGCCACTACGCCCCTCTACGGTTTCTCTGGTGTAGGGCAGAACGACCAGCTCGCCTTCCTCAGGGTGGTGTTCGCTTCGACCCAGGGCACCCTGATGGAGCTCGGCATCGGGCCCATCGTGACGTCGGGCCTGATCCTGCAGCTGCTGGTCGGCAGTGACATCATCAAGCTCGACATGAGCGACTCGGCTGACAGAGCCGTGTTCGGCTCCGCGACGAAGTTCCTCACGATGATCGTCATCGTAGGGGAGTCTCTCGCCTACATCTACGGGGGCGCCCTCGGAACCCTGGGCCAGACGCAGTCGCTCGTTGTGTTCGTCCAGCTGTTCATAGCGAGCGTGCTTGTCCTCCTCCTCGACGAGCTCATTCAGAAGGGGTGGGGCATAGGGAGCGGGGTGTCGCTCTTCATCCTTGCGGGAGTCTGCCAGACCGTCCTATGGTACACCTTCGCCCCCATACCCTTCCAGGTGAGCTCGGGCGTGTCTGCCTACTTCGGATTCATCCCCTACACGATCAGCGCTTTCTTCACGAACACCCTGCCGAGCATAGTCGTCAGGGATTTCAAGTATCCGAGCCTGCTGACTTTTTCGCTCACCATAGTGATGCTTCTCGTGCTCGTCTACATCGAGGGCATCAGGGTCGAATTGCCGATCACCTCCATCAAGTACAGAGGGTTCCAGGGGGTATACCCCATCAAGCTCCTGTACGTCTCCAACATCCCAGTCATTCTGGTGTCTGCACTGGGCGCCAACGTAACCTTCTTCTCGAGGATACTCAACAACTACTTTGGCAGCAATCCGCCTTCGTGGCTGCAATACATCGCCGTCTTTCCGCAGGCCACAAACTCGACGACGACGAGCTCATACCCCATAGGCGGGTTCACCTACTACATGACTGCGCCTCAGGGGGTGAATCAGACCATAGCCGACCCGGTGCATTCGGTCATCTACCTGCTCTACCTGGTCGGAATGGCCGTCCTATTCGCACGCCTCTGGGTGGAGATAGGAGGGTTGAACCCCAGGGCCGTCGCCAAGAACCTCATGGACGCGGACGTCCAGGTCCCTGGCTTCAGGAGGACCGGGCTTTCCATCGAGCAGATGCTCAACAGGTATATCCCGACCCTTACCATAATAGGGGGAATACTCATCGGCCTCGTCGCCGGCGTATCGGACCTGTTCGGGGTGTTCGGCACGGGCATAGGCATACTGCTGATGGTGGACATCATCCTCCAGTATTATCAGATGCTGCTGAAGGAGCAGGTGGAAGAGGTGTCCCCGGCGCTGGCAGGCCTCATCGGAGCTGCCTAGGGCATGTCCCTTCGGGTCATCGTGGTCGGCATCCCGGGAGTCGGGAAGACGACTGTAGTGGAGGGGGTGGTCTCAGGACTCCCTGGGGCGAAGCTCGTCACATTCGGGACCCTGATGTTCGAAGCTGCAAAGTCGCTGAAGTGGGTCAGGGACAGGGACGAGATGAGGAAGATGCCCGTGGAGAGGCAGAAGCGGCTCCAGAA
>Ga0335081_10008531_pt1 | contig 16445 bp, 13 predicted proteins | sample Lox_Sample_35_FD_206713 | JGI IMG/M metagenome (GOLD analysis project Ga0335081, IMG submission 206713) | Soil microbial communities from Loxahatchee National Wildlife Refuge, Florida, United States - Lox_Sample_3.5 | ecosystem: Environmental > Terrestrial > Soil > Wetlands | place: USA... | reverse complement strand
CCCCCGGCATCATGGGTCTGCAGGTCCACGGTCACCCGGTTCCACACGTTCGCCCAATCCGGGTGGTGGTTCATCGCTTCGGCCACCAGCGCGCAACTGGACATGAATCCCCAGGCCTGCACAAAATTCTCAAACGTGAATTCCCGGTGCAGCTTCCCGTTCCGGTAGCTCCAGCCGGGCATGCCGGCCAGCGCGGCTTGGATTTCCGTTTCCGCGAGCTTTTGGCGGCTCACCACTCCCTCCTCTGGCAGGGGGTGCGCCTCCGCACCCCGCTGGGAATACGGGACGCCGCCTCCCGTCCTGCCGAACGAGTATGGCGTGTCCCGCGGGACGCGGCAAGTCGCCGCATCTCGGGAATTGGGTTGAAGAGGCAGGGGGGTATCCGATATCGTAGTGGCTCATTTCTCGGGCCAGCCGCGGAGGAGAGCCCGGTGCGGCCCCGCAATCCAGAGGAGAATATGGCGAAGCGGAAGATTCGTGTGGTGCAGTATGGTGTCGGTCCCATTGGCGCCGCCATTGTGCGGCTGATGCGCACGAAAAGCGCACTCGAACTGGCCGGCGCGATTGATATGGACCCTGCGAAGGTCGGCAAGGATCTCGGCGAACTCGTCGGCGCAGACGACGCTCCCTGGGGCATCAAGGTCTTTGCCGATGCCGCCGAGGCTCTCGGCCAGGGCGTCGACCTCGTCATGCACTGCACTTCCTCCTATCTCAAGGAGGTCGCCGGTCAGCTCTTCGAATGCATTCAGGCGGGCTGCTGCGTCGTCTCCACTTGCGAAGAGCTGGCCTATCCCTTCCGCAAGTATCCGGAAATCAGCGCCAAGCTGGACGCGGAGGCCAAGGAATGGGGTGTCGCCGTTGTCGGCACCGGAGTCAATCCCGGCTTCATCATGGACAAACTCGTGCTCACCGCCGCCGCCGCCGCTCAGCGCGTCGATTCCGTCCGCGTCGTCCGCCAGGTCGACGCCGCAAACCGCCGCGAGCCCCTCCAGAAAAAAATCGGCGCGGGCACCGACCCCGATGAATTTCGCAATCAGGTCGCCGCAGGCACCCTCAAGCATCACGGCCTGCCCGAGTCCGTGGCCATGGTGGCCGACGGGCTGGGCTACGAACTCGACGACATCATCGAAAAAATCGAGCCCGTCATCGCCTCCGAACGCGTGGTCACCGATTTTCTCACCGTCGAACCCGGCCAGGTCGCCGGCGTTCAGCAGATTGCCCGCGGCATCGAAGACGGCCAGGACAAAATTCACATGGAACTGAAGATGTACGTGGGCGCGGGCTCTTCCATCGACACCATCGAGTTGAAGGGCGTGCCCAGTCTCTCGCTCACCGTGCCCGGCGGCACCCACGGCGATCTGGCCACCGCGGCCATCGCCGTCAACGCCATTCCCGTGCTGCTCGAAGCCAACGCCGGCCTGCGCACTTCGCGCGACCTGCCCATGTGCTACTTCCCGCCCGCCGCCCAGCCATAACCCGCGCGCGCTATCGTCCCTGCCAGAATTTCGCGATCGCCGCGTAATCCAAATCCTCTTTCGCCCTGCCCAGCACGTAGTTGTACACCTCGCGCGCCGCCGCGCCCGCCGGCAGCGCCACTCCCGTCTGGTTGCCCAGCTCCAGCGCCAGGCTCACGTCTTTGTGCATCAGCCGCAGCGGAAAGCTCGGCGCGTACTTGTGCTCCAGGATCAGTGGCGCTTTCACGTCCAGCACCGGCGCGCGCGCCATGCTCGCCTGCATCACTTCCACCAGCTTCTCTCCCGCCACTCCCGACCCCCCCACCAGCGCCAGCGCTTCGCACAGCGCCTGCACCTCCAGCGCCAGAATCAAGTTCATCGCCAGCTTCACCGTCTGTCCCGCGCCGTTTTCTCCCAGATGAAAGAAACGTTTGCCCATGGCTTCAAACACGGGCCGCACGCGCTCCAGCGTTTCCGCCTTTCCCCCGATCATGAACACCAGTTCGCCCTTCTCCGCTCCCCACGTTCCTCCGGTCACCGGAGCATCGAGAAACTCGATGCCGCGCTGCGCGCACTCCGCGGCCACCCGCCTCGCCAGCGCCGGCGACACCGTGCTCGAATCAATCAGCACGCTCCCGCGCTTCATGCTCCCCAGCGCCCCCTCCGCGCCCCACAGTACCGCCTCCAGCGCCGGCGGATCGCTCACAATCGTAATCACCACGTCGGAACGTTCCCCCACTTCGCGCGGCGACGCGCCCACCCCCGCGCCTGCCGCCGCCAGCGCCTCCGTCCGCGCACGCGTCCGGTTCCACACCGTCAGCGGAAATCCCGCCTTCAGCAGATTCAGCCCCATCGGTTTGCCCATCAGCCCCAGCCCGATGAAGCCCACTCGCGTCGTCATTTCGCTCCTCCCCGCCGCACACTGCGGCCCTCGTGCGAAGCGCCACTATACCTGCTGCTTATTCGATGGGCAAAACGGGGAGTGCAGCGCGAAGGAAAGTTTCAGGCTTCAGCGAAGCGGGACGTTTCCGTTCAGGATTCTTCGATCGGATTTCGCAGAGGCAGCAGCCGCAGGTCCGTCGACGCTTCCGTCGGCATGGGCGCCTCCGCCTTGTATTCCTGCGTGGGGTTCCCCGGCTTGCGGCTCTCTTCAATCCGCAGGATGCAGCTATACGGAATCTCCCACCGGAACGTCTGCGTCCGCCCGCGCACCACGCAGTGCTCCTCCAGGAAGATGGACCGCCCGGAATCGGCCACCAGCAGCGCGGTCGCCGGCAGCGTCACCTCGCCCGCCCTGTAGTGAACCTCGACACGTCGGCCGAGAAAATTGGCGTACCGAGCCATACAGGCACAGTCTGGAAGCGTGGTAGAAGCCAGACAATAGTACTTTGGGGGTGGTACTTCCAGGCTCCTCAAAATAAATGAGTTGCGCCCTGTTCCCTGCTGCCTGCCATCCTCGTCCTCGTCCGAATCTCCGCCCCCCGCTCGGCGCCGTTCCTAGTGGTGCCCGCCGTGGCTGGCCGGCGCGTCCGCCACTGCCGGTTGCGCCGGCGCAGGAATCAGCCGCAGGTCCGCCGTGGTCATCAGCAGCAGCGCAGACACGCACCCATACGCCAGCAGCGCATAGAGCGCCGGCGCCGCCCAGCCCAGCGTCGAGTACATCGGCGGCGCCGCACGCAACGCAAAATAGCTGGCCACCATTCCCACTCCCGAGGCCAGCACTCGGCTGCCTGTGGTCACTTCCAGATGCTGCCCGCATCCCGCGCACACAAAATCATTCGACTGTGCCGCCACCACTCCCATCCCCGCCGTGGTCAGGCATGCCGGGCATTTCCGAATCGCCATTGGCTCTCTCTCCCGCGCGCGCTCGGTTCCGCCGCGCGCACAGCGCACGATAGCGCACTCGCGCCGATGTTCCAAGCTCACCCCGGCCACCCAGGCCCCGCGGCGGCTACTCTGCGCCTCCGTCCACCAGCGCGAACTCCACACGGCGGAAGAACGGATCAATCCGGTCCGCCCTCACCCGCACGTGGTCGCCCAGCCGCAGCACCGCGTGTCCCCCCTGCGTCACGATCATCCGGTCCCGCTCGCGGAAAAAGCAGCGCTCCCCCGCATATTCTTCAATCGCGCCGATGGGGATCAGTCCTTCCACAAATACTTCGAGCAGCTCCACGTACACGCCCCACTTCTGCGCGCCGATCACCAGCGCCGCGTATTCCTCGCCCAGATGCTGCTCCATGTACTGCGCCGTCTTCCAGTCCATCAGTTCGCGTTCGGCCGCGTCCGCCCGCCGCTCGGATTCAGACGTCTCCAGCGCCATCTCCTCCAGCTCCACCTGCGAATACGGGCCCGGCCTCCCTGTTTGCGCTGCCGCGTGCGCCGGCGCCCCCGCGTCGCGATGTTCCAGCGCCCATTTGAGCACGCGATGCACTATCAGGTCCGGATACCGCCGGATTGGCGAGGTGAAATGCGTGTAATCGCGCGTGGCCAGCGCAAAGTGTCCCGCCCTGGCCGGGTCCGCGCCGTATCGCGCCTGCTTCAGCGACCGCAGCATCAGGTAGGAAAGTATCCGCTCCTCGGGTTTTCCTGCGATCTTCCGCGTCAGGTTCTGATAGTGCTGCGGCCGGATGGCAAACTCCGCAGCGCCCGGCAGCGTCACCGTCATGGGTCGCTCGCGCCCGAATCCGCCGCGTCGCGCTCCCTTCGGCCCCGGCTGCACCCGCCCGTGCCGCACCGGCAGCCGCCGCACCGCCAGGTCCTCCACTCCCAGCGAATGGCCGAACGCCTGCGCCAGCTCCTCGAACTCCAGCACCTTCTTCGGGTCCGGCTTCTCGTGCACGCGGAACAGCAGACCCAGCCCGCGGCGCTCCAGACACTCCGCCACGGCTTCATTCGCCGCCAGCATGAACTCCTCGATGATGCGGTGCGCGATGTTCCGTTCGCTCCGCAGGATCCCCGTCATGCGCCCCGTCTCGTCGAATTCGATCACCGGCTCCGGCAAATCGAAATCGATGGCCCCGCGCTTCACTCGCCGCGCGTTCAACACCAGCGCCAGTTCCTTCATGTTGCGGAAGTGCGGAGCGAGCGCCGCGTAGCGCTCGGCGGCTTCCGCGTCCCCCTCCAGCACCCGGAACACATTCGTGTACGTCATGCGCTCCGCCGAGCGGATCACGCCGGGCAGAAACTCCGCCCGCACCGTGGCCCCGTGTGCGTCCAGTTCCAGCAGCGCGCTCATCACCAGCCGCTCCACCCGCGGATTCAGCGAGCAAATCTGGTTGGAAAGCTCCACGGGCAGCATGGGAACCGCCCGGTCCGGAAAATACACGGATGTCCCCCGCACGCGCGCTTCGTGGTCCAGCGCGCTCCCCGCCCGCACGTAATGCGCCACGTCCGCAATGTGCACCTGGAGCTGCCAGCGCCCGCCGGGCAGCCGCGCCACGTACACGGCATCGTCGAAATCTTTCGCTGTTTCGCCGTCAATCGTCACGATGGGCAGCGCGCGGAAATCGCCGCGCCCTTCGCGCTCCCCGGCGCTTACCTGCTGCGCGACGCGCGCGGCTTCCTCCTGCGCCTCGGCGGGAAACCGGTTGGGCAGGTGGTGCTTGCGGATGATGATCTCCACGTCCACGCCCATCTCGCCGGTGCGCCCCAGGATCTCCGTCACTCGCCCCGCCGCCTGCACTCCGCCCCGGGGAAATCTCGTCAGCTCCACGTTCACCACCGCGCCGTCCAGTTCCTTCAGCCGCAGCCGGCGCCGCGCTGTGGCGCTCCCCTGCGCTTGCGGGCCGGCGCGTCCGCGCAATTCCGCGGTCAGCTCCTCGCCCGGCGGGATCAGGATTTCCTGCTGCAACCTCTCGTCGAATGGCCGCACGAAATTGGCCGTCGCGCCGTACTGGAAAATGCCGACCACCGTGGGGTGAGCGCGCTCCACGATCCGCGTCACTACCGCCTCGGCCCGTCCTCCCGGTTTCCGCCTCTCGATGCGCGCCTGCACGCGGTCCCCGTGCATCGCATCTCCGGTGCTGTCCCGGCCGATGTAGAGATCCCCCTCGATTCCACGCACCGGCAGGTCCGGCACCAGGAAGCCGTACCCGTCGCGATGCATCACCATGCGGCCCGTCACGCGGTTCGGGTCCGAGAATGCGCGTGCCGCCGCGCCCGCGGCAGCCGATGCGGCTGCCGGATGCTGTGGCGCTCTCCCCGCATCCGGCCTCGCCGCCGATGCCTCCGCCGATCCTTCCGCAGCCGGCTTCTGCCGCTGGGATTTTTCGGAGGGAGCCTCCGTGCCGGCCTGGCTGCGCGACAGCCGGTAGTGTCCCGGACTCGCCTCTTCCACCGCGCCGATGTGCGTAAGGTGCCCCATGATCTTTTTCAGGTCACGACGGCCCGCGTGCGAAAGGTCCAATTTTTCCGCGATCTGCCGCAACGTGAGGGGATGCCGGTGGGCAGAGAGCGCCTCCAGGACCTCTCTCTCCGTCAGCCGGTCGGATCTATCGTGAGACGACATGTTCGTAGGTTGCGTCCCTCCAATAAGATACAGACTACTAGTACCAGGGCGCGAGGTGCATGTGGAAATTCATCTAAATTTTCTTCTTAAGGGCAACTTTCTCTCCCATTTCTGTCTCAAATGGTGTAGGTTGAATCATCAACCGCCCGCTGGGATTCCAGCGGGTATCTCCACTCCTAGGGCGCAACGAGGAGGCGACTTACGACCTGGGTCGCCTCCTTCTTCTTTTTGGGCCCCTGCTGGAGTTGGGGCCATGAAACCCTCCCGCAGCCTGCCTTGGTCCTCCAGCAAATTCCAGCACTCCTCGGCTGCTGAATTCCCGCGCCAGGTTCCTTCACCCGCGGGCCGTGCATGGTTGAAATCCACCAGCAATGGTGGATTCCGGCCGCAAGGTGTCACTCCGCAATCTGGAAGGCGCGCGAAGTCCTTTGCTTACTGGAACTTCCAGTCGTGGCATCTTGGAGACCGGCTTGCACCGTTTCTTCGGGGGCATTCATAAGGAGCAAGAGATGAACGTGAACTGGCTTTCCGCCCTGCGCAGCACCGGGTATGGAGTCCTGATCGTTACGCTGGCTGTTGCGGTTCCGGCTTCGGCGCAGGATGCGCCGGCGAACGGCAATTCGAATTCTTCCGCCACGCAGTCGCAGAACACCAATTCGCAGCAGGGCTGGAAGCGCTTCAACGGTGGATGGTCCAAACAGCCCCAGGCCTCTCCCGCGGCCACAGCGCCTGCTCCCAGCCCGACCACGGCCAGGCAGATTGATCCGAATGCGGAGCTGAACGCCGAGCAGAACGGGAACGAGGCAAATCAGCAGAGCTCCCAGAATGCTCCCTCGAACGTTCCTGCCGTCACTCCCATGAATCCGCCTGCCAATGATTCCGCGAATGGAGCGGCGAACTCCGGCACGGCGAACGGTTCGGACTGGCAATTGACGATTCCGCAGGGAACCTATCTGACCGTGCGGCTCAACGAACCGCTTTCCTCCGACCGCAATCAAACCGGCGACACCTTCACCGCCACACTGGCCCAGCCGGTGATCGTCAACGGCGTTGTGGTCGCCCGGCGCGGGCAGACCGTCGGCGGCCGCGTCGCGGAAGCCAAGAAGGCGGGCCGGGTCTCGGGCGTCTCGCACCTCAAGCTGGAGCTGACGGGATTGACGCTCGTCGATGGACAGTTCGTGCCCATTCAATCCCAACTCGTCGCCCGCAATGGCGGTACCTCGCAGGGGCGTGATGCCGCCGCGATTGCCGGGACCACCGGATTCGGCGCTGCTGTCGGCGCCGCAGCCAGCTGGGGAACCGGGGCCGCCATCGGCGCGGGCGCCGGACTTGTGGCCAGCACCATCGGCGTCCTGGTCACCCGCGGGCGTCCCACCATTCTGTACCCCGAAACCCGGCTCACCTTCCAGGTCTCGGCGCCGGTGACGGTGGACACGGAACGCGATCCGCAGGCTTTCCACGCCGCTACGAATTCGGACTACCAGCCTTCCCAGCAGACTACGGCCAGCTATCAGGGCCCGTCCGCGGACTGCGGACCTTACGGCTGCCCGCCTCCCTATCCGTATCCCTACTACGCCTACTACGGTCCGTACTACCCATATCCCTATTACTGGGCGCCCGGCTTTACATTTTTCTACGGCCCGAGATTTTATGGCGGGTTCCATGGCAGGTTCCGCGGCGGCTTCCGCCGCTGATCGCTGCCGTTCGCATCTGCTGATTCCAGGTCCGTGCAATGGGCCCCGCACTGCGGGGCCCGTTGCATTTTTTTCAGTCTCCGATTGCCGGTTTCCGCTCCTTGAGGAATTCTGCCGCCGGACCGCGAAAACCGATGATCTTCATGGCCCCAGTTTGTCCCTCGCGGAATCTTCGCGCAGGCCGCAGCCGCTCGCGCCCTGTTCCCTCATGCGCGCCGCGAGATTCAGGATCCGCTCGGTTGCGGCGGGCGCGCTGAGTCCCCGCGCATGGATATTCGACACCAGGTTGCGGTCCGCATCCGTGTGCCCGGCACGCGGCCGAAAGGCCATGTAGGCGGACAGGCTCTCCGCCGTGGCCAGCCCCGGCCGTTCGCCGATGAGCAGCACCGCAACTTTCGGCCCGAGCGTGTCTCCTATCTCGTTCAGCACGCCCACGCGGCAATGCCGGATGACGAACGGCTGTCCCACCCTCCACCCGCCATTCCGCGCTCCTTCCACCAGCAGCGGCAGGAGCGAGGGCACCTGCGCCGCGACAGCGGTAACCGAGAGCCCGTCGCCGATGGCGATTTGCACCTCGGCCCCGGCGGGGCATCGAGCGGCAATCTCGCGGCGGGCGCCGTCGGAGAATCGCCTGCCGCGGTCCGGTTCGAGCAGATACTCCTGCTTCGAGCGCGCCTCCGTGCGCACTTCAAACAGGCGCCAGCGGGCCACAAACTCGCGGCCGAGCGCTGCTTCCATGTCCAGCTCCTCGCCAACGGCGTCGCGCGCTGCAGCGTGCGCCTCGCGCAATTCCAGTTGCGTGGCCGTGCGGTAGGCCGCACCCGCGCGTCCCTCGAGAATGCGCGCAGGAGTGCGCGCGCGAATCCTGCGCATCAGCTCCGGCAGGTCCGCGGCGGTGAGCGCGGATTGTTTCTCCTCTGCCACCTAGGCACCCTCCTCCAGCGACGATTCCAGCCCGCGCATCAATTGCTTCCTCGTTCCCGCATCCAGGCGCGCCGGCTCCCCGCCGCGGTAGATTCCCGCGGCCTCCAGCCAGGAGAGGAATTCGGGAGCGGGCCGCAGATGGAACAGGCGGCGAGCCGCCAGCGCATCGTGATAGCTCGTGGACTGGTAGTTCAGCATGACGTCGTCCGAGCAGGGCACGCCCATGAAATAGTTGCAGCCCGCCGCGGCGAGCAGCAGGAGCAGATTGTCCGCGGAGTTCTGGTCCGCCGCGGCGTGATTCGTGTAGCACACGTCGCAGCCCATGGGCAGGCCCAGAAGTTTGCCCATGAAGTGATCTTCCAGGCCCGCGCGGGTGATTTGCCGCTCGTCGTAGAGGTACTCGGGACCGATGAAGCCCGCCACGCTGTTCACCAGAAACGGCGCGAAGGCGCGCGCCACGCCGTAGGCGCGCGCTTCGAGCGTCAACTGGTCCACACCGTGATGCGCTCCCGCGGAAAGGGCGCTGCCCTGTCCGGTCTCGAAATACATCACGTTGCCGCCCTTCCACGCGACGTCGCGGGTACGGTGGTGCTCCAGCACGCGTTCGCGGCCATCGCGCAGCATGGCCAGGCTGATGCCGAAACTGCGGTTGGCCGCCTCCGTCCCAGCCACGGACTGAAACAGCAGGTCCACCGGAGCTCCGCGCTCCATGGCCGCGAGCTGCGTGGTGATGTGCGCCAGGCAGCACCCCTGCGTGGGCGCCCCGCATGCGCGGATGAGCCTGTCCAGTCCCTGCAGAATCGACTGCGCGGTCTCTACGGCGTCCGACGCGGGATTCACGCCGATCACCGCGTCGCCGCAGCCGTAGAGCAGGCCTTCGAATGCCGCGAGCAGGATGCCGCTCACGTCGTCCACAGGATGATTCGGCTGCACGCGGATGCCCAGCACGCCGCGCTCGCCCAGGGTGTTTCGGCAGCGCGTGACGTTGCGGATCTTCGCCGCCACCAGAATCAGATCCTTGTTGCTCATGAGCTTGGCCGCAGCCGCGGCGATTTCCGGAGTGATGGCACCGGCGAGCGCCTGCAACTCGTCGCCGCTCGTCTCGTCCTCCAGCAGGAATTCGCGGAATTCGCCCACGGTCATGGCCGCGATGGACGGGAAACGCTCGCGGTCCTGCGTTTCCAGAATCAGGCGGCTGACTTCGTCTTCGGAAGGATCGATCAGCGGCTGCGCAACGATGGCGGAGAGCGGAAGATCAGCCAGCCTGCGCTTGGCGGCCACGCGTTCGCGCTCCGAGCGCGCGGCAATCCCGGCCAGCTGGTCGCCCGATTTTTCCTCGTTGGCTTTCGCGAGCAGCTCGCGAAGATCGCGGAAGTGGAATCGTTCGGACATGCTATGGCCGGCGCCTGGCGCGCGCGGACCACCGCCACAGCCTGACGATTGGTGCCCAAGAGAGGACTCGAACCTCCACGCCGTTGCCGGCACTAGACCCTGAATCTAGCGCGTCTGCCAATTCCGCCACTTGGGCACGCGTCCCCGACGACGCATTGCGGATGGTAGCTTCATTTTCTCCGCGGCCCGCCGGGATGTCAATTCTCGGGTGGCCCTGCCGCTGGCTCAGCTCGCCGGCTCGCTTCCGAACCCCTACCTGTACCTTGGTACAGGTTGTGCATTGCGAATCGCTCCGCGACAACCAAATTGACCCGGCCAAAAGGGCAGCGTAGTCTTGCCGTTAGCTCTCATGACTCCCAAAATGGGAAGGAATTCCTGCCGATGGATCTAAGCACTGAAGCCAGACCGCGCGAACGCAGGCGGGGAGAGCGCGTGCTGATCCGCGTGGCCATTCAAATCAATGGCACCGGCAAGGATGGAAAACCCGTACATTCGCCCGCGGAAGCCGTGGTGGTCAACCGCAACGGTGCCCTGCTTCGCGTGCCCCACCCGCTCAAGCCGGGCAGCACCCTGGAGGTCTACCAGGGGCAGGAGAAGCAGTCCAAAGTGTTCCGCATCGTGTGGTGCAGCGACCGGCCGCGAGAAGGGCGGCACGACGTGGGCGTGGAACTGGTGGAGCCCTGCGAGGAGTTGTGGGGCATTCGATTTCCTCCCGCACAGGCCGGGGCCACGACCTGACGGCCATCTGCCGCGGGCCCCAAATCTCATCCACGGTCACTGGATTTCTCCTCCCAACCGAGCTATAGTCCCGGCGAAAGCGGGCTGGACAGGCCACCCGGCAAACAGGCCATCTCTCCCGCGGAGGATTCGCCGTCATGAGTGGGAGCCCGAGTATACTCATCATCTTGAGCGCGTTGTGGGGAGTGCTGACTTTGGGCCTGATCGCCCTGCTCGTGTACCGAGGAGTGATCGGACGCAATGAGGAGCTGGAACTCCTGGTGGACCAGGCGGAGCACCGCTTCGCCACCGAGCAACAGGCCATCTCCGACCGCATCGAGCGGCTGAGCGCGCCCATCCGCTACGTGAGCATTACGGTGGGAGTGCTGACGCTGGTGATCATCGCGGTCTGGGTTTACCAGGGCCTGCAATAACTGCTCAGTCCGCGCGCTGCGTCCGGCAAGCCATTCCATTCCGCAATGGAGCGGACGGGCCTGTCCCCAGCCTGCCACCCCCTACTGGAAGTCAATTCACGATCAGGGTTTTGCCGGCGGCTGCGCGCCTGGCTGCGCATTCTGCGGCGCCGGCGGGGGAGCGGCCAGAGAAGTGTGATTGGTGATGATCAGCCATTTCCCGTCGCGCTTCTCGAAGACCAGCGTGGTGTGGCAGCGGTAGGCGGTGGGCTGGCCGTCCACGATGCCCGTGAACGTCCACTGATACACGGCCCAGGCAATGGTGCCTTCGACGCGAATAAACGTATTGGATCGGTTGACCTGCGGCCCCTGCATCCGTTCGCGCTGCAGTTGGTAGGCGTGGATGTAGCGGTCCAGGCCGATGAGCGGAGGCTCCCACAGGCCGCTCACCACCAGCACATTGTCCGCGTAGTATTTCCGCAGCATCTCCACGTCGCCGATCTGCCAGGCCCCCAGCATTTGGGTGATGTCGTTGTCCACCTGCTGTTCGTCGCTGAGCGGAATGAGCGGCGTATCGTCCTTCTGTTGCGCGGATTCCTTCTGGTTCTGCTGCTTTTGTTTCTGCCCGCTCCCGGCCGGCAGGTCCGCGGCTGCGGGCCAGGCAGCCACAAGGGTCAGAGCGATGCCAAGCAGTAACAGTCGGCGAATCATGAGTCCTCCCCCAATGCCATCGCCGTGCGGGGCGCAAACGCACATGCGGCAGAATATCACTTCGAGACGGGCCTGCAGAGGCTTTCGGCACCGCCGATTCGCAACGATTACTCGACGCCGCGCAGGACGTTAGCGAAACGCGCATCCGGGGCGCCGCCGAAGGATCCCGCCCGCCGGGCGGGCGGCGGGCCCGGTGGGCAGACGGGAGTTACGGCGTTCTCGGCGCGCGGGACTGGCTCAGCAGATTGACGAAGAGCCGGATGGGGCCCTGCACTCCCGCGGGCAACTGGCGGAAGAAGGACAGCCCGGTGTAGATGTACGTTCCTTTGCCGAGGGACGCCACCACCAATCCTCCGGTGAGGTCCGACTCACCGGGATCGCGCATGGCCAGGATGGGAGTGTAGTGGGAATCGTAGTCGTCCAGGAAATAGAGCCCGCGTTCCTGCACCCAGCCGTCGAAATCGGCCATGGAGATTCTGTTCGGAAAGACGAGCAGGGGACTGCCGGGGGCGAGGAAGCGCACGGGTGAATTCTGATCCGTGATGCGCAGGGTGGGGACGCCCACCCTGGCGGGATAGGGCGCGGGAAGCAGGCGGTTCCAATCCGCGGCGCGCTGATACTGCACGACCAGAGTGCCGCCGGCGCGCGCGTAGTCCAGCAGGCGCTGGTTTTCCTCGGCGAGGTCGCTGCGCAGTTCGTAGGCCCGGATTCCCACGGCAATGGCGTCGTACTGGCTCAGGTCGTTGAAGGCCAGCGCCGCGGGGTCCAGCAGATCCACGGAGATTCCGGCTTCGCGCAGCACTTCGGGGATGGGATCGTTTTCCGCCGCCACGTAACCGACGCGGAGATGCTCGGGGACTACGAGATCGGGCAGGCACAGCGTCATGCTGGCCGGCTCGGTCCACAGCCAGGAGGAGAGAGTGGGAAGCGGCTCGACGGATTCTCCGAACCGCTGGCCGCCCAGCACCGCGTAGGACTGGAGAGAAAGCGTGGCGGCGCCGGCATCCTGCGGGACGCGAATCCGCAGCCGGGCCAGCTGGTCCCCGGGCCCGTCGAACTTCAGCGCGAGGGCAGAGACGCGGGGCCAGGCCGGCGGAGTGTCCAGTCCCACTTCCATCTGCGCGGGAGCGGAACCGTAGTAGTGGACCCGGACGACTTCCTCCTGCGTTCCGCCGCGGCGTGAGGGCGGCACCAGGACTTCGCGGGGCTCGAGAGTGAGTGTGACGCGCGGGACGATTTGCAGCGGCAGGTACTCGATCTGCGTGGAGCTGGCGCGCACCTCGGTGACCGGAGCGTAGACGGAAAACGTATAGCCCTCCACACTGGCCACAGCCTTGGCGCGCACCAGAGGCGGAGGAACGGGAAACATCCAGTCGTCGGGGCCGTGTGCGGGCCGGGCTGCAGCAGGCACCGCGAGGGTGAATCGATAGCCGCCGCCCTCCCCTCCATCCCCGGATGTTTCCCCGACCGTCCATCCTGCGGGAACATCGAGCGCCACACGGCCGGCCGGGGTGATGGTGTGTTCACGGAATTGCAGGGAGGCGGTGACGGCGAGGGTTTCGCCGGGAACGGCTTCGCGTCGGCTTGCGCGCGCGTCGATGCGGAGAGCGGCGGCGAGCTGCAGAGCGTGATCGATGCTTTCCCGAACCCGGCCCAGCTCGCGGCGGGCCTGCTCCTCGCCGGATGCGCCGGCGGAGGCGGCCCGGGAGAGGGCGCCGGCGGCGGCGGTGATTTGCTTCCCGGCCGCGGCGAGTTGCCGGGCGGCGGCGGGCCAGTCCAGTGAGAGAGCGGAGCGGCGCGCCTCGCCGATCTCCTGCCCGGCGCGTTCCAGTTCCGGACGCGCGCCGGAGAGGGCGGGATAGCGCGCGGCGAGAGCGGCGAGCGGTTCGGCAAACCGCGCGGGATCGGCCGCGGCGCCGGTCTGCTCATCCACCAGGTCCACGCGGAAGCTCAGATAGGGCCCGCTCAGGAATCCGGCGATGCCCTGCGTGCGATGCTGGTAATCGCCCTCGCGGCCCATTTCCGCATAGGTGCGGCCCCAGAGCGGCGAGATTTGATCGGTGGGCGCCTCCCAGCCCTTTTCGCCTTCGCCGCGGTAGCGGTCCAGAATCTGATCCACGTGCCAGGGCTGCAGGTCGCCGGGAAATTGTTTGGGGTCGGCCGCGGCCGCAACGGCCTGGGGCGTCAGAATGCCGGAGGCCTGATGATGGCCGTGGCCGGAGTGCACCCCGCCCCAGCTGTTGATCACAATGTTGGGCTGGAAGTAGCGGATGACGTGCACCATGTCCGCCAGCGCGGTATTGCCCCAGACCTTTTCCGCGGCTTCCACGGTTTTTACGTATCCCGTGTCGCGCGCGCGCGTGAAGAACAGATGGATTCCGTAAATTCGCGTGGCTGCCAGCAATTCGTGGCTGCGGAGTACGGCGAGCTGCGGGCCTTCCTCCGGGCCGATGGCGTTCTGCCCGCCTTCGCCGCGCGTAATGGAGAGGAGCGCGACGTCGGCGCCGAGACCGCGGGAGAGGTAGGTGAGCAGGGCGGCCGGCTCATCATCGGGATGCGCGGTGATGCACAGGATGCGCGTGGTCACGCGCGCGTGGTCGATCGCTTCCACGGTATTCGGCAAATCGTCGGTGCCGGAAAGGCTCTGTGCGCCCAGGGTGAGGCCGGGAATGGCCAGCACGGCGAGCACACGGAGAAGGACTACCCGGAAGTGAATCATCGCGCCGCCTCCGCAAAGGGCCACTGTTGCGCCATCGCCGCGCGGGCCAGAAACACGACTGCGCCCGCGGCCATTACACCGAGCCCGGCGAGGGCCGTCCTGCCCGTGGAAACGAACACGCCGATCCAGAGCAGGATGGCCGCCACAGCCGGCGCGGGAAACAGCCACATGCGGAAGGGCAGGCGCTCCCGCCCCCATTTGCGTCTCAGAATCATCACGCCCACAGCTCCTCCCACGAATTGCACCAGAATCCGCATGGCCAGAATCGCCGCGATGACCTCGCGGAGGCGGAACAGAAGGCTGAACACCAGCGCCACGCCTCCCAGAGCCAGCAGGGAAACATGCGGAAAGCGGCGCGTGGGATGGACGCGGGCGAAGGCGCGGAAGAACGTGCCGTCCACGGCGGCCGCGTAGGGGACGCGCGAATAGCCCAGCGTGAGCGCGAATAGCGATCCGAAGGCCACCCACAACACCATGCCCGTGGCGATGCGCGCCGCCCCCGCTCCATATATGCGCTCCACCAGCGCGCTGGCGATGAACGGAGTGGTGCGCGCCTGCTGCCAGGGAATCACGCCGAGGATGGAGGTCTGAAACACGAGATAGAGCGCCGCGATGCCCAGCACGGAAAGAAAAATGCTCCGCGGGATGTTCCGCTGCGGCGAGCGGATCTCGCTGCCCAGATTACAGACATTATAGTAGCCGAGGTAGGTGTAAATCGTCTGAACCGTAGCCGCGCCCAGCCCCGCGAAAAACGGCCAGGAGAGATTCCAGGCGCCCGGTGGAAAGGTGAAGGCCAGCCGCGAATCGAAGTGCGTCAGGCCGCCCCAGATGAGCCAGGCCAGCGTGAGGATTACGCCGGCCCACAGGAACATGGTGATCTTTCCGATCTGCTCGATGCGGCGGTAGAGCAGGGCCACGACGGCAATCACCACGCCTCCCGACAACGCCTTCTGCCCCCACCAGCCCAGCGGGACCAGATAGGTGGCGTATTGCGAGAATCCGATGGCGGCCGACGCCATCACCAGCGGCGCCTGGAACATGGTCTGCCAGATGAAGAGGAAGGCCATCAGGCCTCCCCAACGGCCCGGACCGAACGCTTCGCGGAGAAACACATAGCTGCCACCCGCCTCCGGCATCGCCGCGCCCAGTTCCGCCCAGACGCATCCGTCCATCAATGCGACGAGCGCGCCGACGGCCCAGGCGAGCAGGCACTGCGGGCCGGGCATGGCCTCGATCACCAGGGGCACCACCACGAACGGGCCGATGCCCACCATGTCGATCATGTTGAGCGCGGTGGCCTCGGCCAGACCCAGCCCGCGTTCGAGTTGTGGTTCGGCCATGGGCGCGCCTGCCTCGCGCAGCGGGCTGGCAGGATATCAGAGTTGCCGGTTCGTCCGGCCCGGATTCGTGCGCTACACTGCGGCTGCGATGCTGCTCCTGGGAATTTCGGTTACCGCCGCCACTGTGACGATCCTCGCGCTCGAATTTTTCCGCTGCCGGACGCGCCCGCTGCCTGCCCGCGGATGGGCAGCACTCTGCACCCTGCTGCTCGCGGAGTTTTTGATGTTTCGCGGCCTGGAGCCGGTTGCGACCTATTTCACCCCCATCGCCTGGACGGCCTGCATTTTTCTGGCGGACGCCATGGTGTGGGCGGTCCGTGGGCGCTCGCGCATGGCCGGCGAGCCGCGCGAGCTGGCCATTCTCGCCGCCCTCTCGCTGCCGCTGTGGCTCATCTTCGAGGGCTACAACCTGCGGCTGGCCAACTGGCGATACACCGGGCTGCCGGCGAGCTGGCCGGCGCGCGACTTCGGGTACGCCTGGTCGTTCATCACCATTTTTCCCGCCGTACTGCTGACCGCGGACCTGGTGGAATCGTTCGCATGGTTTGCTTGGGAATCGCGCAAATGGAAATTC
>Ga0335081_10008530_pt1 | contig 16446 bp, 15 predicted proteins | sample Lox_Sample_35_FD_206713 | JGI IMG/M metagenome (GOLD analysis project Ga0335081, IMG submission 206713) | Soil microbial communities from Loxahatchee National Wildlife Refuge, Florida, United States - Lox_Sample_3.5 | ecosystem: Environmental > Terrestrial > Soil > Wetlands | place: USA... | reverse complement strand
GACCTCGGGCGCATCCGGCACGCACGAGACGACGACGTGCGCGCCTTCCGCGGCGGCGGCCGGCGTTTTCGCGGCGCGCGCCTCGCGGCCCTCTGACGAGAGCGCGCGCACGAACGCCTCCGCTTTCCCGGGAGTTCGTGTCGTGACGGCGAGCGGGAAGCCCGCCTTCGCGATGTTCCGGGCCATCCCCTGGCCCATCGTGCCGAGACCGATGAAGGCGACGTGCAGCGAGGAGGGTTTACTCATGGTGGAAACGAGTTTAGTTCCTGCTACCATCTGCACGTGAAACGGGGAGTCGGCGCGGCTCACGCGGCCGGGGCGGCCGCGGTCCTCGCGGCGGTGTCGCTCTCCTATCTCCCCGCCGCCCGATTCCTGCACTACCTCTCGTTCTCGGGCGAGGTGGACTCGAACCGTCTCGCGTGGTTCGCGCCTGCCGCGGTCCTCGGCGCCTTCCTCTTCGAGCGCGTCGTCAGGGGCAGCTTCTACGGCTGGCTCCGGGTGAAGCTGCCGGCCGGCATGGCGGCGCCCGTCGTCGCCGCGCTCGGCGCCGTTCCGGTCGCGGTTCTGCGCCTGTGGCTGGTCCCGCGATTCGCGGCTCCGCCTCTCCTGGCGATCGCGCACGCCTACCTCGTCGCCTTCGCGCTCGGGCTCGGCCTCACCTGGCTCGCGCTCGGGACGGGCGTCACGTGGCCCGGCGGCGCCGCGCTCGCGGCAATCTGGCTCGTGAAGGGAATCGTTCCGGTCGCCTTTCACGGTCGGCCGGTTCCCGTTCTCGAGCTGGCGGCGGCTTCTCTGGGAGCCGTCGCCGTGGCTTTCGTGCTGAACAAGCCCCTCGCCCCGCACCGCGACGCGCTGTGGGGCGCGTGAGAGCGGAGGTGTCCTCATGAGCGCGGTTCCGTCGCGGCTCAGGCAGCTCGACCTCTTCCCCGAGGAGCCGCCGTCCCCCGTCGAGCTCGGCATGGAGCAGGCGGCGCTTCAGGCTCGTTACGACGCCCTCGCCGAGCGGTGGAAGCTTCCCCGGGCGCGCGTCGTCCTCTCGACGCGCCGCGCGACCGGGGGCGTCATCACGTACGGGCCGCCGCACGTGATTCGCGTCTCCAGTCACATGTCCGCCGAGGACCGCCTCCAGACCCTACTGCACGAAACGGCGCACGCCATCTGCTTCGCGCGCTGGGGCGTCGCGGAAGGCCACTCAACGCGCTTCTGGTCGCTCGCGCGACGGCTCGGCGTGGCGCGAAAGGTCGCTCCGGAGACGGAGCGGCTGCGCCGTGTGCGCGAGGCGAACGCGCGCTACGCCTATCGCTGTCCGGGGTGCGCGGCCGAGTGGACGCGGCGGACTCCCTTCGGGCGCGCGCGGCTCTGCGCCTCCTGTGAGCACGCAGGCCGGCCGGCGCGCCTCATTCTCGTCCGGCGCCCGAAGCCGGCGCGCCGGCGGGCGGCGCGGGAGCGCTGAGCGGCGCGTCAAGCCGGAAGACGGGCACGAGGCCGACGGTCTCGTCGAAATAGGGCGTCCTTCGATAGAAGAAGAGGCGGCGCGCGCGCACGTCGGCCGCGAACGCCGGATCCTTCAGCTTCTCCTCCCATTCCGCCTTCAGCGCCGCGTCCTTCGCGAGCATCTCGCGGGCGAGCGGATCGAGGACGCGCGTGTCCATCGTCTCCTTCTCCTCGAGGCACGAGGAGAGCTCGCCCCAGGCGAAGAGAGAGTCGGGGCTCTCGGGCTCGAGGAGCGCGATCGCGACGTTCGCGAGCTCCGTGTCGAGCGGCACGTAGAGCGAGCCGGCCGGGATCACGCGCGTCTCGACCGCGTGCGCGATCTTCGCGTCGACGCGGACGCGGCCCTGGTACGACGTCTTCGCGAAGACGGCCGAGGAGGCGCGCGACGTCCCGACGGCGAGCGTGCGGGCGGCCGGAAGCACCTCGTACCTTATGCCGTGCGCCTTCAGCCGCTCCTCCACGTTTCCGAAGCCCGGCGGAACGAGATACGCCGCGGGACGTGGAACCGTCACCGTCGCTCGCGCGTGCTCGAGGCTCGGGACGCGGATCGTCTTCTTCTGCGTGGGGTCCCAGCGGACGACCGGCCGGCCGGTGACCTCCGAGAGGGCTTCCGTCCATGCGTACGTGGGAAAGTCGACGCTCTCCGGACGGGCGGGATCGCCTTCGGCGGCGACGACGACGGGCGTGCCGGCGGGCGCCGACCGCGCCTCCGAACGCGCCTTCTCGCGCGCAGCGAGGAGATTCGTGGCGTCATGCCCCGTTCGCTCGAGAAGCGCGCGGAGAAATACCATGTTCGACCGCACGCGATCTCCGAACGACTTCAGCGCGTGCGTCTCGACGAGGATCGACGGCACGTTACGGATGGGGAAATAGCCCGTGGAATATCGCGGGGCGAAGACGGACGAGTCGAACCCCTTCAGCGGATCTCCGCGGTCGCGGAACTCCACGTAGGTATCGCTCGTGCCGAAGCCGGCGTCCCTCACGTCGAAGAGGGCCTTCGGGACGACGGCCTTCAGCCAGTCCCTGAGGGGCTTCGGCGTGACCGGCTCGTTCGCGTACGAGACCGTGAGCGTGGCCTGGAAGTCGGCGCCGTCCGAAACGTGATCGTCCACGAAGAGGTCCGGCTTCCAGGCGTCCGCGAGCGCGAGGAGGGCGCGCGTCTCCTTCGCGTCGGCCTTCACGAAGTCCCGGTTCAGGTCGAGGCCGCGCGCGTTCGACCTGTACCCCATCTCCTCGGGGCCGTTCTGGTTCGGGCGGTTGTACGGCGAGACCCGGGCGTGTCCGTCGACGTTGTAGACGACGACCGTCAGGAGTGTGACCCCGTCGAGGAGGTCCAGCCGGTTCGTGAGCGCGATGTCACGCAGGAGAATCAGGGTCGCGTCCGTGCCATCGACCTCGCCGGCATGGATCGAGTTGAGGACCAGGGCCACGGGCTTCGCGCTCTTGAAACGCTGGGCCGGGTCGAAGAGCTTCTCCTTCGAGGCGACGACGACCGGAATGCGCCGCCCCTGCTCGCTCGGGCCGATGAACGAGACGTGGAGGTAGGGCGACAGCCGCTCGAGGCGCGTCAGGAACGCGATCACCTCGTCGTACGTCTCCGTCTTCCGGAAACCCGTCAGCTCCGCCTGCGTGAGGAGGTCGGGTGGCACGGGGATGGCGCGACGGTCCGCGGCGAACGAGTCCGCGGAAACGAGAAGCGCGAGAAGGGCTGCGGCAAAAGCGGCGGGGTGGTGCGCGCGCATGGGCAAGGTTAACGCGGCCCCGGTGCCGCGGCTCGTCCTCCTCCGATCGCGAGGACGAGCCCGAGCGCCGATGCGGCGAAGAGGCCTAGTCCTTCGAGCAGGCCGCGCGGCGTGTACGTGAACGAGACCCGGCACCTTCCGGGCGGGACCCGCACGGCGCGGAAGGCGCCGTTCGCGAGGAGGATCTGCGCGGATTCGGCGTTCACCCTGGCGCTCCAGCCCTTTTCATAGGCGTCCGCGAGGACCAGGAAGCCTCCCGGCGAGTCGACGTCGAGCGTCAGTCTGCCTCCGCGCCTTTCGAGGAGCCGTACCGAGCTCGACCCGGCTGGAGCGGGTTCCGGGCCCGACGGCACCGGTCCCTCGACGACGACCGCCGCTCTGGGATCGAAGCGGGGCGAGAGCGCGGCGGCCAGCCCGGCTCCCGCCGGAACAGGAAGCGCACGGGGCACGACCCATGCACGGGGCGGCGCGTCGGCGACGCTCCAGATCGGCGGACCCGGGACGGCGCTCTTCGTGAACGGGAGATTCGGGAGCTCCGACACGATCGTGTCGACGCTCGCGAGGCGCGCCGCCGCCGGATTCCGGGCGTCGAGGAGCTGCCGGATCCTGAGGAGAGAGGGACCCCTTCCCTCGAGCCCCTCCAGCGCGAATCGCATCCCCAGGGCGCCCGCGAGCGGCTCCTCGGAAGCGGCCCACGCGGGCGAGACGCGCGGGTCGAGCCGGTCGGGGAGACCGACGTAGGTCGTCCAGAAGCGCGGCGGGAAGCCGGACGCGTCGGGAGGCCGCGAGGCGAGCCGTGCGGCGACTCGCGGCACCACGCGGTAGTGCGCTTCCGAGGCGGCCGGCGACGCACGCCGGGCGTGCACGACGAGATCGGGGATCAGCAGGACGAGAGCGGCGAGCGCGAGGATCTCGCCGGTGCGGCTCCGCGCTGCGAGCGCCGCGGCTCCGAGGCCGGCTCCGAGGGCGACGGCGAAGGCCCACGAGATGAGGAACCGCGCCGACACGTGGAGATCCCGGAGCAGCGGAAGCCACGAGAAGAACCGGTACGGGCCCGCGTCCCCGAACGCGAAGGCGAGGCCCACGACCCCGCCTGCAGCGAACGCGAGGAACGCGGCCTGCCCCGGAGCGGCCCTCGCGGCCAGGACCGCCCCCGCGAGGAACAAAAGCCCGGCCGCCGTGCCGGGGTACGCAGCGGCTTCGGGAAAACGGTTGCGCCCGTCCGAAGGCAGAAAGACCTCGTCGAGGTCGCCTCCCCATCGAAGGGCGTCGACGTTCCGTTCCGCGGGCGAGAGGCCCACGGCGCGGTCCATCTCGGAGTGAAGGATCGAGGTCGGCAGGAGAGACGGCGACGCAAGGCCCAGGGCGAGGACGGCCGCGAGACCGACGTCGAAAAGAGCCCTCGTCCAGCGGGTGGCCTTCCAGACCGCCACGGCGGCCGTCGCCACGATCAGCGGGAGGGCGCCGACCACCGAATGCGGGCGCGCGTTGAGGCCCAGGAGCCCGCCCGCGACCGCCGCGAGGACGAGGCCGCCCCGGCGCTCGCCTCTCCCGATCCGCAGAAGGCCCTGCACGAGGAGAGGGAGATACGCCGCGGCGCCGACGGCGTTCGGCCAGATCGCGCTCTGGAGCGTCCGGGCCCCGAGCATCCAGGCGACGCCCGCCACGAGCGAGGGAATCCGGCGCCGCGTGAGGTCCCAGCAGAGCGCATAGGCGAAGAGTCCCGCGAGAAGAAAGTGGACGAGCGTATAGACGTCGGCAGCCCGGTTGGGCGCGAGGCTCGAGAGAAGAAGCACGGCCGCGAGCGGATGGAGAAGCGGCGCTTCCTGGGTATACAAAAGAGGAGTCCCGCAGAATTGTCCATCGATCCAGAAGGGCGCCTCGCCCCGGTGGAGGAGTCTCTGCACGCTGCTCCAGACGGGAACGTGCTCGTAGAAGAGGTCCCAGTGGAGGAACGAGCGCGATCCCACGAGAATGGGCCAGAACGCCGCCGCGAGGACCGCGGAGAGAAGGAGGAACGCCGTGGCGTGCAGGAGCGCCGGGCCCCGTGAACGCGCGTCGTGAGACAACGTCGCACATTAGCACGCCGTCCGGCTATCGTAGCGGCATGAAGCGCGCGCTCGCGGTTCTCTTCGCCGTCCTCGTCGCAGTCCCCGCCCTCGCGGCCGGGCGGCCCTCCCTGAACGCCTACTTCCAGAGCAACCTCAAGGACTCCGCGTACCAGAAGAAGACGTTCGACCGGGTCGCCAGGGCCTGGAAGGCGCCGGCGGCGTCGCAGGTCCCGGAGGTCGGCAAAAAGACCGTCGTGCAGGCCGTCATCGCGAAGGACGGCAAGCTCGTCTCGGCGGTCGTGTCGATGAGCTCGGGGAAGAAGGGCTGGGATGGCGCCGCTCTCGCAGCGGTCAGGACCGCCGCACCGTTCGATCCCTTTCCCGGGAGTTTCGGCGCTCCGACGCTCGAAGTGCACTTTCACGTGAGCGTGGTGCCGTAGCCCCGCGTCAGACGACCCCGAACTCCTTCCCGACCGCGACGAACGCCTCCACGGCCTCGTCGAGATCGGCCTCCGTGTGGATCGCCGAGATCTGGCAGCGCAGGCGTGCGTGACCCTTCGGGACGACCGGAAATCCGAAACCGGAGACGTAGACACCGCGTTTGAAGAGCGCTTCCGACATCGCGAGCGCCTTCGCCGTGTCGCCGACGATCACGGGGACGATGGGGTGGATTCCATGCGGAATCCGGAATCCCGCGGCCGCCATGCGCGCGCGGAAGAGGCGGGCGTTCTGCTGGACGCGATGGGCGGGCGACGGGTCCTCCATCAGCATGCGGAAGGCCTCGAGGGAAGACGCCACGACCGCCGGGGGGAGGGCGTTCGAGAAGAGCGACGTGCGGGAGCGCTGCCGGAGGAGATCCACGACGGGCGCGGGGCCGGTCGTGAAGCCGCCCGCCGCCGAGCCCATCGCCTTGCCCAGCGTGGAGGTGAAGAGCGAGACGCGGTCCATGACCTGAAGCTCCTCGGCCGAGCCGCGGCCGGTCTTCCCGAGAACTCCCGTCGCGTGGGAATCGTCCACGACGAAGGTCGTGTCGTACCGCTCGCAGAGGTCCGCGAACTCGTCGAGCGGCCCGATCTCACCCTCCATGGAGAACACGCCGTCCGTGATGAAGAGCCGCCTCCTCAGGGACGACGCCTCCTTCAGGGTCTTCTCGAGAGCCGCGAGGTCGCCGTGCGGCGTCACGAATCTCTTCGCCTTGCACAGCCGCGCGCCGTCGATGATCGAGGCGTGGTTGAGGGCGTCCGTGAGGAGCCCGTCCTCCTCGGAAAGGAGCGGCGCGAAGAGCCCCTCGTTCGCGTTCCAGCAGGACATGTAGAGGATCGTGTCTTCGGTCCCGAAGAAGCGCGAGATCGTCTCCTCGAGCTCCTTGTGAAGCGCCTGCGTGCCGCAGATGAAACGGACCGATCCGAGCCCGTTTCCCCATCGTGTGAGCGCGTCCTTCGCGGCCTTCACGATGCGCGGGTGGTTTGCGAACCCGAGGTAGTTGTTCGACGTGAGCATGAGGACGTCGCGTCCGTCCACGCGCACGCGCACCCCCGTGGGACCCTCGAGGACGCGCTCGCTCTTCCAGGTCTTCGCGTCCTTCAGCGCCGCGATCTCCGCACGGCAGAAGTCGGTGAGGCTCGTGCTCATGCGGGCGAGGTTATCCGAAAAGCAAGAGCGGCGGGCCGAGGGGCCCGCCGCGAAGAAGCCGGGTGACGGCGGGATCACTCCAGACGGATCTCGGTCGCGACGAACTGCCCGGCGGACGCGCTCGAGCTTATCGCCGTGGCCGACACGAGCATCCCGGTCACGTGGACGGCCGAGCCGACGACGATGCCCGCGTCGACCTTCGTGAGGCCGTTCACGAGGACGTCGCGCGAGGAGATCGTCCAGTGACCCAGCGGCACGCCGCCTGCCGTCGGGGCCGGAGGGATGGACTGGACGACGCCGTCGAACTCGATCGTGCGGCCGCCCGGAGGCGGAGGCGTGATCACGGGAGCCTTCGTGATCGACAGGGCGACGAGATACGAAGGCGCCAGGGAGCCGGGAGGAGGGTTGTGGACGAACGCCACGACGTCGACGATGTCGCCGACCTGCGGATCGCCGACGATCTTCGTGTTGGAATCGATCTGCACGACACGGCCCGCGATCGTCCACGCCGCCGGCGTGATCGTCTGCACCGGCCCGCGGAAGGCGAGGAGCGGGGGCGGCGTGACGAAGCCGAGGGCGTCGACGCTCACCGCGAGCAGGCCGCCGGGGGTCGCGGCGACCGCGGCCGTGGCGTACATTCCTGCCACGAGATCGCCGATGCCCTTGACCGGCCCGTTGGGTCCCACTCCGGACCAGGTCGTCGCGGAGTTCGTGGAAATGGCGCGATAGAACATCGTGAAGATCCCGTCGGGGACGTCGACGCCCTCGATCGTGCCCGTGAGCCGGCCGTCACGCGGCAGGAAGACGACGACGCTCGTCGCCGGCAAGGGCGGCGGCGGGTAGGAAGTCGGGGGAAGCACCGACAGGATCGTGACCTGGGCGACGACGCGCGCGCCCACGGGAATCGCGGTCGACGGGAGAGGGCCGACGTTCGGGCCGTCCCCGTCGGTGATGGTCGCTCCCGAAACGTCGATCTGGATCTGCCCGCCCACGAGGTCGAGGATCGTCCCGGTGACCTTGGTGACCGTCGAGTCGATCGTGGACGGTCTCGCGATCGCGGCGGGAGCGAGGGCGATTCCCGGGTCCGCCGACGCGCCTCGTCCACCGGAGAAGAGAAGGAGAGCCACGACGAGAGCGGAGGAAGTTCTGAGCAGAGGAAGTCGTCGAGAGGTGCGCGCGAGAAGGGAACGAGTCGTCATCGTGGCTCTCCTTCCGGTTGGAAGGGAGTGTCCCGGCCGGAACCCATCTCACGCCCTGGCAGGCCGGCTTAACGGCGACGTCGACGGGTCTTCCTCTTCGCGGGCTTCTTCGACGGCTTTCTCTTCACCGCGGACTTTCTGGACGCGCGGCGCACAGCCTTCTTGGCCGGCTTCCTCTTCGCGGGGCGCGTCTTCTTCGCAGCCTTCTTCGGCGCCGCCCGCCGGCGCGCCTTCTTCTTCTTCGCCCCGCCGAGCGTGCGGGCCTGCTCACGCCTCTTGCGGGCGTGCAGCTTCTGCTTGACGAGGTCGTCGACTTGCGACGTCGGAACCCATTCCTCGTCGGGATGCAGATCCGAGGCCTGGAAAACGATGATTCGATAGCCGTCCGGATCGAGGATCTCGGCCGAGCGGCCCGTGAACTCATCGGCCGGCGGTCGCGTCACGGTGACGCCGCGCTCCTTGAGCTTCGCGATGGTGTCGTCGAGCGACCAGGTGGAGAAGACCGCGGCGACCTGGTTTCGCGAGGGCACTTCGCCGGGTCTGAGAGGCGTGAGCTTGAGAAGAAGAGGGCCCAGCGCGAATTCGACCCAGTCGCTCTCGAAGCCGCCCGCTTCGGGCAGCCCGAGGGTCTCTCCGTAGAACCGGCGCGAGCGCGGAAAGTCGCTTGCGGAAACATGGATCCGCCTGAGAGCGAGAAACATCTTCAAACCTCCGAATCCGTCTCCCGGAAGCACGCCGGCCCCGAATCCCTGGAACCATTGGGCGAGACTGTCCGAGTTCCTCCCGTTCCGGGGGCGTCGGCCAGACTAGTTCCGGACGTTGGATTTTAGAAGGAAGTGGTTGAATTCTCAATCACTTTCGTGCTGAGAACCAGTTTCTCCACAGGGCTCGACCCAGACCGCGCCCGACGGGCCGAACTCCCTCTTCCAGATCGGAACCCGGGCCTTGATCGCCTCGATTCCGGCCCGGCAGGCCGCAAAAGCCTCGGCTCGATGCGCAGCAGATGCCGCGACGACGACGGCGACATCGCCCACCGCGAGCGCGCCAACTCTATGCCGAAAAAGCACTTGCGCGCCAGGATGAGTCCGGGCGAGGTCCTCCGAGATGCGGCTCATCTCCCTTTCGGCCATCGGGCCGTAGGCCTCGTACTCCAGCCGGTCCACCCGGTGGCCCTCGTTCTCGTTTCGCACGACACCGACGAAGAGCGCGAGCCCTCCGTCTTCGCCGCGCCGCACGGCCGACAGGAGCAAGCCGGGGTCGAGCGGGTCCGCCGAAAGGAAGTTCACGAAAACATGATAAGACCCGCCGCCGGGAATCGAAGGATGACGACGCGCCGCCGCCGCGTGCTGGCTGTGTCCGCGCTCAAGGGCGGCGTGGGAAAAACGACGACCGCCGTGAATCTGGCGGCGGCGGCCGCGCGCGCCGGGCGCCGGACCCTCCTCGTGGATGCCGATCCTCAGGGCGGCGTCGGAATGTCGCTCGGGCTGCCTCCTGACGCGCGGGGTCTCGCGGCCTGGGTGACGAAGGCCGCTTCCTTCGAGGATTCCGTGATCCGCACAGCCCGCGAGAGTCTCGATGTCCTGCCGGCCGGGGAGCGTCTCCTCGACGCCGAGGATGTGTTCCGGAAGAAGGCGGAGGAGAAGCGCCGGACGCGTCTCGAAAAGCGGTTCCAGGCGCTCGACGAGGAGGGGTACGAGGTCGTGATCCTCGACTGCCCGCCCGCGGCTTCGCTTCTCCTCGAGAACGTCTACCACGTCGCGGACGAGCTCATCCTGCCCGCGAAGCTCGACTTTCTCTCGCTCCCGGCGCTCGAGAGGACGCGCCTCTTCGTGAAGGAGGAGAACGCCTCGCGCGAAAAACCGCTCCGGATCGCAGGTGTCCTGCCGACGTTCTACGACCTGAGGACCGCCGTCTCGACGGAGCTCCTCGACACGCTCCGCGAGCGCTTCACGAAGATCCTCTCTCCGATCCGGATCAACGTCGCGCTCGCCGAGGCGCCGTCCGTCGGGAAGACGATCTTCGAGTTCGACGGGTCGTCGCGCGGGGCGGTCGATTACGCGCTGCTGGCGGAGGACCTGAAGCTGGCCTAGCCGCCGGCGACCGGAGGGAGGAGGGCGACGGTGTCGCCCGGCGCGACGGGATCGGTTTCGCCGGCCCAGGCCTCGTTGACCGCGAGCTTCGCGCGCGTCCCGAAGCGCGCGATGGCCGGATGGGCGGCCTCGAGAGCGCGCCGGAGCGACGTGACGGTGACCGGCTCCGGCACCTCGACCGCGATCGTGCGCCCGACCGCGTCCCTCAGCGACGCGAAGAGCAGGACCTCGACTTTCACCCGGGCGATCTTACGCGGGGCCGCCCGCCCGTAGAATCGCCTTGGAGGGCTCATGTCCGCCTTACGTCTCGCGGGAAAGACGGCGCTCGTGACGGGCGCGGGAAAAGGCATCGGACGGGCCATCGCGCTCAGGCTCGCGGAGGAGGGCGCTCACGTGGCCGTCGGCGTGCGAAAGGACAGCGACGGCGCGGCCGTCGCGGCCGAGATCCGGAAGGCCGGAGGCTCGGCGTCGGCCGTCCTCCTCGACGTCGTGGACGCCGCCTCCGTCGCGACCGGCGTCGAGCGCGCCGCGCGCCCCGAGCGGCGTCTCGACATCCTCGTGAACAACGCGGGGGTCGGCGGGCCGACTCCCTTCGACGGCGACGAACGCTCGGACGAGGCGTGGCAGAGAATCCTGGACGTGAACCTCACGGGCACCTGGCGTGTCTGCCGCGCGGCGCGGCCGTTCCTGCCCGACGGCGGGCGCATCGTGAACCTCTCCTCGGTGACGGGACGCTTCGGGGCCGCCGGCATGGCCGCCTACTCGACGTCCAAGCACGGCATCATCGGGCTCACCCGCACGCTGGCCCTCGAGCTCGCGCCGCGGAGGATCACGGTGAACGCCGTGTGCCCCGGCTGGGTCGATACGGACATGGGACGCTCGGGGATCGTCTCCATGGGCAAGGCGATGCACAAGAGCCCGGAGGAGGCCTTCGCGTTCGCCGCGAGGATGGCTCCCCTCGGAGAGGTCCTTTCGCCGCCCGAGATCGCGGGCCTCGTCGCGTATCTCGCCTCGGACGAGGCGAAGAACGTCACGGGCCAGGCGATCGTGATCGACGGCGGACAGGTGATGCCCTGAGGCGGCGGCCGAAGCGCACGGCCCGCCGGCGTCCATGAACGAGATCCGCGCCGTCTTCTTCGACGCGGGCGACACGCTCCTGAAGGCCGAGCCGCCCGTCGAGCGCGTCTACCGCGAGGCCTTCGCGCGCCACGGCATCGAGTCGACGGACGAGAGCGTGCACGCCGCCGTCCACGCGACGTGGAAGGACGTGGACGCCGGACGCGCGCGCGGGGAGGAGCGATGGGGCGGCCCCGAGGGCGAGGCGGGCTTCTGGCGGCGGTTCGTCGGGACCGTCTTCGGGCGCGTCGGCGGCGGGGCGATGCCCGAGACCCTCCTCGGGGAGCTCGTCGCGCACTTCGCCGAAGAGCGGCACTGGGCGCTCTACCCCGAGACCCGCTCCGTCCTCGGGGCGCTCCGCGCGTCAGGCCTGAAGCTCGCCGTCGTCTCGAACTGGGATTCGACGCTCCCGTCGCTCCTCGCGCGGCTCGGCCTCGCCGAGGCCGTCGACGCGGTCGTCGTCTCGTCCCTCGTCGGCGTGAGCAAGCCGGCGCGCGGCATCTTCGACGAGGCCGTTCGGCGCGTCGGCGTCGCGCACGCGGAGGCCCTTCACGTCGGCGACTCGCTCACGGACGATTACTACGGGGCGCGGGAGGCCGGCCTCTCGGCCCTCCTCCTCGACCGCCGCGGGCGGGCATCCTTCGACGTCGAGACGATCGGCTCCCTGGCCGAGCTGCCCGCGCGGCTTCACGGACGCGCCACGGCTTAGACTCCCCGGCGCATGTCGTCGCTCTTCCGGCGAAAGCCGCTCGATGCCCTGATCGCCGAAGGCGGCGACGAGGTTCACGGTCTCAAGAAGACCCTCACCTGGGTCGATCTGATGGCCCTCGGCATCGGCGCGATCATCGGAGCCGGCATCTTCGCGACGCTCGGCAGTGCGACGTCCGGCGGGACGGGCGCCCCGCCCGCGGGGCCCGGCGTCACGATCTCGATCCTCCTCACGGCCGTGGCCTGCGGTTTCTGCGCGCTGTGCTACGCGGAGTTCGCGAGCCTCGTGCCGATCGCGGGCTCGGCCTATACGTACAGCTACGCGACGCTGGGCGAGCTCGTGGCGTGGATCATCGGGTGGGACCTCATCATCGAGTACGCCGTCGGAAACATCGCCGTCGCGATCTCGTGGGCCGCGTACTTCCGGCAGCTCATGCTCGGCTTCGGGGTCCAGATCCCCGCGTGGATGGCGACGGACTACCGCTCGACGATGCTCGCGGCCCAGGCCGCCGCCGAGTCCGGCGCGGCGAGCCTCGGCCCCGAATACGCGCTCGCCTTCGAGGCACACCTGCACCACCCGGTCCTGCTCGGGATCCCGATCGTCTTCAATCTCCTGGCGGTCGCCATCACGGCCGCGATCACGTGGATCCTCGTCATCGGCGTCAAGGAGTCGGCGCGGTTCAACAACGTGATCGTGGTCCTGAAGCTCATGACGCTGCTGTTCTTCATCGCCGTGGGCGCGATGTGGGTGAAGCCCGCGAACTGGCGGCCGTTCTTCCCCGGCGGCCTTCACGGGGTCTGGACCGGAGCCTCCCTCATTTTCTTCGCGTACATCGGCTTCGACGCGATCTCGACGGCCGCCGAGGAATGCGAGAACCCCGGCCGGGACATGCCACGCGGCATCCTCGGCTCGCTGGCGATCTGCACGGCCCTCTACCTCGCGGCGGCCCTCGTGCTCACCGGGATGATCCCGTTCGCGAAGCTGGGGGGCGTCGCCGACCCGCTCGCGGCCGCTCTCTCGTACGTCAACCAGGGCTGGGCCGCGGGCATCCTCGCGTTCGGCGCCGTGGTCGCGATGACGTCCGTTCTCCTCGTCTTCCAGCTCGGACAGCCACGCATCCTCATGGCGATGTCGCGCGACGGGCTCCTGGGTCCCTGGTTCGGCAAGATCCATCCGAAGTACCGGACGCCGCACATCACGACGATCCTGACGGGAATCTTCGTCGCGTTCTTCGCGGCCGTCGCGAACATCGACGAGGTCGTCCAGCTCACGAACATCGGCACGCTCTTCGCCTTCGTCCTCGTGTGCATCGGGATCCTCATCCTGCGCGTCCGCGAGCCCGGGCGGCCGCGGAAGTTCCGCGTTCCGTTCTCTCCCGTGACGCCCGTTCTCGGAATCGCGATGTGCCTCGTCCTGATGGCGGGACTGCCGGCCCTCACGTGGGCCCGCTTCGGGATCTGGCTCGCGGCGGGTCTCGTCATCTACTTCCTCTACGGCGTGCGCCGGAGCCGGCTCGCTAACCCGCCGTCCGCGTAGCCCGTCAGCTCGACGTACGCGCGGCCGATCGGCGTGCCCGCGCCCGGCGGCGTCACGTCGCATGCGCCTTCCCAGTACGTCACGCGGGTGGACTTGTCCGTCACGAGTTCCTGGCCGGCGAGAACCGGAACGACCTCGACGTCGAGCGAAGCCCGCGACACGTGCACTCTCCAGCGCGACGGATACCTCGCGCCGCTGGCCGGGCTCGTCCAATGCGCGGTCTCCTCGATGACGAAGTCCTGCGAGGAAAGAGACTGGGCCTTTCCGTCTCTCGTCACGAGCGTCCCGGAGGAGAAAGGCGAGACGCCTCCCGCTTTTTCGCGCATCCGGGAGAGCATGAGCTCGCGGCCGTCGAGAAGCTGCAACGCGAACCAGTCCCAGCCCGCCGTGTCCCTCCCGATCGAGCCCGGGCCCCACTCGTGGTCGAACCAGGAGAGTCCCGTCACGGCCTCGCTTCGTCCGCCGGCCGTCCACCAGCCCTCGGAGCGGAGGCGCGTGAGGCTCACGTACCGGCTGACGGCGTCGCGCTCGGGTCCCCTGCGCGAAAGGCCGCCCGCGCCGTGAACGACCGGAGGCTTTTCGGGCGTCAGGACGAGCGAGATCTCCTCGCCGCCGTCCGACGCGAAGAGGACGAGCCGGCCCCCGACTTCCTCGAGGCGCCAGTCCTCGTTCACGACGAAGAGCCGGTCCTCGCGCGCGAAGGCCGCCCCCACGCCCGTCCGGTGCGCCCGTTCGGCGTACCGGAACGTCCCGGCTCGGACGTCCGTCCGCGCGAAATGCGCGAAGAAGAGATCGCGGGCGGCGAAGGCCGAAGCGCGCGCGGAGCGGGGCTCGTCGGCGATGCCCGTGCGGAAGAACGTGAGCTGGTAGCCGAGCCTCCTGCCGGACCCCGTGTCGAGCTGGCCCGTGACGTACCACCACTCCACGCGCGCGTCGTCGTGCGACCCGTGGTCGCGAGGGAACGAGAGCTCCTGCTTGGGATCGAGCGGCTTGAAGCGTCCGGCGAGGAGGAGAAGTACGAGGGCGAGGTTCTTCATCACTCTTCCTTCAACGCGGTCGCGACGTCCGTCGCGGCCGCGAGGCTCGCGGGACGCGAGGCGGCGGCGAGCGTCGCGAGGAGCACGAGGCCGAGCGCGGCCGCGAGGAAGCTCCACGGCACGTGCATGGCGATCGTCCAGCCGAACGACTGGCGGTTGATGACGCGCACGAGGACGAGAGACATCGCGCCGCCCGCGAGCGCTCCGAGGGCCGCACCGAGGCCTCCGATCGCGGCCGCTTCGTAGCGCACGGCACGCTTCACCCGCGCGGCCGAGGCGCCGAGGACGCGCAGGAGGCCGATCTCGCGCCTCCTCTCGAGGACGAGCGCGATCAGCGTGTTGAAGACGCCGAGCACGGCGACGGCGAGCGCCACCGCCTCGAGCGCGTACGTGACGGCGAACGTGCGGTCGAAGATTTTCAGGACGATCTTCCGGAGCGCCGCGTTCGTCCGGATCCTCAGCGCGAAACGCCCGCGGAGGGCCGCCGCCACGCGCCGCGCGCCCTCCTCGGGCGAGACTCCATTCTTCAGCGTCACGGCGACGGATACGGCGCCGGTCAGCGGCCAGAGCCTCTGGAAATGCGCACGGTCGAGCGTGACGGTGCCCCGGTCATTCGAGTAGTCCGTGTAGATTCCGGCGACGCGCACGTCGACGGGCCCACGGTCGGTCGGGAGCTCCACGAGGTCGCCGACGTTCACGCCGAACTTCTCGGCGAACGGCTCCGAGATCATCGCCTCGTCCTTCGCGAGGGCATCCGTGAAGACCTTTCGCGTGTCGCGCCCGTCCGCGAGCGGCAGATTCCCGTGTCTGGCGACGAACGCGAAGAGCCCCGAGCCCACGCTGAACGGCACTCCGTTTCGCGTGGCGGAGAAGGCGAGAAACGGGTCGACGTCGTCCACGCCCGGAACCGCGCGCACGAGGTCGATCGCCTCGTCCGGGATCCGCCCGAAGGACGGGCCCGACCTTCCGCTGGCCGGCGACAGGAAGAGATCCGAGGAGAGCGTCTCGCCCACCCACGTCGCGACCGTCGTACGGAAGGAGCCGACCATGACCGCGACCGCGACCATCATCGCGAGAGCCATCGTGAGCGCCGCCACGGCCACCGAGGTGCGCGAAAGGCTGCCGGTGAGGTTCGCTCGCGCGAGGCGCGCCTCGACGCCGAAAAGGCGGAGAGCAGGCTGGTCCAGCCGCGCGGCCGCGAACGTCACGGCCGCGGGCGCGAGCAGGGAGACGCCCGAGACGATCAGGAAGACCGAGGCGAATCCGAAGAGCGGCAGGCCATCGACGGGTCCGGGCCGCGTCGCGAGGTACCCGAGGACGAGAAGCGCGGCGCCCGCGAGCGCGAGCGGGCGTGTCCTCCGGCGGCGCGCCGCTTCGACGGAGCCGTGGCGCATCGTCGCGGCGGGCTCGACGCGGGCGGCCTCGACGGCGGGGGCGAGAGCCGACAGGACGGACGCGACGACGCCGGTCGCACACGCGAGAAGCAGCACGGCCGGGTCGAGGTGAAGGGACGGATGCGCCGACGGGACGTAGAGCTCGGTCGCGGTGCCGCCCACGAGGAGGAGCGCGCCCTTCGCGAGTGCCACCCCGAGGGCGACGCCGGCCGCGCTCCCGAGAACGCCGAGCGCGAGACCCTCGGCCAGGAACACGGCGAATACGGACCGCTTCGAGGCCCCGAGCGCCCGAACGGTGCCGATGTCCGTACGTCGCCTCAGGACCGAGATGGACAGCGTGTTGTAGACGTAGTACATCCCCACGAGAAGGGCGATCAGGCCGAGGGCGGAAAGGTTCACCCCAAACGCGCGTACGAGGCGGTCGACGGTCTCCGTGCGCCGCTCCG
>Ga0335081_10008529_pt1 | contig 16446 bp, 14 predicted proteins | sample Lox_Sample_35_FD_206713 | JGI IMG/M metagenome (GOLD analysis project Ga0335081, IMG submission 206713) | Soil microbial communities from Loxahatchee National Wildlife Refuge, Florida, United States - Lox_Sample_3.5 | ecosystem: Environmental > Terrestrial > Soil > Wetlands | place: USA... | reverse complement strand
GTCGGTGGGAGCGGAGTAGTCGACGGCGGCCTCGCGGGCCTCCGCCGGGGTCGTGACCACCGCGGCCGCGGTTAAGCCACCCCACCCGAGCGCGGCCAACACGACAAACCCGAAGGCGAAGCCGCGGCGCGTCACTTTGACCATTTGGGTACGATCGATGAACGGCACGAGGATCAGGAGCAACACCGCGAGACCAGGCAACACCATGCTGCCCACCACTTCGAGGGGGCCGTTAAAGAATTTCAGGAACTGAAACAGGAACAGGAAATACCACTCCGGGCGCGGCGTATAGGCGGTATCGGTCGGGTCGGCGAGCTGCTCCAGCGGAACCCGCACCGCCACCGCCATCACAAACAGAATGATGAACGCGGCAAAGATGGCGACCGTGTCTTTGAAAACCTGCCGTGGATAAAACTGCTTTTTGGGAAGAGCCTCGTCGCCGGGGGCCGGGGCCACCCCGTGCTTGCGCACGAGATAGACATGGACCCCGATCAGCAGCGCGGTGACGGGCGGCAGCAACAGCACGTGAAGTCCGAAGAAGCGCGCGAAAGTCACGACGCCAATTCCGGGGCCGCCCAGCAAGCGCGTCAAGTAAGGACCCAGCACCGGCGCCGTCGCGGCAATGTTGGTGGCGACAACCGTGCCCCAGTACGCGCGGTTGTCCCAGGGTAAAAGGTAGCCGGTCAGACCATAGCCGAGAGTCAGGAGGAGCAAGACGACGCCCATCATCCAGGTGGCTTCCCGCGGCTTCTTGTACGCGCCGTAGACAAAGACCTGGATCATATGCAGCACCACCACGACGATCATGAGGCTGGCGCCCCAGTGGTGCAGGCCGCGCATCAGCCGACCGCCGGTGAGTTCGGTCAAGATGTAGCGCAGGCTGTTATAGGCTTCGCCGGGCGTGGGCGCGTAGTTGAAGGCCAGCATGGCGCCGGTAAAAGCCTGGGTCAGGAAAAGGAACAACGCCACGCTGCCAAAAACCTGGTGCCAGCCGCTGGAGGCCGGAATCTCTTCATAGAGAAATTTGCGGGCCGCTGTGTGAATCCCGGTCCGATGGTCCAGCCACTCGATGAGGCCGTTGAGCGCCTTCATGCGCTTTTCTCCGGAGAAATCTGGAGGCGCCCGAGCAGGAGCTTGTTGCCTTCGACCTTGGTTTCATAGCGGTCGAGCGGGCGGGGGGCCGGACCGCCCACCACACGTCCGTCGATTGCGAACACGGAATTGTGGCAAGGGCAGAGGAACTCGTTTTTTCCTGAGTCCCAATGATAGGCACAGCCCAGATGCGTGCATTGCGGGCCGTAGGCGACAACCTCGTTGTTGGCGGTCTTGAGAACCCAGGCCGTATTGGTCTCACTGGTGACTTTCCACCCATCCACGCGGTTTTGCCGGAAAGTGACCTCGACCGGGGTGCCGGTCGGAACCTGCGAGAGGCTGCCGGCATCGACCCACTCGCTCTGACGGCGCATGCGAGGGGGGACCAGCAGATAGATGAGAGCCGGCGCGGCCAAGGCCGCGGTGATTACTCCCCAGATCCCGTAAATGGCTGCGCTGTAAAAACTTCGACGCGTCGGCCCGGGGCTGCCGGGGCGTGTTTCGGGGGGTTGCACATGGTCCATGGTACAAGAGTTTCCCTGAACGATTGGTTGTACTAATGTAAAGGATTTGCAAAACGCGCCAAGGTTACACCCACTGCGGGTGAAACGGATTCTGAATGAGCGGGCGCTGGATTACTTGAGTTCCTGGCTGTTGGCCGTGGCCGGCTCCGGCCCGTAATTCTCGTGAATCACCATTGACTGATCGGAGAAGAACGTGCGGCTGCCGCTGCTGTTGAAAGCCTCCGGGTTAGCGTTAATAGCGTAGCCGCCCTGTGAGCCGCTCAGGGTGAACTTGTAGCCGCTCTTGGTGCCCCCAGCCAAATCATTGCCGATGAGATCGGCGGCGGTGGCATTGGCGTTCCCTGTGGTGGGAGGACCGAGCTCCGCGAGCGAAGTGGCGTAGCGGCCGAACTGCGAATTGTACTGCACCTGCGCCGTATGCAAGGTGCGGATGGCCGCGATAGCCGCGGTCTCCTGCGAATACATACGAGCGCGACTCAATTTCGGCAGCGCGATCGTGATGATGATCAAAATAATCGCCACCACAATCAGCAGCTCGATCAGGGAAAAGCCACGGCGGCGCTTGTTGACGTTAAACATATCCACCCTTGTATCTATGACGCCTCAGGACGGCCGAACGTGCAACTGGTCGAAGGAATGAACTACACCATGGATCGCTTCCAACTGCCGGCGAAAGTCGGGCAAGAGGCTGAGGCGCAAGGCGTTAGGGCCGTCGGAGAGGGCTTTTTCCGGACGGTCGTGGACCTCAACAAAAATTCCGGAGACCCCGACGGCGATCGCGGCCCGGGCCAGGGGCGCGATGAACTCGGGCTGGCCGCTGGAAGCGGCGCCCGCCCCGCCTGGGAGTTGGACGCTGTGGGTGGCATCGAAGACCACCGGCCAGCCGGCATCGCGCATGATCTTCAGGCCGCGCATGTCGACCACCAGGTTGTTATAGCCGAACGAGGTGCCGCGCTCGGTGAGAATCACCTGGCGATTGCCGGTGGCCGCCACTTTGTCGGCGGCGCGATGGATGTCATGCGGCGCCACGAACTGGCCTTTCTTGATATTGACCATGCGGCCGGTGCGGCCGGCGGCGACCAGCAGATCCGTTTGCCGGCACAGCAGCGCGGGAATCTGCAGGATATCGGCGACTTCCGCAGCCGCCTCAGCCTGCGAGGGCTCGTGAATGTCGGTGAGGATCGAGTAGCCCTCCGCCTTGAGGCCCGCCAGGATGCGCAGCCCTTCGTTGAGTCCGGGGCCGCGAAACGAGTCGCCGCTGGTGCGATTGGCTTTGTCGAAGGAAGCCTTGAAGACGAAGTCGCCGAGCACCTCGCGAATTCCCCGCGCCATTCGGTGCACGTGCTCTTCGCTTTCGATGACGCACGGTCCGGCGATCCACACCAGCGATCCGGCGCTGAACGCGCTGTAATCAACGGGCACGAGAGTATTGCGGCTCGGCTTGCAGGACGGGGGCCAGGCGGCGCTGGCGGTGCTCATAGGCGGCGCCGATGAACGCCTTGAACAGCGGGTGCGGCTCCATGGGCTTGGATTTGAACTCGGGGTGGAACTGGCAGCCCAGATACCAGGGGTGATCAGCGATTTCGCAGATTTCGACGTAGGTCCCGTCGGGCGTCTCGCCGGTGATGCGAAGCCCGGCCGCCTTGAGGCGGTCTTCGTACTCGCGGTTGAATTCGTAGCGATGACGGTGGCGCTCGTTGATTTCGCGGCTGCCGTAGGCGCGGGCGGCGAAGCTGTCCTCCGCGAGCCGGCACGGCCAACTTCCGAGCCGCATGGTGCCGCCCAGTTCGTCGACGCCTTTCAACTCGCGGAGCTTGAAGATCACGCGGTGCGGCGTGCCGGGGTTGAATTCGGTGGAGTCGGCGTCTTCGAGCCCGCAGACATTGCGCGCGTATTCGATGACTAGCGTTTGCATCCCGAGACAAATGCCGAAGTAGGGAACTTTCTGCTCGCGGGCATAGCGGATGGCGTTCAGCATGCCCGCGATGCCGCGCTTGCCAAACCCGCCTGGAACCAGGATGCCGTCATAGACGTCCAGTTGCCGCTCCCAGCCGTCGCCGGCCACGCCTTCGGCTTCGATCCAGTGAATATTCACTTTCAATTCGTGGGCGAGGCCGCCGTGCAGCAGGGCTTCCTTCAGGCTCTTGTAAGAGTCTTCGTACTCGACATATTTGCCGACCAGCCCGATGGTGACCTCGTCGTGCGGATGTTCCATGCGCGCCAGCATGGCGTTCCAACGGCTCAGGTCGCGCGGCTGCGCTTCGATCCGGAGGAGCCGCAAAATAATTTCGTCGACACCTTCGGCCGCGAAGACGGTGGGCACTTGATAGACGGACTTCACGTCGCTCGCGGTGATGACGGCCTGGACGTCGACGTCGCAGAACAGAGCGATCTTCTCTTTCATCTCCTGGGGGATGAAACGCTCGGCGCGGCAGAGGAGGATGTCGGGCTGGATACCGATGGCGCGCAGCTCCTTAACGCTGTGCTGGGTGGGCTTGGTCTTGAGCTCCTGGGCGGCGGCGATCCACGGCACCAAAGTCACGTGCACGAAAATGCAGTTCTCGCGGCCCTGTTCGTGGCGCATCTGGCGGATGGCTTCGAGGAAGGGGAGCGATTCGATGTCGCCGACGGTGCCGCCGATTTCGGCGATGACCACGTCGACGTCCTGCGCCACCCGCTTCATGGCGGCCTTGATTTCGTTGGTGACGTGCGGGATCACCTGAACCGTTTTGCCGAGGTAGTCGCCGCGGCGCTCGCGGGCGATGATCTGTTCGTAGATGCGGCCGGAAGTGAGATTGTTGCTCTGGGTGAGCTTGGCGTGGGTGAAACGTTCGTAATGGCCGAGGTCGAGGTCGGTTTCGGCGCCGTCATCGGTGACGAAGACCTCGCCGTGCTGGAACGGGCTCATGGTGCCGGGGTCGACATTGAGATAGGGATCGAATTTCTGGCAGGCGACGGTCAACCCGCGGCTTTCGAGCAGGCACCCGATGGAGGCCGCCGCGATCCCTTTCCCGAGCGAGGAGACGACACCGCCCGTCACAAAAATGAACTTAGCCATTAACTCTCACCCCCTGTACGGCCGAAGCTTCAAAGATTTGCGAAACCCTTTCGAGGTCTGCCGGGGTGTCCACGCCCAGCGACTCGTACTCGGTTTCAGTCACGCGAATGGTGTAGCCGTTTTCCAACGCGCGAAGCTGCTCCAGGCGCTCGGCCTGCTCGAGCGGGCCCACCGGCAAGGTTGGATACTGGAGCAGGAAATCACGGCGATAGACGTAGAGGCCGATGTGCTTGAAGTGCACAGGGGGAGAGGCCTCCAGGTCGTGGCGCTGGCGGTCTTGCCGCCGGCGCGGGTCTGATTTGCCGGTGACAAGATCACCGGCGCCACGGACATATGGAATTGGGCAGCGGGAAAAATAAATCGCATCGCCGGCGTGATTGGTCACGACTTTGACGACGTTCGGATCGGTCATCTCACGCGGATCTTCAATCAGCTTTTTGAGCGTGCCCATGGGAATGTTCGAATCATGGGCCAAGGGCAGGATGGCGGCATCGATCGCCAATGGATCGATGAGCGGCTCGTCGCCCTGAATGTTCACCACCAGGTCGGCATTTTCCGCGGATGCGATTTCGGCGGCGCGATCGGTGCCGGAGAGATGATCGGAGCGCGTCATGCGAACGCGCGCGCCAAATTCGAGTGCCGCGTTATACACGCGTTCGTCGTCGGTGGCGACGATCGTGCTCGTGAGGTAGCGGGCCAGAGAGGCTCGCTCGTACACGTGCTGGAGCATGCTTTTGCCGGAAATTTTGGCGAGGACTTTTCCTGGGAAGCGAGTCGAAGCGTACCGCGCGGGAATTACGCCCAAGATTTTACGTGGCACAGCAGATCATACCACAAAAAACGCTATGATAGACTTGAGAAAGAAGCTGGGAACCACGATGCCGCTGTCCCATCGTAAGTTGTTCCTGATCAGCGCCATTCTCGCCACACTGGTGACCTTGGTGTGGTCCGCCGACGGGCCTCCGTCGGACGCCAGGATCTCGATTGAACCACGCACCAAACCGGACCCGAGCCGGTCCAAACCGACGCCGCGCGCCAATATCCGCGTGGACACGACGCTGGTGCTCATCCCCGTAACGGTCACGGATCCGCTCAATCGATTCGTGACGGGGTTGGAGAAAGAGAATTTCAAGATTTTCGAAGAGAAGAAAGAGCAGGAGATCGTTTCGTTTACGAGTGAGGATGCCCCGCTGTCGATCGGAGTGGTGTTCGATTGCAGCGGCAGCATGGGAAGCAAACTCGAGAAATCCCGCGAAGCGGTCGCACAATTCTTCAAAACGGCAAATCCGGAGGACGAGTTTTCGCTGGTGCAGTTCAACGACACGGCGGACCTGGTGCAACACTTCACGACGAGCCTGGAAGAAATTCAGAACCGCCTTACGTTCACGCAGTCGAAGGGGCGGACGGCCCTGCTGGATGCCATCTATCTCTCGATCCACGAGATGAAGAAGGCGAAGAACCCGCGCAAGGCGCTGCTTATCATTTCCGACGGCGGCGACAACAGCAGCCGGTACACGGAAGGTGAAATCAAGAACCTGGTGAAGGAGGCGGACGTCCAGATCTATGCGATCGGGATTTACGAGCCGATCGCGTCGCGCTCGCGAACTCCAGAGGAGTTGGCGGGCCCGGGGCTGCTGACGGAAATCGCGGAGCAGACCGGCGGCCGGCAGTATCCGGTGACCAACCTGAATGAATTACCGGACATTGCGGCGAAGATCGGGGTGGAACTGCGTCACCAATACATCCTCGGCTATGCGCCGCAGAACGTGCAGCACGACGGAAAATACCGGCGAGTGGAAGTGAAGCTGATCCAGCCGCGAGGGCTGGGTCCTCTCCGGGCTTTCTGGAGACACGGTTATTATGCACCCCCTGAATAAACGTTTTTATCCGATATTATTGGCCGCGGCGATGCTGGCGGCCGGCCTGGGCCTCTGGGCTCAGCAGGCGAAGCAGCCAGAGCCCCAACAGGCGGAGGACAGCGGCACGATTTTCCGCGCGGATACGCGCGTGGTTGACCTGCATGCGACCGTGGTCGACAAGAGCGGCCACCTGGTCACCAATCTTCCGCGAGAAGCCTTCACCGTATATGAGAACGGCGTGCAGCAGATGATCCGCTCGTTCAAGCGCGAGGACGTTCCGGTTTCGATGGGACTGATTGTGGATAACAGCGGAAGCATGCGCGACAAGCGGGCCAAAGTGGAAGCCGCGGCGCTGACTTTGGTGAAAGATTCGAATCCGGAAGATGAAGTGTTCGTCGTCAACTTCAACGATGAAGCGTTCAACGATCTGCCGCACGGCAAAGACTTCACCAGCGACATCAAAGAAATGGAAGAGGCGCTGACCCGGATTGATTCCCGCGGCGGCACGGCCATGCGAGATGCGATCCGGATGTCGATCGATCACCTCAAAGAGAAAGCGCACAAAGACAAGAGAGTGCTGGTCGTGGTCACCGACGGCAACGACAACAGCAGCCTGGTGAGCCTGGAGAACCTGGTGAAGGCTTCGCAGCAGAGCGGGGTCCTCATCTACTCGGTGGGCCTGTTGAGCGAAGAGGAACGCCGTGAGGCCAAGCGTGCCGAGCGGGCTCTGGAAGCACTGGCGGAAGCCACCGGCGGCGAAGCCTTCTTCCCCAAGGACGTTTCCGAAGTGGAGCGCATTGCCCACCAGGTGGCGCACAACATCCGCAATCAATACTCAATCGTGTATGCGCCCGCGAATCAATCGATGGACGGGACCTTCCGCCAGATCAAGGTAACGGTGAAGGGTCCGGGCAGTCCCTCGGTTCGCACGCGCAGCGGGTATTACGCCACGCCGGATCAAGGGGTCCCGCCGGCTCGCACCTCATTGAACAAATCGTCGGAGCGCTAGTGCTCCGGCTCCTTTGGCGGCTCACGGCCGGGTACCGGCTGCGGCCGTGGCGCAGTCCTTATCTCCGTTGGCGCATGGAGACCTATGGGGGAATGCATGCGGCCGAGATCACGTTTTCTCAATTCTGGAAATTCGCGTGGAGCGAGCGGCGGGAGCTGCGGCGCTATTTGCAGTGGGCTGACGGAATGAGACGGCGGGCAGAAAAAAAGGGGACAGGCGCCATTTCGCAACCTCCCCGGGCGCTTTGAGCCCGGCGCTGCGAAACGGCGCCTCTCCCCTCTTCGTCACTTCGACGCCGGCTTGGCGCTGCTGTTGCTGGTGGCAGCCTGCTTGGTGGCCTTGTGCTTCTTCACGTGCTTTTTCGTCTTCTGCGTGCTGTTGGCCGTGGTCTTGGATTTGGGAGCGGGTGTGCTCGCCTGCGGGGCGGCAAAGGCCATTGGCAGCGTCGCGGCCGCCAGTGCGATTGTCAGTAGAGTCTTCGTCATGTTTCCTCCTGGGCGGGCTCTCGGTCCCGCTTACAATCCCATAGTGCGGCAGGCGGCGGAAAAGAACGATAGCCTGGACAGGCTACCAGGGCTGCCGAATTCAGGGCATTACGGATTAACGTTCTTTAGGATTCCGCTTTCCCGGATGGAGGGGATGTCCCAGTGCGGAGCAAGGGCGCGATACTGAGAACGCTATGCTGCCGCGGCAGATTACTCACCAGAATATCTACCGGATTTTGATTGCAGGGTTCGCGCTGGTGATCCTGCTGCTGCTCGCGGCGGCGTTGGTAGGGCTTCGCAACATTCAGTCGATCCAGGAAAATGCCAGCCGTCTGGTGCAGGAGCAAGCCGTCACCAACCGCCTGATCGATGAATTGCAGCAGCAGCAAAGAACGCTTTCCGAGGTTTTCTCGATCTTGGCGCGCGATCCCGACTCGGTCGATTATGACCGCATCATGAGCCAGCTCGAGCAGGCCGACCGCGACATCGGCCGGATTTCCGCGATCGGCGGCGCTACCGCCGACCAGGACTTGTGGAAGCGGCTCCGCGAAGCGGCTCTGGAGTTCTCGGGCGAAGCCCGCCGCCTGCTGACGGACGAGGACGTGGAAACATATGCCACGGTGGAGCTGTTCCGCGACCACGAAGCGTTTGTCAGCGTCGTCGGCCGCCTGATTGGCGGCGAATATAAGAAGGTCAGCGCCGCGCAAGAACAGATCAACCGGCGCTCGGCGCGGCTGCTGTCGGCCTCGGTGCTGTTCGCGGTCGGCAGCATTACGCTGGCGCTCGCTTTTGCGGCAGCGACGGTTTGGCTGGTGTCTACGTTGGTCCGGCAAATGGAGTGGCAGACAGCCGAGCTGGCGCGGGTTTCGTGGCACATGCTGGAGGACCAGGAAGCGACCGCCCGGCGCTTTTCACATGAGTTGCACGATGAACTCGGGCAATCCCTCACCGCCGTCAAAACAAATCTGGCGGCGGTCGAGCCTTCGGACGCGCTCAGCCGCCAGCGTCTGGACGATTCGCTTCGTTTAGTGGACGAATCGATCGGCAATGTGCGGCAGATGTCGCAGTTATTGCGGCCGACGATTCTCGACGATTTCGGGCTCGAAGCAGGATTGCGGTGGCTGTGCGACGGCTTCGCGGCGCGCACGGGAATCGCGGTGGAGTTGCAATCGAACCACTCGGGGCGGCTGTCCGAGGAGACGGAAACGCACCTGTATCGAATCGCGCAGGAAGCGCTGACGAACGTGGCGCGGCACGCCGGCGCGAAGCACGTAATGGTGAAGCTGGAGCCGCGAGGCGAGGACATCCATCTTTCGGTCGAAGACGATGGCCGCGGGCTGCCCGCAGTACCGGGAGACGGCCGCGGCATGGGGATGATCGGGATGCGCGCTCGCGCGCGCAGCGCCGGCGGCGACGTGACGGTCCGCTCGCGTCCGGGAGAGGGTGTTGTAATTGAGGTGCGGGTTCCGATCCGGCATGAAACGTATTCGCATTCTTCTGGCTGACGATCACGCGGTGGTCCGTCAGGGCTTCAAACTGATTCTCGGCGCGCAGCCGGACATGGAAATCGTGGGCGAGGCCGGCAACGGGCGCGAAGCCGTCGACTTATCCGAGCAGTTGAAACCCGACGTTGTGGTGATGGATGTCGCCATGCCGGAGTTGAATGGCATCGAAGCCACGCGGCGGATCGGGGAATCGGCGCCGCATGCGCGCGTGCTCGCGCTGAGCATGCATAAGGATTCGGTGTACGTGCGCGAGGTGCTGCGGGCGGGTGCGCGCGGATATCTGCTGAAGGATTCGGTGGCCGGCGATCTGGTTTCGGCCGTGCGTTCAGTGGCGCGCGGCGAAGGATATTTGAGTCCGGGTGTATCGGACGCGGTGCTGGACGACTACCGCAAGCACGTGACGAATCCGATCGATCTGTTGAGCAGCCGCGAACGCGAAGTCCTGCAGATGCTCGCCGAAGGAAAGACGAACAAAGAAATCGCGGGCGTGTTGAACCTGAGCGTATACACGATCGACGCGCATCGCGGGCGCATCATGGAAAAATTGAACCTGCACAGCATTAACGATCTGGTGCGGTTCGCGGTCCGGAACGGGTTGGTGGACTAAAGGCCCTCCAATAGAAGGCGGGCTTGCCAGCGAAGCGTGCCTTGGTATCGTCTAGAGTATGCGCCAAAGCACAAAGGTAGCGGCGATCCTGGCAGCCGCCGTGGGGTGTAGCTCCGCCCAGTGGGTGAACTATCGCGACCCGGCGACTCCCCGCAGCGCCGACGGCAAGCCGAACCTGGCGGCAGCGGCGCCCCGCGCGGCGAACGGCAAGCCGGACCTGTCCGGCGTGTGGCAGGTCGAGCCCAGTCCAGCGGACGAGTTGAAGCGGCTTTACGGGGACCTGAGCGCGTTGTCGACCTTGGGCGACGATCCGCGATCGATGTCGAAGTATGTGTTCAACATCTTCGCGGATTTCCGGCGCGGCGAGGAGCCGATTCGCCCCGAGGCCGTGCGGATCTTGCGCGAGCGCGCGAAGGGCGGGGGAGGAAATCTGCCGACGTCGCTGTGCCTGCCCGGCGGGCTTCCGTTTATTTACATGATTCCTACTGCATTCAAGGTCATCCAGACGCCCGGATTGATCGCCGTCATTCACGAAGGGGATGGCACCTTCCGGCAAATCTACACCGACGGGCGCAAACATCCCAGCGATCCGCAACCGCTCTGGATGGGGTACTCAGTCGGCATGTGGGAAGCCGACACCCTGGTGGTCGATACCGTGGGATTTAACGATAAGAGCTGGCTGGATGGCGCCGGCCACCCGCACAGCGATGCGCTGCACTTGACGGAACGCATCCGGCGGCGCGATTTCGGGCATCTGGATATGGACGTGACCCTGGATGATCCGAAGATGTATACGCGCCCGTTTACGATCAAGCTGACGGAGCTGATCCAGCCGGACTCGGATATTTTGGAATCGATTTGCGCCGAGGACGAGAAGGACCAGGCGCATTTGGATAAGCGGTAACGTCCGCCGGCGACAAGATCGCCGGCGCCACTTCCGATATTATCTTGAGATGCGTTTGGCATGGGTCTGTGCGCTTCTGGCGGCGGCCTCGCTCGCGGCCGATCCGATTCCGTCTGGCTGGACGGCGGAAAAGCTGAGGCCGATCGGGTATAGCGGGCTCGACGGGCACGGGGGCGCGTTCAAAATCGTCGTGCGGCATGTCGGGGACAAGTGGTATGCCTACCTCGGCCACTTCTGGGAGTCGGGATGGATCATCGTCGACGTCACGGATGCCGCGAACCCGAAATTCGTGAAGTTCATCGCAGGACCGGATAACACGAATACTTACCAGGTGGAGCTCCACGACAACATCCTGATCACGGCGCTGCAGAAGCGCCCCACGAATTGGGGCGGGGATCCGAAGCGGCCGAACGACGAAGGCGCGCTGATCTGGGATGTCAGCGATCCGGTCAACTGGAAACTGCTGTCGCACTGGAAGACGGGCGCGAACGGTATTCATCGGATCGGCTATCCGGGCGGAAAATATTTCAATGCCGCGGCGACCATGCCGGGATATCGCGGGCAGATTCTGGTGTTCGTCGATATCAGCGACCCGAAGAATCCGAAGGAGGCCGGCCGGTGGTGGATGCCGGGGCAGAAGGAAGGCGATACTCCGGCGCGATCGGATATCTCCTTTCACGGGCCGGCGATGATCAGCGCCGATGGCAATAAGGCGTATCTGGGCTACGGGCCGGCGGTGGTGATCCTCGATATTCACGATATCTCGAAGCCGGCGAAGATCGGCGAGCTGACGATCAGCCCGCCGTTCGGCGCTTTGCCGGCGCACGACGTTCTGCCGATTCCGGGCAAGCCGCTGCTGTTCCTGCATGGGGAGGCGACCGGGGGCGGCGACCAGCCGGACGGTTCGCCGCCGGCGTGCACGTCGCCGCTCACGATTTCGGCGATGATCGACATTCGGAACGAAGCGCGGCCGCGGCTGATGTCGGTGTTTCCAACGCCGGAGCCGCCGAAGAACGCGCCGTATACCGATTTCTGTGACAAGGGCGGGCGCTTCGGGCCGCACAACACTAACCTTGAATATCATCTGCCGGACGTCGAAAAACAAGGCGACCTGATCTACCTGACATACTTCAATGCGGGTCTGCGAATCTTCGATATCAAGGATCCGAGGCTGCCGAAGGAGGAGGCCTGGTTCGTTCCTCCGGCGCCGGTGAAGCGCTATGGGCCGCTGCCGTACGACAAGCTGGTTAGCGAGACGGAAGACGTGCTGGTGGATACCCGAGGCAACATTTATATTACCGATAAGAATTGGGGATTATTCGTTCTGAGGCGGAACTGACAAGCTGTCCGGGGCCCAGGACAAAATGGCAGTCGCGACCTGACAGCGGGCTTGCCATTTCCCGTCCGTGCACCACTTACACGGGGGTTAACATTGGCTCCAGGCGTGCCATTATCAGGGCCGAGCGTACATATGACCCTGGTGATCCTGGTGGTGATCGGTGTGTGTTTTGTGATGGCTTTAGCGGCTGCGTGGGCGGTCCGCAAAGTGGCGTCGCCGAAGACGACGCATCCGGTGACGGCGGAATGGATTGAAGAACTGTCGAATGACCATTACCGGCCGATGCTGCGGCTTTTGGATGGCGAGGATTTACAGATTCTCCGTTCCCAACCGGGCTTCGGGCCCGAGCAGGTTCGGGCGTTCCGGCGCGACCGCGCGCGCATCTTTCGCGAGTATCTGAACCGGCTGAATACCGATTTCGCGTGCGTCTCGATGGCGCTGAAGATTGTGATGCTGCAATCGGAGCAGGATCGGCCGGAACTGGCATCGACTCTGTTTCGATATCAGGTACGGTTCGCGGCCGGAATGATTTCCGTGCAGGCGCGGCTGATTTTGTTTGAGGCGGGCGTCGGCACCATCCACGTGGATAATCTGCTGGGCATGTTCGACATGATGCGGCTGCAGCTGCGGCAGATGGTGCCGGAATCGGCAGTCTGGGGATCCTAGAACGCCGCGCAGGTTGTAAGAAGACGCCGCCGACAAGATCGGCGGCGCCACTCTCAGAATTGCAATCTCAAGCCGAGCTGGATCGACCGCGCCGCGCCGCTGCCGACTTCGGGATTTGAAATCTGAACGTCGGGTGTCGTTCGCGAGCTGCCCAGGAGCGGGTTGGTGCGGCTGGCCGGATTGCCGTTGACCGCGGGGGTGTATTGCGTCTTGTTCAGGATGTTGAAGACCTCGAAGCGGAATTGGCCGCTCAGCCGCTCGGTGAACTTCGTGTCCTTGGTCAGCGACATATCCAGCAGTTTCAGCCCTTGGCCACGGAACAGGTCGCGGGAGCCGGTGCCGTACGCCCCCAGGGCCGGCGGAAGCAGCATCGATCCGTTCTGCGCCCAGCATCCGTACTTCGAGAGCGCCGCCGAATACGTGTAGCCGGGAAACACCGGCGTGTAGCCGCTATCCAGCGCGGCTGCTTTGGCAGCGCAGCCTGCATTGCTCGCGCCGGCGAAAAAGGGCACGGCGGAATAGCCGAGACTGCTGAAAGCCGATGGGCTGCCGTAGAAATTCCACGAATCTTGCTTTCCGCCGACGCCGCTGATGTCATCGGTCGTATCGATCGCGCTCCACGGCAGCGCGCTTTGAATGTTCGCCACGCCATTCAGCTTCCAACCCTCGAGCAAATGCGCAAAGCTCTTCTTCTGAGGAAGGGCATAGGTCGCCGAGAGCGTCATGCGGTGCCGCACATCGTCCAGGCTGCTCGCGTAATCCTGTCTTACGTTGTAGAGGTTCGCGGGAAGAATGGTGCCGTTCCAGTCGCCGCTGGCTTCGTCGAGCGCGTGTGACCAGGTGTAGCCGAGCAGGTAGGAAAATCCATGCCACGGCCGTTGTGTCATAGTGACCTGCAGCCCGTTGTAATTGCTGAAGTCCTGGTTCGAAATCCTTACGATATTGGACAAATACGGAAACTTACTGAAGTACGGCCGGTTCAGGTTCTCGCAGTTGGCGCTGGCCGACGCTCCGGCGATGGCGGCGGCAGCATACGGCGAATTGCAAGCGGCGCCGGTCAGCCAGCCTGCGCCGGGCTGCGGGGCGTTTATATCGTTCAGACCGATCAGCCCGGTGGCGTGCGTCCCCACATAAGCCACCTGCAGCGATAAGTCATTCGAAATTGCGTGCTGCAGGCTGAGGTTCCAGGACGTGGCGTAGGGCCGCCGGAGGTTGGGATCGACCGCGGTGATCGGACATGGCTTGTTGTTGGGCGCGGCATTGAGCGGCGAATCGCAGCGGATCTGGCCGGCGCTCGGGAACACAGGACCGGCGATGCTCCAATTCAGCCCCGACGTAAATTGCACGCTTGCGGTGTTGATGTTGCCCGGACCCGGCGTGCCGTTCAACAAGGCACCGGTGGGAATCGCGTTCACGCCCAACGCCGGGACGCCCTGCTGCGACACGAACACGTTGAAACCCTCGACCACGTAGATGATGCTGGCGCCGCCCCGAATCACCCAGCTCTGCCGGCCGCCAATGTCCCAGGCGAAGCCCAGGCGCGGAGAAAAATCGTTGGTGCGCCGCCAGAGCGAATCGAGACCCTTGCCGACCTGCACCAATCCCGTGGCCGAGTTCGGATCAAAATTCGCCAGCAGGTTGTTTGCTTCGTTGATCGGGGTCACGGTCTCATATCGCAGCCCCGCGTTAAGCGTGAAGTGGTTAGTGATCCGCCAGTCGTCTTGCGCAAATACCGCGGTCGCCCACTCATGAATGCTGCGCGCCGGCTGGCCCTCGAGCACTTGAGGCGGCGTCGAGGGATTGAACGTACCGGTCAGGAAGTTGGTGAGGCTGGTGAAATTGAAACTGCCGCGAGTGCCCGAATATGTACCGCCGTTGTAGCTCAGATGGCGCTGCTCGCCGCCGAATTTGAAGGAGTGTTGCCCGCGAATATACGAAATGTTGTCGATGACTTGCTCGGTCCAGTCCGGGCCCTGGATCTTCGGGAACGTGCTGCAGCAGCCAGTGACGCTGAACGGATTGATCGTGATCGAGGGGAATCCGCAATTCGCGGGTAGCCCGGCGCCGGTGAGCGCGGAATTCGAATGCATGCCCGAAAGATAGCTGTAATCGGGATGCGTCACAACGCAATCGCCGGGATAGCTGAGCTGGTTTTCACGATTGAATCCGCCGCGCAGTTCATTCACCACCGAAGAACTCGGCAGCGAGGTCCAGTGCGCGCCCATGACCATCGACTTGGCGTGGGTGAAGGTCGACCAGTAATCCTGGGCAGCGGCATTATTCTGCGGCCCGAGGCCTTCGTAATTGCCGATGAAGTACTCGCCCGAAATCGTGTGTTTGGAGGTGAGGTGATAATCGACCTTGGTGAGCCCGTTGTGCAGATTCGCCGTTCCAATCGGCGCCACGGAATAGGAAACGGTGTTGCGGTCTTGAAAGACGCCGGTGTTGCTCGCGTCCTTGGCGCACAGGCCCGGACCGCCGTACGTGAGTCCGGCCATTTTGAGGCTCAGGTCGGACGGCGGCGTGGCGGCGGGCAGGGCATTGCAGGCATCCAGCACGCTCTGGCCGGGATTGCCTAACGACGCGCGCGTGGGCAGGGTTAGTGAGCCGGAGGGCGCACCGATGGTATTGCGCTGGCCTTCGTAGCCGACCAGGAAAAACAGGCGGTCGCGCTTGATGGGGCCGCCGGCGGTGCCGCCGAAGTCTTCGATTTCCGTCACCTGCTTGGGGCTGCCCGCCTGGATGAACGGATTTCGCGCATCCAGTGAATCGCTGCGGCCGAACGCGTATCCGGTTCCGTGCAGCGTATTGTCGCCCGACCGCAATCCGACATTGACTACGGCGCCGGGTTTCCAACCGTACTCAGCTTTGGGCACCTGCTGGGTATTGAACTCCTGGATGGCATCGATGGGCACGATGGAGGTGGCATCGCCGAAAATGGGCGTGGCATTTACGACGCTTTGCGACGAGAACCCCTCGACGGTATCCATTCCGTTGAGGATGTAAACGTTGTGCTCGCGGCGCATGCCGTTGGAGCTGAGGCTCCATTTGCCGCTGCCGGGAGCGAGGTACGTGCCCGGACGCAGCTCGAGGAGCTTCTGGAAATTGCGGCCCTGGACCGGCAATTCGAGAATGAGTTGATTGCTGATGGTGCCGCCGAGCACGCCGCTCGTGGTTTCAACCGGGGCGAGATCGGCCGCGACGGTGACCTGTTCGGACTGCGAGCCCGGCTCAGCGATGAGATCGATGCGGTATTCCTTGCCGACCTCGACCACGATGTTCTGGCGCTCGGTAGCCTTGAATCCCGGATAGGTCACTTTGACGGCATACGACCCGGGCGTCAGCTCGGGCGCATTGTACGCGCCGGCCTGATCGGTGGTAAGAGTTCGGACTGTGCC
>Ga0335081_10008528_pt1 | contig 16447 bp, 16 predicted proteins | sample Lox_Sample_35_FD_206713 | JGI IMG/M metagenome (GOLD analysis project Ga0335081, IMG submission 206713) | Soil microbial communities from Loxahatchee National Wildlife Refuge, Florida, United States - Lox_Sample_3.5 | ecosystem: Environmental > Terrestrial > Soil > Wetlands | place: USA... | reverse complement strand
AGCTCGGCCCGCTGCTGCCAGGTGGCCGCATCGCGGATCCGCACTGTCCCGTCATAACCGCTGGCGGAGGCCAGCCAGCTGCCATCCGGCGCCACCGCCACCGCCCCCACCGGGCCGTCGTGGGCGGTCAGCACGGCCCGCTGCTGCCCGGTGGCCGCATCCCAGATCCGCACCGTCCGGTCGGCTGGCGGAGGCCAGCCAGCTGCCATCCGGCGCCACCGCCACCGCCCGCACCGAGCCATCGTGGCTGGACAGCACGCGCCGAAGCGCGGGGTCAGCCAGATCCGGCAACGGCCATCGGTTGACTAGCCGTGGCCTGCGCCACAAGTCCCTGAGAGCCGCTACCTGCGGCCCCCAGTCCGGGTCATCGGTGACCCGGCTATGCAACACATCCACCACCGCGCCGACCGGCTCGGTCGGGGTCAGCAGATGCGCTATGCGCCCCAGCACGACCTGCAGCCGGGCCGCCCGCGGTGTCCCGGCCGTGGCCAGGTCAGCAGCCGCCGCAGCAGGCCCGAACTGCTCCAGCCGCCCCGCCACCCAGCGCAGGTCACATGCAACAGTCTCCGCCTCACCAGCCCGCCTAGCATCGCACAGATGCTCGATGAGGTGATCCCACAAATACCAATCCTGCCGTCCCAGCTCCCACCAGGCCACTGGCACCGCGCACCCACCCTCGTGCGCAAGCGGGGTCGCGGCAGGCAGGCCCGCCGCGACCGCATCCAGCAGCGCGCCGTGCAGCTCGGCCAGCCGGTGCTGTCCGAGCCCGGCGCGCAGGAAATCGCGGATCACATCATGCAGCACGATACCGCCGCCTGGCCCGGCCGCCTGGGACACCAGGGCCAGCCGGACCAGCCGCCTGCACACCTGCGCCGCCCGCAACTCATCCATGCCAGCCGTCGCCCACCACAGCCGGGCTACCAGGCCGAACGGGATGGCCTCATCTTCGGCAAAAACGGCCAACTCTGCGAAACGCCGCGCGTCATCGCCGCTCAGCAGGCCAGCACTGGCCTCGATCGTGGCCCCTACGGCCCGCTCTCGCTGGCCGGGCTGGCCCACATCCAGCGCGCGGCCACCCTCATCCAGAACCTCATCCACGATTGCCGGGCCTCCCGCGGCCAGCCGCTTGGCCAGCGCTGCCCCCTGCACCGACACATCCCCCGCCATCTGCGCGTAATCAACCAAGATCTTGTTGACCAGCCGCAGCAGCAGCGGCCACCGCCCGGTCACCACCAGCAGTCTCACCGCCACCGTCTCATCCAGCGTCGGCAGCCCGGACAACAGGAGCGCCCGCGCCTGGGCCTCGGACATCTGATCCACCAGCACCGCCGGGCCCCGCCCGGCCAGTAGCTCTGGTACCCGCGTGGTGACCAGCCGCGCGCACTGCTTGCCGCCCTGGGTGAACGGCGTCAGCTGATTGACCTCCCACACATCGTCGAGCACCAGCAGCCGCCGCGGCCCGGCATCCAGCAGTGACCCCAGGTGCTGCCCGGCCAGCTGCGGATCGGTGAACGAGGCATCCTGACCGGTCACCAGCTTGATCACGTCGTTAACCTTGGCCGCGATATCCGGCGCCTCTCGCACGTCCCGGCCCACCGTCACCAGGTACACGCGGCCCCCGAACCACTGCCGCACCCGCCGGTCCGCGCACGCCATCCGGGCCAGGGTCGTCTTGCCGAACCCGCCCGCCCCGTACAGCCCCGTCGTGATGCCCACCATCCCGGTCCCGGCCTCGACCAGCGCCCTGACCACCGCGGCCAGCTCCGCCGGACGGTCCACCACCCACTCCGGCACCTGCAGCTCCGGCGGCAACGCCGTCTCCGGTTCCGGCGGCAACACCGCCTCCGGCCTCCGGACCAAAGGCCACACCGCCGCAACCGCAGCCACGATGCCGGCCAGCGCTGCCAGCGGGCCCGCCCACACACCCGCCCGCGCTAGGCCCTGGCGGGCCATCACCACGACGAGAAACACGAACGCCGCCGCGCCCGTCGCGGCCACCACGCTCAGCACGACCTTCCGGTTCACAGCACATAGCTAACACCCGGTGACAGCATGATGCAGACAAGATTGGCAGAGAGGTCTTTGATAAATCCCACAACCATCAGGCCAGGTCAGCGCGCCGTCTGGTGATTGAGGCCGTGTTTCAGCTGTGACAGCGCTGATCGTCACGCCGCGGCCAGGATGGCGGGATGGGGCCGACGGTGACTGGCGGGCAGCCATCCGGTCGGCGTATCGTCCCGCCTGGTGACCGGGGCCGCCTATCAGTCCTGACCCGCCGGCCATGAGGCTAACGGTAGATCTGCCGGCGGTGCCCGGCGTCCACGACCAAGATCACCAGCCGGTCATCATCGACCGTGCGGAAGACCCGGTAGTCACCTGTGACCCTGATCCGCAGGACCCCGTGCATTCCCGTGAGCATCTTCGCGCCCGCGGGCCTCGGATCATCCCGCAGCGATTCCGTCGCAGCCTTGATGCGCTCAACGACGGGCCTGTCGAGCTTGCGCAGCTCCTGCAAGGCTCTCGGGGCGAACTCCAGCACGTACCGGCGGGACGTCACGTCCCCAGGCCAAGCTCGGCCCAGACCTGCGCGGCCGGGACCGGCTCCGCGCCCGCCTCCACCTCGGCCAGCGACTCGCGCGCCGCCTGCGCGTCCGCGAAGTCCTCCAGCAGCTCGCGGAACTGCTCAGGCGTCAGGTTCTCCAGCTCGGCCGCCAGCTCAGCCGGGACGATCGCAGCGAGCCGCTCGCCATGCTCGGTGAGATAAACCACCTGGCCGCGCGCAGCATCATGCGCCGCGTCGGTAACCTGGCCCGGCGCCTCTTCGAGCGGAATCTCGCTCACCTCATCACTACGCCAGCGGCCCTCGCCCGACGGGGAACGGCCCGGCCCCTGGGGACGAATGCCATGCGTCAGGGCCGCCGACCCGCGAAGCTGCCAGGCGGAATCGAACCGCGCCCACCGCGCCAGCCTGCTGTTATGGGCAGAGTCTCGCTAGAGCGGTCTTTGATAAGTCCCACAATCGTCTGGCCAGCTCAGCGCGCCGTCTCGTGATAGAAGCCAGTTACCCACTTTGACGGCTCGGGCGGCCAGGCGGATGCCGCCGGCCGAGATCTGGCGTCTACGGACGCAGCAGGGCCTTGATGGCGCGGCGCTCGTCCATGGCCTTGTAACCCTCGGCTGCCTGATCCGGGGGCAGCTCGAGGTCGAAGACCTTTCCCGGGTTGATCGTACGGCTCCAGATCAGGTCGATCAGCTCGGGCAGGAACCGGCGCACTGGTGCGGGGGCCGCCGTGCAGGTGCACGTGGGAGAAGAACAGCTCCTGGCCGGGCAGTTCGACCCCGTGGGCGACGCCAACGTAGCCGACGTAGCCGCCGGAACGGGTGGAGCGGATCGCCTGCATCATCGATTCCTGGGTGCCGACCGCCTCGATGACCGAGTGCGCGCCGAGCCCGCCGGTGAGCTCCTTGATCCGCGCGACTCGTCATCGCCGCGCTCGGTGACGATGTCGGTGTCCTCAGCGAACGACGGGACAGGTTCGCGGCCCGCCGCCTCCGTGGGGTCCTCGTGCCTGGGGTCAGGCGTCGGCCGACCCCGGCCAGCGCCTCGGGGCCGCATCCCTCGGAAGCTCCTGGACGATTACAGATCGTGGGAAGAGGTGTCCGCGCTGTGCACGCGGTGGCGGCCGGCTTGCATCACTGGGGAATCCGTGGCCCGGGTCAGGCTGACTGAGCTGTTCGCGACGGCGCTGCCGCGATATGGTCCGCGAGCGATTCCAGTGCCGGCAAGGCGGCCAGCAGCGCCGCCGCCTCCTCGGGCTCCAGCAGCGCCAGGCCCGCGGCCAGGCGCGCGGTCCTGTCGTGCCGTACCGCATCGAGGATCGCCTCGCCGGCCTCGGTGATGCTGATCACGCTGGCACGGTGATCGGTCTGGTCGACCCGCCGCTGCACCCACCCGCGCCGGACGATCTCGTCCACGATCCGCGACATCGTGGGGAGCGCGACTTGGACCCGGGCGGCGAGATCGCCGACGCGCAGCGGTCCGGAGGCGCACAGGATCGCTAGCGCGGTGAACCTGCCCGCAGTGGCCTGCCGTGTCCCGGGGCCGCTGAGCCCGGAATGTGCAAGCCGTTGCACTACGACGCCGAGACGCTCAGGGACCCGGGCCGGGCCGACAGGACCGGCCCGCTCGCCGGGCGGGCAGTCCGGTGCCAGCTGCAGCGGACGCGGGCGGGCCGCCCGCCCTGTCACGCCCTCAGCTGAGGACATGGCCGGTCTCGCTTCGGCGGCGGCCGTCTCGCGCGGCGCGGCCGCCTGCTCGTCGTGGATGTATTTCCCGCCCCGCAGGAGCGAGGCGACGGCGGCGACCAGGCAGGCGATGATGGCGAAGTCGAAGGCTACCGACAGGCCATGACCGAACGAGGCGGTGATCAGGGACGGGAAGAAGCCGTGCCCGGTCAGGTAGGCGGCGCGGGCCGGGGCCAGGCGGGTGATGACGGGGCCGAGCAGTGTCTGCACCGGGTTGTAGCCGAGCAGCGACGCGAACAGCACCGAGACTGGCGGCAGGGCCGCTACCCTGGCCGCGTCCGCGGCGGGCACGCCCTGGGCGGTCAGCCCGTGCAGCAGGGCGGCCGGCAGCGTCGCGGCCAGCCCGAGGATGATCAGCGTGAAGAAGATGCCGATCGACAGCACCATGGATGAGTTCTGGAACGTGGTGGCCATGCCGGACCCGGCACCGCGCCGCTCGGGTGGCAGGCTGTTCATGATGGCGGCCCGGTTCGGCGAGGCGAACAGGCCCATGCCGATCCCGTTCAGCAGCAAGATGAGCGCGAACTGCCAGTAGGCGAAGTTGACCGGCAGGACCTCCAGCAGCCAGAAGGAGACCGCCGCGACGACCATGCCGCCGGTGGCGAACGGGCGCGCGCCGAACCGGTCCGACAGCCAGCCCGACACCGGCCCGGCGAGCAGAAACCCGGCCGTGAGCGGCAGCATGTAGATGCCCGCCCACAGCGGGGTCCGGTCGAAGCTGTATCCGTGCCTGGGCAGGTAGATGCCCTGCAGCCAGATGATCAAGATGAACATCAGGCCGCCCCGGCCCAGCCCGGACAGCAGGCCGGCCAGGTTGCCGGCGCTGAACGCCCGGATCCGGAACAGCTCCATCCGGAACATCGGGTGCCGCACCCGGGTCTCGATGAGGCAGAAGGCGATGAGCAGGGCCGCACCGCCGGCCATGGCGGCGATCACCCAGGGATCGGTCCAGCCCATGATGTGCCCGCCGTAGGGCTGGATGGCGTAGGTGATGCCGGTCAGCAGCGCGATCAGCCCCACGCCGAACGTGAGGTTCCCCCACCAGTCCAGGTTGACGGGCCGGCGCTCGCCGAGTTCCCGCAGCTTCAGGTACGCCCAGAACGTCCCGAACAGCCCGAACGGCACCGACACCAGGAAGACCAGGTGCCACTCCACCGGGCCGAGCAGCCCGCCGACCACCAGGCCGATGAAGGACCCGGCGATCCCGGCCACCTGGTTCAGGCCGAGGGCGAGCCCGCGCTGGTCCGGGGGAAAGGCGTCGGTGAGGATCGCGGCGGAGTTCGCGAACAGCATCGCCCCGCCGACCCCCTGCAGCACCCGCATGACGATCAGCCACAGCACCCCGGCGGTCCCGTGCATCCAGGTCAGCGACAGCACGACCGAGAACAGCGTGAACACCGCGAAGCCCAGGTTGTAGATGCGCACCCGGCCGTACATGTCCCCCAGGCGGCCGAAGCTCACCACCAGCACCGCGGTGACCACCATATAGCCCATGATCAGCCACAGCAGCAAACTGGAGTTGCCTGGCTGCAAGGGGTTGACGCCAATCCCGCGGAAGATGTCCGGCAATGCGATCAGCATCACCGAAGCGTTGACGCTGGCCATCAGCACACCCAGCGTCGTGTTCGACAACGCGATCCACTTATAGCCGGGCCCCGGCACCCGCAGCCGCGCAACTGCTGTCCGCGACGCCATCAACCACCCCTTCCAGGTGTCCTGCCGTCAGCCTGGCGGCGATATTTGCTAAATATCAACTAAATAGTCGAGGCCAATCCGTGGCAGAGTCGAAAGTCCCGGCCGCTGGTGGCCCGTGGTCACCTGACACGCCGACACGATGTTCTGGCCTCTTGCGGGGCCTGGGTCCCGCAGCGGCCGACCGCGCAGCGCGTGGCCCCGGCGGGGTGCCTGTTTCCGGGACCGAGGTCCACCCGGCGGGGGATCTGCGGCCCTATCTGACGGCAGCGCCGGCTGGTGCACTCACGGTGAAAGCTGTCGGAGGAGCGCAGGATGCATGACGGACTGCTGACGGTCGGCAGCGACTGGCCAGAGCCGCCGCCTGCGCCGCGGCGGCCGCAGTACCATGCCCTGGCCGTCGTCTTCACGGTTGCCGTCGTGGCTGCTGCGGTGCTGGCTTCGATCCTGGTGTACAGCGCGGTGCGCGGCCCGGCCGCGCCAGCCTCCCCGTCAGCCTCTCTGCCGACGTCCACGCTGGCCGCCAGGGTCGATCCCGGCCTGGTCGATGTGACCGCCATACTGGGCTACCAGCAGGCCATCTCGGCCGGTACCGGGATAGTGCTGACCCCGTCGGGCCGGGTGATCACCAACAATCACGTGATCGAGGGCGCCACCTCGGTCACCGTCACCGATGTCGGCGACCACCGGACCTACGCCGCGGCGGTGGTCGGCTACGACCAGGGCGCGGACATCGCCGTGCTGCAGCTGGCGGCGGCGTCCGGGCTCAAGACGGTCTCGTTGAGCGCGGCATCGGCCGTGACGGTCGGCGAGAAGGTACTGGCCCTGGGCAATGCGCAGGGCCAGGGCGGAACCCCGGCGGTCGCGACAGGCACAATCACCGCCCTCGGCCAGCCGGTCACCGCGACCGATCGGTCCGCAGGCATCTCCGAGCAGCTCACCGGGCTGATCCAGACCAGCGTGCCGCTTCAGCCCGGTGATTCGGGCGGGCCGCTGGTCAGCCCGGCCGGGCAGGTGATCGGCATGAACACCGCGGCATCATCGCAGTTCCAGATCGGCTCTGGCGCGGCCCAGGGGTTCGCGATCCCGGCCGGCCAGGCTGCCCCGATCGCCGCCGCGATCGCGGCGGGCCGGGCCTCGGCCGCGGTCCACATCGGCGCTACCGCTTTCCTTGGCGTCCAGGTCGTGTCGTACGGCGTCCCGGTGCCCGGCAATCCCGCCACCGGCGGGGCCGGTGTTGTCGGGATCACCCCGGGCACGCCGGCGGCCAGGGCCGGGCTAGTGTCTGGCGACGTGATCGTGTCAATCGGCGGTCACGCCGTCACCTCAGCGATGTCCCTGCGGTCAGTGATAGAAACCTACCATCCGGGCGACACGGCCAGCCTGCACTGGGCCGACCAGGGCGGCCAGGCGTACACGGCCACGATCGTCTTTGCTGCCGGGCCCGCCGGCTGAGCCGGGCCGCATGTGCGGTGAAAGGCGGCGGGATCGATGCTGGCCGACTGCGGCACGCGCCGGCGTGACCCCCCGTACGGGGTTGCGGGCAGGTGGTCCCGGCTGAAGGTGACGTCCGGCCCTGTCCATGATTGCCGGCAAGCAGCCATCATGGATCGGCTTGCCGGGCGTAGCCGTGTTACGCCGTGAGCAAACGCGGAGGGAACTGTCGTGGCCAGCATGAAAACCGCTCCTGTCGAGCGCAACGCGGGCGGTCCGGGCGCCGCTGCGAGTGCGGCGGTTGAGGTGGCGTCCTTGCGCAAACGGTACGGGACGGTACAGGCGGTCAGGGACGTGTCGTTCTCGATCCAGCGGGGCGAGGTGTTCGCGTTCCTGGGGCCGAACGGGGCGGGGAAGACGACCACGGTCAGGATGTTGTGCACGCTGACCCGGCCGGACGGCGGGCAGGCGAGGGTGGCGGGGTTCGACGTGGCGCGTCAGCCCGAGGCGGTGCGGCGCCGGATCGGGCTGGTGTTCCAGGAGCCGACGCTGGATGACCGGCTGACGGCCGAGCAGAACCTGCGGTTCCACGCGGTTTTGTACCACGTCCCGGCCGCGCAGGTGGAGGAGCGGATCGGCCGGGTGCTGCGCCTGGTGGCGCTGGAGGACCGGCGGCACGACCTGGTGTCCACCTTCTCCGGCGGGATGGCCCGGCGGCTGGAGATCGCGCGCGGGATGCTGCATACCCCGGTGGTGCTGTTCCTGGACGAGCCCACCGTGGGCCTGGACCCGCAGACGCGGACCCTGGTGTGGCAGGACGTGCTGCGGCTGCGCCGGGAGGAGCAGATGACGATCTTCCTGACCACGCACTACATGGACGAGGCCGAGTACGCGGACCGGCTGGCGATCATCGACCACGGCTCGATCGTGGCCACCGGCACTCCGGATGAGCTCAAGCGCCGGGTGGGCGCGGACACCGTCGAGCTGGTCACCGCGGACAACCAGGCCGCCGCCGCCCGCCTGGAGGCGGCCGGCTTCCGGGTGCGCCGCGGCGAGGAGCAGCTGGTGGTGTTCGCCGAGGAGGGCGAGGCCCTGGTGCCCCGGCTGATCGAGACCGCCGGAGTCAGGGTCAGCACCGTGCACGTGCACCGGCCCACCCTCGATGACGTGTTCCTGCACTACACCGGGCGCCAGATCCGCGATGAGCATGCCGAGCGGATGCTGCCCGCCCGGGCCCGTGCGCGCATGGCGCGGCGTTAGGAGGAAGCCATGACATCCGGGGCCTTGGAGCTGCCCGGCCGGCCGCTGGCCGATGAGCGGGAGAGCCTGGCCGAGGAGCTGCGCACGGTCGGCATGGTGTGGGAGCGGGAGGCGATCCGGTTCTTCCGCACCCGGGCCCGGGTCGCCTCCAGCTTCGTCCAGCCAGTCCTGTTCCTGTTCGTCCTCGGCTACGGCATGTCCACGCTGGTGGGCTCGACCGCCGGGTTCGACTTCAAGAAGTTCTTGTTCCCCGGGATCGTGGCCATGACGGTCATGTCGACCGCGATCTCCTCGGCGATCTCGATCGTGTGGGACCGGGAGTTCGGGTTCCTGCGGGAGATGCTGGTGGCCCCGGTCAGCCGCACCTCGCTCGTGGCGGGCAAGACCCTCGGCGGGGCCAGCATCGCCACCGTCCAGGGCACGATCATGCTCGCCCTGGCGCCGCTGATCGGCGTCCGCCTGACCCCGCTGGTGGTGGTGGAGGTGATCGGCCTCGAGCTGCTGATGGCGGTCACGATGACCGCGTTCGGGGTGTTCGTCGCCAGCCACATCCGGCGGATGGAGGGCTTCTCGGTCGTGATGCAGCTGCTGCTGTTCCCGATGCTGTTCTTGTCCGGCGCCCTGTTCCCGCTCAGCGGCCTGCCCGGCTGGCTGACCGTGCTCACCCGGATCAACCCGCTCACCTACGCCGTGGCCCCGCTGCGCGACGTGGTCTTCGCCGCCCAGCACATGCCCCCGGCGGCCACCGCGAAGTTCTCCAGCACCCTCACCTTGTTCGGCCACACGCTGTCCAACGCTGCGTGCGTCGGCATCACCTGCGCCTTCGCCGTAGCGTTTGTCGCCCTGGCCGTCACCGGCTTCGGCAAGCCCGACTAAACCCAAGGGACGTAATCTTCGTGCTGGGCTCCCTGGCCTGCGCGCTGGCCTGGAACGACGCCTCGATCATCGGATTCCGGATCCTGCAGGGCATCGGCGGGCTTTCGTCACCGCCAACAGCGGCGCGGTCATCTCCGACCTGTACCCGCCCGAGCAGCGCGGCCGTGCCTACGGGTACAACTCGATCGGGTGGAGCCTGGGCGCGGTCCTGGGGATCGTGCTGGGCGGCGCGATCGTGACCTACATCTCGTGGCGGTGGATCTTCTGGATCAACGTCCCGATCGGCATCGCAGCCGTGGTACTGGCCACCAAGGTGCTGCGGGACCGGGGCGAGCGGGCCCGGCGGCATCTCGACGTGACCGGCATGGTCACCCTGGGCCTGGGCCTGTTCGGGGTGCTGTGGGCGATGACCAAACTGGCCACCTTCCCGCTGGACGCGTCGATCGCCGGCTACCTGGCCGGCGGAGCAGCCTTCCTGATCCTGTTCGTGGTGGCCGAGCGTCGCCAAAGCGAGCCCATGCTCGACCTGTCCCTGCTCAAGATCCCTACCATGGCGCCGTCGCTGCTGGCCGCCTTGGTCCAGGGTCTGGCCAACTTCGCCGTGCTGTTCCTGGTCATCATGTACCTGCAAGGACCCCGGGGCCTGTCGCCGCTGCACGCCTCGCTGCTGCTGATCCCCGGGTACATCAACGGGTCGGCGGTCGGGCCGCTCGCCGGCCGCCTCGCCGACCGGGCCGGCCCCGTGATCCCGGCGACGGCCGGCCTGGGCATCCAGGTCATCGCCTTGGCCCTCTACGCGCAGCTGTCCCTGACCAGCGGGCTGTGGCTGGTCGTAGCGGGCAGCGTGGTCAACGGCATCGGCGCCAGCGCGTTCTTCCCCGCCAACAGCTCAGCCGTCATGAAAGCCTCCCCGCCCGCCATGCTGGGGGATCTCCTCCGGCATGCTGCGCACCTTCGCCAACGTCGGGATGGTCTTCTCCTTCGCGGTCGCGATCCTCACCGCCTCCCGGTCGATCTCCCGTAGCCTCGCCTTCGCGGTCTTCGTCGGCACTACCAGCCTGCACGGCCACCTCGCGGCCGCGTTCACCACCGGCCTGCACGCCGCCTTCTACACACTCATGGCCTTCATGATCCTCGCCGCCGTGCTATCCGCGGCACGCGGACGGCCAGCCCCCGCCCCCGAGCCAATCGGTCAGCCCGCGGCACGACAGCGGCCCGGCCCGTAAAGGTCGCGCTTGTGGGAGTCCGGCCGCCGCCGCGGGATACAGACCAGCCCCGGGTCGACGAGCTCGCACCCGTCGAAGAAGCGCAGGATCTCCGCGCGGTAGAACCCCAGCAGGACAGCCACGCGGGCCTTCGGAAGTTGTCCGTGCTCGACTCATCTGTCTTCCTCCCCCGCTGTCGCCGCGAGGAAGACGGCAGCCACCCTCGCGTCTAACACCCCGGTAGAGGGGGTAGAGAGGCACTCCCACTGAATCTGCGGCGTGGCGGATGAGGGCTGCGGTACTGGTGTTATGAATGTGGGCCTCGGCTGTCCGCCGGGCGCGCCGGGTCCTTGGCCAGGCCGGGGGAGGACGCGATGGTCCCCCCGATCCACTCGTCCTTCCACGCCTGGTCGTACTGCTGGTCATTGCACCTCGGCTGGTAGATCGCGGTCAGTTCCCTGGCGATCTGCTCCCGGTGCGCCCGGCCGCCGCCCGGCACCTCGTAGGTGCAGATGTAGACCTTCCACTTGGACCCGGCGCGCTTGACCCAGCAGTGCGCGCGCGGGTGCTGGAACGGGAACCGCTCCGCGGACAGGTCGTCGGAGTGGCCCACGTAGATGACCGCGTACTTGTCCGGCTTGGCTTCCGGTTCCGGTTTGTACATGATCGCGTACACCGCGGCGGTGGCCGGCGGCGTCCAGCCGGCCAGCAGCCGGGGGCCCTCGAACGGGTACCCGGCCAGCGACCCGAGCCGGATCACCTGGCCGCGTCCTCGTCCTCGCTGACGGCCTCGGTCCGCACCACCGGGCCGGGCCTGAGCCTGGCCTTCCGGACGGCCCGCCAGAATTCCGTGGTGGCCTTCTCGATCGCCTCCTCGCGGCTGCCCGCTTCCACGATCAGCTGGGCGCCGTACCGGTTCGTGCCGATCCCGGTCGCGATGCCGCCGGCCGGCGCCACCGCGTCGGCCAAGTCAACCACCTGTTCCCGGGTCAGCACTTCGCCGCCCTCGACCTCGATCCCGACGCTCCACCTCACGGCACGCTCCTCACCGGCATGCTCCTAGTTAAGCACCGGCTAGCTGAGCATCGACGGCCCGTCTGGATCAGCCGGCCGCGCCCTCGCCGACCCCCTGGATCTGCGCGTGCTCGTGCAGGGCCTTCTCGTCCTCGTGGGTGGCCGGCTTGAGGTCGAACACGACCTTCTTCACCGTTCCGGTGAACGGGTAGGGAGCCTTGTCCTCATAGGCGAGGTCGACGACCAGGCCGTTGTCCCGGCCAATGTCCATGCCGGCATAACTGGAGAAGGCGATGGGCACGGTGTGCGGCATCTTGCCCTCGCCGATCACCTTGCCGTTGGCCCACAAGGTCACGGTGCCGCTGGTGCCCGGCTTGGTCTCGTCGGCGGCGAACAGCATCTTCACCGTCACGTCACCGGCCGGGAGTTGTTCGGTGGACACCTGCTTGTACGTCTCCACGCCCAGGAACGAGTAGGTGTGATTCAGCCTGCCGCTGCCGTCGGCCCACAGGGCGAACCCGCCGATGAAATCGGCGTTGGCCACGATGACGCCCTCGGCGCCTGCCTCGGGCACATTGAGTTCTGCCTCGATGGCGTAGGACCGCCCGAAGACGCGCGGCGCCATGCCGCGCTGCACGTTCTGCACGTCCCCGGCGAAGGTGAACCGGGTGACGGTAGGCAGCGGCGGCAGCATGCCGAAGAAAACCGACATCCCCCCGAGCAGCGGCAGCACCCGGTTACGCTCGGCTTCGGCCCACCATAGCTCCTTCAGTTCGGCGAGCTTGCCCGGGTGCTGCGCGGCCAGGTCACGGGCCTGGGAGAAGTCGTCGGGCAGGTAGTACAGCTCCCAGACGTCCTGGTCGGGGTCGTAGACCCCGGGGGCGAACCTTCTCAGCGTCTCCGGTGAGAAGTCCCAGGGCGCCTTGTCCAGCTTCGTGCAGGCCCACCAGCCATCGGAGTACATGGCCCGGCTGCCGAACATCTCGAAGTACTGCACGGTGTGCCGCTCTTCGGCGTCGGAGTCGGCGAACGTGGGCAGGAAGCTGGTGCCGTCCATCGGCTCCTGGGCGATCCCGTCGACCGTCGTCGGCTCGGGCAGCCCGAGCGCCTCCAGGACGGTCGGGGCCACGTCGATGCAGTGGGTGAACTGGCTGCGCACCTCGCGGCTGGCCGTGATCCGGTGCGGCCAGGCGACCACCATCGGGTCCCGGGCTCCGCCCAGGTGAGACGACATCTGCTTGCCCCACTGGAACGGGGTGTTGCCGGCGTGCGCCCAGGCGGCGGCGTAGTGCGGGGCGGTGTGCGGGCTGCCCAGGGCCTCGATGCCGCCGTACTGCTCAATGAGCCTGAGCTGGTGCGCGGGGTCGAGCACGACGCCGTTGAGGAACGTCATCTCGTTGAACGAGCCGGTGATCGTGCCCTCCATGCTGGAGCCGTTGTCGCCCCAGATGTAGAAGATGAGCGTGTTGTCCTCCTCGCCCATCTCCTCGATGGCATCCAGCAGCCTGCCGACGTTCCAGTCGGCGTTCTCGCAGTACCCGGCGAACACCTCCATCTGCCGGGCGTACAGTTTCTTCTCGGCCTCGCCCAGGGAGTCCCAGGCCGGGAACAGGTCCGGGCGCCTGGTCAGCTCGGTATCGGCGGGGACGATCCCGAGCCGCTTCTGCCGCTCGAGGGTCTCCTCCCGGAGCTTGTCCCAGCCGCCGTCGAACTTGCCCTGGTACTTGTCGGCCCAGGCCCTGGCCACGTGGTGCGGCGCGTGCGCGCAGCCGGTGGAGTAGTACATGAACCACGGCTTGGCCGCGTCCTGGGCCCGGACCCCGTGCAGCCACTCGACCGCCTTGTCGGTCAGGTCGTCCGGGAAGTAATACTGGCCGCCGTCCTTGCCTGGCTGGACGCCGAGCGTGGAGTTGTCCTGGGTGATGATGGGGTCGTACTGGCCCGCCGCGCCGGACAGGAACCCCCACCAGTGGTCAAAGCCCCACGCCTGCGGCCAGCGGTCGAACGGCCCCGCCGGGCCCTGCACGTTGTCCGGGGTCAGGTGCCACTTGCCGAACCCGCCGGTGACGTACCCGTTCTCCCGCAGGATGCGCGGCAGGGCGGTGCAGTTGCGCGGCCGGGAGGCGGTATACCCGGGGAACGGGCCGGGGTACTCGGCGATCGACCCGAACCCGACCCGGTGATGGTTACGGCCGGTCAGCAGCGCGGCCCGGGTCGGCGAGCACACCGCCGTGACGTGGAACCGGTTGTAGGTCAGCCCCATCCGCTGCACCCGGGTGAGGTTCGGCGTGGCGATCGGGCCGCCGAACGTATCCGGGTTGCCGAAGCCGGCGTCGTCGATGAGCACGATCAGCACGTTCGGGGCATCCTCGGGCGGCTGCGGGCCCGGGATCATCGACCAGTCGGGAACTGACGCCTCGAGCGTGCGTCCCATCGTCCCGCCGAAGTTCCGGTCCGGTATCGGCAGCACCGTCCGGTCCGGGCTGAACTTGCCCGCCGCCTCGGCCAGCGCCGCCTTGAGCTCTCCCAGGCTCTTCCCGCTCATCGGGGCGACCGACTTGGCCAGGGATCCGCCTAGGGCCTGCTCCGCCGCCAGCCGGTCGTCACCGTCGACGATCGCGATGACGACGGCGGTGCCCGGCTGGAGCTTGTCGCCCAGGCCCTTCTCGATGCCGCTGTCCACCTTGTGCTTGGCGAACCTGCCGATCAGGGCGCCGGCCGCCCCGCCGACCACGATCGAGGCGAGCATCGGCGGCGAGAACAGGCCCACCACCAGGCCGACACCGCCTCCCCACCCCAGGCCCTTGCGGCCCAGGTGGTCACCGGTATGGGTAACCCGGACCTGGCCGCCGGGGTCGTGCTCGACCAGGATCACGCCCTCCGACCTGACCGCCCTGTCCTTGACCAGCCCCACCAGCGCGTCGAAGTCGCGCTCGGCCGCCTCGGTGACCTGGTAGGCCGCCATGATCACGTCGAAGGTGTCGCTCATCGCCGTGGCCTCCTTCTCGAGGTTCTCCGGGTTCTCCAGGCCGTTCGGATCCAGCCGGCCAGCAGCAGGTTCGCCAGGCCGGCCGCTCCGGCTAGCCAGCGCGCGTCCGGGATCACCACCTGGCCGGAGACAGGGGTGAGCACGACTTCGAGCGAGGACATCTTGTAGGGCATGACCTCGAGGTAGCGGGGATCGGTGACCAGATCGAGGAAGGTGCGGCGGCCTGGATAGCGGACGACCAGGACGCGATCCCAGTTGTCCAGGTCGGGGCGGTACACCATGAGGTTGCTCGCCCGGTCCTGGGCGCCCCCGGCCCTGGCGGCAGAGGCCTTGGCGGCAGAGGCCTTGGCGGCAGAGGACTTGGGGGCAGAGGCCTTGGGGGCAGAGATCTTGGTGGCCGGCCCGGCCAGTACCGGGTAGCCGCCCCTCTTGAGGAGCATCGGCACGACGCTCGTCTCGTAGTGGGCGTTGGCGTCTTTCGGCGTGCCCGTGACGGGCGCCCCGGGGAAGGGCCTCAGCTGGTCGAAGAACCGCATCAGGTTCAGCATGTAGACGGGCCGGCCATCGTCGTTCTCGGCCCAGGCGCGCAGCCGCGAGATGAACTCCGCCCGGTCGTCCAGCTCCGTCGGCAGCTCTCGTTCCAGGATCCCGATGTAGCGGTCGACATCAGCCGGGGACAGCTTGCGGGCCGACTGGAAGGCGGAGATGCCCGCCACCGCACCCGCCGAGGCCAGAGCTAGCAGGACTTCCGGGCGGTACCTAGTGAGCCTGCTGAGCAGCATGTGTCAACTCCGCGCTAGAGGTGCTCAGGCAGGCGAAACCCACTGCACCCGCTGTGATCAACCGCCATCCCGCTACCGTGACCAGCATCGCGCCGCCGGCCGCCGGCCAGCCTCACCCGCCGAGGGTGATGATCCCGGGCCGCACGAAGGTCAGGCGGCCGTGCCGCCATGAAAGGCGCGGGTGACGGCGGCCGCGCGGCCAGGCGCAGGCAGTAACGCCGCGGTAACCGGGCGCGGGGATCCAGTGGCCGCTAGTTCAGGCCCGGCAGCAGGGCGGCGAGCTTCTCCAGGCTGGCCAGGTCGTGACCGGACAGCAGCAGGTCGATGTGCGGCGCGGCGATCATCATGCCCAGCGTGCTCGGCCGGAAGGCCGGGTTGTCGCCCTTGTGCGGGTTCAGCCAGACCAGCCGGTGGCTCAGCCGGGTCAGCCGCTCCATGGCCCCGGCCAGCACGGCGGGATCCCCGCGGTCCAGGCCGTCGGAGCAGATCACCACGATGCCGCCGCGGCACAGGCCGCGGCGGGCCCAGCCGCGGACGAAGGCGTCCAGGCTGTCGCCGATCCGGGTCCCGCCGTCCCAGTCGAAGGCGGCCCGCGCCGCCCGCTCCAGGGCCTCGTCCGGACGCCGGCACTCCATCGCCCCGGTCACCCGGGTCAGCCGGGTGCCGAAGCAGAAGACCTCGACGCGCCCGGCCGACCGCTTCGCCGAGTGCGCGAACTGCAGCAGGCTGCGCGAGTAGTCGGCCATGGAGCCGGAGATGTCCATGATCAGGATCAGCGGCCGCAGCCTGACCTTCCGGCGCCGCCAGTAAAGCCGCGCGGGCTCGCCGTGCATGCGCATGGTCTCCCGAACCGTCCGCCGGGGATCAGGCCGCGAACCGGAGGACGAGGC
>Ga0335081_10008527_pt1 | contig 16448 bp, 12 predicted proteins | sample Lox_Sample_35_FD_206713 | JGI IMG/M metagenome (GOLD analysis project Ga0335081, IMG submission 206713) | Soil microbial communities from Loxahatchee National Wildlife Refuge, Florida, United States - Lox_Sample_3.5 | ecosystem: Environmental > Terrestrial > Soil > Wetlands | place: USA... | reverse complement strand
GGGGACGTTCTCCGTGAGCGCCTTGCGCTCCGGGGCACGCATCTCGGTTGCGAGCACGGGGTCTGTGGCGCGTGCACGGTGTTGCTCGACGGCGACCCGGTCCGCTCGTGCCTGTTGTTGGCCGTCCAGGCTGACGGGGCGGAGGTGAGGACCGTTGAGGGTCTGGCGGAGGCTGGCCAGTTGCACCCGCTGCAGCGAGCGTTCCGTGATCATCACGCGTTGCAGTGCGGCTTCTGCACTCCCGGGATGCTGATGACCGCGCTCTATGTGGTGGGGCAGAACCCGGAAATCGAGGACGAGCTCGAGATTCGCGAGGCGCTCTCGGGCAACCTGTGCCGCTGCACGGGCTATCAGAACATCGTCGACGCTGTCCGCGACGCGGCGATCGAGATGCGCGCGAGGGTCGGGGGGGAGGGCTAGTCATGGCGATCCTCCACGCGGGCATCGCCACGTTCCTGCGGGCGCCGCATGTGCCGCCCGAGCGGGCGGCGCTCGAAGGCGCCGGAGCGACCGATGTGATCCTCGGACTCCCGTACGACTCGACGACCGTGACCCGGCCGGGAGCCAGCCACGGACCCCGGGCGATCCGGGACGCGTCATCGCATTTCGCGTTCGGCGGCGGTTACCACTACGACTACGACGTCACGTTGTCCGACGAGCTGACCCTCGTGGACTGCGGCGACGTCGACGGGATCCCGGGAAACGCCGCCAGGACATTTGAGATGACCCAGAGTGCGCTGGCGGAGATATATGCCGCTGGTTGCTTCCCGGTCCTCGTTGGCGGGGACCACGGGACGACGATTCCCGGAGCCCGCGCGCTGGCGCGGACGCTCGACGGCCGGATGGGCTTCATCATGTTCGATACCCATCTCGACACCGCGCCGGAGATCGGAGGCGAGGAGCTCTCCCACTGCTGCCCGGTTCACCGCGTGCTCGATCTGCCGAACGTCGACGGCGCAAACGTGGCGATCATCGGGGTGCACGGCGCGGCCAACCCGCGGCTGGAGGTCGACGTCGCGAACGCGTACGGCGTGACCGTGTTCTCGGTGCGCGACATCGACCGGCTCGGGATCGACGAGGTTTCGCGCCGCGCGCTCGAGGTGGCGACGGCGGGGACCGAGAACGTCTATCTGTCGGTGGACATCGACGTTCTCGACGGGGCGTACGCGTGGGGGACGTGCGGGCCTGAGATCGGCGGGATGACCGGCCGCGAGCTGGTGCGAGCGCTTGAGCTGATCGGTGACGGGCCGATCGGCGCGCTGGATTGCGTCGAGGTCGCGCCGATGTTCGACCCGTCGGGCAATACCGCGCGGATCGGCGCGCGGGTGATCATCGACGTGCTCGCCCGGCGCGCCCTGCGGCTGCGTGACGGGCACTCCACAATGGCGGCGAACCCGAGCGCGATCTGATGGAGCCCGCGTTCCACCAACATCCGAACGCGCCCGACGGTGGGGCGGCTCGTCCGCGACTGACGCCGCTGCGGGCTCAGCCGCTCAAGGAGCAGGTGCTCGAGCAGCTGCGGGCGCTGCTCGACGGGGGGGCGCTGAAGCCGGGCGACCAGCTCCCGAGCGAGCGCGAGCTGAGCGAGGAGCTCGCGGTCAGTCGCGGCACGGTGCGCGAGGCTGTGCAGTTCCTGGGTGCGCTCGGTTTGGTCGAGATTCGGCACGGACAGGGGACGTTCGTACGCGCAACGCTCGCGAATCGCGAGGTGCATGACGAATGGCGCGCGTGGACTTTGCGGAACTCGGGACGCATCCGCGACCTGCTCGAGGTGCGCCGCGGGCTTGAGTCGTTCGCGGCGGAACTCGCCGCGCAGCGCCGAGCCGAGGCGGAGCTGCGCTCGCTCGAGGAGACGCTCGAGGGGATGGCGACGGCCATCCGGTCCGGCGACGTGACCGCCCTCGTCCAGAGCGACGTCAACTTCCATCACGGGCTGTGCGCGGCCGCGGGAAATCCGGCCCTGGTGGAGCTCGCCGACGTCCTCGGCCAGCGGTTGCTGCCCGAGCGAGCGGCGGCCTGGGATGTTCCCGGCCGGCCTGAGCGCTCGCTCGAAGAGCACACCGCGATCTTCAAGGCGGTCACCTCGGGCGACGCGACGGCAGCGCGCGCCGCGTTGATCGCGCACCTGGACAGCGTCGAGCGCGATCTCCAGCTGATCGCGCCGCCCGGCTAACGGTAACGAAAGGAATGACACGAGATGGAGTCACCCGAGCCGTTCATCGATCCTCGCATCACCGCGCTGCTCGCGATCGACATGCAGAACGGGTTCTGCCACCCGGATAGCCGCATGGAGAAGGCCGGCATCGGAACCGCGAACCAGCGAGCGATCGTCCCGTCGGTGCTGCGGCTGATCGAGCTCGCTCGAGCCCACAAGATCCCGATCTTCTTCTCCCAGCAGGTCCACTTCCCCGAGGACGTGGCCCGGAGCCGCCACCGGATCCCATCGCACCAGACCAAGCAGCGTTGGACTCCCTGCATTCGCGGCACGTGGGAGGTCAACCTGATCGACGAGGTCCAGGCCGTGGTGCAGCCCGAGGACTACATCGTCGAGAAGCACCGCGCGTCGATGTTCTTCCAGACCACGCTCGACGCGAAGCTCCGGATGCTCGGGATCGAGCAGGTGATCGTCTCGGGAACCACCACGGCGTTCTGCGTCGAGACGTCGATCCGCGACGCGTACTTCCGCGACCTCGATGTGATCGCCGTGCGTGATTGCATCGCCGACCCGCGCCCGCACTTCCATGAGGACACGATGCTGAAGGTCGAGCAGTTCTTCGGCGCGGTGGTGACGCTCGACGAGCTGCCCGCACTGATCATCCCGACCGACGAAGGAGCGGCGGCGCGCCCGATGCTCGGGGATGTGCTCGCGGAGGCGCACGGATGACCAGCAACCTCGCCGGTGATCTGCGCCTGGACGCGCGGACGTTCGAGATCGTCCGCCACCGGCTCTGGTACATCAACGACGAGGGCGCCCTGACGATCAGCCGGGTGTCGGGCTCGCCGGTCGCGACCGAGGTGTTCGACATGAACACCGGCCTGATGAACCGGACCGGCGACCTCGTCTACATCGACAACTTCATCTGCGCCCAGGCGACAACGCTGTCGCCGCTGATCAAGCACCTGCTCGCCGAGCACGCCGAGAACCCAGGCTTCGCGCCCGATGACGTGTTCCTCTGCAACGACCCGTACGTGTCAGTTTGCCACCAGACCTGCGTGCAGGCCGCCGGACCCATTCACTGGAACGGAGAGCTCGTGGCATGGGCGGGGGCGTCGCTGCACGTGATCGACGTCGGCGGGCCGACCGCCGGCCAGGTCCAGCTCGACGCGGCGGATATCCACGGCGAGCAGCCGTTGTTCGGTCCGATCAAGGTGGTCGAGGCCGGCCGCTTTCGCAAGGACGTCGAGGAGACCTACAAGAAGAACTCGCGTCTCCCGGACCTGCTCGCGCTCGATCTGCGAGCGAAGGTCGCCGCGGTGCAGGTGATCCGCCGCCGGCTGCTCGAGGCGTTCAATGAGTTCGGCGTCCAGACCGTGCTCGACTGCATGGAGGACGTGATCGATTACACCGAGCGGCGGCTGCGCGCGCGGCTGGCCGAACTGCCCGACGGCGTCTGGCGTCACCGCGGGTTCATCGAGTTCGGCGAGGACATCTACGCCTGCAGGGTCACGATGACCAAGCAGGGCGAGCACCTCACGTTCGACTTCTCAGACACCGACGATCAGGCGCCGGCGGTGATCAACTGCGCGCTGCACGGACTGCGGGGCGGCGTGCTCGCCGCGGTGCTGGTGTATCTGTGCTGGGACATCCCGTGGTCGCCGGCGGCCCTCGCGCGGTTGGTGAGGATCAACTCGCGTCCGGGGACCGTCGTGCACTCCTCGTTTCCGGGTGGCGTGTCGAAATCCACCACGACCGGGATCTGGGAGGTACGCAACCTCGCGAGCATCACGATCGCGAAGATGCTCGCGGCGAGCGACCGCCACCGGGACCGGGCGATGGCGGGCTGGCAGGGCGTCAAGGCGCTCGAGGAGCTGTTCGGCTCGGGCCGCGACGGCCGCCCGTTCGGCGGCCCGATGCTCGACGGGATGGCCGGCGGCGGCGGGGCGATGCCCGGACGGGACGGGATCGACACTGGCGGTCACACGAGCTCGATCCGCTCGACGATCGCGAACGTGGAGAGCTACGAGTTCCGGTTCCCGATCCTGTACCTGTACCGGCGCCAGACCCCGGATTCGGGCGGTCCGGGCGCGTTCCGTGGCGGCGCCGGGGTCAGCATGATGTACATCGTCGAGGGCGTGGAGGAGATCCCCACGAAGATCCTCCATACATTCGGCATCGAGCAGCCCGAGTCACCCGGACTCGCCGGCGGGCTGCCGTCGTGCACGAACCAGTTCGCGATCCTGCGGGACTCGAACATCCGCGAGTTCCTCGCCGGCGGCCGAGTCCCGGCGTCGCTGTCCGAGCTCGAGGGCGACCTCGAAGTGTTCGGCGCGTACGCCGCCACGTCGATGCGCTCGAAGGATGTCTACGCCACGGTCTCGATGGGCGGCGGCGGCTACGGCGATCCGCTCGACCGGGACCCCGCGTGGGTCATCCACGACATCGAACGGCTGCTCGTCACCCCGGAATGGGCCGAGCGCACCTACGGCGTCGTCCTGCGTGATGACGGCGTGGATGAAGCATTGACGGCCGAGCGGCGCGAGGAGATCCGAGCCGCCCGTCGCGAGGCGGCATCGCGCGTCGCGGCTGTTGGGAACGACGGCCACGGCGAGCTGTGGAACCCCGCCGAAGATGGCGTCCGACTGTCCGAGGCGCTGTTCTACGAGCTGCGCAACGGCGCTGCCGTGTATCGCTGCCGGTGCGGCCATGAACTCGGTCCCGCTGACCGACCGTACACCGAGCTCGCGGCGGTCGCGCGGTGGCCCGTCCAGCGCATCGGTCCGGAGGTGAATCCGAATCGCGTCGGCGGCGCGCGCTTCGAGCTGCGCGAGGTGTGCTGTCCGGCGTGCCTGACGCTGTTCGGCACCGAGATCGCACGCCCGTCGGACCCGATCCTTGACGATGCCGCGCTCACGCCCGAAGCCGTGATCGCCGCGACGCACGGCGGCGCGCTGCCGCTGGGGGCACGGTGAGCTACACGGTCGCGGTCGATAGCGGCGGTACGTTCACGGACTGCGTTGCGGTCGACGAGGTCGGCGTGGTCGTCCACGCCAAAGCGCCGTCGACGCCTCCGGACTTCGAGCGCGGGGTGCTCGCGGCGGTGACGGAGGTCGCCGTCCGGGTGAACCGCACGCTCGAGCAGTTGCTCGCCGATACCGCCGTGTTCGCGCACGGGACGACCGTCGCGACGAACGCACTGGTGACGCGCACCGGGGCGCGCGTCGCGCTGCTGACGACCAAGGGGCACGAGGACGCGATCCTGATCGGGCGGACCGTTCAGAAGGTCGCCGGCCTCAGCGAGGAGGAGATCATCGACGTGGCCCGGCTGCACAAGGCAGAGCCGCTCGTGCCGCGCGCATCGATCCTCGGCGTCGACGAGCGCGTCGACCGGTGGGGCGAGGTGGTCGCTCCCCTCGACACCGACAACCTCGGCGCGATCGCCGAGCGACTGCTCGCGTCCGGGTTCGACTCGATCGCGGTCAGCCTGCTCTGGTCGTTCCTCAACCCCGAGCATGAGCGGCGGCTCAGCTCGTGGCTCGAAGAGCTGGGGCAGGCCGATGGCAACGGCGGCGGCGAGTGGTTCGTGACGAGCTCGCACGAGCTCGCGCCGGTCATGCGCGAATACGAGCGCACGTCGACCACGGTCCTGAATGCGTATCTCACCCCAGGGGTGCACGGCTATCTGGGCCGGATGCGCGACCAGCTGCGCGAGCACGGCAATGCGGGCGCGATCGCGGTCATGCACTCCGCCGGCGGAGTCTCATCGGTCGAGGAGGCGAGTCAGCGAGGCGTGACGCTGCTGTCGTCGGGCCCCGCCGGGGGTATGCTCGGCGCGCAGGCACTGGCGGCGCGGCTCGGTATCGGGAACGCGATCGCGACCGACGTCGGCGGGACCAGCTTCGACGTCGGCCTGGTCGTGGCCGGAGAGCCCGCATATGCCGAGGATCCGGTGTTCTCGAAGTACCCGGTGGTCATACCGGTGATCGATGTCGCGTCGATCGGCGCTGGCGGCGGGAGCATCGGGTGGGTCGAACCGGACACCGGCGTCCTGCGGGTCGGTCCGCAGAGCGCCGGCGCCTCGCCCGGTCCCGCGTGCTACGGAGCCGGAGGCGATCAGCCGACCATCACCGACGCGAACGTCGTGCTCGGGCGGATCAATCCCGACAACTTCCTCGGCGGCCGAATGCGACTGGAACGCGACCGCGCAACCGCGGCGGTACAGCTGATTGCCAGCCCGCTGGGCACATCGGTGCAGGACGCCGCGGCGGCGATGATCGACATCGCGGACGCGCAGATGGCGGACCTGATCCGGCGCGTGACCGTCCAGCGCGGTCACGATCCCTCGGGATTCGCCGTGTTCGCCTACGGTGGCGCCGCCGGGCTGCACGCGGACGCGTACGCCGACAGGCTCGGGTGTCGCGAGGTGGTCATCCCGGCGGTGGCGTCCGTGTTCTCGGCCTTCGGGATCGCGGCCAGCGACGCCAAGCGGGTCGAGATGGTCTCCGACCCGGCGCTCGCTCCGTTCGACCTGGCCCATTGGAAGCACCGGTTCGACCAGCTCGAGTGCAAGCTGCGCGACGGGTTCGCGCAGGAGCGGCTGCCGACCGATCAGCTCATAGCCCGCCGGTTCGCCGAGCTGCAGTTCCGCGGCCAGGTCCACACGGTCCGCGTACCGATCGAGCTCGACGACCTCGCGGGCGATGACGGTGGGGAGCAGATCATCGTCCGCTTCATCGAGCGCTACGAGGACCAGTACGGTGCCGGAACCTCCTACCGGAAAGCCGGCGTCGAGGTCATGACACTCGCGATCGAGGGCATCGCGGCGATTCCGGGCGCCGCCAGGCGGTGGCAGCAAACCAGGCGACGGCCGGACGGCCGGGCGACGCAGAGCGAGCGAGACGTCCACCTCGGCGATTCGGGGGGTCCGACGCGCGTTCGCGTCCAGCAGGCCGAGGCGCTCGTCGCTGGCGACGAGCTTGCAGGACCGGCGATCATCGAGGCCGAGGACACCACCGTGTTCCTGCGCGCCGGCCACCGGCTGTGGCTCGACGACCTTTCGAACATGCGCATAGACCTCGGGCGAACGGCGTGATGCGGTTCGGTGTCGCGCTACCGCCCAGCGGCCAGATCTCCGAGCTGACGAGCCTGGCGAGGTCGATCGAGCGGCTGGGCTGCGACTGGCTCTGGATCAACGAGGACCGGCTCCAGAGGGACTCGTTCACGGTCCTGGCTGCGCTCGCGACCAGCACCGACTCGATCTTTCTCGGTCCCGGAGTCACCAATCCGTTCACCCGCCACCCGGCGCTGATCGCGACGGCCATCGCGACGCTGGACGAGCTTTCGGGGGGCCGCGCGGCGCTCGGACTGGCGGCGGGCGGGACCAACCACAGGATGCTCGGCCTTGAGCGCCGAGCGCCGGCGACTGCACTCCGTGACGCGGTCACCGTGATCCGGCACTTGATCGCCGGCGAGATCGTCACGGTCGAGGGTGACACGGTACGCGTCCGCGACGCCGAGCTCGACTTCAGCCCCGTTCGCGATCGGATTCCCCTGTACATCGGGGCCCGCGGACCGAAGATCCTCGAGCTTGGCGGCGAGGTCGCGGACGGCGTGATCATCGGGAACCTGGCGACTGCCACTGGGTGGCGGTACGCGCTCGAGCGAATCCACGCCGGCGCGCGGCGGGCGGGTCGCGACGCCGGTGAGGTCGAGCTGATCGCGTGGCTCTACACCTCAATCGACGACGATCGAGACGCGGCGCTCGACGCTGTCCGTCACATGGTGGCCACGACGCTGGTCACGAGCAGGCCGATTCTCGAGCAGCTCGGCGTCGATCTGCCGCCGCGGTTCGCGCACGAGATGGAGCGCGTGCACTGGCAGCTGTCGAGCGCGGCGATCGAGCCGGCGAGTGTGCTCGTTCCCGACGAGCTGATCGGCAAGTTCGCGCTCGCCGGCACCGTCGCGGACTGCCGCGGGGCGCTGGGCCGGTTGCTGGACGCGGTGCCCGAGATCACCGGTGTCGTGATCGTCCCATTCGCTCCACGGGGAAGCACTCGGAAACAGATCGTGGAGTGGTTCATGACCGAGGTCCGCGACCGTCAAGTCGAGCGAATGGGGGGTTGATGGCCGAGCCCGTGGACTGGCTGGTGAAGGGAACCGTCGTGACCATGGACGAGCACCGACGGGTGATCACCGACGGCGCGGTCGCGATCGGCGGCGAGCGGATCGTCGCGGTTGGCCAGGCAAGCGACCTCGAGCAACGGTTCGAGGCCGACCGGGTCGGCGGCGGCCCGCGCAAGTTCGTGATCCCCGGGCTGATCGACTGTCACAACCATCTCGCCCAGCTGCTCGTGCGCGAATACGCGCTCGAGGACCTACCCAACATCTATCGCGTGTACATCCCGTGTGAGCTGGCGATGGACGCCGACGACGCACGAGTGAGCGCATCGATCGGGATCGCCCAGCTGCTCCGGGCCGGCGTGACGACCGTTGCCGAGACGACGTGCACGGTGTCGCACGAGGAGCCGATCGCCGACACCGTGATGGCGACCGGGATACGGTGTGCACTGGCCCGCGGTCAGGGTGACCGCACGAGCAGGCTGGCCTCGAACTACGAGCAGATCGAAGGGCGCTCGTCAGCACAGGACGATCCCGGCCTGCTTCGCGAGGACCTCGCGGTGTGTGAGGAGTTCGTCGCGCGCTGGCAGGAGCGGGGCGAGGGTCGGCTGCGGCCGTGGATCCACAACCTCGGTCTCCCGTCGTGCTCGGATGAGCGGTACCACAGGACGGCTGAGATGGCGCGGCGCCTGGACACGGGCGTGATGACGCACATCAACCGTGACCGCGAGGAGGTGGAGTTGGCGATCGCGCTGTTCGGCGAGCGACCGATCGAGCATCTGCATCGGATCGGCGTGCTGGACGACCGGCTCGTGTGCATCCACGCGATGCTCACCACCGACCGTGAGATCGAGATGCTGGCCGCCGCCGGCACGAAGCTCGCGCACGCGCCGATCGTGTGCACCGATATCGTCTCGGCGGTCACGCCGGTCCCGAGCCTCCGGACCGCCGGCGTGACCGTGGGTCTGGGATGCGACACGGTGATCAACGACCTGTTCAAGGTCATGCGGATCGCGTTTGTGATGCACACGCAGAGCACCGGCATTCGCCTGTACGACCCGCTGTCGTTCACCACTCAAGATGCGTTCGAGATCGCGACGATCGATGCCGCCCGGCTGCTTCGATGGGACGACGAGATCGGGTCGATCGAGCCCGGAAAGGCCGCGGACGTCGTCCTGGTCGACGGCGACAACGTCCGCCTCACCCCCTCCTACAACCCGGTTGGGACGCTCGTGCGGTACGCGACCGGGACAGATGTCGAGAACGTGTGGGTCGCCGGCCGTCTGCTCGTCGAAGGCGGAAGGCTACTGACGATCGACGAGCCGGCGCTGCTCGACGAATCGGCGTCGCTCGCGCGCAAGCTCGCCGACGACCTGGGCCCGCGCCGGTACTGGCCGCTCGCCGGTGGTCGCCTGTACGAGCGACACGGAGGTGCGCCGGCGCGTGCCTGACGGACGGGTGAGCTCGGCGGCGGCCAACGGCTCGTCGGCCGTCATAGCCATGCGCGCGGTGACTAAGCGCTTCGGTGATCTGCAGGCGCTGGGAGACGTCGATTTCGACCTGCGCCCGGGTGAGATCCACGCGCTGATCGGCGAGAACGGCGCCGGCAAGACGACGCTGATGAACGTGCTGTACGGCGTCGTATCCCGGGACGCGGGGACGATCGAGGCGAACGGAAAGCAGGTCGACATCCGCACGCCCCAGGACGCGATCGAGCTTGGCATCGGAATGGTCCATCAGCACTTCAAGCTCGTCTCCACGCTATCCGTCGTCGAGAACATCGTGCTTGGCCAGGGCGGCCACGTCCTGGTGCGCAAGCGCCGGCTGGCCGGCGTGGCCGAGCGGATCTCCGAGCTCGGCGAACGCTATGGGCTGCGCGTCGACCCCTGGGCCAAGGTCTGGCATCTCTCGGTGGGAGAGCAGCAACGCGTCGAGATCCTTCGGGCGCTCTACCGCGGCGCGCGGGTGCTGATCCTCGACGAGCCGACCGCGAATCTGACGCCCGGCGAGGCCGACGGCTTGCTGGAGAAGCTCAAGGCGATGGTCCGGGACGGCGCCTCGATCGTGTTCATCACCCATCACCTCGAGGAGGTGCTGGGCTCGACGGATCGGATCACGGTTCTGCGAGCCGGGCAGAACGTCGGCACGCTCGTGCCGGCGGACACCTCGACCGGCGAGCTCGCGCGGATGATGGTCGGCCGGGCCGTGTCCCTCGGAGGGAGGTCGCGGGACGTCGCCGCGCTCGGCGTGGAGGTGGCGGCCGCCGCCGACCGGCCCGCGGCGCAAGCAGCGCCCACGGCCGGTTCGCAGGCGGTCCTCACCGTCGAGCGCCTGCGCGTCTTCAGCGACCGGGGCGAGCTTGCCCTGGACGGGCTCGAGCTGTCCGTGGCCGCCGGCGAGATCGTCGGCGTCGCCGGCGTCGAGGGCAACGGCCAGGCCGAGCTCGAGGAGACGCTATTCGGGCTCCGCAAGACGGCCGGCGGACGCGTGCTGCTCGACGGGGTCGACGTGACCGACGAGGCGCCCGCCGGGTTGCTCGCACGCGGGGTCGGGCTGATCCCATCCGACCGGTACCGGCGCGGACTCGTCGGTCAGCTGACGGTTGCCGAGAACCTGCTGTGCGATCGGATCGACAAGGCCCCGGTGGGCAGCCGGCTCCGCCTGCGCCGCAAAGCGATCCTCGCACGAGGCGCGGACCTGATCGAGCGGTACTCGATTCCCGCATCGGGACCGGCGCAGCTCGCGGGAACGCTGTCGGGCGGAACCGCCCAGCGCGTGGTGCTAGCGCGGACACTCAGCCGGGAGCTTCGACTGCTGATCGCGGCGCAGCCGACGCGTGGTCTCGACGTGGGCGCGATGGAGTCGGTGTGGGAGCAGCTCGAAGCGGCGCGCCGGCGCGGCCTCGCCGTGCTCCTGATCTCGACCGATCTCGACGAGGTGCTGGCGCTCGCCGATCGCTGCCTGGTGGTGTACGGAGGACGAGTGATCGCGCAATGGGCGCGCGCGCAACTCAATCGCGACGCGATCGGACTGGCGATGGGCGGCGCACAGCCAGGCGGGCGCGGAGGCGATGGCACCGACGCCGGGCTGGAAGCGGTCACCGGAGCGGGTTGATGGCGGTCGCGGTCAGCGAGGTGGCCGTCAGCCGGCGGCCGGTCTGGGGAAAGCGGGCACGGGCCACCATAAACTCGCTGGTGGCGATCATCCTCGCGCTGCTGGTCGGCGCGATCTTCATCTCGATCGCCGGCGCGAGCCCGCTTCCGGCCTACCGCTCGCTGGTGAGCGGGTCGGTGGGGTCGGAGTTCGCGATCGGCCAGACGCTGATCCAAGCGGTGCCGCTGCTCGTGATCGGCCTCGGCCTCGCCCTGGCGTTCCGCGCGCGCGTCTACAACATCGGAGCCGACGGACAGTTCTACCTCGGTGCGCTCGCCGCCGGCGCTGTCGCGATCGGGCTTCCTGGCACCTTCGGTCCGTTGCTGATCGTGATCTCGCTGATCGCCGGCGCGCTCGCGGGCGGTTTCTGGGGATGGATCGTCGGCTTTCTGCGGGCTCGCTGGGCGGTCAACGTCGTGATCTCCTCGCTGCTGCTCAGCTACATCGCCACCTACATCTTCACGTACGTGATCAGGCGGCCGCTGCGCGATTCGACCGCCTCGGGCCTGCTGGGCAAGGGGATCCCGGACGCCGCGCAATTGCCGCTCGTGTCCGGGTTCGGCGTGCACATCGGTCTGTTCATCGCGCTCCTGCTGGTTCCGATCGTCGGCTACGTGATGACCAGGACGCCGTTCGGATTCCGGGTCCGGATGCTCGGCATGAACCCGGACGCAGCCCAGACAACCGGAGTCAACTCCGGGCGTTTGATCATCGTGCTGATGGTGATCTCGGGCGGGCTCGCGGGGCTCGCCGGGGCGATCCAGCTTGCCGGCGTCGCCGACCGCCTCGACCCGACGCTCTCGAACGGCTACGGGTTCACCGCGATCGTAGTGGCACTGCTGGGGCGGCTCAGCGCCACCGGCGTGCTGCTGGCGGCGCTGTTCCTCGGCGCGCTGAACGCCGGCGGCCAGGCGATGAGCATCAACGACGACGTCCCGTATGCCGTCGTCCTGGCAATCCAGGGCGTGTTCGTGATCTTTCTACTGGTGGCCGATCGGCTGGCGAGGGGTCGATGAACTGGAACGAGGTCATCGGCTCCTCGGCGCTCGTCCCGCTGTTCAGCTCGGGCGTCGCCCTCGCGGTCCCGACGGCGACCGCCGCCGTCGGCGAATGCTTCTCCGAGCGGGCCGGCAACCTCAACCTCGGGGTCGAGGGGATGATGCTGTCGGGGGCGTTTGCCGGCTTCATCGGCACCTACTACACACACAGCGTCGCGGTCGGCGTGCTGTGCGGCATCGGAGCCGGCGTCCTGCTCGGGATCCTGATGGCCGGGCTCAGCGTCTGGCTCAAGACCGAGCAGGTGATCAACGGGATCGCGCTGGTGCTGTTCGCCCAGGGCCTCACCGCATTCGTGTACGGAAAGCTGTTCAGCACCAGCAGCACCCCGACGATCTCCACTCCGGCCAATCTGCACATTCCGCTGCTGGCCGACATCCCGGTGATCGGCCCCGTGCTGTTCAAGCAGAACTCGCTCTTCTACATCGCGGTCGCGGCGATGCTCGGTGTGATCTTCGTGCTGTACCGAACGCGGTTCGGGCTCAGTGTGCGAGCGACCGGTGAGGATCCGGCCGCCGCCGATGCGGCGGCGATCTCGGTCGATCGGGTGCGGTGGATCGCGCTGCTCGTCGGCGGCGCCACGGCCGGACTGGGCGGCGCGGTACTCGTCGTGGGGCAGCTCGGGATCATCCAGACCAACGTGACCGCCGGTGCCGGCTGGATCGCGGTGGCGCTCGTCATCTTCGGTCGCTGGAACCCCGTGTACGTGATCCTCGGCGCGTTCCTGTTCGGAACCACCGACGCCCTTCAGCTGCGCATTCAGGCGGCAAGTGGCGGCGTCACCTCCGGATTCCCCTATGAGTTCTTCCAGGCGCTGCCATACCTGGTCACGTTGGCGGTGATGGTGGCCGTCGCGATCGGGGCGCGTCGTACTGCACAGCCGGCGGCACTCGGGGCGCCATTCCGAAAGGAGGTGGCCGGCTGACCCGAAGCAGGAACACAGAGCTACCCATTGTCGCGGCGATCGAAAAGCAAGAGAGGGTGAAACATCAAATGCCAAGCATTTGTTCGAAGTGTCTCTGTATCTGTGGCCTCGGCCTAGCACTTGTAATGGCCGGCTGCGGAAGCAGCAGTAGCAGCAGTAGCAGTGCGAGCAGCGGTGCAAGCGCGAGCTCGACGACCAGCAGCAGTTCTGGTCCGCTGAGCGTCGGTCTGGTGCTGCCGTGTCCGACCAACGATCTGTCTTGGTGTCAGCAGGGGTACCAGGCTGCGCAAACGCTGCAGCAGCAGGGACTGATCAAGTTTCACTATCTCGCCAACGCTCCGCAGGACACCGCGAGCGCGAGCCAGATCATGGAGCGCTACGCGAAAGCGGGCGACAAGCTTGTCATCGGTCACTCCTCGTGGCAGGACGCCGCCTTTGCGGCAGGCAAGGCGATCCCCGGCACCGACTTCGCCTACGGCGGCGGCGGCCAGACCGCGACCAACGTCGCGACGTACAACGAGCCCATCTACCAGGCCGGCTACCTTGCCGGAATCATCGCGGCCGGCATCTCCAAGAAGGGCAAGATCGGCGGCATCGCGGGCCCTGACGTGCCACTGTGCCACGCGGAGCTCGCGGCGTTCGACGCGGGCGCCAAGAGCGTTGACCCGAGCATCCAGACCACCAATACCTACGACGGTGACTGGAACGACATCACGAAGGGCAAGCAGGCCACCCTGGCCCAGGCCAGCCAGGGCGCCGACGTGTTCCTCGCGTGCGGTGGCGGCCCCGCGAGTGGCATGGTGCAGGCAATCAAGCAGGAGAACCTGAGCGGGTTCGGCTATGTCGCGGACATGAGCTCGCTCGCACCGAAGAACGTCGTCGGCTCGATCATCTACAACCTCGTTCCGTACTTCACGGCAATGGTCCATGACGTCGACAGCGGCACATACAGGCCGGGCAAGGCGTACACCTTCGGGCTCGCCCAGAACGGCGTCTACCTGAAGCTCAACCCCAGCTACGCCGTGACGAAGATACCCGCGAGCTCGACGGCGGCGATGGAGAAGGCGCTCGCGGCCGTCAAGGCGGGGAAGCTCACCGTCCCCAACATCGGCTCCTGACACTCCCGGAGTCGGCACAACCAACCGGAGAACGCCGCTCGCGGTCCAGGCAGGGGACCGCCGAGCGGCGCAGACCGACCTGATGCTCCTCGAACACGCCACCCTCGCCGACCGCTCCCACGTCGACGTGCGAGTTCGCGACGACGTGATCGCAGAGATCGGCCCATCCGAGACGCTCGACGGCATCGACGGCGAGGAGCGGCTCGACCTCGATGGGTACGTGCTGCTGCCCGCGCCCGCCGAGCCACACGCGCATCTCGACAAGGCTTACACCGCCGGGCGGTTCTCGATCACGGCCGGGGACCTGCTCGAGGCGATCGCGGCCTGGGACGGTCACCGTCGCGAGCTCGGGCCGGCCGACATCGCGGCCCGCGCACGGTTCGCCCTGAGCGCCGGCCTGGTGCGGGGGACGACAGCCGTCCGCAGCCACATCGACGTCGGCGAGGGCATTGGACTTCGCGGGGCGGAGACGCTCGTGAAGCTCCGGGAAGAGTTGCGGGACACGCTCGACGTCCAGGTCGCGGCGCTGTGCTTCCCGCTCACCGGTCCGGGCGGGCCCACCAACGTCTCGCGCTTGCGCGAGACGCTCGAACTGGGCGTGGACGTCGTCGGCGGGGCACCACACATCGACCCAAACCCACGGCGACACATCGAGATCTGCCTGGAGATCGCCGGCGAATATGGGCGTCCTGTCGACCTCCACATGGACGAGCACCTCGACCCGGCGCGACTGGACCTCGTCGATCTGGCATCGATCGCGCAAGGGTTCCCCAACCGCGTGACCGCAAGCCACGCGGTCAGCCTGGTGATGCAGCCGCTCGAGCGCCAACGACAGGTGGCGGCCGCACTCGCAGGCGCAGCCGTCGCCGTCGTCACACTCCCGCTGACCAACCTGTACCTGCTCGGGCGCGATCAGCGAACAGCCACTCCTCGTGCCCTCACCGCCGTGCGCACGTTGCTCGAGGAGGGCGTCACCGTCGCCGCCGGCGGTGACAACGTCCAGGACGTCTTCAACCCGATCGGCTCCGGCGATCCGCTCGAGACCGCATACCTGCTCGTCGCCGCCGCCCACGTTGACTGTGCGACCGCGTATCAGCTCGTCGCGTCCTCCGCGCGCACCGTCCTCGGTCTGCCCACCATCACGATCGAACCGGGCTCCCCGGCCGACCTGCTCGCGGTCGCGGGAGATTCGCTGCGGGAGGTCATCGCCACTCGAAGCGAGCAACGAATCGTGATCCACGCGGGCCGGGTGCTCAGCCGCACACGGACAATCCGCGACGACGGGGCCGCGGCCGCGCCCATCGTCCCCGCACCTGCACCGACACAGGAGACCGTATGAAGCCTTCGGACTTTCCCCGCCCGGCCAGGTTCCGCGATCCGGCCACGCCGCCGTTTCGCGACGAGCATGGCAACTACCACGTGTTCAGCTACGCCGACGTCATGCGCGTGCTGCACAACCGCGAGCAGGATTTCTCTCGCGATCCATCGCCTTGGCTGCCCGACGGTCCACATCACATGGCGCTCGACTTCATGTGGGCGGTCGAGCCCTTTGCCCTCGACGGGGAAACCGGCCGACACGACGCGCTCCGCCACGTCGTCGAGCCCTGGTTTCGCACTCGCGCGGTCCGCACCATGGAGCCCGTGATCCGCGAGCTGACGGTTGAATTGCTGAACGAGATCGTCAGCGCGGGCGCCGGTCAGTTCAATCTCGCGCGCGACCTCGCCTACCGGCTGTCGCTCAGAGTCATCTGCCGACTGACCGGCATCGAGCTCGAGCGCGAGCAATGGATCCGCGAGAAACTCGACGAATTCGCGCAGGCGCCCAGCTACGAGGCACTTCCGCTGCAATGGGACGCGCAGGCCTACTTCTGGCAGACGATCGCCAAGCGCCTGACCAACCCACGCGACGAGCTCCTCGACG
>Ga0335081_10008525_pt1 | contig 16450 bp, 17 predicted proteins | sample Lox_Sample_35_FD_206713 | JGI IMG/M metagenome (GOLD analysis project Ga0335081, IMG submission 206713) | Soil microbial communities from Loxahatchee National Wildlife Refuge, Florida, United States - Lox_Sample_3.5 | ecosystem: Environmental > Terrestrial > Soil > Wetlands | place: USA... | reverse complement strand
CGAAGACGGCCCAGAAACGGCGCATCGGTTCATGCCGATAAACCAGAGGCGGCCTGGGTTTCTGCCACAAGAAAACGGAACTCATGACGTACTGCGCTTCATGGACCTGATACGGCATGCGGAGCGCGTTGCCGGTGACGCGGAAGTTGTAATAGCCCGTCATGCCGGCTGCGAAGGCCAGTACCAATCCTGCGGGTACAACCACGCGCGCCAGCGTCCGCAGCGGCGGGTGGCGGCGAACGAGCGAAGCGAGCAACACCACGCCCGAGATCGCACCCATGATCGCGCCTTCATAAGGACGGCTGTTCATCAGAATCGCCAGGCCCAGGCCGAACAGCGCCGCGTGCGATGCGCGCACTTTTCGCATGAGCCGCGGGAGCGCTCCGATCACCAACGCACCCCCGGCCGCCGCCACCGCGCCTCCCCAATAGGAGTTCATCCAATAATCGATAACGCCCAGACGCATCACCACCAGCAGCGCGCCGAACAACGCCGCCGTGGGTGGCAGCCATCCTTGTAGCGCCCAGCAGGTGAGGGCGCACATCGCGCCGATGCTGAGCATCACGCCGATCCAGGGATGTCCCAGAATCTGGCCCAAAGCGAGCACCAGGCCCTGCATGGGCGGATATTTCGACGCGTATGTGGGCTGATGGATGATGTGGAACGACTCGAAATGAATCCAGAACGGATGCACCGGATTCGTCAGACGGCCTGAGGCGAACGTGTCGGCGTTGAGCAGATAGCTGAACTCATCGTGGATTACCGGATTCGGAGGCGGCAGCCACGGAAGCAGCGCAAGGCGCGCGATCAGCGCAAAAGCGGCCACCGCGAAGCAAGCGGCGATCCGCCTGCGCGCGAGGCGGCGAAACGACTTAACAGCACTACTAGCGAAATTCCGCAAGAGACACGATCCCAGTCTTCCATCGGCAAACTGGAGACTCGGGTTTAGCGCGCAGATGCCGCGGAAGCCGCGAAAGCGTAGCGGAAACTCGCCGCGGCGAGCTCCTCCGCCGGCAATCCGAACAGGCTTTCGCCCAGCTCGTATTCGCGGGTCAGGGAGGTGTGAAAAAAGGCGGGGTCGTCGGTGTTCAGCACGATAGGCACTCCGGCGTCGTAAAGCTGTCGAACCGGATGCTGGGCCAGCGTGGGCACTACACCGGTGCACACATTGCTGGTGATGGAGATCTCGAGCGGCACGTTGGATTCGCGCAAGCGCGCGAGCAGCGCGGGATCTCGAACGGCCGCGATCCCGTGGCCAATGCGCTCGGCCCCGATCTCGAGCGCGGCCCAGATCGATTCCGGCCCCATCGTTTCGCCGGCATGGCAAACCAGGCGCAGCCCGCCATCCCGAGCGTAGGCGAACACGTCGCGAAACCACTCCGCGGGCCCGCGCGCTTCGTCTCCGCCGATCCCGTAGGCGATGACGCCCTGATCGCGCCGCGAAACGGCGAATTGCGCGACCTGCATGCCGTGTTCAGCGCCGAAATGACGAATAGCATCCAGAATCCAGAAGGTCCGCACCGGGGAGCGCTGCGATTCCTTCCAGACCGCTTCGTAAACCGCCGCCAAGTCCTGCTGCTTCCACAACACTACGCCTGCCGACAGCGTAATTTCGGCGTAGGTCACGTTTTGTTCGGCCAGCCGTTCGAGTAAATGCCGCGTCGCCAGCGCGTAGTGCTCGGGCTTCTGAAGCTTGCCTGTAATCCAGATGTAGCCGCGCAGAAATTCTTCGAACGTGCGGCAGCTCAGATTGGCTTCGATCTCATCGCGCTGGAGGCCCGGATCGATCTCCAGCAGCGTCCCGGCTTCCACCGATCCCTCCAGGTGCACGTGCAGCTCAGCTTTACGAACAGACACCTTGCCATAATAGCTGTGCATGACCTCGCAAGACATCGACGCCATTCTCAGCGGCCATCACGGCGATGCGTTCAGCGTCCTCGGGCCGCATCAAACCGAGAACGGCTGGGAGGTGCGCGCCTTCCTGCCGCAAGCCATGGACGCAGAAGTGATCCTGGGCGATGTCCCGCATCCCATGCGCAAACTGCGCGCCGAGGGCTTTTTCGTTGCGGCATTGGATCATGAGCCCGGGCATTACCTGTTCCGGCTGACGCTTTGGAACGGCGCGCGGGCTGAGATCGAAGATGCCTATCGCTTCGGCCCGCTGATCTCCGACTTCGATTTGCACATCCACGGCGAAGGCACGCAGTACGAAAGCTACCGGACCATGGGAGCGCACCCGGTGCACTGCGAAGGTGTCGAGGGCGTGCGATTCGCGGTGTGGGCGCCCAATGCCGAAGTAGTCAGCGTGGTGGGCGACTTCAACGATTGGGACGAGCGCCGCCACCCCATGCGATCGCGTTCGGGCGTGTGGGAGCTGTTCGTTCCCGGCGTCGGAGTGGGGACCAACTACAAATATTCGGTACGCGCGCGCTGGCGAAACTATCGGCAACAGAAGTCCGACCCGTACGGGTTCTCGAGCGAAGTTCCTCCCAAGACCGCCTCGGTAGTTTGGGATCTGGGGCGTTACCAATGGGGCGACCACGGCTGGATGGAATCGCGCGGGCACAAGAACCTGTTGAAGGAGCCGGTTTCGATCTACGAAGTCCATCTCGGTTCCTGGCTGCGCGGCCCGCACAATACGTACCTGAGTTATCGCGAGCTGGCGCCGCGCCTGGTGGAGTACGCCACGCGTTTGGGCTACACGCATCTGGAGTTGCTGCCGGTGGCCGAACATCCTTTCTCGGGCTCGTGGGGCTATCAGGTGGTCGGCTACTACGCGCCCACCGCGCGCTTCGGCACGCCTGAGGACTTCATGTACTTCGTGGATTCCTGTCACCAGGCCGGCCTGGGCGTGATCGTCGATTGGGTGCCCGGGCACTTCCCCAAGGACGCGCACGGACTGGCGGAGTTTGACGGCACCGCGCTCTACGAGCATGCTGACTGGCGCAAGGGCGAGCACAAGGAGTGGGGCACTCTCATCTTCAACTACGGGCGCAACGAGGTGCGCACGTTTCTACTTTCCAACGCGCTGTTCTGGCTGAACGTGTATCACATCGACGGGCTGCGCGTGGATGCCGTGGCCTCCATGCTTTATCTCGACTACGCGCGCAAGCCCGGCGAGTGGGTCCCGAATATGTACGGGGGCAACGAGCATCTGGAAGCTATCGATTTTCTGCGGCGCTTCAACGAGCTGGCCCACCAGGTGCCGGGCGCAATGACGGTGGCGGAGGAGTCCACTGCGTTCACCGGCGTCTCGCGCCCGACCTACATGAACGGGCTGGGCTTCACCATGAAGTGGAACATGGGCTGGATGCACGACATGCTGGATTACTTCGCCAAGGATCCGGTGCATCGCAAGTATCATCACAACAACATCACCTTCAGCATGCTGTATGCGTTCACGGAAAACTTCGTGCTTCCGATCTCGCACGACGAGGTGGTGCACGGCAAAGGGGCGCTGCTGAGCAAGATGCCGGGCGATGTGTGGCAGAAATTCGCCAACGTGCGTGCGTTTCTGTCCTATATGTATGCGCATCCCGGCAAGAAGCTGTTGTTCATGGGGTCGGAGATCGGCGTTTGGGACGAATGGAACCACGAGCGCGGCTTGCCGTGGGAGATATTGCATTTCGACTTTCACCGTAAGTTGCAAGTCTTCGTGGGCGAATTGAATAAGCTGTACCGCTCGCACCCGGCGTTTTATCAAGTGGATTTTCACTGGGCGGGTTTTGAGTGGGTGGACTTCCGCGATGTGGACGGTTCCACCATTTCCTTCATCCGGCGCGGGGAAGGCGGTAAGCCCTTCCTGCTGTTCGTGTGCAATTTCACGCCAGTGCCCCGAATGAAGTACCGCGTCGGCGTGCCGGACCCGGGCCTGTACCGCGAAATTTTCAACAGCGACGCGGAGATGTTTGGAGGCAGCAATATGGGCAACGCGGGAGCGATCATGTCGGAGCCGGTGGGCTACAACAACCACTACCACAGCCTGTCGGTCACGCTGCCGCCGCTGGCGGTGGTGGTGTTCGAATCACCGGCATGATGCGTTCGATATTTGTCGCTTTGTTGGCGACCGGGACCATAGCGGTGCAGGCGCCTGGCGTGCCATACGACCAATTCGGCGGCCCGATGTACTCCATCAAATCGGTTGACGCGTCGCAACCTTCGCGTGCTCGCACTATCCGGGACGTCGATTTTCGCAATATGTGGGCATTCGAACCACGCGGAATTCGATTGACGAATGGTCGATACGCTCACCAGGACCGTCAGGAAATGTTTTTTGAGTCGGTCGAGTTAACTGCCATCTACTATCTCGTGTCGTCCTATGCATTAGTGCTTTACCACGACATCCAAGGTGGTGGAAGCTCGACAAATAGCGGGATCGCGCAGCTCTTCACCCTATCCGAGGGGAGGCTCGCCTTGATTCAGACGATCAGATGGGATACCGACGTCACCAGAAGTGAGAGCAACCCTAAACTGTACTCGCTTGACGCGGCAACCAACAATCTCGTAATCCGCTCCTCTCACTACATTCCAGGCGACGCTCATTGCTGCATTTCCGCCGTGGACGTCGTGACTTTCGCCTGGAAAGACACGCATTTCGAGAAGATTGCAGTAGACACGGAATTGTCAGAGGAGGGCAAGCGCCAAGGAAAAGCCCTGCGCTGACCAAACACGCCATATTCAGCGCGTAAGTCAAACCAGCCGGTCGTAATCAGCATGGTTTCCGATCCAGAACCAGACGATCCGGCCGCTGTCTCGCATTACACCAATGATCGAGTCTCGCCCCGCGCGTCCTCGTCCAGCGCTTCTCTCGCCAATTGGCGCAGCCGGTCGCGTTTCATACTAAACTTCTTCCGCCAAGCCTCCTCGTCGGCCAAGGAATCGAGAATTTCCGCGGCAATGGCATCCTGCTCGTCCTGCGGCAGCGTGCCAACCTTTTTCAGCGCTTTTTCAAGCAGACTAGTCACGTCTTCAGCCTATCAGCCGGTTTAGTTATCGGCAAATTGCTCCGCACTGGTGGCCCGCAACCGCTACAATCGGGACTTGAAAAAGTACGACGTCATCATCGCCGGCGGCGGGCACAATGGGTTGGTTTGCGCCGCCTATCTCGCGCGGGCGGGGCGCAAAGTGCTGGTGCTTGAAAAGCGCGAACTCGTTGGTGGCTGCGCCGTCACCGAGGAGATCTGGCCGGGGTACCACGTCTCCACCGCTGCCTATCTCGCCAGCCTGCTGCAGGAGCGCATCATTCGCGAACTGGAACTCGAGCGCTTCGGCTATCGCGTCGATGCCAAAGATCCCGCCTTCTTCTCGCCGTTCCCCGACGGCCGCTATCTGTTCATGTGGCAGGATCGCGCGAAAACACTGGCCGAGATCGCCAAATTCTCGCGGCATGACGCGGAGGTGTTCGGCGCTTATGAAGATCATCTTGAGCGGCTCTCGGAAGTGGTCGAAAGCCTGCTGCTGACCACTCCTCCCGAGTTTCCGCCCAAAGGCATCGGCGATTTTGTCGAATATCTCAAACTCGCCGGCAAGTTCCGCCGCCTGCGTCCGAAGGAGATCGTCAGCCTGGTCAAAATCTTCACGCAAAGCGCGGCCGATTTCCTGGACGAGTGGTTCGAATCGGATGAAATCAAAGTCACGCTGGCAACCGATGGCGTGATCGGAGCCAACGGCGGACCGCGCTCGCCCGGCACCGCCTACATTCTGCTGCACCACGTTATGGGCAATGTGGGCGGCAAGCGCGGCCTGTGGGGATTCGTGCGCGGCGGTATGGGAGCGGTCTCGAACGCGATCGCGCAATCGGCCGCCAGCCGTGGCGCCGAGATCCGCACCAACGCCGGAGTGAAGAGCATTCGCGTCGAAAACGGCCGCGCACACGGAGTCGTGCTGGACGGCGGCGAAGAAATCGAAGCCGCGATCGTTGCGAGCAATCTCACGCCGCAAACCACCTTCCTGCACTTAATCGATCAGCGCGAATTGCCCGCCGAGTTGGTCGATTCCATCCGCACATATCGCAGCGAAGGGACATCCTGCAAAATCAATCTGGCACTCAACGGCCTGCCCGACTTCACCGCGCTGCCGGGAGCGCCCGCGCCGCAGCACCGCGCCACCATGCACATCTGCCCGTCCATGGATTACGTGGAGCGCGCCTGGGACGACGCCAAGTACGGCCGCCCCTCGCAATCGCCGCTGCTCGAGCTGACCATCCCCACGATGTACGACCCTTCGCTTGCTCCGCCCGGCAAGCACATCATGGGAATCTTCCTGCAATACGCGCCCTACACGCTGCGCGACACGCATTGGGACGAATTGCGTGAGCCGTTCGCCTTCCGCGTCCTCGACCTGATCGAAGAATATGCGCCCGGCTTCCGGTCGTTGATCATCGACAAGCAGGTGCTCACCCCGCTCGACCTGGAACGCCGCTTCGGCTTGACCGGCGGCAACATTTTCCACGGTGAAATGAGCCTGGATCAGATGTTCGTGCTGCGTCCCGCGGCCGGTTGCGCGCGCTACCGTACGCCGGTTCACGGCCTGTATCTGTGCGGCTCCGGCACGCATCCCGGAGGCGGCGTCATGGGTGCGCCAGGTTACAATGCTGCGCGCGAAATTCTGAAAGCCCGAACTTGACGACACATTTCCTCGTATCCGGCGTCCTTCAAACTGCATCCAACAGCGCAGATCTATCTAAGGAGGAACGTGAATGTCATACATCACCGTCGGAAAAGAAAATTCCGTCAACATCAATCTTCACTATGAGGACCACGGCTCAGGCAAGCCGATCGTCCTGATCCACGGATATCCGTTGAGCGGAGCTTCCTGGGAGAAACAGGTTCCGGTTCTTCTCGAAACAGGCCACCGCGTTATCACTTATGACCGCCGGGGATTCGGCAGATCCAGCCAGCCCACCACTGGCTACAACTACGACACGTTCGCCGAGGACCTGCGCAAAATCCTGACTCACCTGGAACTGCAGGATGTCACCCTGGTAGGTTTCTCCATGGGCGGCGGCGAAGTAGCGCGCTACATCGGGAAGTACGGATCGAAAGGTGTAAGCAAGGCCGTGTTCATTTCTTCGGTACCGCCCTTCCTGCTGAAGACGCCCGACAATCCGGAAGGAGTCGACGCCGCCGTCTTCGAAGGATTGCAAAAAGCGATCGTCGCGGACCGTTACGCATTTTTCGGAGCGTTCTTCAAAGACTTTTACAATGCGGATCTTCTGCTTGGGAAACGCGTGAGCGAGCAGGCCATTCAGGCGAGCTGGAACGTTGCAGCCATCTCGTCGGCCACGGCGACCCTGGCGTGCGTTCCAACCTGGCACGAGGACTTTCGCGAGAACGTGGCGCGTATCGATATACCCACGCTCGTCATTCACGGCGATGCCGACCGCATCGTACCCATCCAGGCAGCGGGCCAACGCACAGCGAAATTGATCAAAGGCGCGCGCCTCGCAGTCGTGAAAGATGGGCCGCACTGCATCACCTGGACGCACGCCGATGAGGTCAACACCGAACTGCTGAACTTCCTCGGCGTCACGGCCGGAAAACGCGCCACCGCGGCCGGCCGGACCGAAGCAGTTGCCTGATTGAGTTCCGGTTTAGAGCGCGGCCTGATTTTCCAGACTGCGCCACAGATACCAGCTCGCCACCGAACAGTACGGCCGCCAGCTGGCCGCTAGCTCTTCCATCTGTTTGGGGTGCGGCAGCTCCTCCAAGCCGTACGCCTTGCGGATGGCCGAGCGCACCCCCAGATCGCCCGTTGGTAACACGTCCGGCCGCCGCAGGGCGAAGATCAGGAACATGTGAGCGGTCCACACCCCGATGCCCTTCACCTGCGTCAGATGCTCGATCACCTCGTGGTCCGCTAGCTCGTGCAAGGCCTCGAAGCGCACCTTCCCGCGCACCGTTTTCCGCGCCAGATCGCGAATATAGGCGGTCTTCTGCTTCGACAGGCCCGCGCGCCGCATCTTGGCCGGCGCCAGCTTGAGTAAAGCCTCGGGCGTGATGTTGCCCTCCGGAAGCAGCGCTGCCAGCCGGTTGAAAATCACGCGCGCTACCTTCCCGCTGAGCTGCTGATACACGATGGATCTGACCAGGGTTTGAAAGTCAGGATCGCGGTACTCTATACGGTAGGCGCCCACGCGCTCGATCACTACGCCTAACACCGGATCTGCTTTCTTGAGATGGAGGATGGCCTTGCGCATTGCAACTAGAATTGGAACCCGTGCATCTACCCATAATATGCGAACGCTTGCCTTGCTCTTCGCCCCCCTGCTGCTGCTCGGTCAGGATGCGCCCAGCTCCCAGGACGCGCCCACCATCAAGGTGGATGTCGATGTCGTTAATATCCTGTTCAGCGTGCGCGACAAGAAGGGCGGCCTCATCGGGAATCTCGAAAAGAACGATTTCAGCATCTGGGAAGACGGCAAGCAGCAGGACATCAAGTATTTCAATCATGAGACGGATCTTCCGCTCACCATCGGCCTGCTGATCGACGTCAGCGCAAGCCAGGGGAACCTGATCGAAATCGAAAAGGACGCCGCCTCGCAATTCTTCGGACAGGTTCTGCGCAATAAGGACCTGGCTTTTCTCATCAGCTTCGGCGCCGACGCCGACCTGCTTCAGGACTACACCAACTCACCAAAACTCCTGCGCGCGGGACTGGAAGGCCTGCACGTGAACTCCGACGTCGGCGGCTTGCATCCCGGCCCTGTCCCGACCGTCTATCAGCCTAAAGGGACCATCCTCTATGACGCGGTTTATCTCGCGGCCAGCGATCAGCTCAAGGGCCAAGTGGGACGCAAGGTCCTGGTTCTGATCACGGACGGTGAGGATCAGGGCAGCCATTACAAGATCAAAGAGGCCATCGACGCCGCCCAGCGGGCCGACGCCATCCTCTACGGCTTCTACTACGTCGACCGGGCCTTCTACATGGGCCAGGGCCTGGTGTTTGGCGGCGTCAGCGATTCGGCGCTGCGGCAGATGTCGGAAGACACCGGCGGGCACGTGTTCCACATCGACCGCAAGAATCCGCTGCAGCAGGCCTTCCGTGAATTGCAGGATGAGATGCGCAGCCAGTATGCCATCGGCTACACGCCCACCAACGCTACCAAGGATGGCACCTTCCGCCGCATCGAAATCAAGGCCAACAATAAAGATTTGAAGGTGCAGGCACGCAAAGGCTATTTCGCCAGCAAGCCTGCCAACTAATCGCAGCGCGTGGCCGCAACCTACACCATCCGGCGCGGCGTCGCCGAAGACGCCGAGACCATCGTCAGGCAGCGCTGGGCGATGTTCCATGAAATGGGCTATCGCGACCAGCCGGTTCTGGATGCCATGGCCGTAGCCTTTCGCCCCTGGCTGTTGCGGATGATGCACTCGGGCGAATATCTGGCCTGGTTCGCGGTCACCGATGGCGGATCCATCGCCGCGGGGCTGGGGTTGTGGCTGATGGACTGGCCGCCGCACATGATCGGGCCGGGAGCGCGCCGCGGCAATATCCTCAACGTCTACACTGCACCCGACCATCGCCGGCAAGGGCTGGCGCGCCAGTTGATGCAGACCGCACTGGCCTGGTGCCGCGCGCACGGAATTCGCGCGGTGATCCTGCATGCCAGCCAGGAAGGAGCTCCGCTCTATGAAGCGCTGGGCTTCCGGCCGACCAACGAAATGCGCATCGTGCTCGAGCCCGGCGAATAATAAACCCCGCTGCGGATTGAACCTGCACTCGGACATAGTATGTTTAAGATTCATGTCGCTTGCCGCTGCTCAGAGAGGCACAGCCAAGGTGATTCTGATCGGCCTCGACTCGGCCGACCAACACCTCGTGGAGCAAGGGTGCGACTCCGGCGATCTTCCCGTGCTCCGGAGCCTGCGCGATCGCGGCGCCTACGGCCTTCTCAGCGGATTCGCCGCGCTGGCAGACGACGCTCTCTGGGCATCGTTCTACACCGGGCTTTCTCCCGGCCGGCATGGGCGCTATTTTTGGAATTATCCGGAACCGGGCACATACGAACACCGCTTGTACCGGGACCGCAAACCATCCCTGAAACCGTTTTGGGCGCAGCTTAGCCAGTCCGGTCTGCGAAGCGCCATCATCGACGTTCCGAAGTGTCCCCTGGTCAGAGAACTGAACGGGGTTCAAGTGGCCGACTGGCTGGTACACGGACGGGACCACCCAGAAACGTGTAGTTGGCCCGTGGAGCTGGCCGGCGACCTGCTTCGGCGTTTCGGAGACGACCGCACGGACCGCGTGGATCGAGACTGGCTGTGCCGCATGCATTCCCTCCAGCAGAATGAATTGGAAAAACTTCAACAGTATCTGCTCGACGGATTGGAGAAGAAAACTGCGTTTGCTTGCGAATTACTGGAGGAAAACTGGGACCTGTTTCTCATTGTGTTCAAAGAAGCGCATTGCATGGGCCATCAAGCTTGGCACCTTTTGGACGGAGCTGGCGGCGCTCGCTCACTCGGATCTGGCGTAAATGCAGTTCAAAGGATCTACCAGGCGCTGGATTGTGCTATCGGCGAAATTGCGCGCACGGCTGGGCCTGAAACGGCTTTGATCGTGTTTTCGAATCTCGGCATGGCGCCAAACTACACCGGCGAACATTTGCTGGATGAGATGCTCCGGCGCCTGGAAAGCAAAATTGCCACTCCCTGGCAGCGGTCCAGGCTCGCCGCCAGACGCGCGACTCGAAAGCTGCGCGCCCTCATTAGGGGTGACGCCGAATCCAGCCTCGCACCCGCGAATCGGCTCGCGTTTCAACTAGAGCACAATGAAATTAGCGGCGCGATTCGGATTAACCTGTACGGCCGGGAGCCGGCCGGCATTGTTCTTCCCGGCGAGGAGTACGAGCGGATCTGCAATCTCCTGACGCAGGAACTTCTGGCGTTGCGTATCCCTGAGACGGCCGAGCGATTAGTCGAGGCTGTTATTCGGACCGATAAAGCCTACCCGGGCGAACACCGGAGCGAATTGCCCGATCTATTTGTGATCTGGTCGCGCCGAAGCCTGATTGGAGGTGCGCAATCCCGCTCCGTGGGCACCCTATATTCGCCGGCGCCGGCCTTTCGAACCGGCAACCACACCGAGGGAGGGTTCTACCTCGGGGTCGGGCCGCGTACGCTGCCAGGCCGCGATCTCGGGGCTGCCTCAATCCTCGACCTCGCCCCCACAGTTGCCGCACTGCTCCATACTTCCTTACTCGGAGCAGAGGGAAAGCCCATCAGACGTTTGTGCGAAGGAAGCGCTCCCCTTTCCCGGCTGGAATAGGAGCGGAGTAAATCGGCAAACCAATGTTTCGCGAGAAATTGAGATGCGCGAGCGTCGCCACCCGATCCCATGGAGCATTCCGGTTCGCTTTCTGCGGTCAGGCTGGGTCATGATGACTACATGAGCAGCCCGCAAACTTTCCCCTATGACACGCGCTTGAACATTCTGCACCAGCCGCTGGAGCTGATCGACGTGAATGCGCTGGCGCGCTCGGTCACGCACAAGTGGTTCAACCAGACACTATGCCAGGTAAACGCATCCGTAGTCCGCGTGGGCGTGATCGAAGGCGAGTACCATTGGCACAAGCATGATGCCGACGACGAATTTTTTTACGTCGTCGAGGGTCAATTGTTGATCGATCTGGAGGGCCGCGTGGTGACGCTTTCGCCGGGACAGGGCATGGTTGTTCCCAAAGGGGTGGTACACCGCACGCGCGCGCCTCAGCGCACCATTATTCTGATGGTGGAGAACGCCGGCATCATTCCCACCGGAGACTAGCGGACCGGAGACGAGGTTACTGCCAGGCTTGAATCCGGGATTCAATTTCGGCTGCCAATGCGTCCGGGTCCATCGCAAACCGGTCGCGCGCCGCTGGGGGCAGTAGTTCATGGGCGTCCTGGTAGCTTTGCGGGGGGCCCGGCTTGACCACTGAAAATCCCAGCGCATCGGCCATCAGATCCGCGATGTGCACCAGATGAACCACGCGGAATGGATGGGGATCGAGCGTCTCGTGATGCCAGGCGATCACCTCCCGCAATTCCGCCGGGAAGGCCAGCTCCCCAACAATCCACGCTCCGGCCTGGCAGTGGTCGATGTCGAACAGGTCGTGCTCGGTGGCCAGCAGGTCGTAGGAATTTTCCTGCGATACGGCCAGCAGATTGGCATAGGCTTCCGGGTACTTCACCAGGAGAGCCAATCGGCCGATGTCGCGCATCAACCCGCCCAGGTAGGCGAAGTCCGGGTCCATTTTGCAGGCGCGCGCCAGTTTCTCGGAGAGGATCGCAGCGGCCAGGCCGTTCTGCCAACAGGCACGCAGCGCCTGGATCTTCAAAATGGGCGCCACGAAATCGCCCAGCGCCCGCGTGATCGTAATGGCCCTGACGCGATTGAGACCCAACAGAATGATAGCATGCGACAGGCTCTTCACCTGGGCGCGCACCGCAAACAACGGAGAATTCGCAGTTTGCAACACGCGCGCGGCGAACACTGGTTCCTGAGCGATTACCCGCCCGATTTCGGAAATGCTGACGTCCGGCGCTGCATACATTTGCATCAGCCGCGTGGCGACCCACGGAAAAGGCGGCAGCCTATCCAGCGCCCAGGGAGTTTCCTGGGCCGGTTTGCCATCTGTACTGGAACAGTTTTCAGCCTTCAGACAATTCATCTTGCTCCTTCGCTCCCGCCTGCAAGGTCTTCGGACAGGCCAGCCAGTGACCTGTGTCACTGCTCTCATCGGCGCGCCGGGGATAAATGTGAGCGCAGCCAAGGCCTCCTATTCGCCAGATCCCGGACGATATGGAATATGTGTTGAAACCCGGCTCCGCCAGCGATCCTGCCTCGTCCGAGGTTCGCTTCCTGGAGTACCGGCTGGATGTGATCAGCCGTTGGCCCACATCCGCCCGCAAACGCGCCACGGCCGAAGCGATCTCACGGCGTCTGGCCGCGATCGGCCGCGCCAGCCTGTCCCGTCAGGATGTGGACAATTTGCTGGCAGCCAGTTGCCGCTTGCTGGACGACGTCTTTTTAGACAATTCCGCTGGCGTTCCCTTTTGAAGCGCTGCGCCTGAGTCGCGGAACGGCGCGCCCTAGCCGGCTAAACCGGCGTGGTCAGCGGCAGGCCCTTCTTGGCGAAAATGAACGCAAGGAATCGCGCCGGCTTGGTAGCGCTCGCGTTGCGCGAAACTTCATGCGTGCTGCCAGGATATTCGTAGAACATCTCTCCGGCCTTGTAGGTTTTCTCCGGGCCGCCGGAAATCTTCGCTACTACCTCGCCTTCCAGCACATAAACCAGTACGAAACCCGGATGGCGATGCGGCTTGCCCACTTGTCCGGGGGCTTCGTGAATTTCACTGACCGTGACCTGCCAGCCATCCGTGGTGAGATTGGGCAAGTCTTGTTGAAACACCAAGCCTTGCTCGGCTTGCTTCGCGGGGGGTTGGGCGTGAGCCGCGGCCTGAAGAAGCAGCAGCAACGGAGTGCCTTGGAGCGCGTCGCGTCGAGTAATCATGCACCGTATTGTACAGGATGGCGTGCGCTACGATGCTTGCATGATGTTTCGAGCCGTGCTCACGGGACTTCTTCTCTTCAGCTGCTTGCCTGCGGCGGACCAGCGGATACCCATCAAAGTAGTCGTGGTGACGATGTTCGAGCGTGGCGCCGACAGCGGCGACCAGCCCGGTGAATTTCAGTATTGGGTGGAACGCGAAAAGCTGGATCGCGTGCTGCCCTTTCCCGCCGGTTACCACGACCTGCGCACCAACGGCTCGGGGGTTCTCGGAATGGTCACCGGCATCGGGACCGCGAAGGCGGCCGCCAGCGTAATGGCGCTAGGACTCGACCCACGCTTCGACTTGCGCCGGGCGTACTGGCTGGTGGCGGGAATTGCGGGCATCGATCCTGCCGATGGATCGCTCGGCTCCGCGGCTTGGGCCGAGTGGGTGGTGGATGGAGACATCGGCCACGAAATCGACGCGCGCGAGATTCCGGCCAACTGGAAAACGGGCTACGTACCGCTGCGCCGGTCGGTACCCTACGAGCAGCCGCGCGACGTTCCCGATGAGGGCGAGGTGTATCATCTCAATCCCGCCCTGGTCGATTGGGCCTTCCAGCTTACCAGGAACGTCCAGCTCCCCGATAACGACACCATGCGCCAGCGCCGCGTGCAGTTCGAAGGCGCCAACGCGCGCCGTCCCCCGTTCGTCCTCAAAGGCGACACGCTCTCATCCAGCACGTTCTGGCATGGCAGGCTGCTCAACCAGTGGGCCAACGATTGGGTAAAGTATCACACCGACGGCAAAGGCAACTACGTTACCTCCGGCATGGAGGACACCGGCACGCTGCAGTCGCTTACCTTTCTGAATAAGGCCGGCAAGGTGGATCTGAAGCGCGTGCTGGTGCTGCGCGCGGCCTCCAACTACGATCAACAGCGAGCCGGCCTCAGCGCCGCCGAAAGTCTCGCGGAAACCAAGATCGTGTCTTACGTTGCTTACTTGCCCGCGCTCGAAGCGGCGTTCCGGGTGGGGCGCGTGGTGGTGGACGAACTTGCCTCGCATTGGGACCGCTACCGCGATAGGACACCGGGCGCCGGACGTTAACCTTTACTTACTGCGCCGCTTTCTTCTGTCTCTCGAGTTCCGCCCGGAACACGTTCTCGTTAATCTGAATTTCCGACAAGTACCCCTGCGGATCGATAAACGGATTCGGCCCCTTGCCCAGTTTGGCGTACTTCTCCTCCATACGATACATGCCCGGATGCGATCCCAGCGGAATATCGCAATGCAGCGATCTCAGAGTCTTGTAGCTGCGCGCGTAGTCCTCGGCGATCTGCGGATAATCCGGATTGTTGACCAGCTTGACACCCGGGTTCACGCCCACGCTGCCGACGATCACGACATCGTATGACTTGCCGCCGTCTTGCACCTTCATGGTCCAGGTGGTGCATCCCTTGGTGTGTCCCGCGGTGAGATGCGCCACCAGAGTCGATCCGCCCAGCGATACCTGATCGCCATCGTGCAGGACTTTGTCGATCGGATGCGGTTTGCCGCCCGGTTTCATGGCCTCCAGCGCCGGAACGTCCTCCGCCATGGCCATCACTTGCGCACCGGTGAGCTCCTTCACCATGGCGTCGCCTTCCATGTGGTCGCCGTGCGCGTGGCTGCCGAGCAGGATCTTGATGTCGGTGAATTTGAAGCCCAGTTTCTCGACCGAAGCGCGAATCACGGGCACCGTCCTTTCGAAGTCGCTGTTGATTAAAATCAGACCTGCGGGCGTGCTGACGAGAAACGAACCCAGTGCCTGCGGCCCGACAAAATAAAGGTTGCCGATGATTTTATAGGGCGGAAATGGGTCGTTGATGTGATCTCGGGGCCCCAGATTTCGCGCCAGCAGCTCGGCCGGCGTCATGGGCACCTTGGCCGCCTCCTGCGCACCCAGTTGCGTGACGCCGCAAGCAGCGAAAACCAGTCCGACAATTAGTCTGCTCATAGTAAAGGCAGCATATCACTCCACAGGCTTCCAAACCAAGCCCACTCGACCTGATGCACAACGTCGTGAACGGCCACAATCGTGGGACCCTGAACAGGGCGCGACCGAGCGGCCAGGGTGATACTATGAGGGGATGAAAAAGGCCCGCGCGAGTTACGCCTCAGCCGCACTTTTTCTGACGATCACGGCCGCGCTATTCAGTCAGGAGCGCGCGCTGAAACCGATCGAATACACAAAAGAAGGCGGCCTGCAGTTCCCCGATTACAGTAAGTGGGTGTTCATCGGATCCGGTATGTCTAATCAGGCAAATCCGAATCCGCGTTTCAGCAACATCTTCGTCGATCCGGCTGCCTACGATCAGTACATGAAGAAGGGGGTCTGGCCCGACCGCACCATCATCTTCGCCGAAAAACGGGCTGCCGCATCCATGCTTCCCGTCACTCCCAATGGAGGATGGTCACAAACCGGTGAACTGCTGGGTGCCGAGCTGGAGGTCAAGGATGCCGCCAAGGGTGGGTGGACCTTTTACGAGGCGGACCGCGGGGAGCGAATCGGCAAACCAGCGGCCAAATCCATGCCGTGCTATAGCTGTCACGCGGAGAAAAGCGCGGTCGACAACACGTTCGTGCAGTTCTACCCCAGGCTGGTTGAAGCGGCGAAGCGAAACGGAACTTACAAAGAATCCACTGCGTCGTCCAGCGTCACAAAGTAAGCGGCGAAACCAGGCGGAACGCTACTTAGGAAATTCGGGCATTTCCCGGATCTCGCGGATGTGACCGGCGTGCGTCTCGGCGTGATGCGCGTTGCCGTTGAGCCATTGATAGCCGTCCAGCGGACCCAGTACGGTGTGCGGCGAGAAGTGGCTGCGCAGATCGTCCTCGGTGGTGAGGGCGAACTGCAGCGTCCGCTCGCGCGCGGCCAGGAATGCCGCCACAGCGTCCGCGAGCGATGGGAAACGGCCGCCCGGCGCTAACATCTC
>Ga0335081_10008524_pt1 | contig 16453 bp, 14 predicted proteins | sample Lox_Sample_35_FD_206713 | JGI IMG/M metagenome (GOLD analysis project Ga0335081, IMG submission 206713) | Soil microbial communities from Loxahatchee National Wildlife Refuge, Florida, United States - Lox_Sample_3.5 | ecosystem: Environmental > Terrestrial > Soil > Wetlands | place: USA... | reverse complement strand
GACGTGAGCTAGGAAGGTAGCGGGAGCAGGGCGAGGAACCCAGGAAGGGCGGCCACCGTCGCCCCGATCAGGGTGGCGGTCAGGTTCACCGTGTCGTTGGTCATCCACGCCCGGCCGGCAACGAGGCCGGCGGCGGCGTCGCAGCCGTGGCGGCGGGTCTCGAGAACGGCTCCGCAGGCCGGGCAGCGGTAGCGCGCCTGCAGCGTCGCGCCCAGCAGCGAGTCCCCGAGCCCGCCGGCGATCCCGCCGACGGCGACGGCCGGCGCGGCGCGCCAGGCGACGATCCCGAGGAGCGCCGCCAGGGCCCCGATGAACATCGCACCGGCTGCCCCTCCGACCGAGCCCCGCCAGGTGACGCCGCCGGAGGTCCCGGCGGGAACGCGTGCGCCCGTGGTGATGAGGCGTGGGGCCGAGCGGCTGCGGCCGCCGATCTCCGTGGACCAGGTGTCCGCGGCGGCGGCGGCGAGCGCGCCGGCGAACGCGGCCGCCCAGGCGGGATTCGCCCGGGCCAGGAGCGCGGCCGCGGCCGCGACGCTTCCGTTGGCGGCCACCTGCACGGCGGAGCGTCGCCCGCCGCCGGGCGTGAGCAGCGTGGAGGAGAGGAAGAAGGCAAGGAGCAGCGCCAGGCCGCGCCATCCGCCGCCGACCGTGACCGCAGCGCCGACCGCAAGCGCGGCGGCGGTGCCCCGGGGGGAGAGCCAATTCATGGGCGTCGAGACTCGGGATTCGTCAGTCGCGAGTCAAGGGCCCCTGCGCTATCTTCGGCGTGCACGCCGTGAACGAAAGAGACCAGAAGCGGGCCCACAGCATCCTGCCGCTCGCCGTCCTCCAAGCGATGCGGCACCTCGATTCACCCCGCGACGAAGAGGCGGCCGAGTACGTGGACGAGCTGCTGAAGAAGCGGCTCGGCCTGTCGGACACCGTCGCCGCGCAGATCGCCCGGTACGAGCTGGTCGCGCTGCGTGACCAGTCCGTGACGATCGCGGAGCTGGAGCAGATTCTCCGCCTGGTGGGCCGGCGCACCGACGCGTCGCTGGTGTTCGCGGACGGCGGGCGGCGCGCGGCGCGGCGCGCCCTGACCCGGCTGACGGGACCCACGCGGTGGGCGGCGCGCCGGCTGCCCCGCTTCCTGCGGCGGATGGTGGGCTATCGCGCGGCGCGGCGCTGTGCGGCGGACGTGTTCGCGGCGAGCCTCTCCCGCGTGGGTCGCGGCGCGGCCTTCGTCATTCCCAACGCGCCGTCGATCCGCGCCACGCCGGACGGCTCGGCCTGCGCCTTCTACGCGGCCGCCTTCGCGGAGCTGCTGCGGGAGCTCGTGGACTTCGACGGCGGTGTTGTGCATCCGACCTGCCGCTCGCGCGGAGAAGCCCTGTGCGAGTGGCGCTCGACCCAATCCGGGAGTGCACCGTGAGTGTCGCGGAACGTCTGACGCCTGAGATCCTGGCCAAAGTGCGGCAGATGCTCGTCGAGCTGAAGCTCGACGGCTGGCTGCTCTTCGACTTCCATGGGATGAATCCGGTCGCGACGCGCGTGCTGGGGGTCGGCGGCCTCGCCACGCGGCGCCTGTTCGTTCTCCTCCCCGCGGCCGGGCGTCCCATCGCGGTCGCCCACGCCATCGAGCAGCACCGGGTAGCGGGCCTCCCGGGCGAGGTGCGCACCTACGCCGCCTGGCGGCAGCTGGAGGAGCAGCTCACGCGGCTGGTCTCCGGCAAGCGACTGGCGATGGAGTATTCCGCCAAGGACGCGGTCCCATACCTCGATCGCGTTCCCACGGGCGTGATCGAGCTGATCCGCGCGTCCGGGGCCGAGGTCGTCTCGTCCTCCGAGCTCGTGACGGCGCTGGCCGCGCGCTGGACGCCGGAGGAGCTCGACCAGCACCGCCGCGCCGCCCGGCTCGTGAAGGAGGTCGCCCTGGCCGCGTTCGAGCGCGTGCGGACCTGGTGCGCCGCGGGCCAGGAGCCCACGGAGCAGGGACTCCAGCGCTGGGTCATGGAGGCGTTCGAGCAGGCGGGGCTCCGGACCAACGAGCCTCCGATCGTGGCCTCGGGGGAGCACGCGGCCAATCCGCACCACGACCCGATGGCCCAGTCCGACACCGTCCTCGCAACGGGCCAGGTGCTGCTGCTCGATCTGTGGGCGGGGATGGAGATCGACACGGTCTACGCCGACCAGACCTGGATGGCGTTCGTGGGGGGGGCGCCGCCCACGGAGGTGGCGCACGCCTTCGATGTGGTGCGCGACGCCCGCGACCGCACCGTGGCGATGCTGGCCGACCGCTGGCGGGAAGGATGGTCGGTGACCGGCGCGGAGCTGGACGACGTCGCGCGCAAGGTCATCACGACGGCCGGGTACGGGGACTCGTTCGTCCACCGCACCGGGCACTCCATCGATCGCGAGCTGCACGGCTCGGGGCCACATCTCGACAACTACGAAACCCATGACGATCGCAAGCTGATGGCCGGCGTCGGCTTCTCCGTGGAACCCGGCATCTATCTGCACGGCCGCTTCGGCGTGCGCACCGAGATCAACGTGTACCTCGGCGACGACGGGCCCGAAGTGACCCCGGACGGGCCGCAGCAGGAGATCGTGCAGATCGCGGTCGCGAGTTGAGCGTGGCGCGGGGCGGGCGGGATGCCGCGAGCCTCACGTTCGCGACCCTAGACTCGCAACAGTTTTGTCCATACCATAGGGCACCCTTGTGGGAGCGGGCGCTGTGACGCAGCCAACGGGATCGGGACCGGGCGACCTGGATACCGTCCGCCAGATACTTTTCGGGGCGGAGGTGGCGCGGGTCGAGCGCGACATCGCGGCGGAGAAACGCGCGGCGCAGGAGCTGGTGGCGGATCTGGAGCGGCGGCTGGGCCAGCGCATGGACGAGCTGGCGCAGCGCGTCACGGCGCAGCTCGACGATCTGTCGCGGCGCCAGCAGGCGCACGCGGACCGGGTCACGCAGCTGCTGGACCAGGTGATGGCGGAGCTGACGCGGCGGGTCGACGGCCTCCTGGCCGAGACGCGCGCCCGCGTGGACGAGCTCAAGGGCAAGGTCGCCGACCTCGAGCGCACCAAGCTCAGCTCGGCCGATTTCGGCACGAGCCTCGCGGCTCTGGGACAGCGCTTCACCGGCGGATCCGGGAACACGTCGTCGACCTCCGGCTAGGGGATGAGAAGGTTCGGGCTGCTCGGCGAGTTCCTGGCGTACCTTCGCGCCAGGAAGCTGTTGTGGGTCCTGCCCGTCGCGTTGATCGGCCTCCTGCTGATGATCGTGGCGGCCCTGCTCTTCGCTCCGAACGCCGCACTGATGGCACTGTATCCGTTCTTTTAAGCCGATGAGCGCCTCTTCCAGCCCGACCGAGGCCGCGCCGGGCACGCTTTCCCGTGCGAGGCGGCGGTTGTTCTTCGTGCTCGCCCTCCTCGTGCCGGTGTTCGTCTTCGGCGCGCTGGAAGGCGTCCTCCGGATCGCGAAGTACGACGGCGACCTGCACGTCTTCCGGCGGCTCGATCTGCTGGGCGGCCGCTACTACGAGATCAACAAGCGGCTGGCCGCGCGGTACTTCGCCGACGTTCGCCTGCTGCCGACTCCCACCAACGACCTGCTGCTGGCGCACAAGCCCAGGAACGGGTTCAGGGTCTTCGTGCTCGGCGCATCGACGACGAACGGCTTTCCGTACGGCTACAACGGCACGTTCTCGCGCGTGCTCCAGGACGCCCTGCACGACGTGCTCCCCGGCTCCACGGTGGAAGTGGTCAACCTCGGCATCGCGGCGCTCAACACCTACTACCTCTACGACGAAGTGGGGGAGATCCTGGCGCAGCACCCGGATGCGGTGCTCATCTACGCCGGCCAGAACGAGTACTACGGAGCGCTGGGAGTCGCCTCCACGGAGCGCGCGGTCGGATCGCCGGGGGTGGTCCGCACCTACTTGGAGCTGCAGCGGCTGAAGATCTTCCTCCTGGCCCGCGACCTCGCGGTCAAGATCGCGCGTGCACTGGCCGGCGGCGCGTCCCGCGACACGGCGGCCGGCTTGATGGAGTTCGTGGTCAGGGACCCCGACATTCCGCTCGGAGGCCGGCTCTACGACCGGGGCGTCGAGCAATACCGCGACAACCTCCGGGCGATCCTCGGGCGGTTCCACGACGCCGGCGTTCCCGTGTTCATCGGGAGTCTGACGAGCAACCTGCGCGACCAGCCGCCGCTCCGCTCGACCCCGACCCCGGGCTACCCGCCGGCCGACAGCGTGTACGTGGCCGCCCAGGCGGCGCTCCGCGCCGGAGACACGGCGCAGGCGCGAACGGCCTTCCGCCTGGCCAAGGACCTGGACGGGCTGCGCTTCCGGGCTCCGAGCGCGTTCAACCAGATCATTCGTGACGAGGCGCGGGAGCATGGGGCGCACTACGTGCCGGTGGACGAAGCCTTCGCCGCCGCCTCGCCCGGCGGGATCCCCGGGAAGGAGCTGTTCTGGGAGCATCTCCATCCCACTCAGGCGGGCGACCTCCTCATGGCGAAGGCGTTCTACGAGGCGCTCAAGGAGGCCGGCTTCGTCGGTGCCGTCGCCGATACGACCCGCCTCCGGCCCTGGCAGGCGTACTACGACCGCATGGAGCTGACCGAGTTCGACCGCCGCTACGCCTGGCACACGATCGAGTCGCTGAAGAGCCGCTGGCCGTTCGTGGCAAGGGTGGACCCGGCAGGCTACCCCCACAACTACCAGCCGACGGACCTGGCCGACAGCGCTGCCTTCGCGGCGGTGAACTACGGGGTGGGGTGGCCCCAGGCGAAGACCGCGCTGGCGGACCAGTACCGGCGGCGAGGGCAAATCCAGCTCGCCCTGGCCGAGTACCGCGGGCTCATCCGGGAGCAGCCGATCAACACCCGCTTCCTCGGCATCGCGGCGGAGCTCTACCTTCAGGTCAAGGACACCGCGAGGGCGACCGACGCGCTCGCGCAATCGCTCGGCGTCCAGCCGTCGGGCCTGACGAGCTACCTGCTGGGGACGCTCGAGCTGGGGACGAAGCAGTACGAGCCGGCCGCGACGCACCTGGAGCAGGCGCTCGAGTTCAGCCCGGACAATCCGCCCGTGCTCTTCGACCTGTCACGGGCCCTCGCCATGGTCGGCGACAGCCAGAGGGCCCGGTACTTCGCCGACCGGCTCCTCATGGTGCAGCCGGGCTACGCGGGGCTGTCGGAGTGGAGAGCGAAGCTCGAGGGGGGCGTCAGGGCCCGGACTTCGTCCAGATCGCGATGACCCCGCAGGCGGCCTCGATGCCGCCGAATTCCGCCGGCATCTCGGAGGCCCCGCGGTACAGCTCGATGCCCTCGACGTCTCGAGGATCGAGACTCTGGGCGATGTACGAGTCGCTGGGCAGGCCGTCCAGCAGGTAATGCGGCTCACAGCTGGTCGGCTGGCCCTGGAACTTGACGATGCAGTCCGAGCCGGCGCACTCCGCCCGTACGCCGCGAACGGTCCGCAGCACGTCCATCAGGTTGCTGGGATTGCGCTTGGCGATGTCGTCCGCCGTGATGAAAGTGCCCATCCCGCGGGCCATGCGCTGCTGGAACTCCTCCAGGCGCCGTCCCTGAAGTCGGCGGCGCCCCTCGACGGTCATCGGCTCGAGTCCGAAGACCCGGGGCTCCAGCTGGAAAACCCGGTTCATGGCCTCGCCCTCGCCCAGCTGCAGCTGGTACATGCCCTTCGAATAGCCGATGGCGTTGACCTGGACCACGTACAGTCCGGGGGAAAGGTCCTGGAACTGGAACCGGCCGGCGGAGTCGGAGGTGGCGGTCTTCGTGGTGCCGATGAGGCTGATCCTGGCACCGAAGATGGGGTTGGTGTCGCCCTGCGCGACGATCTGGCCGTGGATTGACCCGGTCCCGGCCTGGGCCCTGGCACTGGGAGCGCCGGCCAGAAGCCCCACGAGCAGGGGGAGGCAGGGCACCAAGGCCAGGCGGCCGACTCGGGATCGGCCTCTTGGGGGCTGCCAAGACCCCCGCATCTCAGCGGTATGGGCCATGTCTCAATGTACCTCCTGACCGTTCCTCTCGGAACCGCCCACCGGCCGGGGGGCCTGTACCCCCCCCGGCGACCCCGCCCTTGGGTATCCCTTGCGCTTATCCCTATCGTCCGGTATACATGGGTTAAGACCGCCCGGGGGCTGAGCTGCGAGACCCGGACAGTCATTTCTTTTGTTGTTTTTCATTTTCTATAGTCCTTGTTGCCTTTCATGTTCCACAATCCGTACGGGGGGCCGCTATGGCGAAGCGATTGTTGTTCGGCTCACTCGTCTCTGTCGGGGCGGCGGCGGTGCTCATGGCCGCAGGGGCCGGCCGGGCGGAGGCGCAGGCGGTGATCGGAGGGAAGGTGTCGGGCGGACCTGATCAGCCGCTCGGCGGCGCCGTGGTCTCGATTCACGAGATGGCGCTGCGGGCGGCCACGGGGATCGCCGGAACGTACTCGATCACGATTCCGCAGGAGCGGATTCACGGCCAGACCGTGACCGTGACCGTGCGGATGATCGGGTACAAGCCCGAGACGCGCAAAATCACGCTGGTGCGGGGTCCGCAGGTGCAGGACTTCGAGCTGGCGGTCGACCCGCTGATGCTCAACGACATCGTCGTGACGGGCACGGCGGAGGCGACGTCGGCGAAAGACCTGAGCTTCTCGGTCGGCGCGATCTCGGAGAATGCCCTGCAGGACGTGCCGGCGGCGGATCCGATCGCGGCGCTCGGGGGCAAGATCGCCGGCGTCGACATCGTCAGCCCGACCGGTGATCCCGGGCAGGGCGCGGCGGTGCGGCTGCGCGGCGCGACGACGCTCACGCCGGGCGCGTCGCAGGAGCCCCTGCTCGTGGTGGATGGCGTCATCACGAAGGGGACGCTGGCCGACCTCAACGTCGAGGACATCGAGCGGATCGAGGTCGTGAAGGGCGCGGCCGCGTCGTCGCTGTACGGGTCGAACGCCGCCGCCGGCGTGATTCAGGTCTTCACCCGGCGCGGCGCGCAGAACGCCGACGGCGTGACCACGGTCACGGTGCGCAACGAGTACGGCTCCGAGGGCCTGGGCCGGCGCCTGCCGATCAACCACTCGCACTACGACTCGATGATCGGCGGCGTGCTCCAGCTCAAGAACGGGCAGCCGATTCCGAACGGCAGCGGTTACATGGATGAGCCGTATCCGGCGGACCGGCCGTGGCGCGACCAGTTGGCCACGATCCTCGGGCCGGGCACGTACTACACCAATTACCTGGCGGTCGCCCGGCGGGCCGGCTCGACCAACCTGCAGGCGTCGTTCGAGAACCAGGTCAACGACGGCATCATCAACTTCAACCACTGCAACACCGCGGCGACGCCGTCGATCTGCTCCGGGACCGACCTCGGGTACCTGCGGCGCAACGTGCGCCTGAACATGGACCAGGGGATCAGTGACCGGCTGGACGTCTCGGTGGGCGGCTTCTACAACGAGTCGCACAACCGCGACGTCGGCTCCACCCCGATGTTCAACACCTACTTCATGCCGCCGGACGTGGACCTCGTGGGCTCGGTCAACACGAACGGCGAGCCGTTCCAGGTCAACATCGGGACTTTCGGCCTGGCGCCGAGCCAGCAGACCATCAACCCGCTGTACGCGATCGCGCACACGCACAACGAGACGGACCGCACGCGCGTGCAGGGCAGCGTCCGGGCGCGGTGGCGGCCGACGGACTGGCTCTCCTTCGAGGGCTCGTTCGGCTACGACCGCTCGCAGTCGAACAACCGGAACTACACGGCGAAGGGCACGCTCGACTTCGCCGGCAACGCGTCGAGCGGGTACCTGTCCACGGACGACAACTACGACCGGGCGTACAACGGCCAGATCAGCGCGTCGCTGACCAAGACGTTCGGCCAGATGGAGACCCGGCTGAAGTTCGCCGGCGCGATCGAGGACGAGACGTACAACGACGATTCGCAGAGCGGTTCCCAGTTCGCGTCGCTGAACGTCCCGGAGCTGAGCAACATCTCGTTGCAGACCAGCAAGGGCGTGTACTCCTACCAGGACATTCAGCGGGCCCGCAACGTGTTCGCGGTGGGCGGCTTCACGTACAAGGGCCGCTACATCTTCGACGCCCTGATCCGGCGCGACGGCTCGTCGCTGTTCGGCTCGGGCGCCCGCTACCACACCTACTACCGCATCTCCGGTGCCTACCGGTTGGGGGAGGATCTGCACCTGCCGGGCGTCCAGGAGCTGAAGCTGCGGGCATCGGTGGGGACGGCCGGTCTCCGGCCGCCGTTCGAGGCGCAGTATGAGACGTTCACCTCAGGCGGTGGCGGCATCGCGCCGAACGTCCTGGGGAACAAGGCGCTGAAGCCGGCGCAGTCGAAGGAGACGGAGTACGGGATCGACTTCGCGTTCCTGAACCGGTTCAACGTCGAGCTGACCCGTTCCAAGAAGGTGACGTCGGACCAGGTGCTGCCCGTGCCGCTGTCGTCGGTGGCGGGCTTCACGCAGCAGTGGCAGAACGCAGGCACGCTGGAGGGGACGACGTACGAAGGCGCCCTCGGCGTGGTCATCGCCAACAGCCGGGACTTCAACTGGACTCTGAACGCGACGTTCGACCGGACGCGGATGCAGGTGACGCAGCTCAGCACCGTGCCGTTCGCGACGGGGAGCAACGCGCAGAGCAACCTCATCTTCCTGATCGCGCCGGGCGTGTCGTACGGGGCGATGTACGGCTACCGCTGGGATCGCACCCGGCAGGACCTCGCCGACAACCCGGCGAACTGGACCGGCGGCGCGTACGGCTCCGGGACCCTGAGCGTGGATACGACGCAGTACAGCACGAACGAGGACGGGCTCCTGATCAAGACGTCCACGCATGGTACGGCGTCAGAGGCGCCGATCAAGTACACCGATCGGACCGGCAGCCAGAACTACAATATCGGGGACGCGAACCCGAAGTTCACGATGTCGTTCTCGACCAACCTCAGCTGGCACCAGTTCTCGGTGTACGGGCTGCTGGACTGGGTGAATGGCGGCGACATTTACAACCTCCCGCGCCAGTGGCTGGAGCGCTCCGAGTTCCGCACGGCCGAGATGGACCAGGCGCCGAAGAAGGGGGTTACCACGGCGTGGTGCCAGCAGTACGACGCCAGCGGCACCGTGGGCGCGCAGCCCTGCTCGGGTGAGAAGACGACCAGCTACTATGTGGTGATCAACGACGCGAACGGGTTCAACTCGTGGTACGTCGAGAACGGGTCGTATGCCCGGCTCCGCGAGATGTCCATCGCGTATGCGCTGAGCCCGACGCAGATCCGCGCCATCGGCCTGTCGCGCCTGGTCCGGAATCTCCGGGTGAGCCTCAACGGCCGGAACCTGATCACGTGGACGAAGTACACCGGCCTCGATCCCGACACGCACAACGTCGTCGGCAACGGTGGAGACCCCACCACGTTCCGGTTCGACAATTTCAACTATCCGAACTTCCGGACGTGGTCCGGCATGGTCGAGATCGGCTTCTAATGAAACCCAGGAAGGAGTTCCGGACTATGAGATGGATTTCTTCTGCGCGGGTTTCCCGGTCCACCGGGGGACTCCGCGTGTTAGCGGCGCTGGCGTTCGTCGCCGCGGCCGGCTGTCACTCGCTTGAGGTCACGAACCCCAACGCTCCCGACTTGACGCGGGCGCTGGCCAGCGGGGGCGACGTGCAGAACCTCCTGGCCGGCGGATTCAACAAGTGGTACCACTCCTTCGGGGATGTTCAGCCGGGGGCCTTGCTCGACGTGATGGCTGACCATTACGAGTCCGCGTGGGGCAACTGGGGGATGAAGCAGCAGGGGTGGGAGCCGCGGCTGTACTCGTGGGTCAACTCCCACACCGACGCGTCGGACAACTACCGCTACGACATCGAGTGGCCGTGGTACCAGAACTACGCGGCGGTGGTGTCGGCGAACCTGGTGATCGAGGCCCTGGGGAACGGGGTGAAGATCCCCGGGCCCGTGGACTCGACGAACAACCCGATGGTGCTGGCGGCCGCGCGGTTCCTGCAGGGCGCGGCGCTCGCCAACATCGCCATCCGGTACGATTCGGGGTACGCCTTCGACGAGACGTCCGATCCCACGAAGATCGAGCTGGTGGGGCGTGACTCCGTCAAGACCGTGGCCCTGAAGGAGCTGGACGCCGCGATCAGCCTCGCGAACGGGGCGAGCGCGCCGTGGAACATCCCGGTCAACTTCCTGGACCAGACCACCGGGAACTGGTCCAACACCCAGCTCGCCCAGGCGGCCAATACCTGGGCGGCGCGCCTGCTCGCCTACTTCCCCCACAACCCGACCGAGAACGGTCAGGTGCCGTGGGCCCAGGTGGAGTCGTACGCGAGCAAGGGGATCAGCTCCGGGACGCCGTTCAATATGCAGATCATGGGCGACGGCCCGGGCACGCCGAACAGCTGGTGGAACGACCACCTGGGGCTCGGCGGCGCGATATTCGATTGGGTGCGCGTGAGCGTGCGGACGGTCTGCCTGTTCCAGGCGGGCTACGAATGCCACCGCCCGAACGACAACAGCGACCTGCCGTTCCCGCAGAGCCCGGACTACCGGTTCAACGGGGACGACGTGGTCGGCGACAACTGCGTCCCCGCGGAAGTCGCGTCGCAGATCCAGGCTCAGGATGCGGCCGCGTATCCGCTGCACTGTTCGGCGGCGGGCGGGGTCGGCGGGGCGGACTTCGTGTACCTGCCGATCAACAGCCCCACCTGGCCGGGCTACCCGGCTGGGCGCGGGTACTGGCGCTTCAGCAACGTCGCGTGGACGCGCTACTTCCTGCAGGGCTGGGATTTCCCCACCTCTACCTACGCAACGGGTCCGCTGCCGTTCGTGTACGCGGCGGAGAACGACCTCCTCTGGGCCGAGGCGCTGGTCATGCAGAACAAGAACCTCGCCCAGGCGGCGGCGCTCATCAACAAGACGCATAACGGCCGCGGGCACCTCACGGACATCACGGCCGCCAGTACTGCCGCGCAGCTCATGGCGGGCATCCAGTACGAGGCCGGCATCGAGCTGTTCGGCGTCGGCGATATCGTCGCCTGGGCCGACCAGCGGCGCTGGGCGCCGGACCTCAACCCGACGTACTACACGGGAGCTGCGGGCTCGGGCACCGGCGAGAATCCGCAGACGGGCTGGACGGCGTTCGGCACCGGTTTGCAGCCGGGCTCGGTGCGGCTGGAGCCCGTCCCGCAGCAGGAGCTCACACTTATCGGGCACCCGGTCTACACGTACGGAGGCTCGGTCTCTGGCGAGCCGCCGGCTCCTCCAGCGAGAGGCGCTTCGGTGGCGGAGGGCACGCGCAGCATCTTCGGCACGACGCCTGAGGGCCGCGTGATCACGGGCCCGGGCTTCTACAACGCGTATGCGGACTCGTTGCTGCGTGCGCAGAGCCGCAACCACGCGGCCATGATGGCGAGCCCGCGGCAGCGGCTGTAGTCCAACCCTCTAACAGCAGTGAGCCGGGCGCGCCTCGCATTCGGGGGCGCGCCCGGCGGCTTTAGGGGGCCGGCGAGGGGTGCGGCAGGCCGAGGGGAACATTGTTTCCCGCGCACCGGGGCAGGTGCGCGTCCACGGCGGACCGCCTATCTGCCAGGCGGGCTCGGCGGGCTCGGCGTGGTGTCTGGAGGCGGCCGCGACGCGCACTTCATGACGTAGGCCACCTCTCCGAGCGGTGGAACGACGACGGCCTCGCTCGCGAACTTGCGCATCAGACCCGCGAGCTCCGTGGCGTTCGCGAGATGCGTCCCCGCGGTCTTGGAGAAGCCCACGAGGCTCCCGGGGCGCATGGTGTATTGCCCCTGGCTGACGCCATCGACGAACAGCTCGGTGTTGGTGGTGTCGGCGCAGCTCGAGTCTTTCTGGAAGTCCAGCTCGCCCATGTCCGGCGGGGGCGCCTGGAGCTTGTCGCAGGCCTCGACGCCGCCGAGAAGTCCGACGCACAGCAGCACGGCGAACCGGCGCATCGGACCTCCCATCTCCCGCGCGGAGCCTGCAACGGTCTCAGAGGGTGAACAGAAGGGAGTATACGACGGACGGTTGAGGCGGGGTAGTGATCCCTGACACATCCGGGCCGCAGGCTCCATCCGATCCGTCAGCCCCGGGCCGGACTTCCGCGGTTCGTTACGCCGGGCGCCTCAGACGCTGCGAGTTGGCGAGCACGGTGACCGAGGAGAGCGCCATCGTCCCCGCGGCCACGATCGGATGCAGCACGCCGGCTGCGGCGAGCGGAAGGGCTACGGCGTTGTAGCCGATCGCCCAGGCGAGGTTCTGGCGCACGACGCGCAGCGCTCGCCGCGCGGCCGACAGCGCCGCCGCCACCTGCCGCAGATCCGGCGCCACGATGGCGACGTCGGCCGTTTCGAGGGCCACGTCGGTCCCCGTGCCGAGCGCGATGCCGAGGTCGGCCGTGGCGAGCGCCGGCGCGTCGTTGACTCCGTCACCGACCATCGCGACGCGGCCCGCGCTCCGCCGCAGCCGCGATACCTCCGCGCACTTGGCCTGCGGAGTCAGCGAGCCGCGCGCGCGTGACGCGGGTATCCCCGCGGCCCGCGCGAAGCGCTCGACCGCCGCCGGCCGGTCGCCGGAAAGCAGCGAGGACTCGATCCCGGCCGCCTCCAGCATGCGGATGGCGAGCGGGGCCTCCGCGCGCAGCCGGTCGCGGGCTTCGATCACGCCCGCGTACCGTCCGTCCACGGCGACGTGCACCAGCGTCGTCCCGTCTTCGCCGCCCGCATCCGGCGCCGTGACGCCCCATGACGCGAGCCAGTCGGCTGAGCCCACGGCGATCTTCCGGTTCCCGACCAGAGCCTCGACGCCGGCGCCCGCGTGAGCCCGGAACGCGGCGGCAGGCGCCAGCCGGCCGCGCCGCGCCGCCTCTCTCACAATGGCGCGGCCGAGCGCGTGCTCGGATCCGGCCTCCGCGGCCGCCGCGAAGACGAGCACCTCGTCCTCCGTCCATCCCGTCGCCGCGTGCACCCGGGTGACGGCCAATCGGCCGTCGGTGAGGGTCCCGGTCTTGTCGAAGGCGACGTGTCGGACGCGATTCGCCTTCTCCAGCGCCTCGGCGCTCCTGAAGAAGATCCCGCCGCGCGCCGCCTCGCCCAGCGCGGTGGCCAGCGCCGCGGGCGTGGCCAGGCCGACGGCGCAGGGGCAGGCGATGACCACCACCGCGACCCCGATCAGCAGGGCTCTGGTGGCGCCGGCGCCGGCCAGCGCCCAGGCGACAGCGGTGAGCACCGCCGCGGCGAGCACCGCGGGCACGAACCAGCCCATGACGCGATCGGCGATGCGCTCGATCGGGGCCTTGCACTCCATCGCCCCGTGGACGGCGCGCAGGATTCCCGCGACCGCGGTCTCGGCGCCCACGCGCATCGCACGGATCCTCACGACGCCCCAGCCGTTGAGGGCGCCACCGACGACGTCACTGCCCGGGCCGACCTCGCGGGGCGAGGCCTCTCCCGTGAGGACCGACAGGTCGGCGCTCGATCTGCCTTCGACGACCATGCCGTCCGCCGGGAAGCGCTCCCCCGGCCGCACCTCGACGATCTGGCCCGCGACCAGCTCGTCCGCGGGCACGGTGGCGGTCCCGTCCGGTGTGGCGAGCCGCGCGACAGCGGGCTCGAGGGCCAGGAGGTTGCGGATCGCGCGAGATCCACGGCGCCGGGCCGCGTGCTCGACCAGGCGGCCGGCGAGGAGCAGCGCGACGATCATGGCCGACGTGTCGAAGTAGACCGGCCCTCCGGTCGCGAGGCCGCACAGGCTGACTCCGAACGCGGTCAGCGCCCCGAGCGCGACGAGCGTGTCCATCGTGGCGCGGCGCGCCCGCAGGGCCGTCCAGGCTCCCACGAAGAACGGCCAGCCGCCGTACAGCACGACCGGCGCCGCGAGGGCGGCCGAGAGAAGTCGGAGCGCGCTTCGGCTGGCCGCTCCAATGCCCTGGAATTCCCCCGCGTAGAGCGCGACGGCGGCCAGCATCACGTTCATGGCGAGGAAGGCCGCGACGCCGGTCCGCACGAGCAGCCTGCGGCCGTCGCGGTCCGCCTGCAGCTCGCTGAGGCGCGGGTTCGCGGGCCGGGCGCGGTACCCGATGCGCTCGAGGTCGGCGAGCAGCCGCGCGAGGGAGGTGCGGTCGCGGTCCCAGCGCAGGTGACACGTCGACATCGCGTAGGACACGCGGGCCTCGACGACGCCGGCACGCCGTCCGAGATACTGCTCGATGAGCCAGGCGCAGGAGGCGCAGCGCATGCCCACCAGGTCGAGGCCCGCTTCTCCCTCCGCCTCGAGCGCATCGAGGACGGGCCGCGCGGTCGCCGTCGATGCCTCGGAGGCGGCGCGGGGAGCGAGGCTGCCAAGCCCTCCGGCGTCGTAGAAGCGTCCGAGTCCCTCCTCGTGCAGGACGGCCCAGACGGCCTCGCACCCGGCGCAGCAGAACACCCGGCCGGCCGAGCGGCGCGGGGTCGGCCCGGCATCGAGCCCGCAGTGGGCGCAGCGACTGGCGGCGGTGACGGCCACGGTGAGCGGCGCGCCGGCGCTCTAGCGGCGCGCGGCCACGGACTCGAGCAGCCGGCGGAGCTCGACCGGCTTGGGGAGAAAATCGTCCGCGCCGGCGTCCCGGAAGGCGCGCTCGACCGTGGCGTCGGCGAGGCCGCTCACGGCCACGATCCGGCACGCAGGGAAGGCCGCCCGGATCCGGCGGGCGACCTCCGTGCCGCCGGCGCCCGGAAGCACAAGGTCCACGACGGCGGCGTCGAGGCGTCCGACGCGGGAGAGCAGGGCGATGGCGTCGCTGCCGGCGCGCGCGCGGTGCACGGTGAATCCGGCGCGCTCGAGCGCCCGGACGAAAATGCGCGCGACCTCGTCGTCGTCGTCCACCAGCAACGCCGTCGGTGCGCCGGCGGAGGCCGACGCGTCAGGGCTGCTCGCGGGATCCGTTGCGGGCCTTCCGGCGGTTGCGCAGCACGACGACGAGCACGACCACGCCCAGCACCACGGGCATCAGGGCGATCATCGCCCCGGTCAGGAACATGGTGCGCTCGAGCGACGCGCCCATGCGGCTACGCCGTCCGCGCCGGCGCTACCACCGGAGACGGTAGAGAAGGACGTACACGATCACGCCGGTCAACGAGACGTAGAGCCATAGAGGAAGCGTCCACCGTGCGATGCGTCGGTGCTTCGGAAAGCGGGCCCACAGGCCAAGGCCGACGGTCGTGACGGCCAGGGGCACGATCGCCGCCGCCAGCACCGTGTGCGAGATGAGGATAGCGAAGTAGACGGCGCGAATCCAGCCGGAGCCGGCGAAATGCCGCACGCCGGCGTGTGCGTGGTAGTAGAGGTACGAGGCGAGAAAGAGCGAGGAGACGCCGAACGCCGACAGCATGCAGGTCTTGTGCGCGAGAATGTGGCGTCGGCGGATCATCACGTAGCCGAGCGAGAGAAGCAGCGCCGTCGTACCGTTGAGCGCGGCGTTGACGCCCGGCAGGTCCTCCAGCGCGATCACCGGGCGCGCCGCCGCAGGGCGATCCGCCTGCCGGCACGCGACGAGGCGGGGCCGGTGCGCTGCGCGCGGCCGCCGGCGGGGAGGTGCAATGCATCGATCAGGACGACGGAGTCGATCAGCCCAGGGCCATCAGCGCGCACAGGGCTGGAAGATACAGCAGCGAAGCGCGGAACAGGCGCGAGGCGTGCGCGTGGCTCTGCGGGGCGAGGGCGAGCGGCACGCCACAGGCGATGAAGGCGAGCCCCAGGGCCAGCGCGCCGAAGAAGTAGAGCGGGCCCGCCATGCCGATGAAGAAGGGCATGAGGCTCACCAGGAGGAGCGCCAGCGCGTAGAGGACCGACTGCCGCGCGGTGCTCGCGCCGTCCGGATCCACGACGGGGAGCACGCGAAAGCCGGCCCGCGCATAGTCGCGACGGTAGAGCGCGGCGAGCGCGAGGAAGTGCGGCATCTGCCAGAAGAACAGGATGAGGAAGAGGACCCACGCCCCGGCGTCGAGGCGGCCGCGCGCGGCCGCCCAGCCGATCATGGGCGGAATCGCGCCGGGCACCGCGCCAACGACGGTCGACAGGGACGTCACGCGTTTCAGGGGCGTGTAGACGAGCAGGTAGCTCAGGGCCGTGGCGGCGGCCAGCGCGCTCGCGAGCGATCCGGCGAAGAGCGCGAGGTACGCGGTCCCGGCCGCGAAGAGGCCGGCCGCGAACCACAGCGATTCGCCCGGAGTCACGCGTCCGGCCGGCAGGGGGCGGCGGACGGTACGCCGCATCACCGCGTCCAGATCGCGTTCGACCCACTGGTTCAGCGCACTGGCGGCGCCGGCGACGAGCGCCGTGCCGAGGAGCGCGTGGAGCAGGAGGGGGATGTGCACGGCCCCCCGGGCCGCGACCAGGAAGCCGACCAGGGCGGTCATCACCACGTTGAACGTGATTTCCGGCTTGGTGAGCGTG
>Ga0335081_10008523_pt1 | contig 16453 bp, 11 predicted proteins | sample Lox_Sample_35_FD_206713 | JGI IMG/M metagenome (GOLD analysis project Ga0335081, IMG submission 206713) | Soil microbial communities from Loxahatchee National Wildlife Refuge, Florida, United States - Lox_Sample_3.5 | ecosystem: Environmental > Terrestrial > Soil > Wetlands | place: USA... | reverse complement strand
CTGGCAGACCGCGATGCTTCGGCTCAACAAGCTCGACGTGCGCGAGGAGATCGACAACGGCGTCGGCTTCTATCCGACCACGTTCTTCGGCGAGATCCCGCGGCTCTACGCGGCGCTCGAGGCGCACTGCGCGGAATTGACCGGAGCCGACGAGACATTGGAGCCGTTCTTCGTCATGGGCTCGTGGATCGGCGGCGATCGCGACGGCAACCCGTTCGTCGGCGCGCCGACCCTCGAATACGCCAACCGCTCGCAGGCGACGGCGGCGTTCGCCCACTATCTCGACGAGGTGCACGCGCTGGGCATGGAGCTCTCGCTCTCTACGCGGTTGGTGAAACCGAGCGAGGCGCTGCTCGCGCTCGCCGCATCCGCGCACGACACCAACCCGCACCGACGCGACGAGCCGTACCGCCAGGCGCTGGTGGGCATCTACGCGCGGGTCGCCGCGACGGCGAAAGCGCTCGCGGCCTATACGCCGCCGCGCGCGCCGCACGTCGAGATGCACGCGTACGCGACGCCGGCCGAATTCGCTGTCGATCTCGACACGATCGCCGCGTCGCTCGAAGCGCACGGCTCGCGCTCGCTCGCCGACGGCCGGCTCAAGGCACTGCGCCGCGGCGTGACCGTGTTCGGCTTCCATCTCGCTGCGCTCGATTTGCGGCAAAACGCGGACGTGCACGAGGAGACGGTGGCGGAGCTCATCGCCCGCGCCGGCGCGCACGGCGACTACGCGGCACTTCCCGAGCGCGAGCGCGTAGAGCTGCTGGTCCGCGATCTCGAGAGCCCCCGCCTCCTCGACACGCCGCACGTCGTGCGCTCGGAGCGGCTCGCCTCCGAGCTCGCGATCCTGCGCACGGCCGCCGAGATCCATCAGCGCTTCGGCTCCGCGGCGGTCCCGAACTACGTGATCTCGAAGTGCGAGTCGGCGAGTGACCTCTTGGAAGTGGCGCTGCTGCTCAAGGAAGTCGGCCTCGTGAGCCCGCGCCGGCTCATGATGAACATCGTCCCGCTGTTCGAGACGATCCACGACCTCGAGCGCTGCGCCGAGGTGATGCGCGCGGCGTTCCGGCTACCGATCTACCAGCGCTGGCTCAGCCATCGCGGCCGCTGGCAGGAAGTGATGCTAGGCTATTCGGACAGCAACAAGGACGGCGGCTTCGTTACCGCCAACTGGATGCTCTATCGCGCGGAGCTCGCGCTCGTCGACGTGTGCCACGAGTTCGACGCGAAGCTGCGGCTCTTCCACGGACGCGGCGGGACCGTGGGGCGCGGCGGCGGACCCGCCTACGAGGCGCTACTCGCGCAGCCGGCCGGCACCGTCAACGGCACGATCCGCATCACCGAGCAGGGCGAGATCGTCGCGCACAAGTACTCCGATCCGGAGCTCGGCCGGCGCAACCTCGAGACGCTGGTCGCGGCGACGATCGAGGCGACGCTTCTTCCCGATGCGCACGGTGACGGCGCGAAGGCGGAGTATCACGCGGCGATGGACGCGCTCTCGCGCCACGCCTGCGCGGCGTACCGTGCGCTCGTCTACGAGACGCCCGGGTTCGCCGAATTCTTCCGCGCGTCGACGCCGATCGCCGAGATCGCACAGTTGAATTTGGGAAGCCGTCCCGCGTCGCGAAAACTCTCGGACCGCATCGAGGACCTGCGCGCTATTCCCTGGGTATTCAGCTGGAGCCAGTGCCGCGTAAGCTTGCCGGGGTGGTACGGCTTCGGGACCGCGGTCGCGACGTGGCTGAACGAGGCGCCGGCCGAGCGCGAGACGCGCCTCGCGCTCCTGCGCGACATGCACGCGCAGTGGCCGTTCTTCCAGAGCATGCTCTCCAACATGAGCATGGTGCTCGCGAAGACCGATTTCGCGATCGCCTCGCGCTACGCGGATCTCGTCCCCGACGCCGCGGCGCGCGACGCGATCTTCCAGCGGCTCGTCGCCGAGCACGATCGCACCGTGAGCTGGCTAGGTGCGATCACGGGGAAGACGCGGCTTCTCGAGGACAACCCGACGCTCGAGCGCAGCATCCGCAACCGCTTCCCCTATCTCGATCCGCTGAACCACCTGCAAGTGGAGCTGCTGCGCCGATATCGCGCGGGCGAGACCGACGAGCGGACAAAGCGGGGGATACATCTCACGATCAATGGGTTGGCCGCGGGGCTGAGGAATAGCGGATAGGGTGACATCCGTGACCGAAATCGAGAGCAACGAGATGACCCGGTGGATCGTCCGCGCCGCGGTCGCGGGCGAGGGCGAGACCCAAATCCTCGCGGGCGTCTGCGAGCGGCTCAACGCCGCGGGCTTGTCGCTGGTGCGCGTCCATCTAGCCTGCAACCTGCTCGATCCGATGTTCGATGCGCGCGGCGTTCGCTGGCTTCGCCAGACCGGAGGAGTGGAGGAGGCGTTTCCTCGCGACAATCAGGACTGGTCGGCCGAGAACTGGGACCGCAGCCCGTTCCGCTTCCTGATCGAAAGCGGCGAGCGGGTGTTCCGCCGCCGTCTGGACGCGACCCACAGGCGTGGCGAATTCCCGCTGCTCGATCGGTTTCAGAGTGAAGGGGCCACCGACTACGTGGCACTCCTCTGGCGCGTGGGCAGCGGCGTGCTCCTGGGCGGAGGCGAGGGACTCGCTGCGGCGTGGAGCACCGATGCACCCGCCGGCTTCACCGAGGCACAAGTCGAGCTGCTCTCGCGAATCCTGCCGGCGCTTACGCTGGTCATCATGTTCCGGACCAACTTTCGAGGCGCGCGCACCCTGATCGCGACCTATCTCGGCAGCGACGCGGCGGAGCGCGTGCTCGCAGGCAATATCGTGCGCGGCCGTGCCGAACCGATTCGCGCCGTCGTGTGGCACAGCGACCTCGTCGGGTACACGCGTATTTCAGACAGCGAGAGTGCCGCGACCGTGCTGGCGCTGCTGAACGACTACGCGGAGGTGCAGGTCGAGCAGATCGAGGCGCACGGCGGGCACGTGCTCAAATTCATCGGCGACGGGATCCTGGCGATCTTCCCTCAGGAGGACACCGAGCTCGCGTGCAGGCGCGCGCTGGACGCCGCCGTCGGCCTGCGTAACCGGATCGCCGCATTGAACGAGCGACGAACCGCCGCCGGCCTGCCGGTGACCGACACGCACGTCGCCCTGCACTTGGGCGAGCTGCTCTACGGCAACCTGGGCAGCGCGCGGCGGCTCGATTTCACCGTGCTGGGGCCGGCCGTGAACGAGGCGGCGCGGATCGAGGCGCTCTGCGGCTCGCTCGAGCAATCGATCATCGTCTCGTCGGCATTTGCCGAGGCCGCGGGCGCCGCGCGGAGCCGCCTCGTGAGCCTGGGCCGCTACGCGATGAAGGGCGTGGGGCGAGCTCAGGAGTTGTTTACGGTCGACCTTGCGCTTCGCGAGTAACTGCAGGGTCGTGCCCGAACCGCGAGACGCTCAGGATCGTGAACTACTTCTCGTAAACCGAGCGCCTCCCAACCTTCTCCCACACGGGCCCGCCGCCCGTCACGCGCCGGACTTCAAATGCCGCCACAACGCCTCGCCGACGCCGCCCGTGAAGATCCTGCTTCCCAAGGTGAACCCGAGCTTCCGGTAGCTCTCCCACTGGGCTTCATCGAAGAACTGATCGCTCGTCGGCTCCTGCGGAAAAGCCTCGTGGGTGGCCGCGTACTGCTTCACATCGAGCGGCAGCGATGCGATGAGCCTCGGCTTGACGAGCACGATGCGGCACCGCGGCGCCTCGCTTCGCGCCGGCCGCGTATCGTAGACGTTGAGCATGATCGCGCACTTGTCGTTCGGCGCAGAGCGATCGGCCAGCTCCGCCGGCAGGCCGAAAGCGTTCCGCAGCTCGGGATCGTTCGTGACTCCGCCATCGACCTCGATCTCGATGCCGAAGTCGATCCGCGCGAGCCGGATCAGGTTGGCGAGATCCTCGAACTGATACGGAAGGTCGGCGCCGCAATCGCACACGACGATTACGCGGAGCTTCCGCTCCGGCCGCAGCAGCTCGTAGACCGCGGTGTTCTCGAAGTGCCCGCCGTCGGAGAGGTATTGCCATTCCCGCCGCAGCCCGTGGAACTGCGCCAGGAATTCGGAGTAGAGGAACGCCTGCGTCTTGAACACGATGCCGAACCAGCGCTCGAATCCTCGTGACCGGTCCTGCCCGCAGCCCGATGCCCACCAGCGGCCCAGACGAACGTTGGCCAGTCCCAGCAGAAGCGACGTGCCGAGCGCGGTCGCGCGGCCCAGCCCGGTGCTGAACGCGGCTCCCGACGTCCCGATCCACTGGCCCATCGACAGCGTGACTCCGACCTCGTTCGTGGCCGGGCCCGTCGCGAATGCGTAATGGCTGCCGTCGATGCTGAAGCCCTGCGGCAGAACGGCGAGCGGCTTGCCCTTGCGGTCGCGCTGGACGAGCTGCTCCGCGCGGTCGGTCGTCTGGTTCATCGTAACGTTGACGATGTGCAGCGGCGCGAGCACGTCGTCTGCGTAGTACCGATCGTGATCGAGCTGGTCGCTCGCGACGGGCTCGGCGACGCTCCGGACCCTGGCGCCCTCCGTTCCGGCCTTGAATCGCTCGCCGTTGGAAGCTCCCAGATAGGCGCGCGTGAGGCGCGCTCCGTACAACGCTTGCAGCGTCGACAGATTGATGAACCCCGGAAACTGGCCGCTCGTCACCGCCAGGGCTGCGGCCACGACGACGAGGCCGGCAAGCACAACCGTTTGGACATCGTCGTAGAGGAAGCGCGGATCCGGCGGCAGCCCCGCCCACTGAACCCACTGGACGAGCAGCGCCCAGAACATCGCGACCGCGAGAAGCAGGCACACGCCGGCCACGCCGGCGAGGATCGACAAGGGAATCCGGGAGATCCAGCTCGGCCGTTCCTTCTCGTCGACGAGGCGCGCGAGTTCCTGGATGAGCCACATGATTGCTGCGGTGATCGCCGCCGGCGTGGCCAGTCGCGGCCAGTGATCGTGGGCATGGAGATACAGCGTCTGCCCGAGAGTGTCGATCAGCGCCAGCCCGCTCAGCATGAGCACCCATTGCAAGGTCGAGGCGAGCAACCGGGTGAGCACGACCCGGTGCTCCGCGATCGTCGCGACGCCTCGGCGGGTCAGCACGAACGCGACGAAGCCGAGCGCCGCCATCGCCGCGACGATCCATAGTCCCAGCGCGACCTTGGCCCACGCGCCTCCGTCCAGCACCCTCCACGCCAGCCACCCGACGGCCGCGACGAAGGCGCTCAACAGCAGATCGGCAATCGGCGCGACGCTCCAGACGCGGGGCGGTGCCTGCTCGGTATTCCCGGGCGGCGGATGCGTGAGCCAGAAGGCGATGCCGATTGGCAGCAGAACGAGCACAGCGAGCGTCGCAGGCAGCAGCCAGAGGGCGCTCCACCAAATCCACGCGGGATCGACCGACGCGTTCGTTCGCACGAGGAGCCACGCTTCGAGCTCTTCCCACGCACCCCAGTACGCCATGAGGCTGCGGCCGAAGCCGATCAGCGCGATCGCGAGCAGCAGCATCGTCCCGAGCACGTAATGGACCGCGGCCCAGTTGCGGATGGCGAGCGCGATCCCGTACAGAAGATCGCCGCCTCCGGTCGGCGTGAGATAGCGGCCGTTTTCGCGTAGCCACGCCATCGGTCCCTTGCCGACGTCGCTCGTCTCGTCGTAGCGCTCGGACGAGCGGATGCGTCCGGGCGGCTCGTAGGTCAAAGCCCGATAGGCATTTACGGCGGCAGCGATCGAAAACTGCCTCTTGCGCTGTTCATCCTGCTCGGGGTCGCCAGTCGCTGGGGGCGGCCCCTCTGCGGACAGTCGCCCGGGAACGAATAAACTGCAGAAGAACGAACCGATGTAGCCGCCACCGCTCACCGTCGACAGGTAATCGAACAGGCTCAACAGCGGTGGCTCGTCGATCGCCGGCTTGGGTTCGCTCGTGCCAACCGGTGGCGTCGATTGCAGGGCCTGCGCCTTGGCCAGCGCCTGGAGAACGCCCAGGCAGAAGGTCGCGCTGCGAATGCCGCCGCCGGACAGCGCCAGGCCCCAGGCAGCGTCTTCGCCGGCGGAAAAGGGTTCGAGCCCCAACGTGGTTCGCCGGTTTTCGATGCGCTCCCGTTCGCTGCCGTACGCGTCCTGCGCGGCGATGCGCGGCCTTTCTTGGGCGGTCATGCGACATACCCCAGTTGCTGCAGCACGCTCGTCCACGGCCCGTGCACGAGTTTCTGGAAGCCGTGTCCGTTGGGATGCAGCTCGTTCGCCCAATCCGTGTCGGGATCGAGCGTGCCGGTCGAACGGACGACGTGGACGTTGTTGTCCGGCGATTCGAACTCGACCAGCGTGTCGCGCAGCCGGTTGATGAGGAGCTTCACGATGTCCTGGCGCAGCGTAAAGTCGTTGGGATCGACGCCGGCGTGGTCCATCGCCGGCTTGAGCCAGGGACCGAGCAGCGGAATTCCGAAGAAGGGGAATCGCGCCGGCTCGCCGTTCGGGGGCGCGTAGTCGTAGCAGTGAATCAGGATGTCGAGATGCGGCATGCCGACCCCCTCGCGCGCGGCGTGCGCCTCGTTGACGAGCGCCAGCAGCCACCCGCCGAGGTCCGCCATCTTCTGATCGAGCACCCGCGCATCGATGCAATCCGCGGCAGTGTGCTTTCTCTGGCACTGCGACTTCAGGCAAAGACCCCAATCCACGGCGTCGTTGCCGCCGCCGCTGATCAGCAGCGCGGAATACTGGCGCACGAAATTAGGACTCAGTTGCCGAGCCAGTGCCGGCGCGTGGACGCCCTTCGCATAGGACTCCAGCGTCGCGCCGACCTTGCCCAGCGTGAGGATGTTCGAGTACGCGGGTCGTACGACCGCGCTGAGCTCGGCGAGGAGGTTGCTCACGAACGGATACCAGAACCACGAGTCGCCGATCGCCAGCAGCGCCGGAAAGGCGCCCGATTCGATGCGGTCCTGATCGTAGTAGACCGTCACGCCATCTCCCTTCTCGTACGCCCGGCCGCAGACGTTGGATCGAAATCAGCGCCACGCGCACGAACGAATTCGCGCCTGCAAGGCGGTCAGTGCAAGCCGCGCCTCACCTCCGGCTCCACGATATGCGTCGCCCCGAACTTCTGCTTGAGCCGCTCCGCCGCATCGGGGCTCGCGTCGATCGTCACCATGTGCGGATCCGACGATTGCACGACGGTCACGCCGGGCTCCGACGCCGCGGCCGCGAGCGCGGTGGGTGCTGCCCCACCCACGCGCGCATCGCGTCGCGTCGTCACCACGTAGCGAGGCACGGTGGCAACGCCTTCAGACGGTCGGAAGCCCGCGTCCTTCGTACTTCACCGCCAGCCCGAACGGCACGCAATGCTGCGCCAGTGCGTTGCGGGAGGCGGTGGTGCGCGAGATGTCGCGCGGCCGCGCCTTGTACTGCGCGTCTTTCGACAGGATCACCGCGAGCGTGCCGCACGCCGCGGGGCTCGCCATCGAGGTGCCGTCCATTTCCATGTATGCGCCCGACACGCCTTTCCTGTCGGGCACGGTGGATACGATGCCGACGCCCGGGCCGGCGCAGGCCAGCGTGGGTCCGAAGCAGCTGAACGCGGCGAGGAACAGATTGTGCTGGCCGAGCATCGCGGCGACGTGCGGCCGGTTGCTGGCCGAGAACGTCCCCGACGGCGCCCAGCCGATCTTGCCGATTGCAGAGACGGCCGAGCACTCGGGATACGCGCCGGGATAGTCGACCGGCCCGGCTTCGTTGCCGGCCGAGCAGACGCACAGCGTCCCGCGCTCGGCCGCGTCGCGGATGCAGTCTTCTTCCGCTTCGGACGGCGGGCCGCCGCCCAGGCTCATGTTGATGAGATCGCACTGATTGTCGCGCGAGAGCGCGTCGATCGCGTTGACGAGGTCGGCCTGGCTCGGCCCTTCCTCTTCGCTCTTGAACACGCGGGCGTGATACAGATCGCAGTCCGACGCCATGCCGACGTAGTCGCCGGCCTTCTTCTTGCGCGCGCCGATGATGCCGGTGGTGTGCGTGCCGTGCTCGGCGACGTCGGTCGCCTGGCTTCCCGGCAGGATCTTGCCGTCGAAGTAGACGCCGACGAGCTTCACGTGCGCCAGATTGGGATGCGGCCCGCAGCCCGTGTCGATGACGCCGACCTTCACGCCGGCGCCGCGGCCCGCGGCGTTGACGTTCACATTCATCGCCGAGTGCCACCAGGCCCCGCCACCGTTCGCCGCCTTGGCGATCGGAACACAGTCGATGGTGCTGCCCGAGGGCGGCGCTTCCGCGAGCATGATCCAGAAGCGGGAATAGGGAATGGGCTCGACGAACGACACGGCGCTGCCCTGCGGCACGGCGATCTTCACCCGTCCCTGCTTGTCGGTCTTCGCGGTGGCGACGCCGATGCTGCCGCTCGCGTCGCGCACGTAGAGCATGACCTCTATGCCGGAGAGCGCGTGGCCGCTGCCCTTGATCGTGACCTTGTAGGTCGACGCCGCGCCGCCGATCCTCGTGCCGTTCAGCGGCGAGGCCGCCGACAGCTCAATCGGGGTTCGCCGGTGCAGCGAGCGCCGGACGAGCGGCTCCAGGATCGCATCGGCGGGGAGCGTCGAGCGCACGCGCGCGACTTCATGTGCGTCGGCTTCAAACACCACCACGCGCCGCGCCAGCTCGTCGCGCGGGTCCTTGTCCGAGACCACGCGGGAGTTGCCGGCGAGCCGGGCGAGCGTCGTGGCCACCGCGGCGCGGGAGGCCTCCTTGGCCTGGGGCGTGAACTTGCCGGCTCGGCGGTTGACGAGCACGTATTGAGTCATGATGTTCTCCTTTGGGGCAGAGGCTCGCACGTCGTACAGATCGATCGACTTCGCCGATCGAGTGCGATCGTAGTCACGGCGCCAGGCTCGCGGCAGCGAACAATCCGCACGAAGCTTGCGTACTTTTCTGCGTGTCGAGGCGATGCGAGCATCGGACTAGCGGCTCTGGATCCGCGCGACGGACGCAAGCTCGCCGTCGACCTCCTTGCCGATCAGCGCGCTAACGTCGACGATGCCCAGCTTGCGAACCGCAGCCGGCAGCTTCCGCTTGCGTTTGCAGAACAGCACGTGGTAGGCGGCCGGCAGTGGCGCTTCGCTGCCTTCCGCGCTGGCCATGGCGACCGCGGCCAGTGCGCCACGTTTCTCGGCAGCCGGATGCTGGATCGCGAAGGACAGCAGCGTCGCGGGCCGAAGCTTGAGCTGGCGCGCTTTCGCCTGCAGCGCACGCCGGATCGCGGTCGGAGCCTTCTTCGCGGTCTTTCGCGGCACGGGTGCGGTCTGCGCCAGCGCGAGGCCCTGTTCGTAGAGCGCACGCCGCCGGTCGCGGCGCTTGGCCTGCTCGCTGCGGATCGCGGTGGCGCTTTCCATGCGTGCCGTCGACGCTGGCGCGCCGATCCACACGGGCGCGAGCGACGGATCACCGTAGAGATTGAACTGCGCCAGCGTCTTGAGCTCGGACGGGTCGAGCAGCGAGGCGGTGCGCACGAACGTCTGGCGCGCCTGGAGGAACGCCCGCCCGAGCGAGGCGCCGCCGCGCACGTTCTCGAGGAAGAACTGGCAGAGGAGATCGGCCATGCCGTTGCGCTCGAGGTCGCCGTAGGCGATGGTCGTGCTGCCGACGAAGCCGTAGCTGCCGCTGCCGAGATAGGTCTCGCAGATGCCGAGGCGGGGGCGCGAAGCCGAGACGCCGTTGAGCTGGCCGCCGTAGCAGCACTCGGCCGCGGCCACCGTCCCCGGCGCGATCTTGCCGTCGACGTACGAGGCCTTGAGCGCGATCGGATAGCGGTTCTCGTCAGCGACCGACTGTCCCCAGAACTCGGTCGCGTAGCGCCCGCCGTGACAGTTGATGAGGTGCATCCGCCGCTCGAGCATCTCCTTCGGCCACTCGGACTTGCGCGGCGGGACGGTCATCACGCTCTTCGAATCGCCGAAGACGTTGCGCGCCGACCGCTGGGTCGAGCGCTTCCATACCTGAGCCGAGAGCGCGAGATAGCTCGCGTAGTCTTCGGGCTTGAGCGGCTTCGCGTCCGCAGCGAGCGTCAGCAGCCGTACCAGATACGAAGGCTCCTTCGCGCCCTCGAGACCCGGTATCCGACCCACGACGCGCGTCGGGCCGACGAAGTCCTCGATCTTCCGGCTGTAGCCGGCTTCGCAGGCGTAGGGAAGATCGCCCGGCGCGTCGTGATCCGTGTCCTCGTCGTCGCTCTTCTTGACGAAGACGGGGTTGCGCAGATCCTGGTGCGGGATCACGTCGACCGAGCCGACGAGCAGGATGTAGTCCGGCTCCAACGCGCGGTAGACGACGTCGATCGCTTCCTTGTTCTGGCGCGCGCTGCCGGCTTTGGTGACCGCACTCGCGGAGAGCTTTTGCATCGTCGCTGCATCGTCGATCGCGACGAGCCGGCTCGAGATACCGCGCGCGCGGTCGGCGACGATCAGGCGCGCGAGCGCAGTCTTGACGGCCCGCACGCCGTCCGCGCCGTACTTCGCTTCGAGCGCACCGACGTTGGTGAGAATGATCTTGTCTGTTTTCACGCGGCCGCTCGCATGGTCGTCGACCTGGGCTCGCAGGCGCGCGGTACCGGGTTCCCTAAGCCGCCCGCCCGTCGACGACGTTGTCGACGCCTTCCGTGCGCGCGATGACCGGCGGCTCTCTGCGGGTCGCGGATTCGGCCGGTTGCGCATCCGGCCGCGAGCGCCCGAAGAGATAACCGGCGATCGCTCCCAGGATTCCCATCGAAGCGGAGAGCGCGTCGGATCCTTCGGCCGTCAGGCTCACAGTGAGCGTTGCCTGTATCACCAGCACCAAGGCCGCCGCCAGCATGATGTGCTCGGGCGATCTCACGCCGCCGAAACGCAATGCGAACAGCACGATGAGCAGAATCACCGGCGTCGCGACGAGGGCGTAGGGGACGATGGTCTGCAGCTTGATACGCCAGCGTTCCTGGGTGTAGTCGTCGAGCGTCGAGGCGGGCTTCGGCGCGGCCGCGACCACGCTCGGCCGATTCTGGTTGGCGAGATCGAGCACGTTCGAGACGGCATCGGGCAGCGGTTCCGCCGATGGCGCCTTCGCGGCCTGAGGCTGCGCCGAGGCTCCCAGCGACAGCGCCACGAGCAAGAGGGCGATCGCGAGCGCTTGAGTCATGCCAATCTCCTTTCGAGCCGTGCTACGGGGCCGGACGGCACCGATGCTGGCGTCGATAGTCGTCGACGATCCTGATGAGTTGCGCGAAGTACTGCTGGTCGGCGTTGATCGTGGCCGATTGCTGGCTTTGCGAGAGCTTGTTACGAACCTGATTGAGGTGCGCGCAGTCCAGGTCGCGCACCGAGCGATCGAACTCGACGAGGTACGCCTGCACAGGCGCGGATTGCTGCACCGGCGCGTTCTGCGTTTGCTGCTGCGACGGAAAGGGAACGAGCTCGCGTGCCGCAACCGGAAGGCAAGCGAGAACGACAAGCCAGGCAACAACGACCGGTGTCGGGCCGCCGGACAGGCGCGCCGTCTTTCCGCGATCGCGCAGAGCGCGCGGTCGGGGAATTGCCCTCGCCATATTCCCCTCCCTCGAGGTTGGCGGACGGATCTTGCCGGTCGGAAATCACTTCGACCAAAAACGTAGTAAACAATATCCGCATGGCGAAAGCAACAGAGCCAGTCTTCCGGCCATGCTGCCGCGTCCAGAAATCGTGCTTAATGAGTGCCATACGCCCGCTGGCCCAGACGTACAACTCGGTTCATCCTCGGCCGCCACCTCGACGCTGTGGCGGACAGAATAGTGGGGCGGCTTGAATTCGATTACCTGGTGCGCCTCAGAAGCGCGCTTCCGCACGCGAGGCACGCCGCCCCGAACACGACGAATCCGACGCGGTAGCTGTCCGTGACGGCCGCCAGCAAAGCGAACAGCGGCGGACCGGAGACGACGCCGGCGAAGGTCACGAAGCCCGACGCCCCGGTGATGGCGCCGGCCTGGCCCGCTGGAGCGTGGCGGGCCACCTGCGACAGCTGGACGCCGTTCCAGCCGATCGCGGTGGCGCCGAAGAGCCCCGCCACCGCCAGCGTCGCGGCCACGCTCCAGGTCGCGCCGAATGACGCCGTCGCGAAAGCGAGCGTGGCGGTGGCGATGCCGATCAGCGCGAGGAGCCGGCGCGGGGCGATCCAGCGGTCGGCGACAGCGCCCCACGCGATGCGGCCGACGATGCCTCCCACGTTCGCCGTCGTCAGCGCCAGGCCGGCGGCGATCAGCGGATAGCCGAGCGTTTCCGTGAGGTAGACCACGAGGAAGCTCATCAGGCACATCTGCATCGCCGCGTAGACGAAGCCGACGATCGACAGCTCGACCAGCGCGCGCTGCTGCATCACCGTGCGCAGCGGCGCGAGCAGCGCGTGGAACGAGAGCGCCCGCCCCGCGGTGCGTGCGTCGAGCCTGCGGCGCGTGGGCTGGGCCAGCGCGGCGATGGCCACGCCGCAGGCCACGACCACGAGCAACGCGGGCCGCCAGCCCATGGCGAGCGCCAGCGGGGGCAGCGCCGCGCCGGCCAACGCGGCCCCGCCGGGCACGCCGGTCTGCTTGATGGAAAAAGTGAGCGCCATCCGGCCGGGAGGTGCGGTGCGCGCGAGCAATTCCGAAGAGGCCGGCGTGATGGCGCCGTAGCCCAGGCCGATGACGATCGACGCGACCGCGAGCATCGGAGCCGCGGAGGCGGGCAGCACGGCGACGAGCGCGACGCCGGCCGCGCACAGCAGCACGCACACCTGCGACACCCGGATCGAGCCGTGGCGGGCGATGAAATGACCCGAGAGCAGACTCGCCGCCATCGATCCCACGTAGAGCAGGCCGACGAAGGCGCCGACGAGCTTCGCCGGCATCGCGAATTCGCGGGCGATCTCCGGCGCGAGCACGGTCGTCGCCACGCCCGCGAAGGAGGTAAAAACCTGGATCGCCAGGGTCGCCGTCAGCGCGATCGCTGCGGTGTAGCGCGAGGACTCGGACGCCTGGCTCACTAGGTTGGCTCGAGGACGGGCCGGGGCCCGATATTTAGCAGAAGTCGGGCCGGTTCGCAGAGGTCGGGAATCGGGCGGACGGGCCGGGCATCGAACCGAGCGGGCCAGGCGGCGTGAACTCGACCGCCTGCTCGGAATCGAATCTTCGACAACCTTCAGATACGCCACGTACCATGGACCACGTCGGCACGCGTCGCGTCGCGAACGCGAAAGCCCCGGCCCAGAGAGCCCCGACCGAGAGAGCTTTCTCGTTTCTGTCGGTCAACGTCCGCGAAGGCAAGCCGCGCACCCGCGGCATCACCGAGATCCGCGGGCCGTACTACACGCCGCTCGGCCCCCGGGGGTTGCACGACATCCTGGAGACGATGGGCGCGTACGTCGACGCGCTCAAGTTCGCTGGAGGCTCGTTCAGCCTCATGCCGCGCCAAGCGGTGAAGGACTTGATCGACCTGTGCCACGCCAACGACGTGCGGGTGTCCACCAGCGGCTTCATCGAGCGCGCGCTCACCCTCGGACCGAAAGCGGTCGATCGCTACATCGGCGAGTGCAAGGATCTCGGCTTCGACATCGTCGAGATCTCCAGCGGGTTCGTCACCCTTCCCGACGACGACTGGCTGCGGCTGGTCGCGAAGGTGGGGAAGGCGGGACTCAAAGCCAAGCCCGAGGTCGGCATCCAGTTCGGCGCCGGCGGGGCGACGACGTCCGACGAGCTCGCCGCGGAAGGCACGCGCGATCCCAGACGTGCGATCCAGCAGGCGCGGCGCTTTCTCGACGCCGGCGCCTACGCGATCATGATCGAGTCGGAAGGCATCACCGAGAGCGTCAAGACGTGGCGCACCGACGTCGTGGCGGCGATCGTCGACGCGCTGGGGCTCGAACGGGTGATGTTCGAGGCGGCCGATCCGGAAGTCTTCGCCTGGTACGTCAAGAACTACGGGCCCGAGGTGAATCTCTTCGTCGACCACAGCCAGATCGTGCAGCTCGAGAGCCTGCGCTCCGGCATCTGGGGCACGAAGAGCCTGTGGGGACGCGTGGTGACTTACAAGGGCTGAGCGGGATCTCCAACCACGGAGCTAGCGCACGGAGCGCTCGAACAGGTAGCGCGCCATCAGCGCGTCGGTGGAGCTGTCGTGCGCCAACCCCGCCGGATCGGGGCTGCGCAGCTCGGCGATGATGCGAGCGGCGGCTTGCTTGCCCAGCTCCACGCCCCACTGGTCGAACGAATCGATATCCCACATCGTGCCTTGCGTGAACACGCTGTGCTCGTAGAGGGCAACCAAGGCGCCGAGCGTCTCGGGCGTGAGCTGGCGCGCGAGGATCGTGTTGCTCGGCCGGTTGCCGTCGAAGGCGCGGTGCGGCGCCAGGTTCCCGGGTACGCCTTCGGCGCGGGCTTCGGCCTCCGTCTTTCCGAAGGCGAGCGCCCCGGTCTGCGCGAAGAGATTGGCGATCAGCAGCGCGTGCTGGTCGTTGATGTCGTTGAGCGGCCGGCAGAAGCCGATGAAGTCGCAGGGCACGATCCGCGTGCCCTGGTGCAGGAGCTGATAGAACGAGTGCTGGCCGTTGGTGCCCGGCTCGCCCCAGACGATCGGGCTGGTCGCATAGTCCACGGGCTCGCCATCGAGCGCGACGTGCTTGCCGTTGCTCTCCATCGCGAGCTGCTGCAGGTATGCGGGAAAGCGCTTCAGATACTGATCGTAGGGCAGCACGGCGACGGTGGCGGCGTTGAAGAAATCGTCGTACCACACCGTGAGCATGCCTAGGATCGCCGGCATGTTGCGGTCGAGCGGCGCGTCGCGAAAATGCTCGTCCATCGCCCGGAAGCCGGCGAGCATCGCGCGGAAGTGCTCCGGGCCGATGGCGATCATCGTCGAGAGCCCGATCGCGGAATCCATCGAGTAGCGCCCGCCGACCCAGTCCCAGAAGCCGAACATTCGCTCCGGGGCGATGCCGAAGCGGACGACCTCCTCGGCGTTGGTGGAGACGGCGACGAAGTGCTTCGCGATCGCCCCCGCGTCGCCCGCCGCGGCGAGCAGCCACGCGCGCGCCGCGCGCGCGTTGGCGAGCGTCTCCAGCGTGGTGAAGGTCTTCGAGCAGACGATGAACAGCGTCTCTTCCGGGACGAGGTCGCGCGTAGCCTCCACGAAATCGGTCGGATCGACGTTGGAGACGAAGCGGAAGATCATCTCGCGCGCGCTGTAGTGGCGCAGCGCCTCGTACGCCATGACCGGCCCGAGGTCGGATCCGCCGATGCCGATGTTGACGACGTTGCGGATCCGCTTGCCGGAGTAGCCGGTCCATCGGCCGCTTCGGACCTCGTTCGCGAATGCCTCCATCCGCCGCAGTACGGCATGCACTTCCACAACCACGTCCACGCCGTCGACCACGATCCTCTCGCCCTCGGGCGCGCGCAGCGCGATGTGCAAGGCAGGCCGGCGCTGGGTAGTATTGATCGGATCGCCGCGGAACATGGCCGCGATGCGCTGCTCGAGGCCGCACTGCTCCGCGAGCTCGACCAGAAGGCGCATCGTCTCCGCCGTGACGCGGTTCTTGGAGTAGTCGAGATACAGTCCCGCGGCTTCCACGGTGAAGCTCCGGCCGCGCTGCGCTTCGTCGTGGAAGAGCTGCCGCAGGTGCCGATCGCGCACCGTCGCGTAGTGCGCTTCGAGCGCCTTCCACGCCGGCCGCGATCGCAAGTTCGACGACATCCGGGGCGAGGCCTCGCCGGCGAGGGTCGGAATCACGCGGCGCGCGAACCCGGCTTGCGGCCGCGCTTCGCGGCCACGCACGACATGAGATCGTTCCACGACTCGGCGAAGGCGCGTGCGCCTTCGCGCTGCAGCTTGTCGGCGAGCGCTGCCGTGTCCACGCCGGCCTCGGCGAACTGGGCCAGCACCGTGTCGGCCTCGCCGGCGTCCGCGGACAACGTTGGCTTGACCGAGCCGTGCTTCGCGAAGGCGAGCAGCGTCGCGTCCGGCATGGTATCGATGGTGTCCGGTGCGATGAGCGCCTCGACGTAGAGCACGTCCGAGGCCGATGGATCCTTGGTGCCGGTGCTGGCGAAGAGTAGCCGCTGCGGGGCGGCGCCCTTGTCGGCGAGACCGCGCCACGCTGGCGAGTCGAGCAGCTCCCGATACGCGGCGTAGGCTCGATGCGCCACCGCGATGCCGAGCCGGTTGCGAAGGTGCGCGGGCGCCTTGTCGGCGACTGCCTTGTCCCAGCGGCTCACGAACAGCGAGGCGACCGAGCGCACCGGCTCGGCGAGCCCGGCGACGAGCCGGCGCTCCATCGCCCGCCGATACGCTTCGGCGGAGGCGAGATACTGCGCGGTCGAGAACAAGAGCGTCACGTTGATCGGCACGCCGGCGACGAGGCACTCTTCGATCGCGGGGATGCCTGCCGGGGTGCCTGGACTCTTGATGAACAGGTTGGGGATG
>Ga0335081_10008522_pt1 | contig 16454 bp, 13 predicted proteins | sample Lox_Sample_35_FD_206713 | JGI IMG/M metagenome (GOLD analysis project Ga0335081, IMG submission 206713) | Soil microbial communities from Loxahatchee National Wildlife Refuge, Florida, United States - Lox_Sample_3.5 | ecosystem: Environmental > Terrestrial > Soil > Wetlands | place: USA... | reverse complement strand
GTGAACTGAAGCGCATCCGGGTATCCTACCGGGCGTGGCGGCTCGAGGATCTTGCGCCGCGGCCCCTGATGGAGTTTCCGCGGGAGATCGCGGACGACCTTAGAACCAGCCAAGTCAGCATTTTTGCGGTGCAGGCGCAGGCTAACGAGTTGCCTTCGCGCATGCAGATGACCGATGTCGTGAACCGATACAAGATCCGCCATGCCCACATGGTGAATATCAACCGGCAAATCATGCTCGAAGGCATGCGGGCCGACTTCCGCAAGGTCGATCGCATCAGCACCCGGGTGCTGGAGCTGGTCGAGCACGCCGCGGAAATCCGGGCCAAGACGCCGGCGGGCACAGATCTGGTGACCCGCCTGAATCCCCGCTACCGCTGGCTTAAGACCAGCGGTTTGATCAGTCCGGAAAAGTGGGGAAATCTGCCGGGCGGCGAGGTGTTCACTACGCCGGAAGAGGTCAATGGAACCTTTGTGATCGATGGCGTGGTCGGCGATTGGCTGTGCGCCAAGTTCGGCGAATTGCGGCAAGCGCCCCTGACCATCCGGGTGAGAGAAAATCGGGTAACCGAGGCGCATTCCTCCAATCGCGAGCTGGAAAATGATTTTTGGAGCTACACCCATACCGATGAGAACAGCGACCGCGTGGGAGAATTCGCCATCGGGACGAACATTGAATTGAAAGATGTGATCGGGCAGATCTTGCAGGACGAGAAGTATCCGGGAGTTCACATCGCCTTTGGCAACCCGTACGGAATGCACACCGGGGCGGACTGGTACTCTTCCACCCACATTGATGTGGTGGGCCGCAAGTTTGATATTTGGGTGGACGACAGGCAGATCATGCGTGCCGGGCAGTTCGTAATTTAGGCATCGCTCTCCCCCTGGATGGATATCCGGTGCGCCGGGAAGCGGCTTAGGCTCTATGCCCCCATGATTCCTTTCTTGCGCCGCCAGTTCAATGAAGGCTTCACGGAAGCGAAATACCGCGCTCTGCTCGCCACCATGGCAGAGCGGTGCGGTCAACCGGTGCCATTTCGAATCTCCGAGACTCCGTGTTTCTTCCCCAAGGCGCTGCTCGAGGAGATGGCGCAGTGCGGGCGGGAATTGATCCATCAGCTGGAGAGCGCCGAATACCGCAAGGCTTCGGATGCGGCGATCCCGCCGGCCTTCAACGTCCCCCGGGAAGCACCCTTTCCGATGTTCGTGCAGGTGGATTTCGGACTGGTACGCGGGCCATCCGGCCAGATTGAACCGCGGCTCGTCGAATTGCAGGGATTTCCCTCGCTCTATGCCTATCAGGCCATTCTGGCCCAGACCTACATCGAAGTCTTCGACCTCGATCGAAATTTACGCTACCTCCACAGCGGCTTGGATTGGCCGGGGTATCGGCAACTGTTCAAGCGGGCAGTCGTCGGCTCTCATGACCCGGAGAATGTGATCATCATGGAGATTGACCCCCTCCATCAGAAGACGTTGCCCGACTTCCAGCTTACGGAAAAGCTACTGGGGGTTCGAACCGTTTCGATCACGGACATCCAAAAACAGGGCAAGCAACTTTTCTATGAACAATCCGGCAAGCGGGTTCCCATTTACAGAATCTACAATCGCGCCATCGTGGACGAGTTAGTGCGTAAGCAGCTCGAACTGGCGTTTCGCTTCGACGAAGACTTGGAGGTGGAATGGGCGGGGCACCCCAACTGGTACTTCCGAATCAGCAAGTTTTCCCTGCCCTATCTCGATCACCGGTGTGTGCCGCGAACCCAATTTCTCAGCCAGGTCGAGATGCCCTGCGATTTGGAAGGTCAGGTGATCAAACCGCTGTTCTCGTTCGCGGGCAGCGGCGTCCTCATTCATCCGCGGAAGGAAGATCTGGCAGCCATCCTCGAGCCAGACCGCTGGCAATACATTCTGCAGGAAAGGATGAACTTCGAGCCCGTGATCGAGACTCCCTGCGGCAAAACCAAGGCCGAGGTTCGGATCATGTACATATGGCTCGAAGAGCTGCTGCCGGTCATGACCATTGTGCGGATGGGTCGCGGGTCGATGATGGGAGTCGACCACAACAAGAATATGCAGTGGGTGGGAGCCTCCGCCGGGCTTTACCCGAGCAGCTAGGTCTGGACGGCTTCGGAGTGCACGGGGATTTCTACGGAGCGCAAAAAAGGAAAAGGCTGTGACATTGGTTATGCTCTAGCCGCCAGCTCCTGCGAGGGAGCCCGCGACGTGGAGGCACGTACCGTCACAGCCTTTGATGCAATCACTGCTTTCGCAGTTCCAAACCCCACCTGCTCCTCGCAAAGCAGCCGGTTTTTTCGGGTCTGGAGGTCCAACAAGTTACCCTGCCGAACCAATCACTCAGCCTACTTTGGATTGACCAATTTGTTTGAGCCAACCCTTTCGACCGTCGACGGGAGCCACACTAAATAGTCATCTAGAAAATGTCAACGCCATTTTTCGGTGCAAACACTTCCTCCGGGTCGGCGTCGAGCGAAAAAATCCAAGTGGTTAACAAATCATGGGTTGTGCATCATCGCCAAGGGGTGTTTCCAATTTTTTCCACAACGATGTTCACAATCTCTCAAGCTTTCGTTCTGGCCTATCGAGCAGAGGAAATTCTCCAGCCGCTCCGGCCGGTGTATATTGTGTTCCGCGATGAGCCCTTCGACGGTCATTGACTCTCGGCAGGAAATCCTGCGCGTGGCGGCGCGACTGTTCCAGCAGCGCGGCTATCACGCAACCTCCATGAACGACGTCGCTGCCGCCCTCAAACTCAGCAAAGGCGGTCTTTATCACCATTTCCAAAGCAAGGACGAGATCCTGTTCGAACTGATGAGCCATGCCCTGGACATTACCGAGCAGCGAGTGCTCGAGCCGGTGCGCAGCATTCGGGAGCCGGAACAACGCCTGCGAGCCCTAATCCGTCTTCACGTCGACGTGGTGTTGAGCGCACGCGACCGGGAGATCACGGTCCTGTTGCACGAGAATCACCCCCTGCCTCCTTCGTTGCGCAAGCAGATCAACGCCCGCAAAAAGGGCTACATCCGTTTTCTGGAGACGGTCATTGCGGAGGTTCAACAGGATCGGGGAATTCTCGGAGGAGTGAGCGCGCGGGCCGCCACCTTTGCCTTGCTGGGCATGATCAACTGGCTCTATCAATGGTACAAGCAAGAAGGCACGCTCAGCGCGGAACAGATCGCGCACGAGTACACCGAAATCTTCTTCGCTGGAGCCTTTCATTAGCCCTTTGGCGCCCCCCCCCAAAGACACTTCCGCCTGATTCGCCGGATAGAGGCTCGCTTGGGGGGGACAAGTTCCGAAAGCTGGAGGGGCTGGCCAGAATCGAACTGGCGACCTAGCGGTTAGGAACCGCTTGCTCTATCCTACTGAGCTACAGCCCCCGGTTCCAAGTTAGCACGAGGCAAGCCATGCGGAAAGTCCTCAGGCATGGCTGTTTGGCGAGCCAGGCCCGACTCCAATTTTAGGTCTATTTAAACCAGTGATATCCGACACTAAGCTGGTGCCACAGGCGAGCGGCAGGTATTAGCAGAATCGGGAGGACCTAGCAAATCCGAGAGGAACCGGGGACGGAGTCAACCTGCCAGTCGGAGCACACCGCTTGCGAAGCGGTGGCTCGAGATCCCGGAACGAGCGATTACCAAATAAGTCCCAGCACGCGCAATGTGCTCACGACAATCATCACACCGATGATCCCCATCGCGACACAATCGCCCACACAGTCAAACGGCCCACGAAATCCAGCTTCGCGAGGAAGATCATTCCCCGCGTACTTCTTGCTCGACTTTCTCCGATGTCCCCACACGCCATCAGAGTGCCTGCTCCCAGCGGAATCGACAATGGCTCGTTTGGTGGAGATTGATCCCCTATCGGTGGTATTGGAAATACGCTCGTAACCGGTATCAGATGAACTGGTTACGGAACTTTGCAACGACGATGGCGGGCACGGCTCGATTGACTTTCGCTTAGGTGCCTTGGGGAATCCGGTGCAGACTCTTGCCAGTCCAGAGCAAGTAGGCCATGTACAGCACAATGGCCAGGTTAACGACGAGGACAGTGACGTGAAATGGGGTTTGGCGATCGATGGTCTTATAGATTTCAAAGGGCAGATACAAGGAACCGGAGACGAGGGCAATCCATTGTGCCCAAGCCCGCGCGTACCACAGCCCGTACGCCTCCACAAAACGGAGGACCGCATAGGCCAAGGCACCGGCCGCAACTGCCCAGAGCTTGGCAGTGGTAAGCGTGTCCGCCCAGTCCAGGAAAGCCTGGGCAAAATGACGGTCCGGACTGATATGCAGCAACCGGAGTAAGCCGTCCGCCACGTCCCAAGGGTCCTTCTGCATCAGGAAGAGCACGCCGACACCTGCGAGCAACACGATGAGTCCCTTCGTCATCTCAAACGACGCGATACCGCGCAACACCTGAAGGGTGGGGTCGTGCTCGTGCGGTTCAAGTTCTAAATTGCTGTCGAGCATTTCGACCTTCGAGCTCTCATCTATTATCTCGCGGTCGGCGACAATAGTGTTTTACAGATGTGAAAAATTTGTTCCCCGTCCAAACCTGGGCTTTACCGGCTCTAGGTAGAGAAATCCTGGCCAGGACCTCAAAGCTCGAGACGAGCGATCTCGGCAACGCGGGGGATCATCGCTTGGCGCGAACCGAAGCCCGCAATTCATCGACAATTTCTCGCGCCGCCTTGAACGCTTCATCGTTTTCCGAGACGTCAAAGGAAATGGCGCCTACCCGGGCGTGTCCGCCACCGCCATAACGTTCGCAGATCTTCGCCAGATTCACCGTCGGCTCCGAGGGAGCCCAGGGGTTTGATCCAACCGACACCTTGACCCGAAAGCTGCTCTTGCTCAAGCCCACACTGTAAATCGACTGCGGATGCAGATAATAGGGAATGAACTTGTTGTACCCCTCGAGTTCCAGGTCGGAAATATCAAAGAAGAGTGTCCCATCCTTCAATTGGGTACGCTCCTCGAGGACGGCGATCGAACGCTGATGACGCTCGAGGAGAGGAGGCAAGAGGGAGGCAACGAAGGGCTCTCGGATCACCTCGGCTAGGGGTTTTGTGGCCAAAAGAGGGATCAGCCGGGGTAGCAGATCCGGACTGAGAGTGGACTCGATCACCATGGTCAGCTTCATCGCCGGCTCGCGCATCTCGATGGCCGTGCGGGCATCGGGATACAGCGCTCCGTCAATGATGTCGGTCCACTTGACCAGCTCGGCGACGGAAGCCGGATGGAAGCCAAACCGCTGCTCGGCCACTACGGCAATGAAACTGGTGCAGGATTTGAAATCCGGGTCGTAAAACTTGCAGTTGCTCTGATCCTGCTCAAAATGAGCGGCATCGGCCGGGGTCAGAAATGCGCTCTCGTGGTGGTCAAACCACCAGGTAATCTTGGGAGAGCTTGAATACTTAAAGTCCACGATTGCATTTTCATCGCCGTCAAAATCGTCCTCGTCAAAAAGGGCTCCCGCCCGATGCAACAATCCCGTGAAGACAAATTCGACGTCATCGCGGATGCGCTCCCGGTAAAAACGGGAAAACACCGCCGCCGAGGAAGCACCGTCAAAACACCGATCGTGATAGAAGACCCGAACTCGCAAGCTTCACTCCTGTCGTAGTTGAACCAGACTACCCGAATCCGAAAGGAAGCAAAAGAGAAAGACCAAGCAATGCCATTCCGTCCGGGGTGCTGTCAAGCGCACTCGGAAGGCAAAGAAAAACAGCCCTGCCGACGACATCCCCCGGCTATCCTCGTTCCGCCAGGTTGCCGATCACCGGCAGCTTGAATCGTTCTCCCTGCAACGCCTTGATCAGCACCACCACCCAAACCATCACCCCCGCGAGCGCGGTCTCGAGCACCACCAGCCAGGCGATCAAATATCCGATGCGAGGGATCAGCAACAACATAGCGAACACGATGCGCAAGACCACCGCCAAGAAAGCCGCCGCAATGGCAAGAAATATCGATTGCAGCGCATGGAACCTCACGAGGTAGTTATGTTTGTACGAGCGAAGCCGCAACAGGATGACGGCCGGGATGAAACTAAGGTAGGCCGCGGCAGCCGCGAGATTGTCGCGGAAACGGCCCGTTGGGCCCGCCTCGGCCGGCACCGCGATCATGCGGCGGCCGCAGCCCGGGCAAAATGCTGCGTTCTCGGGCATGGGAGCCTGGCATTGCGGGCAGGCGATGAACGTGGGGTCAGGCAAGCGAAGGCGAGCCTTTCTTGCGCCGGCAATCTTCGCACAGGCCGTAAATCTGAAAGGTGTGGCGGGTAGTTTCGAAGTGGTAGGTCTTCCCAATTTCCTGTTCCAGGGTGTCGACTTCGGGCGAAAAGAACTCCACCGAACTGCCGCAGCGCGTACAAACCATGTGGTGGTGGCTGCGGCGATTGTATTGGTGTTCGAAGCGGGCAATCCCGTCATGAAAGGCAACTTCGCTCGCCAGACCACATTCGGCCAAAAGCTTCAAGGTCCGGTAGACGGTGGTGAACCCGATTTTGGCATCTTTCTTCTGTACCAATCGGTGCAGCTCGTTGGTTGAGAGATGCTCGCGCGTCTCGAGGAAGGTCTCAAGGATGGTGTCGCGCTGCTCGGTGTGCTTGAGGCCGACCCGCTTGAGATGGCGGTACAGCATCTGCCGGGCTTCCCGCATCATCTCGCGGGAGATGGTAGGCTGATCGTCGATGCGTCTCTGAAGCATGGTGGCGAAGGCAGCAGCCGGCAAGTTGTTCCAGGGTTTGCTTCCTTCCTTGGGAGAATCATACTGACGTTTGGCAAATGCGCCAAGTTCCCGGCTCCTGCGCTGCGGTTTGTCCTGTCTGGCGCAGGGCTCTAAAATCATGAGTCCAGCATGGCAACCACCCTGGCGTCGGATGCTCGCCCTCGTACCCGGCTTCGCAGGATCTTGGCGATTCTGGCGAGTGGATTCGTTCTGGCCTGCATTGCAATTGGCTTCTGGCTGTATTCGCTGATACGCTCGGCCCTTCCCGAGCTCGATGGGAAACTAGCGGTCGCGGGACTCACCTCCGAGGTGGACGTCATCCGCGATTCCCACGGATTTCCAACCATTACGGCGAGTAATTTTGAAGACTTGTTTTTCGCCCAAGGATACGTGACCGCCGCAGACCGATGGTTCCAAATGGACGGAATGCGGCGCGCCGCGGCCGGAGAGTTATCGGAGATCGTGGGTGAAAGCGCACTTGAGCACGACCGCCAGCAGCGAATTCTCAGCCTCCGAGCGGCGGCCAAACGAACAATGGAGATTGCTTCCCCGGAAGACCGCTCCTATTTTGCCGCCTATGCCCGGGGAGTTAACGCCTACCGCGAATCCCACCGTAACCGGTTGCCCATCGAGTTTGAAATCTTGCGCTACGCACCGCAACCCTGGACGATCGAAGACTCCGTCCTGCTAGGCGCGTATATGGTCGAGGATCTCAGCACCAGCCCCCGTCATCAGCTGACCCGCGAGAAGATTTTGGCCAAGTTGGGGCCAGAACTCACCGCCGACCTGTATGTCAATTCTTCTCCTCGTGATCGCCTCCCTACCCTATCCCCGCCAACTCCCCGCCAGAACGTCAGCGCTGAGGACGAGGAGGCTGCGGCGAAGATTTCCGCAACGGCCTTCGGCGGACAACCAGCCCCCGATCATCCCAGCGTCTGGTTCGCCTTGTTGAGCCTACCCCGCCAACTGTTTTTCCTAATGAAGCCTCATGCTTTGGTTGAAGACTTGGCATTCTACGATTCGCCGCGGGTTGTGGGTTCCAACAATTGGGTGGTTTCCGGAGCGCACACGGTGACAGGCAAGCCACTGCTCTCGAATGACATGCATCTTGGGCACCAGATGCCCAATCTGTGGTTTGCGGCGCACTTACGCTGCGGCAACTTCGATGTTGCCGGGGTAACTCTTCCCGGATACCCCTATGTGATCGTTGGCCACAATCAGCGCATTGCGTGGGGATTCACCAATTTGGGACCGACGGTAGAGGATGTGTATATCGAAACCTTCAACTCCGCGGGACAATACCTTACGCCGGAGGGATGGAAGTCCCCCGAGCACCGCAAGGAAATCATTCACGTCAAAGGAAAGGCCGACGTCGTCTTCGACGTCATGCTAACGCGCCACGGCCCGATCGTCACCGACCTGGTTCCCGGAGAAACCCGCAAGCTGGCACTGCGCTGGACTCTCTACGATGGCCTCCGCAACCCATTCTTCGCCGTGAATTCCGCTCGGAATTGGGAGGATTTTGAGGCCGCGTTTTCCAAATTCGATGCTCCCGGACAGAATGTCGTCTACGCCGACGTCGAGGGCAACATCGGGTATCAGGCAACCGGCAAGGTTCCGATTCGGGCTTCGGGCGATGGCAGCCTGCCTGAAAATGGGAGTGACAATGCTCACGAATGGGTGGGCTATGTGCCGTTTGACAAGCTGCCCAGAGTCTTGAATCCGCCGTCGGGCATCATTGCCACGGCCAACAGCCGGATCACGCCTTCTGAGTATCCCTATTCGCTAAGCGTCGAGTGGGAAGCGCCTTGGCGATCTTCGCGGATCTATCGAGTGCTCGAAGCCGGCAAGCAGTTATCCGCAGCCGACATGCTGGCTCTCGAAACCGACATTTATTCGGAGCCCGACCGGCTTTTCACACAGCACTTCGCCCACGCCGTGGACCACAGCAAAAATCCCTCCCCAAGGGCAAAGGCCGCCGCCGCTCTCTTACGGGAATGGGACGGACACATGACTGCCCACTCGGCGGCACCCACAATTGCGGTCCGCTCGCGAGAGCAACTCGAAAGGCTGCTGCTCGAGCCCAAGCTGGGGCCCGTGCCCGCCGATCCCCTTCAGGCGGAATCCACCCTGAACTGGAAAAGCTACCGCTGGCTAATGAAGACCATCTGGCTGGACAACATCGTTGAGCATCAACCCAGCCGGTGGCTGCCGCAGGCTTACGCGAACTATGACGAACTGCTAACGGCTGCCGTGGAAAGCGCGGTCGATGACCCGGCGACGCCCAAGAATCTGAATACCTGGGAGTGGGGACGCTTCAACGCCGTCGACATCAATAATCCTGTGCTCGGACGGGTTCCCCTGTTGCGCCATTGGTCGGGCCCGGGCTTCCAAGAACAGTCGGGGAGCCCCTACACGGTGAAAGCCGTCGCCAAGACCCATGGGCCCTCGGAACGGATAACCGTCGACCTTGGAAATCTCGATCAATCCACTTTCAACTTGGTAACCGGGGAGGCAGGCACGTTTGGCAGCCCCTATTACATGGATCAATGGGACGCCTGGTTTCGGAACTTCACCTTTCCCTGGCCCTTCTCTCGCCAGGCGATCTCCGAATCCCGCGTCCATGAACTGCGGTTAGAACCTAGGAACTAAAAGGCAGGTTAGTTCGGTGGGGGATCGACTATTTTGACGTCGTAGGACTGGCCCACAATATCAGTTTGGTAGCCGTTTTGTTGGAAGAGGATCTGATCGGTGGCTGTGTCATAAATCTGAAACACACCTCCCACGCAAACAAAGACCACTTCCGGGGTCTGTCCGGTAACCGGCTGAATGCCTGTGGCATCTCCGGCCACTGGCGGGAACACGACCTGGGAGGTCGAGGTATTGAAGATGGAGAGGCAACCACGGACTTCCCCACCGATAACATTCACCGAGTAGCAACCTTTAGACCCAATGAAAAGCTGTCCGTTCGCTCCCATCTGCATGCGATTGTGATAACCATCGGTAATAACAATCGGCTGGGCATTGGTCACGGCCAGGGAATTGGCATTCAGAATATTCAAAGTTCCGCAGGTCGGGGCGGCGGTTCCCGAAGGGCAGGCGGTATGCGGGGGCGTCCCGGCGACGTACAACGTGCTGCCGTCGAGCAAGCCGTAGGTGGCAGCACTCACCGGCGTAGTTGGACCTGGGGCAGAGTTGCCAACGGTGAATGTCGTAATCCCGGCCGCAACCCCTCCGCATTGCGGTCCGCAATTGAAAATGTAAGCCGAGGAGTTATTCCTGAAGATGGCCCAAACCGGACGATCAAAATGATTTTGCGCCGTGCCGGTCACGACCGTCCGCGGGTCGTAGTACCCAATCAATGCGGTCGCAATGACGGTTATGTTATCCGAGTTATCGCTGAAAACGAGGATGTGGGTTCCATCAGGGCTACCCACGATGTAATGGGCTCCGACGACGGGAATAGTGGCGGTCACGCTGCCGTTTGTCAAATTCATCTGGACCACAGCGCCCGACGCCGCTCCGAGGATCGATGCACTGGGCACGGCAGCGTACGCGGTGACATTATCGGGGGCGATGAACATACTCTCGGTTTGACCGGGCAGGTTAATCGCCGGCACCGGTGTGCTGGCGGTCGACGACGAACTGCTGCTCCCGGACCCCGAACTGCCGGTTCCGGAGCCTGACCCGCTGCCATTCCCGGACCCGCTGCTGCTTCCCGATCCCGAGCCACTACCGCTGCTGGAGCCCGACCCGCTGCCACTGCCTGACCCTGACCCGCTACCGCTCCCCGACCCCGACCCGCTGCCACTGCCGGATCCGGATCCGCTGCCACTCCCGGACTGGAACTGGTGAGCGCTCCTGGACTCGAACACACCAACTATTGCGGATCCTGACCCGCTGCCACTCCCGGAGCCGGACCCACTGCCGCTCCCGGATCCTGACCCGCTGCCACTCCCAGACCCCGACCCACTGCCGCTCCCGGATCCCGAGCCACTACCGCTGCTGGAGCCCGACCCACTGTTACTTCCGGACCCTGACCCAGTGCTACCCCCGTACCCTGAGCCACTGCTGCCGGATCCGGTACTGGACGGGGTGCCAGCGGCAATCGTTTCCGTGGCATTGTCGACGACTACGACGGTGTTGCCGGCAATGCTGAAGACGATTGTGCGCGAGAGATCGGGAGAAACCGCCATGAGACCGGGTTGCACGGATTCGCCCGACAAGGCGACGTTAGAGGTTGAGAGCTTGTTGTTACTGGCGTTTACGATGTTGAAGACCGGAACGGTGATCCCGCCGCCCGCCGGAAACAACGGGTTAGACACGAAGGCACGGAATTTGAAACCGCTTAGTTTGTGCTGCTGGGCCGCGCTCGAAGACTTTTTCCCTCCACAAGACAGAACGGCCACACCGAGAACGGCGAGCACAACCAGGCTAAAGCAAATTCTTTTCAGAGTTCGACTCCGAAAGGTATGAGGAACAAACGTTTAGATGCAAGAATCGGGATTATAGCAGATACCTCCTTAAGAACATTTCCTCTGCCGTCGGCCGGCTCGAGGCTTCATCGACCGCGCCCACCGCACCAGCACCCGCGAGCCTGGAATGCAATCCCGCGATAAATCTTGTATGCTCAACCGAATGGCTTCCGACCTATTGACCAGGATGAAACAGGCCCCGGTGCTCTGCGACGGCGCGACCGGCACATATCTGTATGCCAAGGGTGTCTTTATCAATCGTTGCTATGACGAGTTGAACCTTTCTCAACCGGACTTGATCCGTGGCATTCATCAGGACTATCTCCAGGCGGGTGCGGAGATCATTGAAACGAATACTTTTGGGGCTAACGCTTTTCGCCTGGCTCGACACAGTTTTGCCGATCGAGTGCGGGAGGTTAATCTGGCCGGGGCAAAGCTAGCCCGGGAAGCAGCCAAGAGTTTTGATGCCTGGATTGCGGGCTCAATCGGCCCGCTGGGGATTCGTATTGAACCCTTGGGCAAGACCTCGCTCGAGGAAGCGCGCGCGGCCTTTCGCGAGCAAATCACCGCACTGATTGAAGGTGGGGTGAATTTGCTTATTCTTGAGACGTTCGGTTATTTGGAAGAAATCCATCAGGCAATCTTAGCGGCGCGGGAGCTACACCAGACGATACCCGTGGTGGCCCAGGTCACCATCGATGAGGAGGGGAATTGTCTCGATGGCTCGACTCCCGAGGTGTTTACCCCGAAGCTCGAGCAGTGGGGGGCGGATGTGATTGGGTGCAACTGTAGCGTGGGTCCGGTAGCCATGCTGGACGGGATTGAACGTATGCGGCCTCTATCTTCGTTGCCGCTGGCCGCCCAGCCCAATGCCGGCATTCCGCGCTCGGTCGAAGGTCGCAATATCTATCTTTGCTCGCCGGAGTACATGGCGAGCTATGCCCGGAAATTTGTGGCCGCCGGGGTTCGCCTGGTGGGAGGGTGTTGCGGAACCACCCCCGACCATATCCGAGCCATGAAGGCTGCTTTACGGGTGGGCGAGGCGCGTTCCCGAACCGTGACCACGCCGGCTTCCCAAGCTCGATTGACTGCGGTTCCGGCCCTTCCCCTCGAACAACGCTCGCTCCTCGGCCGCAAACTGGCCCAAGGTGAATTCGTGACCATGGTCGAGATCGTTCCCCCCAAGGGCAAGGACGCTCACAAGGAGATGGAGGGGGCGCGTTTTCTCAAATCCGTGGGCGTCGATGGCATCAACATCCCCGACAGTCCACGAGCCTCGGCCCGCATGAGTAATCAGGCCTTGTCGCTGCTGGTGCAGCAACAGGTGGGGATTGAAACCATCATGCATTACACCTGCCGCGACCGCAACGTTTTGGGGATCCAGTCCGACCTGCTGGGGGCGGCCGCCATGGGTCTGCGGAATCTGATCTGCATCACCGGGGATCCGCCCAAGATGGGCAACTATCCCGATGCCACCGCGGTTTTCGATGTGGACGCGATCGGATTGGTGAACATTGTCTCTAATTTGAATCGCGGTCTCGATATCGGCAGCAACCCCATCGGCCAAGGAACCGCCTTTGTCATCGGGGTGGGGGCCAACCCCGGCTTGAACGACATGGACGAAGAAATCCGCCGCTTCGAGTACAAGGTGCAGGCCGGCGCGGAATTTGTGGTCACGCAGCCGGTTTTCGATCTGCGGTTACTGGAAAACTTCCTGCGGCGGATCGAGCATTGCCGGATTCCGGTGGTGGTGGGAATCTGGCCCCTCATTAGCGTACGCAACGCGGAGTTCATGAAGAACGAGCTGCGAGTTTCAGTTCCGGACGGGATTCTCGACCGCATGGCACGGGCTCAGACGCCCGAAGCGGCCCGGGAAGAGGGTATCGCCATTGCCCGCGAGATGCTGGTGGCCGCACGGGACCGGGTACAAGGAGCTCAAATCAGCGCCCCCTTGGGCAAATATGCCGCCGCCGTCGATGTGCTCGAGGCGCTCGGCAGTTTTCCTTCGGCCCCGGTCTAGCGAATCTCCGAAGGTTCGATTCCGATAAATTCACATTTCCTTAAGCCATTCCCGCGGCGGATGTGGATTACAATGGACGAAGGAGCGAGCGCATTGCCAAAGTTTGAAGAGTGCCTCGAGCGCCTGGAAAAAATCGTCCAGGAACTCGAAAAGGGCGAGGTGCCTCTGGAGAAGTCTCTTAAGCTCTTTGAGGAAGGCATCCAGTTGTCCTCGGCTTGCCGCAAGGAGTTGGAGCAGGCCGAAGGCAAAGTGGAGATTCTCTTAAAGCAAAACGGGCGGCTTCAGGCCGAGCCTTTGGAAACGTTGAGCGAGGCCCCATCGAACCGCAAATAAGTGCTGGAGTCTGGATGTCCATGGCAGTGGTGCTGCCATGGCGATGTCACCGTGAAAGGCGCGGTAGAACTCTGAGGGAAGTATGAAGCCGCACAGTGCTGTTGTTCTGCTTCAGTGCGACCGGGAGATCGAACGGTCTCTGGTATCCGCATTGAGCCATTCGTTTCCCTTCGTTCATCAGGTGCATTCGGTCACCGAAGTACGGAACCGCATCGGCAAATATCCCGTCGGTGTAGCTATCTTGGACATGGAGAAGGCCTCGTTCTCGGATGTGGAGCGCCTATCGCACGATTTTCCTTCTGCCAGCATCGTCTGTACCCACCGCTGCGCCGATGAAGAAATGTGGGCCGCAGCCATGAATGCCGGCGCCCGTGATGTTTATTCCTCGTCCGACATACCCGGCATCGTCGGGGCCGCGCTGAGGAGTTGCACGAACCTCCACTCGGCGGCCGCCTAGCAGCGGGCGACCGCCTATCCTGAGGCTCCGAGTTGTTATACTCAGCCTCATGCTGCCAGCTATGCTCGAGCAGGGCCGGGAGCGTACCGACGAGGCCCTCAATCGCTTGCTGCCCGCAGCCAGCGAGCATCCGGTTTCTATCCATCAGGCCATGCGTCATAGTGTGTTTGCCGGCGGCAAACGCTTGCGGCCGATTCTTTGCATGGAGGCAGGCCGCATGGTTGCCGGTTCCCTTCCCGAGGGGATCGAGGAGTTGGGTGCGGCTTTGGAGATGCTGCACACGTATTCGCTGATTCACGACGATCTTCCCGCGCTCGACAACGACGATCTGCGCCGCGGACGTCCCACGTGCCACAAGGCCTTTGGCGAGGCGCTCGCCATTCTGGCCGGCGATGCCTTGCAAACCAGAGCTTATGAAGTGCTGGCACGACTGCGGTGCCTGGCCGAAGCCCGAGTGCGGATCATCGAGGAAATCGCCCGTGGTACCGGGACATTGAGCGGCATGATCGGCGGACAGGTCGTTGATCTCGAGGCGGAGCACAAAAAACCCGATCTCGCCACCCTCGAGTACATCCACCAGTCCAAAACCGCTGCCCTGATTGCGGCCAGCGCGGTCAGCGGAGGGCTCTACGGGGAAGCAAGCGAGGACTCCGTAAACCGGCTGCGATGTTATGGGCAGGCCATCGGGCTCGCCTTTCAAATCGTCGACGACGTGCTCGACGTCACCCAAAGCTCCGAGCAACTGGGGAAGACGGCGGGCAAAGACACGGCGGCGGAAAAAGCAACTTATCCGGCACTCTTTGGGGTCGACGAGTCGTTGAAGAAGGCGACTGCCCTAATGCAGAAAGCCTTAAGTTCCCTCGAGGGATTCGGAGCTCAGGCAGAAACCTTAAAGTCTCTCGCCCACTTTCTGGTGGAACGGAAGAACTGAGCCAACGTTCTGCGCTGCCTGATTGCCTTGCCTTGCGGTATATCTGTATTCTTTTCCGGCCAACATGTTGATCCCTCCCCTCGACCTCCTTGCCATTGCCGCGCATCGCGATGACGCCGAACAGACTTGCGGAGGGACGCTGCTGAAGATGGCCGAGCGCGGCCATCGCACGGGCATTCTCGATCTTACCCAAGGAGAGATGGGAACCCGCGGCACGGCCGAGGATCGGAGGCGAGAGGCAGAGGAGGCGGCAAAGATCCTCAGGGTTTCCTGGCGGCAGGCGCTCGATATTCCCGACGGCCGGGTGGAAAACACCTGGGAGAATCGCTTGAAAGTAGCGCGGGTAATTCGCGAGCAACGTCCCCGCGTGGTGATCCTGCCCTATTGGCAAGGCCGTCATCCCGACCACTACACGGCGTCCGGGCTGGGATACGAAGCCTGCTTCCTGGCGGGACTCGCAAAACTGACGCTCGCCCGACCGGGGTTGTCCGGGGTGTCGCTTGCGCCTCACCGCCCGTTCAAGATTATCTACGCGACGCTTTATTATGATATTCGGCCGACCTTCGTCGTCGATATCAGCGAGCAGTTCGAGGCCCGCTTGCAGGCAATCCTGGCTTACCAGTCGCAGTTCAGCGATCAGGAGGCCGGCAAGGATCTTTTCCCGGCTCACGCCAAGATCCGATCGCGGGTGGAAGCGATGGCCCGGTTCTACGGTATGTTCGGCGGCGTAGACTACGCCGAACCGTTTCTGCAGAAAGAAGTAGGATTGGTGGAAGATCTGACCCTGATTCCGGTAAAGTCCATCTGACGATTCCCGACCGACCCACAAAACTCGAAAGCCGGCGAGTTCGAAGTCTGATCAAGAGACCAGACTCCGAACCCGTGGCCTTCAAGAACCAACCACGCTTCAGGCTGCCGGGGCATGCAGAACACGGAAGGCGCTGCCGCCGTTCGACCAGACCAGGACTAGGGCATCTTCACCCTTGGGAACGCTGGTTAACGCGTGCTGTATTTCGGAGGCGCTCTCGACATTCTTGCGATTCACCTGGGTGATAACGTCTCCCCTGCGCAATCCAGCATCATCGGCCGGACTTCCCGGTTCGACATCCTCGATAACCGCACCCTGCAGGTTCTTGGGCGCTTGCAGTTGTTCCCGCAGATCGGGAGTCAGGTCCGCGAGGCCGAGTCCCCAGCGCATCTTGCCGTGACCGTTCTCGCCGACTTCGCTAGTTCCCTTCTCGCGGCTTCCCATGGCTTCGAGTGTGACCGGCATCGTCATGGCTTTCCCATCCCGCAATACGCCGAGTTTGACGGTCGTGCCAGGACGCTTCGCGCTTACGGCAAGTTGCAGTTCGCTGGCATCGCTGATCTTCTGGCCTTCGAATTCGGCGATCACGTCACCGACTTTCAAGCCAGTCTTAGCCGCAGGCGAATCCGGTTCCACTTGGGTAACGACGGCACCGTTGGCATTGCTCTGGAAGAAC
>Ga0335081_10008521_pt1 | contig 16454 bp, 13 predicted proteins | sample Lox_Sample_35_FD_206713 | JGI IMG/M metagenome (GOLD analysis project Ga0335081, IMG submission 206713) | Soil microbial communities from Loxahatchee National Wildlife Refuge, Florida, United States - Lox_Sample_3.5 | ecosystem: Environmental > Terrestrial > Soil > Wetlands | place: USA... | reverse complement strand
GTTCGCCGACCACGAGCTTGCGCTGGATGAGCGCCACGAGCAGGTCGCTGCCCTCGCAGAGCACCGAGAGGGCGGCCTCGGTGACCTCCTCCAGGCCGGCCAGCGGCCGGCCGCGCAGCGCGGCGAGCGCCCCGGCCAGCCGGACCGACTCGATGACGTGCGCCGACGACGCCGTCATGCCCTCGTCGCGCAGGATCGCCGCGGCCCGGGCCAGCCACCGCTCGATGGGCTGCCCGGTACACGAGAACAGGTGGTCATACCAGCCGGGGGAGCGGATGCCCGCCCCGTAGCCCGAAGCGTACGACAGCCGTCCGTACGTCCAGGGCACCCAGGTCAGGGTGGCCCTGACCTTCGGCAGGCCGCGCAGCACCCGGTCGTCCGCCGCTGCGGACGGCAGGTCCTGCAGCGCCGGCACGTGCCAGGCGCCGCAGACCACCGCGATCCGCTCGAAGCCTTCCCTGACCGTCCGGCGCAGCACCCTGCGCATATGCGCCTCGCGGACCGCCTCCCGCGAGCCGGCCTCCTCCCCGGCGTCGGCGCGCAGCATGGTGATCGCCTCAGCCAGCGCGCCGAAGACCGCGGGCCCGGGAACGTGCTCCACCACGTCTTCCCACCAGCGCTCCGGGTCGTCGTACCCGGCCGCGGCGGCCAGTTCGCTCACCGGGTCGGCACGCGTCCGCGGCTCGGCGTCCGCGTCCCTTTTCATGGCGAGCTGGTGCGCGGCCGGCAGGTCACAGAACCGGACCGGAACGCATGCGCCCAAGGCGTACCTGATCGCCTGCCACTCCGGCGAGAACACCGCGAACGGCCAGAACGCCGCATGTCGCGGCTCCCCGGGCACGTACCCGAGCAGCGCCACCGGCGGCCGCATCTGCGGGTCTGCGGCCAGCGCGACCAGTTCGTCCGCCTCTGGCGGCCCCTCGATCAGCACGATGTCGGGGCGCTGCTCCGCCAGGGCGGCCCGCACCGACCGTGCCGAGCCGGGCCCATGGTGCCGGATCCCGTAGACGGTGGCGAGGGCCGGAGTATTGTCCCGAACGGACCTGGCTGACGGTCCCGGCCCAGCGGTATCGCCGCTCATCCGGCGACGTCGCGGCAGGCGCGGTAGAAGTCGCTCCAGTCGTCACGTTCCCTGATGACCGTCTCGAGGTATTCCTGCCACACCACGCGGTCAGTAACCGGATCCTGGACCACGGCGCCGGTGATGCCGCCGGCCACGTCGGCCGGGCGGAGCACGCCGTCGCCGAAGTGCGCGGCCAGCGCCAGGCCGCTGGTGACCACGGAGATCGCCTCGGCCGTGGACAGCGTGCCGCTGGGCGACTTGACCTTGGCCCGGCCGTCCTCGGTGACGCCCTGGCGCAGCTCGCGGAAGACCGTGACCACCCGCCTGATCTCGTCCGCCCCACCCACCTCTTCCCCGCACGGGGGGCTCCCGCCCCCCGTTCCCCGTGGCCCATCCCCCCTCATCTGGGTGTCCGGCAGCCCGATCGAGGGGCCGAGCTGGGCGACCCGGCGCGTGACGATGTCCACCTCCTGCTCGGCCGAGGCGGGCACCGGGAGCACTACGGTGTTGAACCGTCGGCGCAGCGCGCTGGACAGGTCGTTCACGCCGCGGTCCCGGTCGTTGGCGGTGGCGATGAGGTTGAAGCCGCGGACCGCCTGCAGCTCGGTGCCGAGCTCGGGGATCGGCAGGGTCTTCTCGGACAAGATGGTGATCAGTGCGTCCTGCACGTCCGACGGCATCCGCGTCAGCTCCTCCACCCGGGCGATCTGACCACCCGCCATCGCCCGCATCACCGGGCTTGGCACCAGCGCGTCCCAGGACGGGCCCTCGGCGATCAGCCGGGCGTAGTTCCAGCCGTACCTGACCGCCTCCTCGGCCGTCCCGGCGGTGCCCTGCACCATCAGCGTGGAGTCGCCGGAGGTGGCCGCGGCCAGGTGCTCGGACAGCCACGTCTTGGCCGTGCCTGGCACGCCGAGCAGCAGCAGCGCCCGGTCGGTGGCCAGCGTGGCCACCGCCACCTCGATGAGGCGCCGGGAGCCGACGTACTTCGGGGTGATCACGGTGCCGCCGGCGGAATCCGGGACCGTGCCGCCCAGCAGGTAGGTGGTCACCGCCCAGGGGGACAGCCGCCAGCCCGGCGGTCGCGGCCGGTCGTCGGCGGCGGCCAGCGCGGCCAACTCGGCCCGATGCTCCTGCTCCGCGTGCGGCCGCAGGATCGCGCCCGCGGGCTCAGCCAGCACTGTCATGATCCAGCTCCTTCAGCATGTGGTAGCGAAAACGCAGTGCCCGCACGGCGTCCTCGGCGACGGGCGAGGCGCCCGGCGGCGGCTCTGGCCGGGCCCCCGGCGCGCCCAGCGCCGGGTCGGCCCGCCGGGCCAGCTGGCCCAGTGTCCCGACTGCTGAGAGCAGGCCGGGCCGCCCGCCCGCGAGGGCCCGGTTGATCAGCGCGGCGATCCACTCCTGGTCGCGCTGGGCTATCGCCGCCAGCGCCCAGCCGTCGAACAGCACCGGCGCCCAGCCACCCGACAGCAGCGCGAGGATCTGCTCCGGCGGCCGGCCGAACTCCACGGTCCAGGTGCGCAGCGGCGTCCTGGCCAGCACCTCGAGCATGAGGCCCGCCTGGCCGGCCAGATGGGTGCTTCTCGCGCTCACGCCGGACGGTATCCCGTCCCGGCGCATGGCGGCGTCGCACTCGGCCGGCGGGACGGCGACCAGCCGGGTGCCACGGCTGCCCTGGTGCAGGATCAGGTAGCCGCGGGCGCGTACGGCCATCCGCTGGGCTAGAGCCGACCCGGGCAGGGCGGCGAGCAGATCGGCAGCCAGCTTGCGCGCCCGGACGTTACCGTGGTCAAGCGCGATTTCAAGCAGCCGCTCGTCGGCCGGGCTCAGCCCGGCCGCCAGCACGGTGACGAACATGACGCGCTCGTCCGGCCCGGCCGCGGCCCAGCTCCCGGCGATCAGCTCGCGGGCGGCCCCGGGATCCCGGGCGCGCAGTGCGGTGAGGTAGCCACGTCGCTGGGCGGCGCTGCCCAGCCGCCACGCGTCCTCGTCGGCCAGCGCGTGCGCCGTGACGAACGTCCAGTCGGGATTCAGCGCGGCCAGCCAGCGCGCCCGCGACCCCCCCGCCTCGGCCGCCAGGCGGCGCAGTTCCGGGTCGGCCGGCGTCACCCGCCGGGCCCGGTCGAGCAGTTCGGGCAGCAGACAGGCCGGAGCCCGGCGGCCACGGGTCACGGCGGCCGTCAGCCATTCGGTCAGCAGATCGGCGTACTCCCCGCGGAGGATCCGGGCCAGCCGGCGGCCGGCCGCCGGGCTCACCTCGGGGGCCTGGTCAGGTTCGGGTACGGGCGGCGGCGCCACCCGGTCGGCCAGACGGCCGCCCCGGCGTGCGACCGTCAGCAGCGCGGCCCGGTCGAGCAGCAGCACCGCCGGATCATCCGGGGCCCGGCCTTCCGGGACTGGATTGCCTGGATTGTTCGGAAATGGAATATCCGGGGCGTCGGCGGCGAGGGGCAAGCCGGGAACGACAGTGGCGGGAACCGAGGCCCGTTCGGTACCCATGAGGGCGGCGGTGACGAGGTCCTGCCATGCGCTCACAGCGGTACCGCCCCGAAGACCCCCAGAATCCCCCCGGCCTGGTCCCAGGCGGTCAGCGGCCACAGGCCGCGCGGGGTCCACTCGCCGGCCACCGTCACGGGGTGCCCGCCGGAGAGCGCGAACAGCGTCCAGCAGCGGCCGGCGTCCGGATGCAACGGCACGGCGTCGCCGTCCGCGTCGCAGACCGCCCGGACCGGGGCGTGGACCGGGATGACGTCGAGCACGGCCGGCCAGGTATCCAGCCAGGGGTCCGCGGCGAGCGCCGCCGCCCAGCTGGCCAGCAGCCCGGCGATCGTCCCGCCGCCCGGCGGGCCGCCCTCGATGACGTCGTGCCTGGCCAGCACGACGGCGCGCAGCGGCACGGCGCCGGGGTAGAAGACCAGGTCCGCGTCGGCGTCAGTGCCGACGGCCAGCGACGCGTCAAGCACCTGGCCGGCCGGGGCGAAGCTGAGCACCAGCGCGTCCCGGCCGGTCTTGCGGCCGCGCAGCCACGTCCGGCGGGTCCGGATCCGGTCCTGCTCCAGGTCCCGGCGGGCCAGTACCTGCCAGTGGTCCCTGACCGGCGTGCCGCAGGCCAGCACGTCGGCCTGGCGGAGGGTGAAGCCGATCCGTGACCGGACGGTCTCGCGCAGCGGCGGCGGCAGCTCGGCCCGCCGGCGGTAGGCGACGGCGAGCAGGTGGAGCAGCGCGTATTCCTCGAGCAGCCGGCCATCCCAGCCGTCGCCCGAATGGGGGACCGAGGCCAGGGCGCGCAGTCGCTCGGCCAGGCCGGGGGCCTGTGCGTCGACCATCCGGGCGGCGATGTCGTCCCAGTGGCGGTAGCCGGCCCGCTGGCTGGCGGCCAGGCCCTGACGGGCCTGGCCGCAGAGCCACCGGTCGAGCTCGGCCAGCCCGGACGCGACCCGGGCCTCGCGCTGCCCGGCACGGCGGGCCGCCGCCTCCTGGTCCTTGGGCTCGCCCGGCTCGCCAGCCTGCGCCCGCCCGGCCCTGGCCGCCAGCCAGGCGGCGGCCCAGCCGGGCGGGCCGACTTCGTCGTCCCGCACCGACCCGTCGGCCCAGAGCAGCAGCAGGGCCAGCGCATGCTTGCACGGGAACTTCCGGCTCGGGCACGAGCACCGGTACGCGGGACCTGACAGGTCGACCACGGTCCGGTACGGCGAGGCGGCGCTACCCCGGCATTCGCCCCACAGCGCGCCGGGCGCGCCGTCACCGGACCGCGCGCCGTCACCGGACCGCGCGCCGTCACCGGACCGCGCGCCGGCCGCAGGCCAGGCGCGGCCCGAGGCCAGCGACTGGGCGGCCCGCGTCGACGGCGCGTCGGGTGCCAGGGCAAGTACCCGGTCGCGATCCCACCGTTCGGCCACGATCGAAACCCTAACGGATGGTACTGACATTCGAACGACCCAGGCGGTAGGCTCAGGATCCGATGTCGCAGCCTTCCCCGCTCCTGGATCTGCTGCGGCGCCGCATCGTGGTGGCGCCGATGGCCGGCGGCCCCACGACCACCGATCTGGTGATCGCGGCCGGGCGCGCCGGAGCGCTCGGCTGCCTGGCCGCGGGGTACAAGACGCCCGAGGCGATGGCCGCCGAGATCAGCGCCGTGCGGGCCGCGACGGCCGAACCGTTCGGCGTGAACGTCTTCGTCCCCGGCGGGCCGTACCCCGATCGCGGGACGCTGGCCGGGTACCTGGACTCGCTCGGCCCGGGCCTGGGCGAGGCCCGCTGGGACGACGACGGCTTCGGCGGCAAGGTCGCCGCCCTGCTCGCGGACCCGCCCGCGTTCACCAGCTTCACCTTCGGCTGCCCCGCGGCGGAGGTGATCAGCGCCCTGCAGGACGCGGGCAGCGCGGTAGTCGTCACGGTGACCAGCCCGGATGAGGCCCTGGCGGCTGCCGCGGCCGGCCCGGACGCGCTCTGCGTGCAGGGTTATGAGGCCGGCGCGCACCGCGGGACGTTCGTGAACGACGACGCACCCGGACGCGACCGCGGCCTGCTGTCGCTGATCGGCGAGGTGGCCGCGGTCACCAGCCTGCCGCAGATCGCGGCGGGCGGCATCATGGGCCCGCGCCAGGTGCAGGCCGTGCTGGCCGCGGGCGCGGTGGCCGCGCAGTGCGGGACGGCCTTCCTGCGCAGCCCGGAAAGCGGAGCGCACCCGCTGTACAAGGCGGCGCTGGCCGACCCGCGCTATACCGCCACCACCGTGACCAGGGCCTTCAGCGGACGGCCCGCCCGCGGGCTGGTCAATGAGTTCATCGTCGCGCACCCGGACGCGCCGCCCGCCTATCCCGAGATCAACAACGCCACCCGGCCGCTGCGCGCGGCCGCGGCGGCCCGCGGGGACACCGGGCGGATGTCGCTGTGGGCCGGGCAGGGGTACCGGCTGGCGGCCGACCTGCCCGCCGCCGAGATCATCGGCCGGCTGCGCGGATGACCGTCCCGGAAACTACGACATCAATGGAGCATCGATGTCGTCCGGGCAGCATCGGTGGGACATCGATGCTGTTTGCCCCGGGCTCCGCAGCTGCGCGACGGCCTCGGTACGGCGGTCAGATATCCGCGATCACCGGAGCCGCCGGATGGTACCAGCCGGCCGGCGCACGGCGGGCATACCGGGCGGCGGCCGGGAGTTGAGGGGTACTTGTCGAGGGCTACGTGGAGAAAACGGAGGCAGCAGCCGATGAAGGCAGTGCGGTTCGACGAGTACGGCGATGTCGATGTCCTGAAGGTGGTGGACGTGCCGAAGCCGGTGCCCGGTCCTGGCCAGGTGCTGGTCCAGGTCAAGGCGGCGGGAATCAACCCGGGAGAGGCCAAGATCCGCGTAGGCCTGCTGCACGCGAGGTGGCCGGCCACGTTCCCGTCCGGGCAGGGCAGCGACCTGGCCGGCGTCATCGCCGAGGTCGGCCCCGGGGTGACAGGTTTCGCCACGGGGGAGGAGGTCATCGGCTACACCGACAACCGTGCCAGCCAGGCCGAGTACGTGGTCGTCGAGGGGCAGAACCTCACCGCCAAGCCCGCGGGCGTGCCCTGGGTGGTCGCCGGGGCGCTGCACGTGGCCGGCGCCACGGCCTGCGCCGCGGTCCGGGCCGTCGCGCTGACCGAGGGCGACACCGTGGTGGTCTCCGGCGCGGCCGGGGGGGTCGGATCCCTGGCCGTCCAGCTGGCCAGGCGAGCCGGCGCTACCGTGATCGGGCTGGCCAGCCCGGCCAACCACGAATGGCTGGCCGGACACGGAGTCATACCCGTGGCCTACGGCGACGGGGCGGCCGGCCGGATCAGGCAGGCGGCCGCCAAGGTCGACGCGTTCATCGACACGTTCGGCGCGGACTACGTGCAACTGGCCCTGGAGCTCGGTGTCGAGCCGTCCCGCATCGACACCATCGTCAGGTTCGACGCGGTGGCCGAGTACGGCGTCAAGGCCGAGGGCAACGCGGCCGGGGCCAGCACGGCCACCCTGGCCGAACTGGCCGGGCTGATCGCCGCGGGGCAGCTCGAGGTGCCGATCGCGGCGACGTTCCCGCTCGCCCGGGTCCAGGACGCCTACCGGCGGCTGGCCAGCGGCCACATCCGCGGGAAGATCGTCCTCACGGTCTGAGCGCGGCACGTCGTTGCGTACTATCGTGTTATGGGCGAGATGCTGCCGCTGTTTCCGCTGGGTGCGGTGCTCTACCCCGGCATGCTCCTGCCGCTGCACATCTTCGAGGAGCGGTACCGGCAGCTCGTCAGGGACCTGCTCGACGGGCCCGAGCCGCGCCGGTTCGGCGTAATCGCCATCCGCAAGGGCCGGGAGACCGGCATCGACGGCGTGCGCTCGCTGCACGAGATCGGCTGCACTGCCACCCTGCGCCGGGTCGAACGGCATCCCGACGGGCGGTTCGACATCGTCACCGTCGGCACGCAGCGGTTCCGCCTGTCCGGGCTGGACGAGACGCGGCCCTACCTGCAGGGCGAGGTGGAGATGCTCCCCGACGAGCCCGTCGAGCCGGCCCGGGCCGGGGCGGCGGTGCGGGTGATCCAGGCCGCGTTCCGCGACTACCTGGACGCGCTGATCGAATGGGGCGGCGCCACGGTCAGGCTCGAGGACCTGCCCGACGAACCGGTGCTGCTCTCGTTCGTCGTCGCCGCCGCCATGATCATCGACCTGCCGGAACGGCAGGCGCTGCTGGCCGAGTCGGATACCCTGCGCCGGCTGGCGATGCAGCGCGCGCTGCTGTCCCGGGAGACCGCGATGCTGCGCACCACCACCTCCCGGCCGGCCCCGGACCTCAGGAACACGCCGTACAACCCGAACTGAACGGGCCTAGCCACGAGGAGGACAAAGTGGGTGACGGGGGATCAGGGGTAGAGGTAGGCCATGGCTGAACCGGAAACCGAGGCAACCGAACTTTCGCTGCGCGCCGCCGAGGTAGCGACCGACGTCTCCGAGACCGACCGGCCGCAGGAGCGGCGCAGGCTGATGAACGCCTTCACCAGGGCCGCCGCCTCGGGGGCCCGGAAGGCCGCGACCTCGGGGGCCCGGGCGGCCGGCCGTGGCACGCGGGCGGCGCGGCGGCGTGCGGGTTCGGGCGGCGAGTGGCTGGTCGGCCAGGTGGTGGCCATGACACCGCGGCTGCGGGTCCGCGACCGGGCGACGCTGCGGGCCCATTTCCCTGGCCAGTCCGCCGACGAGATCGCCGACACGCTTATCGACCACGCGGCGCACGCCGCGGCGGCCGCGGGCGGGGCGGCGGGCATGGCCGCCATCTTGCCGGTGCTGCCCGCCTTCCCGGTCGAGGTGGCGGCGGAAACCCTGGTGGTGGTGGGAATCGAGATCAAGCTCGTGGCCGAGCTCCACGAGGTCTACGGCGCTCAGGCCCGGGGGAACTTCGCCGAGCGGATGAACTCCTACCTCGCCGCCTGGGCACACCGCCGGGGCGTGTTCATGATCGAAGGCGGGCTGATCCTCGCCGCCGGATCACCGCTGGCCCGGCTGCTGCGCCGGCGTCTGATCTCGCGGGCGGGCCGGAGCGCGGTCTCCCTGGGACCGCTGCTCACCGGCGCCGCCGCGGGGGCCATGTTCAACAGCAGGGAGACCAGGAAACTCGGCCGGGACATCCAGCGCGACCTGCGCCGCCGGGCCATCGGCTACTGAGGGGTCCCGGCCATGAAATGGCCTGCGGGGCGATCTCCCTTCGCCGGCATTGTCCGGATCAGGTACTTGGGGTCGCCTCTCGGCCGCCCTCATGGCCGTCGGGCTTCTCAGCCTTCCCGCTGCCGGCCCCGGTTACCCGGGCGGTCCCCTGCAGTCCAGCTCCCTCTCTCGCCTCGCAGACAGCATGAACGTGCTCGCCCGGGACGAAGCTGCCTAGAGACCAAGGTCCCGGCTCGGCGGGCCGAACGTCAGCTGATGACCTGACCGGGGACGGCTACTGGCGCGGGGACGACGGGACACCATAACGGCACTGCGCCGCAGCAGCACCGATACTGCTCGGCTCGGGCTCGCCAGAGCCATGTGACAGCGGCTCCTCAGCTCGTCCGTACCGGGTTGGCCGCGGACCCTTCGGTGCTGAGCAGCAGGACGGTGGTGCCGGGGCCGACGCCAAGCGCGGCCCGCCTTTCCTCCGCGCCCTCGCCGGTCAGCGCGGCCCGCGCGCCGGCCAGCGAGGCTCCGCCGCACGGGCCGGCCGGTATCCCGGACCCGGCCAGGTCACGAGCCGCCGTGGCGGCGTCCGCGTCGGCGACGGCGACCGCCGCGTCCAGGCCGTCGCGCAGGTACGGCCAGGCCAGTAGGGAAGGGGTGCCGGTGTTCAGCCCGGCCATGATCGTCTCCCCGGTCGAGATGGTGCCGAACTCACCGCGGACCAGGCTGGCCAGGACGCAGGCCGCGGTGCCGGGCTCCGCCGTCATCAGCGCCGTCACACCCCGGTCCCGTCGGCTGCGGTAGTGGATGACGGCGGCCTGCGCCAGCGACCCGACGCCCGCCGGCATGACCACCAGCGTTTGACCGGCCGCCCCGGCCTCCGCAAGCTGCGCGTCGACCTCGGCGAACAGGGTCGAGTAGCCTTCCACGATCCAGCCGGGCACCTGCTCGTAGCCGGGCCAGCCGGCATCCTGCACGAGTTCGGCCTCCGGTCCGCTGGCCGCCTTGACGGCGGCCTCGACCGCGTCGTCATAGTTTCCGGTGATCTGGGTGACCTGCGCTCCCTCCGCCGCGATGGCCGCCACCGCGGCGGGGTGCACGCCGCCGGGCACGAACACGTGCGCCCGCTGCCCGAACAGCCTGGCCATCCTGGCCACCGCGCGTCCGTGATTGCCGTCGGTGGCGGTCACCAGCGTCAGCTCCCCGTCGGCCGGGCGCCGGGACAGGAGCTGGTGAACCGCCCAGGACGCGCCGAGCACCTTGAACGCGGGCAGGCCCAGCCGCGCCGACTCGTCCTTGACGAAGACCCGCCCGACGCCGAGCTCGGCGGCGACGGCCGGCACCTCCACCAGGGGAGTGGGTGCGTACCCGGGCAGGCCGGCGTGAAAGGCCCGCACGCGGGCGACCGGCGCGGGCGCGCAGGTCCAGGCCCGGGCGCCGGGCCGCGCGTACCACGGCGGGCAGCCGGGGGCCAGTCCAGGGGGAGTGATCACCGTCCCACCATGCCCTCCCCGCGACGGTTCCGGCTAGGTGATCAAGCCGGCCACATCAGGGCCGGTCCCTGCCACTACCCCCTTGTGCTGGCACAAGGCCCTGTTGTCTCATTGTGACTACCACGGTGAAGGAGATTGAGGTACCTGATGACTGTCACCGTCGACAGGAGCGTCGAAGAGTTCACGGCTCCACCGAGGTCGGCAGGCTGATCGTGCAGGCCGCGGCGGGGAACCTGAAGAAGGTCACGCTGGAACTCGGCGGCAAGAGCCCCAACATCGTGTTCGACGACGCCGTGGAGGGAGCCGTCGAGGGCGCGGCCAACGCGATCTTCTTCAACCACGGCCAGTGCTGCGTCGCCGGGTCGCGCCTGTTCGTACACCAGACCCGTTTCGATGAGGTGGCCGGCGGCGGCCGGTTCGGCGACCGGGGCTTCTTCGTCGAGCCCACCGTGCTGATCAACACGCATGGCAACATGAAGGTGGTGAAGGAGGAGATCTTCGGCCCGGTGGTGGTCGCTGCCCCGTTCAGCGACCTGGACGAGATAGCCGCTGAGGCGAACAACACCACCTACGGCCTCGGGGCCGGGATCTGGACCAAGGACATCTCCAAGGCCCACGCGCTGGCCAAGAAGCTCCGCGCCGGAACCGTCTGGATCAACTGCTACAACGTCTTCGACGCCTCGCTGCCGTTCGGCGGGTACAAGCAGTCCGGCTGGGGCCGCGAGATGGGTCACGAGGTCCTCGAGGCCTACACCGAAGTCAAGGCGGTGACGACCCAGCTGTAAGCGCACCGGCATTACTGATGGACCTGCTCCGGCCTGGTGGCGCCGCCTCCGGCCGGAACGGCCGCCCCGGCGCTCCCGTCGGGTCCGAAGTACGGCGGGTCGAGCGCCGTGACGGCGAACTCGCTGCCCGGGTCGGGCGGCTTTTCCGTCAGGCGGCAGGTGATCATGGCCTCCCCTATGCGCAGGTCGGCTTCCCAGCTTGCCCCCGCCGGGCGGCACGCCGCGACCACGCCGGTCAGGACCGGCCCCCGGTCGGGGAAGGCTCCCGCCATCACCCGTTCGGGATGAATCCCGGCCACCTGGCCGCCGTGGGCCACGAAGCCGAGGTAGCCGACCAGTTCGGCCACCCGGCGGGTGGCCGGGCGCAGCACGATCTCGTCGGCCGCCCCGACCTGCACGAGCGAGCCGCGGTCTAGGACGGCCAGGCGGTCGGCGAAGGCCTGGGCGTCGGCGAGTTCGTGGGTGACGAGGATGGCGGGCACGGATCGCTCGGCGACCAGGGACCCGACCAGATCGGTCAGAGTCCGGCGCAGGCTCGCGTCCAGGCCGGTGTAGGGCTCGTCGAGGAGCAGCGTGTCACAGCGGGCCAGGAGCAGGCGGCCGAGCGCCACCCGGTGCGCCTGCCCGCCGGACAGCCGGGCCGGCATCGCCGCCAGCAGGCCCTCGATCCCCAGCACCGAGGCCAGCGTCGACAGCTCGGCCGGAGAAGGCGACGCGGTGGGCGCGTAGCACAGGTTGTCCCGGACGGACAGGTGCGGGAACAGGCCGGGGTTCTGGCGCAGCAGGCCGATCCGGCGCTGCCAGGGCGGGAGGGCTGTCGCCGGCGGGGCCGTTGAGGTCAGCACCCGGCCGCCCAGCGAGATCAGGCCGCGGCGGGGCGGGACGAGGCCGGCGATGACCTCGAGCAGCGTGGTCTTCCCGGCACCGGACGGCCCGAACAGGGCGAGCCGCTCACCGGGAGCCACCTGCAGCGCCGCGCGCACGGTGAACTCCCGGCGGTCAACCTCGACGTCGGCGTCCAGCACGGGCGCTCCAGATGTAGGCGGCCAGCGGCAGCGGCAGCGCGACCACCAGCAGGACCAGGGCGTACGGCAGCGCGGAGGCCAGGCCCGTCTCCTGCAGCGTCGTATATATCTCCAACGGTAGCCCGGCCGGGTGGTAGGCGATGATGATCACCGCGCCGAACGCGCCCATCGCCCGCGCCCAGGCGATCGAGGCGGCCATGGCCAGCCCGGGCGCCGCCAGCGGCAGCGTCACCCGCCGGAAGACCCGCCGGGGCCGGTCGCCGAGCAGCCCGGCCTGCTGCTCCAGGCGCGGCTCCACGCTGGCGAAGGCCGCCTGGGCGCCGAGCACGTAGTAGGGCGCCGACTCGTAGACCTCGGCGATGACCAGGGCCAGGAAGGTGTTGGTGGCGGACTGGTTCAGATGGGCGAGCAGTTCCCCGATCGGGGTGTACGGGCCGACCATGAAGACCAGCAGCAGGCCGATGACCAGCGGTGGCAGCAGCAGGCTGCACAGCAGGCCCGCCTCCCAGATCCGCGGGAACGGCAGCTTCCCGTGGGCGAGCATCCAGGCCAGCGGGGTGCAGACCACGAAGAGCACGCCCAGGGTCACCAGCCCGGACTCGACCGAGACCACCAGCGGGTCCAGCGCGCCCGGCGCGGTCAGCGCACTCGCGATCGCGCTGCCGTCCAGGTGGGCAAGCAGGGCGATCACCGGGCCGAGCAGGGCGAGCCAGATCACGCCCGCTCCGATGACCGACAGGATCGAGGAGGCCGAACGGAGCCGCCACGAAGCCCCGGTCACCCATCCTGCTGGACGGCGCGGCCCAGGGGATGGGGAGGGGGGATTGTCACCCTGAACCGCGCCGCCAGCGGCTGCCGCGGGGCTAGCCGCCCAGCTCACTCGAAATCGCTGAGGGCACCGAGCTTGTCGACCCGAATACCTTCGGTGTTGGCAACGAGAATCCGCCCGCCTTGTACTGGGCCAGGCCCGCGGGCGACAGCGTGTATTTGACGAACGAGATCGCGGCCGGGGTCGGCGTGCCGATGATGGTGATGTCGATCACCTGAGGCGACCCGTGCTTGGTGCCGCTCTTGACCGTGATCAACGCCTTCTTGTACTGGGCAGCATACGCGGCGCTGCCCAGGTTGATCTGGAGGGGCAGCGGCACGTAATCCAGGTGCAGCTGGATGGCCTGGGTGACGAAGGCGCTCGCGGCGTCGAGCTGGCCGGACTGCAAGGTCGAATCCAGGGCGGACTCGGCGTAGATCTGCGAGGACGAGGCGGTGCCGAAGTCCGTGGTGCCCAGGATCTTGGCCACCGTGTCCGGCGGCAGGTGATAGTAATCCTGCGCCAGTTCCAGCATGTAGGTGAAGTCCCGGCCCTGCGGGTCGGTGTTCGGGTCGGTACGGCCGAGCTTGAGGCCAGGCGTCTGCAGCAGGGTGAACAGGTCCGAGACCGGCTTGCTGCCGTCGGCGATGGCCTTGAACTGGCTGGCGTACTTGCTGTTGGGGTTGTAGGCCACCACCATCGCGGTGCCCGCGTACTGGACGTACCAGTTGGTGTACTTGGGCATGAGCGGGGTGATGTTGTCACCGCCGACCGCCTCGAACACGTTCGGCGAGATCTCGCTGGAGGCGATATCGGCCTCCAGGTCGCCGGAGGCCCCGCCCCGGCCGGAGAAGGTGTAGCCCTCGGCGGTGGTGAAGGCCGGGCCGACGACCTTCTCGTTCAGGTACTGGAGCGAGGACGCGTAGGCGACGTTGACCGTTCCGGCGGGCTGGGCCGACGCGCTGGCCGTCGCCGAACTTGAACTCGAGCTCGACGTCGCGGCCGAACTCGAGGAACTGCTGCTGCACCCGGCGGCGGCCAGCCCGGTGCACGCTATGGCGAGCAGAGCGACGAGGGGCGCTCTTTTCCTGGCGAGGAATGGGATCATTCCTCGAACACTGCCACTGTTAGTTGCGCGACGCAAGGAATTCAGACATCGCTTTGGTGACGGACACAGCGTCCGGCCGGCCGGCCTGTGGCGTGCCGCGATAACCCCTTGGCACCCTCCACGCACTCGGGCATTGTGGACCGGGTGAGCACCCCCAATCAGCCGCCGGGCCGTCAGGTGCCCACTCGCTATCGCCGTTACATCAGGTAAGAGATCCGCCCGGGCCACCCAGGGAAGAGAGGTCAGTGATGGGGTCTACGTCGCGCCGTACCAGTCCTCCGTTCCGTGCCGATCATGTCGGCAGCCTGCTGCGTCCCCGGCGGCTGCATCAGGCGCGCGAGGACTTCGCCGCCGGGCGGATCACGGCGGATGGCCTGCGCGCCATCGAGGATGACGAGATCACGCAGGCGGTGCGGATGCAGGAGGAGGTGGGCCTGCAGTCGGCCACCGACGGGGAGTTCCGCCGGGCCACCTGGCACATGGACTTCATCTACCAGATCGGCGGGGTATCCAAGGCACCGGGGAACCTGGCGGTGAAGTTCACCAACCCGTCGGGAACCATCGAGTGGACCCCGGCCGCGCTCCACATCGGCAGCAAGGTCCGGATGGACCGAACGATCTTCGGCGAAGACTTCGCCTACCTGAAATCCAGGGTCACCACGGCGGTGCCCAAGCTGACGATCCCGTCGCCGAACATGGTGCACTACCGCGGCGGCCCGGCCATGCTGGACCCGGCGGTGTACCCGGACATGGGGGAGTTCTGGGCCGACCTGGCCGCGGCCTACGCCGACGAGGTGGCCCGGCTGGGCGCGCTGGGCTGCACCTACCTGCAGTTCGACGACACGTCCCTGGCCTACCTGAACGACCCGGCCCAGCGCGCCGAGATCACCGGCCGCGGCGAGGACGCCGAGCACATGCACCTGCGCTACATCAGGCAGATCAACGCGGCGGTCAAGGACAGGCCCGCGGGGATGGCGGTCACCACGCATCTGTGCCGGGGGAACTTCCGCTCCTCGTGGGTTGCCTCCGGCGGGTATGACTTCGTGGCCGAGGCGCTGTTCTCCGAACTGGACGTGGACGGGTTCTTCCTGGAGTACGACGACGAGCGCTCCGGCGGGTTCGAGCCGCTGCGGTTCGTGCCCAGGGGCAAGATGGTCGTCCTGGGCCTGGTCACCACCAAGCGCCCCGAGCTCGAATCCAGGGACGACCTCAGGCGCCGCATCGACGAGGCGGCCAAGTACGTCCCGCTGGACCAGATCTGCCTGTCCGGCCAGTGCGGCTTCTCCTCCACGGTGGAGGGCAACGCCCTGACCTACGACGAGCAGGTCGCCAAGCTCCGCCTCATCGTAGAGGTCGCCCGCGACGTCTGGGGCTAACCCAGCCCCGCCCCCGCGCCGCCTGCCGCTGTTGCGGCCGGGAACGATGCACCGGGTAATAGCTCGGGGACCTACCGTCGTTGTGGGTGCGGCACAAGGCACGGGCCCGGCCGGGCAAGTGCCAGGACAAGAGCCGGAACCGGCCCTTGCAGCCCATCCGGGCGGATTCTAATATCCAAGACAAATCACGAGGCGCCCGACATCTTTCTTGTCACGTACTTGGATATCGAGTGGGTGAATGCCATGAGGCTCAGATCCACGGGGACCATGCGAAGATTCCTTTTCGGAGGGGCGGCCCTGCTGCTGGCCCTCACGGCGGCCGCCTGCGGCGGGGGCGGTAGTTCGTCAAGCTCCACCACCGCGGCGGCCAGCACCGCGCCGAAGGCCGGCGGTTCGCTCACGGTCTTCGAGTGGAACGGCTACTCAGGAGACTGGCCGGCCGGTCTCGACCCGGCGACGAACATCAACGGCGCCGCGACCCAGAGCCAGATGAACGCCATCTTCGGCTCGCTGTTCGAGCTCGGGCCGAATGGGACGATCATCCCGGACCTGGCCACCGGATACTCCTTCTCCAACGGCGGCAAGACGATCACGCTGGACATCCGGCAGGGCGTGAACTTCACCGACGGCACCCCGTTCAACGCCACCGCCGTGGCGTGGAACATCAACCGCGACCTCAAGTCAGCATGCACCTGCAAGCCGACCTGGCCGGTCAAGTCGGTCACGGCCCCGAGTCCGTCCACGGTAGTGGTCAACCTCGCCCTGCCCGACGGCGCGTTCATCGCCCAGATCTTCGACTCGACCGCGGACTGGATCGCCTCGCCGACCGCGGTGCAGAAGATGGGCGAGAAGGCGTTCGCGGTCAAGCCCGTCGGCGCGGGTCCGTTCGAGGTGGTCAGCGATACGCTCAGCTCGCAGCTCGTGCTGAAGAAGAACCCGAACTACTGGCAGAAGGGCCACCCGTACCTGGGCAACCTCACGTTCAAGACGGTCGGCGGCGACGAGGCGGCGTACGAGGCCATGCTCGCCGGCGAGGGCCAGGTCTACGAGGGCATGTCCACCCCGTCGCTGATAAAAGCGGCGGCGTCGCACTTCAACGTGAAGAACGAGTCTCCCTCGACCGTGTACGACCTCCAGCTCAATAC
>Ga0335081_10008519_pt1 | contig 16454 bp, 12 predicted proteins | sample Lox_Sample_35_FD_206713 | JGI IMG/M metagenome (GOLD analysis project Ga0335081, IMG submission 206713) | Soil microbial communities from Loxahatchee National Wildlife Refuge, Florida, United States - Lox_Sample_3.5 | ecosystem: Environmental > Terrestrial > Soil > Wetlands | place: USA... | reverse complement strand
GTCGCCAATCTGCCGGCAGACATCGCACGGCGCGAGCTGAGCGTCGTGAAAGCGCGCCTCGGGCTGCCCGACGCGGACCTCCATCTCGTCGGCAACGCGCCGGCACATGGGCCGGGCAACGTGCTGCTGATCGTGCAGCGCTACCGCAACATCACCGAGGTGTTCACCGGATTCGGCGAACCGCGCGTGCGCGCCGAGGCGGTTGCAGAGCGTGCCGTCAAGGAAGCCGAGGCGTTCGCACGCAGCGAGGCTGCCGTCGGCGAGCATCTGGCGGACCAACTCCTGCTGCCGATGGCGCTGGCCGGCGCCGGGAGCTTCACGACGCAGGAGCCGAGCAGCCATGCGCGCACGAACATCGACGTGATCCGCATGTTCCTGCCGGTGCGCTTCGAGCTCGAGCGGCGCAAGCAGGACCTATGGCGGATCGAGGTGAAGACGACTTGACCGTGCAGCTCTTCCCCGGGACTCCGCTGGCGATTCCGCAGCCGCAACCAGTAGCGTAGCGGCCCTACCCCGCCGCGGGTCTCCGCGCCGATCACAACGTCGGGAGCCCGCGTGAACGGCGACCGAGCGGAAACGCTTGATCGATCTGCGCGATCTGGGCCTCGGTAAGCCGGAGATCGCCCGCTAGCGCATTCTCGGCGACATGCTCGACGTTGGAGGCCTTCGGAATCGCGAACACCGAGCCCCGCCGGGTCAAGAAGCTGAGCGCCACCTGGCGCGGCGTGGCACGGTGCGCGTGCGCGATCTCCTGCAGCGCACGGCCTCCAGCGGTACGCGGACCGGGAAAGCCGCCATGCTCGTGTCCGAAAGGGCTGTACGCGACGACGGCGACGCGATGCCTCTCGCACCAGGGGATCACAGCGTGCTCGATCGCGCGCTCCTGCAGATGGTAGAGGACCTGGTTACAAGCGATGTGGCCTGGGCCGGCGATCTGGCGCGCTTCCTCGAGGTCGGACTCGCCGAAGTTGCTCACACCCCAAGCCAGGATCTTGCCCTCGCGCCGAAGCTGTTCGAAGGCCGCGACGGTATCTTCCAGGGGATGCCTGCCGCGCCAGTGCAGCAGATAGCAGTCGAGCCGGTCGGTTCGCAGGCGGGCCAGCGAACGCTCGCATGCCGCCAGCGCCCCCTTGCGCGATGCGTTGTGGGGCAAGACCTTGGACACGAGGAACACCTCGTCGCGTCGCCCTTGGATGGCCTCGGCGATGATCTCCTCGGCCGCGCCCGAACCATACATTTCCGCGGTATCGATGTGGGTCATGCGGAGATCGATTCCGCGGCGAAGCGCCGCGACCGCGGTGGCGCGTCTGGCGTGCTCGATGTACCAGGTGCCCTGGCCGATGACCGCGACCTTGGGTCCGATGGAACCGAAACGGCGCTGCTGCATCCGTGTCTCTCCAGGATGGTGGACGAATGGTGCGAGTTGCTGCGCGAAAAGCCAAGCGCAACGGAGCTCGGCCGGAATCCATGTCGGTAGCTTCGCGCAGCCGAAACCAAGAGCCTAGCAGTTCAGCGTATGCTGTCTGCGACCTTCAACCGCACGCTGTCACGCCAATCCGGTGCGGCGCCAAGACGGCGGCGACACGCGAACAGGCGTCACGGTGAACATGCGCAGTCGGGCCCGCAATCTCGCGCGGGCGTTGCAAGTCATCCTAACGCGGCTGCAGGTCACGCGGGGGACGAACTGATCGGGTACTGAGCACGCCATCGCCGGTTTACCTTTGAGGAGGGAGTCATGGGTACGATCGTAAGGCGGGACGCGTTGAAGGCGCTTGGCGCCGCGGCCGTGGCAGCGAGCGGCGCAATTCCGTTTGGGCAGCGGACCGCGGCGGCGGAGCTGCGATATCCCCCGGAGAGAGGCGCTCAGCTCCGGGTGCTGCGCTGGAAGCGGTTCGTGCAAGGGGATGAGGACGTCTGGCTGTCGAACAGCCGCAAATTCGCGCAGCAGACCGGCGTTCCGGTCCAGGTCGAGAGCGTCAACATCGAGGACCTGCGTCCGAAAGGGGCGATGGCGGCGAGCGTAGGCACGGGTCCCGATATCGTGGTGGGCGCTCCGGATATGCCGCAGGTCTATCCCGACAAATGCGTGGAGTTGACCGAGCTCGCGAGCTATCTGAGTCAGAAGTACGGCGGCTGGTACGACGTCGGCCAGCGCTATTGCACGGTCGAGGGACGCTGGATCGCGCTCGCGCTCGCCGTAATTCCATTCTGCGTGGTATACCGCCAGAGCATGATCAACGCCGCCGGGTTCAAGGACATCCCGCGCGATCTCGCGGGTTTCTTGAGCCTGTGCCAGGCCTTGAAGGCGCGAGGCACGCCTCCGGGCATGTGTCTGGGCAACACATCCGGAGACACCAGCTGGTGCTGCTGGCTCCTGTGGACCCATGGGGCCAGCTTGGTCGACGAAGACAACCGCGTCGCGATCAACAGCAAGCAGACCATCGCGGCGCTCAGCTACGCGCGGGCACTGTATCCGACGTTCGTTCCCGGCACCCTCGCCTGGCTGGATCCCAGCAACAACAAGGCGTTCCTCTCCGGCGAGATCAGTCTCACCTGGAATCCCATCTCGATCTATTACGTCGCCCGGAATTCCACCGACCCGGCGCTGAACGCGATCGCCGCCGACATCCAGCACGCCCGCCTGCCGATCGGCCCGGTCGGGCGGCCAACGGAGCTGCATGGCTGCTTGGCCATCTGGATCTTCAAGTACACCAAGTACCCGAACGCCGCTCGCGAGTACGTGCGTTTCATGCTGGAACGCGATCAGTTCGACCCTTGGGAGCAGGCATCGCTCGGGTTCATGGCTGGCCCGCTGCAAGCGTACGAGTCGCATCCGATCTGGACGAGCGATCCGAAGATCACGCCGTTTCGAGGAGGCCCGCGGACATCGCTCTACCGCGGCTACCCCGGCAAAGTCGGCCCTGCCTCCGCGGCATCCACGGCAGACTTCGTCGTCGAGAATATGGTGGCCGAAGCAGCATCTGGCGAGCTGACCCCGCAGGAGGCCATCGCCAAAGCGGAACGGCGTGCCCGCCGGTACTACAAGGCGTAGAGTCGTGCGGAAGAATAAGCCGAGCCAGCCGCGGAGCGTGATAAAAAAAGCGAAGTAACGACCGCGGCGGGCGCGCGTGTCGATTTGGTTGCCCACGTGGATGCGACAGGCATACGGGGCGCACGGCAGATGGATCGCATTTCGCGACCTCGACCGGCGATCGGGTCGGGCGTTTGTCTTCGGCGCTAAAACCGGGCTAACACACTAAAACGCACTTGGAACGGCTCGGCGGGATGAGCCGTCACCCCGCTCGGAACGACCTCGCACGTCGGGCATGCCTTGAAATCCTGTGCGTACTGGATGTCGTAGTTGTTCTTGTTGAATAGATTCAAGAAATCCAGGGCCAGCGACACGTGCGAGGACACTGCGTATTGACCGCGCACGTCCACCGTGAACGAAGAAGGCGCCCACAGCGACCCGTCCTGAGTGAGCGGATAGGAGCTGAAATAGCGCGCGATCAGACCGCCGGACCACGGACCCAGGTTCTTGACGGTGGCTCCGAATGTCACCACCGCGCTCACCGCGTTCGGGACGTAATAGCCCGCGGAATCGTTCGCATTGGCGTACGCGTACCTGGCATGGATCCACGCGAGGTCCGCGTTGAACAGCAGCCAAGGGGTCGCCGCCCACTGGTTGTTCCACTCCACGCCGTAGCGCCGGGTCGCCCCGGTGGGCTCGGTGCTGCCGATGTCCGAGTCCGCGGCGTACTCGATTTCGGAATCGCTGTAGAGCGTCCAGAATGCCAGCGAGCTCTGGAAGTTCGGAATCACATTGGTGCGCGCCCCGACCTCCCCGCCTTTCTCCCGCACGATCGCGGGCGTGGGGATCGACGCAAGGCCCGTGGTGGGGTCCAGGATCTGGGTAGTGCCGCGCGCGTCGTTGGTGTGAAACCCCCAGCCGTAGTTGACGAAATACTCGGTTCGGTTCCAGGGGCCGAAGATGAGCGACATCTTGGGCGAGACGGCATGGCCGTCCGAGGTGCCCGTGTTTTCGGGGGTCAGCGTGGCATCGACGTGATTGTCGACTCGGTCGAAGCGCAGACCGAACACGCTGCGAAACCACGATGTCCAGACGGTGTTGTTCTGCACGTAGACGCCGGATCCGAGCTCGTTCACGAAGTCGTCTCTCACCGATTGGAACACGACGCGGGATTGCGTGTTGTCCAACCCGACATGGATGTTGTCGTAGCGCAGCTGCAGGCCGATCTCGGTGTTCGAGTCGTGTCCGAACAGGAAGTGGTACCACCCTTGCGACAGCTTCGTGCCGAGGATATTTCGATTTTCCCATTGCTCGAACTGGTCGCAGGGAAGTGACGGGTCGGGCGCCAACGCGCAACGGTTCTCGAAGAAGGTGAAGTCGGACCAGAGCTGCAGGTTGTAGTACTCGTAATAGACCAGGGCTTTCCAGTAGCCGTTGTCCTCGGTGTCGTGGTATTCGCCCGAGAGAATGGCGCGCCCGGTATTGCCGCCGTCGGTCGGATCCAGCGCACAGAACCGGCACAGCGTGCCATCTTCGATCAGCGTGAGCGGGACCTGATCGGTGGAATTCCAGTGGGCTTTGTAGAAGATCCCGTCCATCGACCAGCCGCGTGCACTGGAACCGTCGCTCAGGCGCAACATGCCGTCGAACTTGTTCAGATCCTCGGGCACCACCCAGGGGCCGTCTTGGTGCTGCAGCACCACGGCGCCCAGCAGCGTCGGAGCGGCGCCCCCCAAGGGCGATGATTGAGTCGACTGCGAGGCCGAGCTGGATTGCCCCAAGACCTTGGAAGCCGCAACCAAGCCGCGCAGGTACTGATACGAGCCTACCGTCAGATCGGCCATATTCTGTTCCAGGCCCTGGTAGTAGTAGATGTCTGCCGCACCCACCGTCGCGAAATCGCCGTACGCCGCGTAGTACGGGCCTTTTTGGAAATCCATCCTCTGCACCAGCTCCGGGACCAGGAAATTCAAGTCCATGTAGCCCTGCCCGTGCGCATGGGTGGGCATATTCACCGGAACGCCATCGACGGTGGTCGCGAAGTCGGTGCCGTGATCGAGGTTGAAGCCGCGCAGAAAGTACTGGTTTGCCTTGCCGTCGCCCGAGTGCTGGGTGACTACCATGCCGGGGACATACTCGAGCACCTCTCCGGGGCGCAGCACGGGACGTAAGTCGATATATTCGCCGCTCACGGACCCCTGCGATGCGGCGTCCGCGCTGCCAATGGAGAGGCTATACCCGAGGACCTCCACCGTCGGGGCCTCGACATGCGAGGCTGCAGTGGTCGGGGCCTTGGGCGGCTCCGGACTCGGCGCTTGCTTTGCAGTGTCGGCCGGAGCCGGCTCGGGCGCCTTGGTCTGCGAAGGAGAGGCTGGCTGTTCGGTCTGCGCCGGGGTCAGTTGCGCGGGCGTAACGTCGCCCATTGCCGACGGCGGTAGAAAGAATACCGATGCGCCAAGAAGCCCATAGACGGACACTCGCGGGCCGCGCGCCTTGAACGTCTCCAGCATGGCTCCTCCCCTGAGATCTCGTGCGCATCGGCCCTTCCGGCCGGGCCCGTACGCGACGGTCTCGGTTATTGTGTGAGACAGATCATTTTCTGATAATTTATCTTAACCTCAGCTCATTTAGCAAGACGCTCGGAGCGGCGGAGCTGGGAGGCCGTGCAAGGTCCGTCCGGCTCGCTTCCAGGGTTGGGGCGTCGGCCGGAGCCGAGCGCGTTGGCGAACTCTTAGGGAGGTTCCGACATGGGTGAGTGTGGCCGCGGTGTCCTGTTGAAGACGCTTCCAGCTCTGATGACCCTGGTCCTGGCCGCTTGCGCCACGACCGAGCTGACCAAGACCTGGCGCAGCCCCGAGTACACCGGCCCGGCGTTGAAGAAGCTGCTGGTGGTCGGCGTGTCGAGGCAGCCGGCCGTTCGCCGAGAGTTCGAGGACACCTTCGTCAAGCAACTCAAAGCCTCTGGTGCGGCGGCAGTCGCCAGCTATACCTTGATCCCCGAGCCGGGACCCGTCGATGCGTCTCGATTGGCGCAGGCCGTCAAGCAAGCCGGAGCCGACGGGATGTTGATCACTCGCCTGGTTCTCGCCGACGCCGACACCCAGTTCACCCCGGCCTTTCGACCCACGGCCGCGACGGAGCTCCCCGACGGCTACTCCGCGGCCTGGAGCGGATATCACGAACCGGCCGCCTCTTCGCAGCCGGAAACGGTGATCCTGGAGACCGATCTGTATGGGATCGGCGAATCCCAGCATCTGTGGTCCGGTACCACGCAGACCTTCGCCACTGCTGCCCACATCCAAGACGACATCCAGGGCTTCGCTAGAATCATCATCGGCGCGTTGGAGAAGCAGAAGCTCATCTAGCAGGAAGTCTGCTGGAACCACTGCGGTCTGCTCTGACCCCGCGCGGGCGGTGTTTCGTGATCTTCGCGACGAACTCGACGACGCTGCCTTCCCTCGGCCGTCGTTCCAGGATGCCAGTAGATCACCGGCCTGAGCACCGCTCGCGAACAGCTCAGGTCGACGACTGGACCCGACCGCTTTGGGCAATGCGAACTCCCGTGCATCCCTGAAACAAGAGAAACAGAACTGTTTCTCCGCAGACATCTCCCGAATACACGTGCGTGATGAAATCCGTCCCTCGTCCCGTGGCCGTCGCCAGCCTCTGCGTTTACGTGCTGTCGCCGCTACGGTGCTCGGGCTTCGCTTTGGAGCATTCACGATTCCACGAGGGGGATGCCATGTCGTCTCATGAGATCACTGCTTGCCTGTCGCAGCGCGTCGCGCGCTTCGTTGTGTCGGTCGGATTATTCAGCCTCTTTGCGGGCGCAGGCATCGCTTTGGCCGATGAGACTTGCAATTCGCCCTATTTGAGCAGTCTCATCAAAGGGCAGGAAGATTATGCATACGTTTGGACCCTGGGCGTGCGTGGGGTCGGGGACGGCTGGGACAAGCTGGTCACGATCGACGTCAATCCCGCATCGTCCCGGTACGGGAAGGTTCTCCACTCGGTCTCCGTCGGCGCGCGCGGCGAGGCCCACCACATGGGGTTCAGCGACGACCGGCGCTTCCTGTGGGCGGGCGGTCTGGACGACAGCAAGATCTACGTGTTCGACATCGGCACGGACCCCGGCAAGCCGCGTTTGGTGAAGACCATCGGGGACGTCACCGAGCGCACAGGGTTTGTAGGTCCCCACACGTTCTATGCACTCCCCGGGCGCGTGTTGGTTGGCAACCTATCCAACTCCAAGGATCACGGCGGCATGACCGGCTTGGCGTTATATAACAACCGCGGTGATCTGATTCAAAGCTATCCGATGCCCAGCTCCAACGGCGGCGACGGCTACGGCTACGACATTGCCATCAATCCGCAGAAGAACGTGCTGCTCACCTCCAGCTTCACCGGCTGGAACAACTACATGCGCAACCTGGGCGAGCTGGTGGGCGACGCCGAGGCGATGAAGCACTTCGGCAACACGGTCGTGCTCTGGGACCTGAAGACGATGAGCCCGAAGAAAATCTTCAGCGTGCCCGGCTCGCCGCTCGAGATCCGCTGGTCGCTGAACCCCGGCGACAACTGGGCAGTGGTGGCAACCGCGCTGACGTCGAAGATCTGGCTCATCCAGCAGGACTCCTCCGGCGAGTGGCAGGCGAAGGACGTCGCCGTGATCGGCGACCCGTCCAAGATCCCGCTGCCGGTGGACATCAGCATCACAGCCGACGGCAAGGGACTGTGGGTCAACACCTTCATGGACGGCAAGACACGCTATTTCGATCTGAGCAACCCCGAGCATCCGATTCAGACCTACGAGAAAGCGACCGGCAAGCAGGTCAATATGGTCTCGCAAAGCTGGGACGGCAAGCGCGTCTACATCGCATCCTCATTGCTGGCGAACTGGGACAAGACCGGGGAAAACGACGAGCAGTTCTTGCGCGGATTCGACTGGGACGGCAAGGCACTGACGCAAACCTTCGAGGTCGACTTCTACAAGGAGAAGCTGGGGCGGGCGCACCATATCAAGCTCGGTTCGAAGGCTCTCAAAGCTGCTTATGCGGATCAACCCGGACAGCTGGCGTCGCGTCCGCGTTGATCGGGCCAGTGCCATGAAGTGGCCCTTGCCCATCGCGCTGGCTCTGCTGATTGGAGCTGGCGGAGCGCTAGCCCACGAGGTGTCGTCGGCGCGTGCTGATTTCATCCCGCCGGAACCGGGCACGTATCGGCTGGAACGTATCCAGGCCTTGCCCGACGGCGCGGTGATCGACACGCACAACCGACGCGCGCGCCTGGCCAAGTACACGCAAGGCCGCGTCACGCTCCTGAGTCTGATGTACACCTCTTGCTCCGACCCGAGCGGCTGTCCGATGGCACTGTACACGCTGCAGAAGGTCAGGCGCGATCTGGAGCGGGAAAAATCCACGGGCAACCGCGTCCGCATCGTGAGCCTCAGCTTCGACCCCGCGCATGACACCCCGGATGTCATGCGCGCGTATAGCGCACGCCAAACACAGAAGCGCTCGCAAGTGCCCTGGGATTTTCTCACTGCGCGTTCACCGCAGGACCTGCGGCCCGTGCTCGATGGCCTGGGTCAGGATGTCAGAGTGCCGGCCGATCCAGCGGCGGCTGCGAACCCGGCGAATCTCACGCACATGCTCAAAGTGTTTCTGATCGACCGCGATGGATGGGTGCGCGAGATCTACACCAGCAGCTTTCTGGTGCCGCAGGTGATGGTCAACGACGTGCAGACGCTGCTGCTGGAAGACGGCGGGAAGCTGCGCTGAGCTCGGTGTGGGTGCATCTCATGTTCCAGTGGCGCCGTGGCTTCTCGTCGTCAACGATCGTCGCCGGCCTGTTCACGATAGTGGCGCACGCCGCCTCGGCAGACCCTGCATTGGGGCTGCCTCGTCTCGACGTCTCTCAGAACGATCCGTCGGCTTCCGGCAAAGCAGAGCTCGGGCGCCGGCTGTTCATGGACCGCAGCCTCTCCCGGAACGGGACGATGTCCTGCGGCATGTGCCACGTCCCGGAGCAGGGATTCAGCGTCAACGAGATGACGACGGCCGTCGGCATCGAAGGCCGCAGCCTCCGCCGCAATGCACCCACCGTCCTCAACGTGGGGTTTCAACGCATGCTGTTCCACGATGGGCGCGAGACGAGTCTGGAACGCCAGGTCTGGGGCCCGCTGCTGGCGGCCGACGAGATGGGGAACGCCTCGCGAGCCGCAGTCGTGGCGCGGGTAAGCGCTCTCGCCGATTACTCGGCCGCATTCGCGCGCGTCTTTCCGGGCGTCGGCATCAGTGAAGACACGATCGCTGCCGCTCTGGCCGGTTACGAACGAGCGCTGGTCGCGGGGAGCTCGCGCTTCGACCGTTGGTTCTTCGGCGGCGAGAGCTCTGCGCTGACCGCAGAGGAGCGCACGGGACTGGAGCTGTTCCGCAGCAAGGCCGGCTGTTCTGCCTGCCACCTCTTCAGCCAGCGCGAGGCGCTGTTCACCGATCACCGCTTTCACAACACCGGCGTCGGCTGGGCACGCGCCAATGCTGCGAGCCGGATCTTCTCCGTGCCTCTGGGCGGAGGAGAGACGGCCGACGCATCGGCAGCCGAGATGACAGCGCTGTTCGGCGGAGATCTGCGCGACGACGGTCGCTTCGAGGTCACCCACCGGCCCGGTGACCGATGGGCGTACAAGACACCCAACCTGCGCAATGTCGCGCTCACGGCACCTTACATGCACGATGGCTCGCTCGCGACGCTGCGCGACGTGATCGAATTTTACGACCGCGGCGGAATCGACAACCCGGGCAAGGACGCGCGGCTGCAACCTTTGCACCTGAGCCTGGAGGAGAAGCAGGCGCTGGAGGCATTCCTGCGAGCGCTCACCGGGGAGAACGTACGCCAGTTAGCCGCCGAAGCGCGCGCGGCATTCCACGCGACCGGAGCACGTTGAAGCGGCGGCCAGCGGAGAACGCGCCGCGAACCGGGGTCCGCGAACCGGGGTCCGTCCCCGATTTATCCTCGTGATCATAGCGTGACCTTTCTCCCCCACACTGACAAGCTGAGCTTGGAGAGGAGGTGTGATGGCATTCAACCGCCGAGCGTTTCTCAATCTGGTAGCCGGAGCGACCGCAACGAGTGTGCTTGGATCGACCCTCGGTGCTCGGGCCGCAACGAAGAAGAAGATCAGCGCGATTGCTTTCGACGCCTTCACGACCTTCGATCCGCGGCCGGTCTTCGCGCTCGCGGATCAACTCTTCCCCGGCAGAGGTGCCGAACTCAGCAATGCCTGGCGCGTCCGTCAGTTCGAATACCAGTGGCTGCGCGCCTTGTCCGGCCGCTACGCAGATTTCCGGCAGGCGACGGAAGAGGCCCTGGTGTTCGCGGCCAACCTGCTCAAACTGGATCTGTCTGCCGAGAAGCGCGATCGATTGATGGAAGCGTATCTCGAACTGAAAGCTTGGCCCGACGCCGCGCCCGCCCTGCGCTCGCTCAGAGAGCAGGGCGTCCGGCTCGCTTTGTTGTCCAACGCCACGCGCCCCATGCTCGAGGCCTGGATCGATCGCTCGGGGCTGGAGAGCACCTACGAGTACGTCTTGAGCACGGACGAGATCAAGACCTATAAGCCCGACCCTCGCGCTTATCGGATGGCGGTCGAAGCTTTCGGGCTGACGATCGACGACATCGCCTTCGCGGCCTTCGGCGGCTGGGACGTGGCTGGCGCCAAGTGGTTCGGCTACACGACGTTCTGGGTCAATCGCCTCAACCTGCCCGTCGAACAACTCGGCGTCACACCCGACGGGATGGGTGCGAGCCTGACCGAACTGGTGCCGTTCGTGCAGGCGTCGAGCTAGAGGCTGCATCCGATCGAAAGGCTGCCACGTATCCTCGAGCAGTAGAGCGATCGCCAACAACCGCTTCTGCGCGAGAGGGAACTTCTTATGGCAAAGCGTAACCGTTGCGCCGCCCAGGCCATTGCGGCTCTGACCTGCCTCGGCGTGCTCAACGCCAGCGCTGGAGAATGCCGCCTGCAAAGCCCGGCACACCGTGTGACGGTAATCGAGCTCTACACATCGGAGGGCTGCAACAGCTGTCCTCCCGCCGACCGCTGGTTCAGCGCGTTGCCGCAGCAGGGCGTGTCCCGGGACCAGGCGGTGCTGCTCGCCTTTCATGTCGACTATTGGAACCAGCTCGGATGGCCGGACCGCTTCTCTCGTCCCGCGTTCAGCGCCCGGCAACGCGACGTGGCGGCGCGCGCCAGCCGTGGGGTGGTGTATACGCCCCAGCTCGTGGTCGATGGGAAGGATTTGCGTCAGGGGTACAACGTAGAGTACCTGCGCACCAGGCTGGCCTTAATCAATCGAGAGACGGAAGGAGCCCGAATCCGGGCGACCGTCCAGCGCTCGGGCAGCGACGTTCGAATCAGCGGTGACATCGAAGTTCTCGGCGCGTCACGACCCTCAGGCTTGCAGACCTGGATCGCGACATTCGAAAACGGCTTATCGAGCCGCGTCACGGCCGGCGAGAACGCAGGCAGGCTTCTCAACCACGACTACGTCGTGCGCGAGCTCGCAGGCCCCTTCTCAATCGGATCCGATCTGCACCTGCCTCTCGACCATCGGGTGAAAGTGCAGCCAGGCTGGAATGCCGAGCGCATGGGGATTGCGGTGTTTGTCGAGCGGCTCGACACCGGGGAAGTCCTGGAAGCGGCCGCGCTCTATCCGCTCTGCACATCTTGACGTTCGCCGTTTGCGCCGGGCTTTGATGGATCGAAACGACCTCCGCCGGTTCCAGAAGACCCGACTGTTCCAGCCAGTTAGCAGTGCCTCTCCGTTCGACAGACACTCAATGGTTTCCGTGCGGGGCGCGATAACCGTACGGAAACCGGGTCGTCGCTCGGCCCCGCTCTGCCGGGGATGGTGACTACCGCTCGCGCCTCTGTTTTATTCCCAGTATTCTTCTCGATCGCGCGTGGAAATACGGGAGGCCGCCTCGCGGTAGTGCAGTGTAGCTGTCGTCGACTTCACCAGATGGAGGGTTCGAACTGGCTACAGGTATCCACCGCAGAGATCTCCTCAGGCTGGCCGGGTTCGGTGGCCTGATGTTCGCCTCGGGCCTGACCAACACCACGGCAGCGGCAACGCACGGCCATCGCCACCGAGATCGGCTACGAGGACGCGGGATTCTTCAGCCGGTTATTCCGCCGGAACGTGAACTTGACGTCGGCACAGTACCGCAAGCGGTTGGGGTCTATGCGTCGGGCGCTCTTGAGCGGTGCGCGAACCGCTCTCGAGGTGGCACCGTGGCACGGGCGGCTTCTCAGGGAAGCGCTATTCAACGCCCAGAATGCCGCCGAACCGGACCCACTCCTTGCCGTCGAAGCGCATCATCTGCGCTTGTTTGAGCGGAAAGTAGTCGGCTGCGCTAGTGTTGATCTTGATGCCGGGCAAGAGCATGGGCAGTTCCACGTCACGCAGGCTCGCGGCCTGGCGCATCACGTTCTCGCGCGTCAGATCGTCGCCGCACTGTCTCAGGACCTGCACCAGGGTCTGCGCGAAAAGGTAGCCATACACGTTGTTGTCGTCGGTCACGTCGCCTTGCGGATAGTACCGTTTCATCCAGGCGAGCCACTCCTTCATCCCGGCGTCATCCTTCCAGAGCGGCTCCGTCGGGTCCTTGATCGAATTGGATGAGATGAGGCCGACCGCTTTATCCAGACCGGCGGGAGTCAGCTCGGCGCCGACAGAGGTTGAGACACTCGTGATGATGTGAAGCGGTGTCCAGCCGATCTCGTATACTTTGCGGATGGATTGAGTAGCCGCTCTCGCCGTGGCAAAGTTGAACAGCGTATCGGCGCCGGAAGCCTTCAGCGACACGATCTGAGAGTCCACCGTGGGATCGGTCGATTCATAGGACGCTTCAGCGACGATCATGCTGGCGGCCCTTTCGCCCAGGCCCTCCTTCAACCCCTTGAGGTAGTCCTTACCGAAGTCGTCGTACCGGTAGAGCACCGCGATCTTGGCGTTCGGCTTGTTCTGTAGGATGTACTTCGCGTACACCTTCGCCTCGGCCGCATACGGGAACAGCCAACCCATGGTCCAGGGGAAATGCTTCGGATCGCCCCATCTCATCGCCCCACTGTAAAGAAAGAGGTGCGGCACCTTTTTGGCGTTGACGTACTTGTGGATCGCGATATTAGACGGTGTCCCTACCGGACTAAATAACAACAGCACATCTTCCCGCTCGACGAGCTTGCGTGTTTGCTCGACGGTCTTCGGCGGACTGGCGCTGTCGTCGAGGCTGATCAGCTTGATCTTGCGCCCGTTGACACCGCCCTCGGCATTGATCTTGTCGAAGTAGGCCATCTCAGCTCGTCCGATGGTCCCGTAGAGAGACGCGGGCCCGCTGTAGGGCATCGTTTGGCCGATCTTGATCTCGGTGTCGGTGACACCGGGGCCATACTTCTTCTCGGCGAGCGCGGCATCGGACCCCCCGAGCAGAAGGCCAGCCATCGGCACGACGAGGAAGCGCAGGGTCGAAAACATGATCCCTCCCAACTCATTTACGTTGCACCGGCTGCTGAAGGGAACCGGGGTGGGGCTCCGATCGCTCGCGGCCGGATCCCCCTCGATGTCTAGTGCGACTCGACGCCCAGTATCCCGCCGAACAGCACCCACTCCTTCCCGTCGAAGCGCCTCATCTGCGCCTGCTCGATCGGGAAGTAATCCGTCGGGCTGGTGTTGATCCGGATCCCAGGCAGCAGCATGTCGAGCTCCAGATTGCGAAGGTTTGCCGCCTGGCGCATCACGTTCTCTCGCGTAAGATCGTCACCACATTGGCGAAGCACCTGGACCAGCACCTGGGCATCGACGTAGGCGTTCACGTTGTTGTCGTCGGTAACGTCACCTTGCGGATAGTGCGCCTTCATCCAGGCGAGCCAGTTCTTCATCCCGGGATCATCCTTCCATACCGGGTCGGTCGGGTCTTTGTACGCTTGGGCGGAGATGAGGCCGACCGACTTCTCGAGGCCGGCGGGTGCCAGCACGGCGCCGACCGAAGTGCCCGGTCCCCGGATGACGTGAAGCGGGTTCCAACCGATCTCGTACACCTTTCGGATCGTTTGAACGGAGGCCTTTGGCGTGGTCACGTCAAATAGCATGTCGGCGCCGGAAGCCTGAAGCGATATGATCTGGGAGTCCACCATGGGGTCGGTCACCTCATAGGATGCTTCGGCGACGATCATATGCGCGGCCTTGTCGCCCAGCTCGTCCTTGAACCCCTTCACATAGTCCTTGCCGAAGTCGTCGTTCTGATACAGCACCGCGATCCGCGCGTCCGGTTTGCTCTGCAGGATGTATCTTGCGTAGATCCTTCCTTCGGTCTGATAGGGAAGCAGCAAGCCGCCCATCGTCCAGGGGAAATGCTTCGGGTCGCCCCATTTCGTCGCGCCGGTCTGAGGAAAGAGGTGAGGCACGTGCTTCGCATTGACGTACTTGTGGATCGCTGTGTTGGTAGGCGTCCCGAGCGAACCGAATAACAGCAGTACTCCTTCGTCCTCGATCAGTTTGCGTGTTTGCTCGACCGTCTTCGCAGGGTTGTAGCCGTCGTCGAGGCTGATGAGCCTGATCTTGCGCCCATTCACGCCGCCCTGGGCATTGATCATGTCGAAGTAGGCCAGCTCGGCTCGCCCGATGGTTCCAAGACCAGACAAAGGGCCGCTATAGGGCATCGTTTGACCGATCTTGATCTCGGTGTCGGTGACGCCAGGACCGTATTTCTTCTCGGCGAGCGCCGCATCTGAGGCGACGAGCAGAGAACCGATCATGAGTGCAGCAATGGGGCGCAGGGTCGCAGATGTCATCTCTCCCTCCTCATTCAGGTCGCGCTGGTCGTTGGGCTAGATCGGGGCAGGTCTTCGATTGCTCCGGGTTCATGTTTTCCTGGGCAGCAGCTGGTCGGAGTTGAGTTGATTGACGATGCGCCTCGCGAGCGATTGGGCTCGGTTTTCGTCCAATGTCGAGAAAGCACCGGCGCCGGTCGACTCTTCACGCTCCCAGATCACCTGTCCGAGCTTTACATCAGTGAGGCTCGCTTGATAGACGATGTAGCCGGAGACAGTTCCGAACGTGAGACGGACTCTCTTTACTTTCAAGCTCAGCACATGCGACGTCTTGAACCCAGTCATCGACAGAGGCAGCGTGTCCACGCTTTGGAAAGAAGCGGCCACGCCGGCCTGCGCGAACGCGTTGACGACGGCGTCGCGGAACAGGTCGGTGAATTCCGGGAACTTCTTCATCTCCAGGAAGTGAGCATTATCGCTCTGTGTGCGAAACGGACCCGCGTCGGAGCTAGCGTCCGGCCCTGTTGCATATACGACCGTGACACTAGCCACCGGCGCTTCGTGATCGCCGCCTCGCTTCGCGCCCGCGCAGCCTCCGACGGCGAGGCACGCCAACACGGCGAGGCAGACACGCGCAGTCGCGGGGTAGGATTTGGCGAAGGCTCTCGGACAATGCTTCATCGCCTGTCGTCCTATCTGGAAAACGTCCCCATCCGGTGCGTGGCGTCGCACCCCCGCGCAACCCAGCGGCTTCCCCGAGTCGTGAAACCGGGGTACGTCCCCGACTAGATGTTGCGCCCCGTCGCCGCCCAATAGGGCTCCCGAAGCTTGCGCTTCATGATCTTGCCCGAGTCTTCGCGCGGAAGCCCGGTCTCGAACTTGATGACGTGTGGGATCTTGTGGCTCGCCAGGCGCTTGCTGAGGAACTCGCGCACTGCCTCTGCCGTAAGGAAAGCGCCCGGGTGTGGCTCGATGTGTGCGGCAAGCCTCTCGCCGTACTCGTCATCGGGAATGCCGAACACGGCGCAGTCGTGCACGCCGGGCATCGCGATCAGCTCGGCCTCGATCTCGGCAGGGTAGATGTTAGTTCCCGCAAAGATCACCATGTCGCGCTTGCGGTCGCAGAGAAACAAATAGCCGTCCGCGTCGAGATACCCGACGTCTCCGAGCGAGACGAGCCCATCGCGTCCGCACTCGCGCCGCTTTTCGGGCATGTTGTGGTACGTGAAGTCGGGCCAGCCCTGCATCCACAAGTAGATCTCGCCGACTTGTCCGGGCGGGAGCAGATTGCCGGCTTCGTCATAGATGCGCACCGAAGCACCCGGCAACGGTCGGCCGACGGTGCCGGGCTTACGCAGCGCCTCATGAGCGGTATGGAGCACGCCGACGCCGGTTTCGGTGCCGCCGTAATACTCGGTGATGACCGGTCCCCACCAGTCGATCATCCGGCGTTTGACGTCGACCGGGCAAGGGGCGGCGCCATGTGCCACCCATTCCAGCGACGAGAGGTCGTACTTCCGCTTCACTTCTTCGGGGAGCCGCAGCAGGCGCACAAACATCGTCGGCACCATGTGAAGGTGCGTGATACGG
>Ga0335081_10008518_pt1 | contig 16455 bp, 14 predicted proteins | sample Lox_Sample_35_FD_206713 | JGI IMG/M metagenome (GOLD analysis project Ga0335081, IMG submission 206713) | Soil microbial communities from Loxahatchee National Wildlife Refuge, Florida, United States - Lox_Sample_3.5 | ecosystem: Environmental > Terrestrial > Soil > Wetlands | place: USA... | reverse complement strand
ACAACTCGTCCTTATCCACCAGTTCCAGCCGCGTGAAGGCGTAGTTACGCTGGTGGAAATTCAGCGTGGATTCCAGCAAATAGCTGTTGAGATTTACCCCGGTCGCGATCTTGTGCACGCGTCCCCAGATCAGCGTACTCGCCCAACTACCGCTCTGAAGCGGCCGGTTGTACTCAATGGAGGACGTTTGCCGCCATTGACTGCCTGGTTCGAGCGCCTCAGGATGCTCCAACCGCGCGATGCTGTATTGCGCTGTCCAGTTCCGTCCCGGTGCCACGATCGCCCGGCCTGACCACGAATCAAGGGCCGCCAACTGAATGCTCCAACGCTGCTCATTCGGTTCGCGCCCGTTAAATGCCGATCCTTCCAGCTTCACGCGGTCGATCACAAATCCCGTTGTAATCACACCGAAACTGGTATGAGTCGAGTCCTGCAGATGATGACTGAGCGGCGCCATGGGCAACTCCGCCGCGGAAGCGCGGTGGATGTAAGTCACTGGTCCGAGCGCAGGTTCAGCCGACGGTCCTCCATACACCTGCCATGACACTTTCTTCGTCAGCGGGACTGAGTACATCGCGGACAGTTCCGCAAACACGTTATGAGGATGTTGGTGATCGATGAGGGGCTCGCCGTGATATGTTTCGCCGGTTTGAAACAGCTCCGGAAATCCGGGGTGAGGCGACGTCAGCGATTCCGCCGAAAACATCTGCCGAAAAAGAATCGTGCCCTTCGCCACCTTGTGCTGCTCCATCAGCATGCCCCAGTTCACCGACTCTGCCTTGCTCGCCCCGCGGGGCCCACCTTGCTGGTTGTAGTCGATGAAGATGACCCCATGTGCCATGAGGTCCCAGCCTCCTCGCATCCACATCCACTCGGGACTCGCCACCGATGCCGGTTGCCATGCGGTGCCTGACCCTTGATGCGGCGAGGGAAGGGCAGAATCCGACGCATGCTCGTCCATATGCATCCCGCCCATCGACATTTTCTGATCGTGGGAGTCTGCCGGATGTTCCTGTTGAGAAGGAGTGGCGGCACTCTGCCCCGCGGCGTATGCCCAGCAGAGAAGGGAAAAAATAGACAGTGTCGCCGCGAATTTCTTTCCCGGGATCCCGCTCATGTGCCCCTGATGAGATTACGTCCCGGTAATCCTGATTCGAAGCTCTTCCGGCAGCCGCTGCCGGATCTCTTCCGGCAACTTGTCATGCACTCGGCGCGCCCCGTGCTTGGCCGCATCAAGCATCGTTACCGGCGCAGGAGTTGCCACCGCCACGCCCAGCCAGATCAGTGCGGAAAGAGCGAACCCTGCCAGCGCGGCGATTTCCAGTAAGAACGCGTGGCGTGGCCCAAGATAACGGATCACGCCAAAAGCCAGCAGGAAGACTCCGGCGGAGACGGACGCCAGCCCGATCAGTCCAACGTCAATGATGCGGTGGATTTTCTGACGGCTGCGGCAGTATTCACATGCCGTAAAGTGGCTCTCATAGTCGCCGCGCATCTCTGGCGCCAGGCCGGAAATGTCGTATCTCCAGCCCGCCAGAATCTTGCCTACGATTGGATCAATGCACTGCTGACTCATTGGGGGATCTAAATCAGCCACGAACAGCCCCGCTTACAGGCGAATCGGCTCCAACGCTTCGGTTTGGGACGCCAGCACCACCCGGTTGCAGAACAGCCCGCCTCGCGTCGCTAACGCTTTTTCCGCTTCTCTCCGCGCGATTTCCGGATGATTGTTCTGCTCTGAGAGATGCGCCAAGACTACAAACGTTGCACTATTATCATAGTCGCTGGTAAAGAAATCGGCGAGCGCGACGTTGGAAAGGTGCCCAACCCGGCTCATGACGCGCTGTTTCACCGACCACGGATACGGCCCCACTCGCAGCATCTCCAGGTCGTGATTCGATTCCATGATCAGCACATCGCAGCCGCGCAGATGATCGCGTACGCTCACCGGCACGTAGCCGAGGTCGGTGGCGAACCCAACTTTGATGCCTTCCGAGCGAAACGTGAACCCCACCGGATCGGCCGCATCATGTGGAATGGTGAATGGCTTCACCGCGATGTCCCCCACCTGGAAGCCGTGTCCCGATTCGAAGCGCTCGAATTTCTCCAGCCGAGGCTTTATACCCTGTTCGTCGCGCATCGCGCGCTGCCACATCTGATACGTTGCGCCCGTCATGAACACTGGGATGCGCAGCTTTTTCGCCAGCGTTGCCAGCCCGTAGATGTGATCGCAGTGCTCGTGGGTGATGACCATCGCGGAAAGCGAATGCGGATCTTCGCCCAGCGACCTCATGCGCCTGAAGGTTTCGCGGCACGAGATGCCGGCATCGACGAGGATCTTGGTAGTGGAACTGGCGATGACGCCGCAATTCCCCCGGCTCCCCGAAGCCAGCATGGACACACTGACACCCATGCCCGCCAGCATACTCGGGAATCCTGTGGATACGGGAGTTACTTTTTGGTTAGCCGATACCTAAGAGCGGACTCCGGCCTCCCATTCCGGCTTCCGCTCGAAGTCGGGAGTATGAAGGCCGGGTGCCGCTTGCTTCAACCCAACTCCGCACATCGGCAGAATCAAAGACACCTTTATACGGAATTGAAACAAGATCGCAGTCGAAGGTAATGGAAGATGAAGCGCCGCGAAGAAGTGTAGCCCCGCACGGTTTTCATTCAACAATCAAAAATCAACAATCGGAGTCAAAAACATTCCAAGCCTGCGGTGTTGCGGACTTGGCAGGGATCCTTCGACTCCGCCCGGCGATTCGCTTCGCTCATCGCCGAACTCCGCTCAGGATGACAGGCGACGACATCATCCTTAGTGGCCGGGGATGATGGCGGTTTTGATGTCACCCCCGCGATTTAGCATGTGTCGCAGAACCTGCTGCAAGCGCGACAGAGGCGCTTCGCCGGTGATGTAGTCTGTGGGACGAATCTTTTTGGCCGCGATTAAACCGAAGGCGCGGCGGACCGTCTCCGGTGTGTGGTGGAACGTCGCCTTGAGCGTGATCTCGGAGTAGTGCAGGCGGTTGGTTTCGAGCTGCACCTTGGTGCCGCTGGCGCATCCGCCGAAGAAGTTGACGGTGCCGCCTTTGCGGACCATGTCTACGGCCCACTCCCACGCTTCAGGCTTGCCGACGGCTTCGATCACGACGTCGCAGCCGCGTTTTTGCGGAGAGAGAGCGCGGACGGCTTCGACCACGTTCTGCACTTTCGTCGTCTGAATGATCTCGTGAGCACCCATCTGCTTGGCGGCTTCGACTTGACCGTCACGCTTGACGACGGAAATGACGTTGCAGCCGATGGCGCGGGCGACTTGAACGAACATGAGGCCGATCGGCCCTCCGCCAAGGATCGCCACCGTGTCGCCGATCTCGACCCCAGTTTCGTGCAGGCCGCGGAGCACGCAAGCCAGGGGCTCGGTCATTGCGGCATCTTCGAACGAGACGTTGGGCGGAATGACCAGCATGTTGGCTTCAACGATGCGACGCGGCACGCGGATGTATTCGGCGTAGGCTCCGTTGTTGAAGAGCAGGTCTTCGCAGAGATTTTCCTGATGTTTGGAGCAATAGAAGCACATCTGGCAGGGCGCGGAGTTGAGTGCGACGACGCGCATGCCCTTCTTGAAGCCGTTGACGCCGGCTCCGACTTCCTCGATGACTCCGGCGAGTTCGTGACCGAACAAGGCCGGGGGGACAATCATGCGGGCGTGATATCCGCGCTGAAAAACTTTAAGATCGGTACCGCAGGTCAATGCGACTTGGACTTTGACCAGGACCTCCCCTTCGCCAACGCGAGGAATGGGGACCTTCTCAATCTTCAAATCTTCTTTGCCGTACAGGACGGCGGCGGTCATTTTTCCGTTCACTGCTGGTTTCCTTCCCAACTGCAACCGGGCTGAATCATGATCTTCATCGACGAAGGCTGCGGATGCGCGGCCAAATCCAGGGCCTGCGGAGCTTCCGTAAGCGGGAAACGATGGCTGATCAGCCGTTCGAGGTCCATCTCACGGTTCATTACAAAGCGAACCGACTCGTCCTGCAGGTCAACCGATGCACTGTAGGAGCCCACCAAAGTTTTTTCGTCAACACAAATTGCTGCGGGATCAATCACGGCCTCTCCATGCTGCGTCTGCGCAAAGAGCAGGATACGTCCGCCGGGTCGGGCCGCATCCATCGCAGTGCGAATCAGCGAGTTGCCACCGACGGCGAGAATCACGGCATCAGCGCCGCGTCCGTCGGTCAACTCACGGACTCGCTCAACCACATTTACATGCGAGGCGTCTATCGTAAGGTCTAGTCCGAAACTTGGCCCTATTTTAAGCCTCTCCGCATATAAATCGGAAGTAATTAAGGTGGCCCCTGTCCGGCGGGCCAACGCGCTCAATATGATGCCGATGGGACCCTGGCCGATAGTCAGGACGGTTTCTCCCCTTTGCAGACGAATGGCATCGATCCCCTTCATGCATGTATTTACGGGTTCGACGAAGCAGGCCTGCTCGAACGAAAGCCCGTTTGGGATGCGAACCGTGCCGTGCTGGACGATCCAGTCGAGGACGCGAACGTACTCGGCGAATCCGCCACCTGAGGGCTCGAATCCGGCAGTGCAGCCGACTTTCTTGTACATGGCGCATTGGGCGAACGTCTTGTTGCGGCAATAGAAGCATTCCCGGCAAGGGATGTGGTGGAAGACCATAACACGGTCGCCCGGTTGGTATTCCCGGACGCCTTCGCCCACTGCAGCGACGACTCCAGCGGTTTCGTGTCCGAAGATGCGCGGGGCGGAGTGCGATCCGGTGGAGATTTTCTTCAAGTCCGTGCCGCAGACCCCGCAGGAGTGCACGCGGATGAGCATCTCGCTGGGACCAATCTTCGGGACAGGCACGGTTTCAAGGCGGACGTCATTGACTCCGCGGTAGACGGCAGCGTGCATGGTTGTGGGAATAGAGTGCGGCAGGTCGTCGACGGCAGGTTGTCCGGCAATGGCCATGAAACGATTGTAGATGATGCTGGAGCCGGGTGTGATTCAAATCCCCGGAACGGGCCGGGTTGGCCAATTTTGCAGAATTCACCGGCGGGCACAGGGGAGGCTTCTTCAACACCGACGCTTGAGAAATTTCGTGCTATGCTGCGCACAACTTACGCTTTCCAGGACTGCTTGTGCTGATCGAATTGCGGCTCGAAAACTACGCGGTCATCGACAATCTGGTGGTTGAATTCGGCTCGGGACTTAACCTGCTTACGGGCGAGACCGGTGCGGGGAAGTCGATCCTGATCGACGCGCTGGTGCTGTTGTTAGGCGAGAAGGCTTCAAGTGACGTGATCCGGGCTGGCGCGGAGCGGTCCGTCGTTGCTGCCGTGTTCGAGGCGAATGATGCCACGGAAAAGCAGCTGGCGAAAATCCTGGAGGCGAATGGACTGGATGAATCGGATGACGGATCGCTGATTCTGCGGCGTGAGATTGCGTCTGGTGGCAAAGGGCGAGTGTTCGTGAATAATCAGCCGGCAACTGTGGCAGTATTGCGGCTTCTCGCGCCTTATCTGGCGATCATTCACGCGCAGACTGAATCGATGTTGTCCTTCGATGGACCGGTTCGGCTGGAGTTGCTGGATTCGTTTGCCGGGAACGATCTCTCGATCGTTAGTGGCGCGTTTGGCCAGTGGAAGCAAATTCGCACGCGCATTGATGAATTGGAGCGCGGGGAGCAGGATCGGCTGCGGCTGGTCGATCTCTGGACATTTCAGAAGCGGGAGATCGAGGAAGGACGGTTGCAGAGCGGGGAAGACGAGCGACTCGAGACGGAAAAGAGCGTCTTGGCGAATGCCGAGAAGATCTACAACGCGGCGATGAATGCATTCGATCTGCTGTACGAAGGGAACAGTTCCACCGCATCGTCATTGCGGGCGGCACAGAAGCAGGTTGAGGAATTGGCGCGGTTTGAACCGAAATTTCAAGAAGCGCTAACGGCAATCGAATCGGCGCGGATCAGCGTGGAGGACGTGGGCGCGACCGTTCGCGACTATGCCGGAGGGATTCACGCTTCGCCAGAACATCTGGCTGAGGTCGAGGACCGGCTGGCATTGATTGACCGGCTGAAGCGGAAGTACGGTCCGACGCTCGACGATGTAATTCATTTCGGCGAGGACGCCTCGCAGAAACTGGTCGAGGTCGAGAACAAGGACGAGATCCTGCAGCAACTGCGGCGCGAACTGGCGACGGCTGCGGAAGAATATTTGCGTACGGCGCGGACCTTGTCGAAGAAGAGGGCCGAGGCGGCGCGGCGGCTAGAGAGGATGGTCGAATCCGAGATTAACGATCTGGCGATGAAGTCGGCTTTCCGCATCGAGATGACGAATTCAGAGCAGGATAGCGAGTGGAGCGCGACGGGAATTGACCAAGTCGTGTACATGATCTCGACCAATCCTGGCGAGCCGATGCGGCAGTTGGAGCACATCGCCTCGGGAGGAGAACTGTCGCGAGTGATGCTGGCGCTTAAGGCCAGCGTGGACGCGGGGGAAAGCCCCATTTCTGGCAAACCCGGCCAGAAATGGAGCACCCCGAAGAGATCCGGCGCGCAGAAGACGCTGGTGTTTGACGAAATTGATACGGGAATTGGCGGGCGGGCTGCGGAGGCCGTGGGCAGGAAATTGAAGTCGCTGGCGCGCGCGAATCAGGTGTTGTGCGTGACGCATCTGCCGCAGATTGCGACATTTGGCGATCATCACTTTGTCATTGAGAAAAAAGAATCCGGGGGACGCACGCGAACGAGCATTCGCGAGGTTGCGGGCGAGGAACGCACTGAAGAAGTGGCGCGGATGCTGAGCGGGGCGAAACTGACGGAGACTTCGAGGAAGCACGCCGAGCAGATGATTAAGGCTAACGGCTGACGATCAGGATTTCGGAAGCGCGGGTTTCAGCGAGCGTGGTGTTCGCGGAATTGTCCGCGACCTTGATCGAGAAGTTCACGGTGATCATCGCCTTCGTCTCGACTGCCTGGCCATTCTGCAAGACCGGCTTGAAACGCCATTCGCGCACAGCCTGCTGCGCCGCGGTCGTGAGGATCGCCGGACCACTCAGCACCGTCAGATTCTCGACAGAACCCTGGGCGCTGATTACCGCCTGCAGGACGACCGATCCCTGAACATTCATGTGTTGTGCCAGCAGTGGATACGAAGCTGAGGCCGGAACTTTTTGAACTGTGGGAAGCGCTTGCCGCTCGGCGGCGTTGTTGGCAGGGGCGAACGCGCCCTGCGCGGATGCGTTCGGAATCTCAACGTGGGTCTGGTTCGATCCGGGATGAACTTTGTGGTGCCTGTCTCCGGCAACGACGTCAACATCGAGTGGAGGCAGGATCGTCCGGGTCACGGCCACTCCGGGAGTTTCGGTTGGCTGCGCTGTCGTCGCTGCCTTGACCGGGTGCGACGTTTTTTTCGTAACTGCAGTCGCGGCGAGCTGCGCCGGGCGAGCATTCGTCGCTTGAGTCGCGACCGTCGCCTCGGGAACGTCCGAGTCAATCATCGCCTGTTCGGAACCGAACCAGAACTGGCGGTCCTTAATCAGCAGAGCGATAAGGGCGATCAACAGCAGAGCGAGCGCGAGCACCAGCCGTCGCGGCTGCTGGCTCGGAACCCTGGTCCGAACCGGCGCGTTGTGCATCATCGTTCTGGAGTTGATTTCCAACATTTGTCGTGAGACCTGGGAGCCCGTTGGACGCACATAGATTGCATCGTTACCGAAGTAATGACAATGGCACGGGGCGGGAAGATGGGGGCACGACCGGGCCATGAGGTGCCATATGCCTCCGATGTTGTTGGCGGCCTGTGCTTTGCCGTGTGATTGGTGTCACAGCAGGGTGGCCGGGGCACTCGTACATTCGGCACATGACTTCCAAGAAGAATGACCGATCGGCATGGTTGCAGGGGCCTTCTGGGCCATGTACTGACATCCCCGAAAGCCTTCAGATCCCGTGGCGAATCGTTCTGCTGGGCGCGCCTGGCGTGGGCAAGGGAACGCAGGCGGATCTGTTGCGTCGGAGGCTTCGCGCCTGCCATCTTTCGACCGGAGACGTATTCCGCGCCGCGGGCGCCCAGAGAGAATGCGACCAGACTCCGGCCATGAAGCAGGCACTGGCTTACATGCGACGGGGAGAACTTGTGCCGGATGCGACCGTGTGGGAGATGGTCCGCGAGCGGGGCGAGTGTTTGCACTGTGCAGGAGGCTTCATCCTTGACGGCTTTCCACGGACGTTGGCACAGGCCGAGGCGCTGAAGAAGTTCATGGATAACGAAGGACTAGCTCTGAATGCGGTGGTTGATTATGAACTGCCCGAGGCAGAAATCGTGGCACGGCTCGGAGGTCGCCGGACTTGCGAGCAGTGCAAGACTGTGTATCACGTGAAGGAGCGTCCGCCGAAGGTGGAGGGTCAATGCGACCGTTGCCGTGGCAAGCTGTTTCAGCGGGAGGACGACCGGCCGGAGTCGATTCGCGTGCGGCTGGCGGCTTACAACCGAAGCACGGCTCCACTGATTGAGTTCTATGGGAATCTTGGCCGATTGGTGCGAATCCCGGCCACTGGCTCGCCGGAGGAGATCTGCTTGAAGACGGTTTCGGAGCTCGAGGCGAAGCGGGACGTGGAGCTCCATTACATCGAGATGCGAGAGTTTTAGGCAGGCGCCATTCGCTGCGCGGATTACCCAATTCACTGCTAATCCCCGCAATTTCTGTGGCTTACGTTGACCAGCCGGGTACTTTCCGATAGTTTATGGATACTGGCCGACTCAGGATCATGTAGTCTAAATGCACAGATTCAGGGCGGTTTGCATCCTACAACTGGGGCTGGAGCTTCGGACCTAGAGCCAAGGCACGGCAACTGGGGAGTGGACTCACATCGTGACAGGCGTGTTAAAGAGCGACGGAAAGACTTTACTTTTGCTCAAGCCACGCGGCTTCTGCGCCGGGGTGGTGCGGGCGATTGACGTGGTGCGGATCGCGCTGGAGGCGTTCGGGCCGCCGATTTACGTGCGCAAGGAGATCGTCCACAACAGCTTTGTCGTGGAAGAACTGCGCGGGAAGGGCGCGATCTTCGTTGATAGCGAAGATGAAGTGCCCAACGGCGAGCGGATCATCTATAGCGCGCACGGTGTGTCGCCAGAAGTGCGCGAGCACAGTTCGCGGCGAGGGCTGCGCGTGATCGACGCCACATGCCCGCTTGTGACGAAGGTCCACGTGGAGGCAGTCAAGTTCGCGAAGGAAGGCTACTCGCTCATTCTGATTGGACATAAAGATCACGATGAGGTCGTAGGAACGCTGGGCGAAGCTCCGCTGGTAACGCAGGTCGTCGGTTCGCCGGAACAGGTGAGGAAGTTGAGCGTGCCCGATCCGAATCGCGTTGCTTATCTGACGCAGACGACGCTGAGTCTCGATGAGACGAAGGACATTATCGCGGCGCTGAAAGAGAAGTTCCCGAATATCAAGGGGCCGGCGGCGCAGGATATCTGCTACGCGACCGAGAACCGGCAGGTCGCGGTGAAGCAGGTTGCTTCCGAAGCGGATCTGCTGCTGGTGGTTGGTTCAGAGAACAGCTCGAATTCCAACCGGCTTGTGGAAGTGGCGCGGAATCTCGGCACAAACGCGCACCTCATCGACAGCTGCAACGACATTGAGCCCGCGTGGCTAACGGGCGTGAAGACGATCGCTCTGACGGCTGGAGCATCAGCGCCTGAGCACCTAGTGGAAGAAACTGTGACATTCCTGCGAGGCAAAGGATTCAACAACGTGCAGGAATTGGAAGTGATGCCCGAGAACGTACGCTTTGGGCTTCCGCCAGAAATTGTGGAAGCGATCGCGAGCGCTCCGGCGAATTAATTAACGAGGATGATTTACCACGGAGACACTGGTGCACGAGGCGCAATTGCTCACTTACTTGAAAATGACAGGGAAGCGGGTTGGAGTAATCCTTAATTTCAATGTCCCGGTTTTGATACAGGGCGAAATTATCGGAAAAGTACGTTAAATCCGCGTCTCGGTGTCTCCGTGGTGAGCCTTTAGCAGGTGAAATGGAGTAGGAAAGGCATGGATAACAACTCCCCCGACGCCCATATAGGATCCGCGAGTTTAGGATCAACCCCGCAGATTCGATTCGGCAAAATTGAGGAACTGGGCAGCCGGGTGAGCGCGGCGATTGCCGCCGCTCGGAAGTATCTCTTCTCGCGGCAGTACGAAGAAGGCTATTGGTGCGGCGAACTCGAAGCCGATACCACTCTCGAATCTGATTACATTCTGTTGCATACCTTGCTGGGTACAGGGAACCAGGAGCGCTTCCAGAAGTGTGCGAACTGGATCCTGCGTCATCAGAATGAAGACGGCGGATGGAGCATCTACGTCGGCGGGCCGTCGAACATCAGCGCTTCGGTCAAGGCCTACTTTGGCCTGAAGCTAGCCGGATATCAGGCGGATCATCCTGCGCTCGTGCTCGCCCGTAAGAAGATTCTCGAGATGGGCGGCGTCACCGAAGTCAACACGTTCACGAAGATCTACCTTTGCTTCTTCGGCCAGTATGATTATGACGCGGTTCCGGCGATCCCCCCGGAGATCGTGCTGTTTCCGAACTGGTTCTGGTTCAACATCTACGAAATTTCCTCGTGGTCGCGGGCGATCCTGGTTCCGCTTTCAATCTGCTACGCCAAGAAGCCGTTCAAGAAGATTCCGCGCGAGATGGGAGTGGAAGAGCTCTTCGTCGGGGGCATGCAGAAATCGCGGATGCATCTGCACTGGTCCAAGAAAATCGTCTCGTGGCGGAATTTCTTCCTGGTGATCGATCGTGTGACTCACTGGTTCGAACGAGTGCACGTGCGGCCTCTGCGTTCGGTCGCATTGAAGAGCGCGGAGAAGTGGATGCTCGAGCGGTTCGAGATGAGCGACGGGCTGGGTGCGATTTATCCGTCGATGATGAATGCGATCATTGCGCTGCGTTGCCTGGGATATTCGCTCGATGATCCACAGGTGATTCGCGCGATGGACGAGTTCGAGAAGCTTGGAATTGAAGAGGAAGACACGTTCCGGATGCAGCCGTGCATGTCGCCAGTTTGGGACACGGCGTACGCACTGTTCGCGCTCGGCGAAGTGGGAGTTCCCGCCGACGATCCTCGGATGGTGAAGTGCGCGGACTGGATTCTGCAAAAGCAGGTGCGCACGGTCGGCGACTGGAAGGTGAAGAACAAGAAGGGACAGCCCGGCGGATGGTATTTCGAGTTCAACAACGAGTTCTATCCCGACGTCGATGACAGCGCGATGGTTTGCCTGGGTTTGAGCCGAGTGGAGCATCCCAACGGCCGCTACCAGCGCGAATCGGTGCAGAGGGCGATCGACTGGATTTTCTCGATGCAATGCAAAAACGGCGGCTGGGCCTCGTTCGACAAAGATAACGACGAGATGATCTTCCAGCACATTCCGTTTGCCGATCACAACGCCATGCTCGATCCGGCGACAGTCGATATCACGGGACGAATCCTCGAAATGCTCGCCACCTATGGATACACGAAAGATCATCCGGCGGTGAAGAAGGCAATCAAATTCATCCGCAACGAACAGGAGCCGGATGGCAGCTGGTTCGGTCGCTGGGGCGTGAATTACATCTACGGTACGGCACTCGTTCTGCGCGGGCTGGAAGCGATTGGCATGGACCTGCATGAGCCGTGCATCCAGCAGGGCGCGGAGTGGCTGCGCATGGTGCAGAATCCCGACGGCGGTTGGGGCGAAACCGTCGGATCCTACGACGATCCAAATCTGCGCGGGCAGGGGGACAGCACGCCTTCACAGACCGCGTGGGGGATTCTGGGATTGCTTGCTGCCGGCGATACGCGCAGCGATTGCGTTGCTCGCGGTATTGCGTACTTGATGCGCACGCAGAAGAGCGATGGATCGTGGGATGAAAAGTTCTTCACGGGAACGGGTTTCCCGCGCGTGTTCTACCTGATGTATCACCTTTACCGGGAGTATTTCCCGCTGCTGGCACTGACAACCTATCAGAAGGTTGTGGAGAAGAACGGGAACTAGCGGTCAGCTGCCAGTCGCCGATTCCCAGCTGTCAGTACGAGAACCTGATATGCGCTTCGCGGCGCTCCGGACGTCCGCGGCTACGCAATCGCCTCCATTTGACAAACTTTCGCCGCGTGCTGAATGCTGAGTGCTGAATGCTCGCTTTCGTTACTGGCGCCACAGGATTCCTGGGTTCGCATGTTGCGCGGGTGCTTGCCGATCAGGGAGCGCAACTTCGGGTGCTGGTTCGTCCGACTTCTAATCTAAAAAACTTAGAAGGGCTGAACGCGGAGACCGCGATCGGCGATCTGCGCGACCGCACCTCACTTGAGAAAGCCATGTCCGGTTGCGAGGCCGTGTTTCACGTTGCGGCTGATTATCGGCTATGGGTGCGCGATCCGAATGAGATGTATCGATCCAATGTCGAAGGCACGCGCTCGATCCTGGAGGCGGCGCGGAAGAATGGCGTGGGGTGCGTTGTATATACGTCGAGCGTGGCGACGATCGGGTTCAGAAAAGATGGGCAGGTTGCCGATGAGGACTCTCCGGTTTCACTAGCCGATATGATCGGGCACTACAAACGGTCGAAGTTCATGGCGGAGCAGTTGGCACTGGAGGCGGGGCGCGGAGGAATGCAGATTGTAACGGTAAATCCGACGACGCCGATTGGCGAGCAGGATATCAAGCCGACTCCGACGGGGCGGATCGTGGTGGATTTCCTGAAGCGCAAGTTTCCGGCATACGTTGAGACGGGATTGAATTTGGTGGATGTGCGCGAATGCGCGCGCGGACATGTGGCGGCGCTGGAGAAAGGGAAGTCGGGACAGAGATACATTTTGGGCGGAGAGAATTTGAGTTTGAAACAGATTCTCGACAAGCTGGGCGAGATTACCGGGCTGCCTTCGCCGAAGGTAAAGCTGCCGTACTTCTTCGCGTTCATGGCCGGTGTGGCGGGGGAGTACGTCACTGGGAGGCTGATGCGGGGCGATCCGCGGGCCACGGTCGATACGGTGCGAATGGGCAGCAAGATGATGTTCGCGAGTTCTGCGAAGGCCGAGAGGGAACTCGGCTGGAAGATAGTCCCGGTGGATGATGCGCTGCGGCGCGCGGTGGAATGGTTTCGGGCCAACGGATATGCCTAAGGTCGCCATTGTGGCTGCAATAGAGCGCGAGGTACGTCCGCTGGTGAAGAGTTGGCGGATTGCTCAGAAAGAGCACTCGGGGCGGCGGTTTCGGTTTTTCGAGAACGGCGACTTCGTTCTGGTCTGTGCGGGAATCGGCGCCGGCGCGGCACGGCGGGCGGCGGAAGCGATCATCGCTTTATACGAGCCGCGGATTGTGTACTCAGTTGGATTTGCTGGCGCGCTGGATGGGGCGTTGAAAGTTGGAGACGCGATGCGACCCGAGCGCGTGATCAATGCAAAAGATGGCAGCAGCGTAATGGTCGACGGCGGCAGGGGTGTGCTCGTCAGTTTCGAGTCGATCGCGAGTCCGGAGCAGAAGCGGAAGCTGCGGGATTCATTTTCGGCGCATGCCGTCGATATGGAGGCTGCCGCCGTAGCGCAGGCGGCCGAGGCACGCGGGGTCGCATTCGCGGCGGCCAAGGCGATTTCTGACGAGATGGACTTCGAGTTTCCGTCGATGGAACTGTTCGTCGATTCGGACGGGCGTTTCTTAGAAGCGCGATTCGCTGTGTTTGCGGCGGTGAGGCCGTGGATCTGGCCTTCAGTTTTTCGGTTGGCGCGAAGTAGCAGGCGGGCTTCGGCTTCGCTATGCGCTTTTCTGGGCGGGTTGAGCGAGCAGCAGAAATGACATTCTAAGTGCGATGCTTCCAGATTGTTCAGCGTTGAACGTTGCCCGCCGAAGCAAAGCGTCCACCCGCCTTGCCATGCCTGTCGGGAATGGCAAGCTCGAGTCGGGATGAGAATGTGTGAAACGGCTCTAAAACCAGCGATTCCAAATTGAAGTTTTTCGTTGCCACATCGGGTACATGTGGGAAAATGCGCGGCCCCGATCATCTATAATCAAGCAAGGCATTCTCCTCAAAAAAGATGGAATTTTTCCCCTTGCTGGCAGTGTACGTCGGCGGCGAAATCGCCGACATGATCTCCAACAGTGGTCCGGTGGCCAAGCTGGTGTTGCTTGCGCTGCTGGCTTTCAGCCTTGTGTCCTGGGCGATTATCCTGACTAAATGGAGCCTGCTCCGCCGTGCCCGCACGCAAAGCGGGCGCTTCGTACGCGCGTTCCGTAAGGCCCAGCGTCTGCAGGATGTTGCGGCCGTGGCGGACCAGTTCAAGCCGAGTCCGCTGGTGGGCGTTTTCGAAGGCGGATACGAAGAATTCCGCCGCCAGACCGCGGCCTCCGGCGCGTTGAGAAACATGGTCTCGGTACAACGTGGTATGCAGATCGGGGCATCGGAAGAGATAACAAGGCTGGAACGCAACGTTCCGTGGCTGGCGATCACCGCGGCGGTAACGCCGTTCGTGGGATTGTTCGGCACGGTGTGGGGCATCATCGATGCCTTTCACGGACTCGGAACTGCGGGAGCAGCTACATTGCGCGCCGTTGCACCTGGAATTTCGGAAGCTCTTATCACCACTGCCGCCGGACTGGCGGCCGCGATTCCCGCCGTTATTGCCTACAACCTGATTGGGGCATCGATCCGCGAATTTGCCTCGCGCAGCGATGACTTCGCGTTGGAAGTGCTCAACGCCGTCGAGAACAGCCAGGCGCAGCCGCGACCGCAAGTGCCTGCGGATGTGAGGCGCTAGTGGCGTTCTCGATTTCCAACGGGCGCACGCAGAGTTCACTGGCCGATATCAACATCACCCCGCTTGTGGACGTGGTTCTCGTCCTGCTGATTATTTTCATGGTGACGGCTCCCGTGTTGCAGTCGGGGATTGACGTCAGCGTCCCCAAAACGCGATACGTCAAGGAAATCACACAGGAGCGGCTGGTCATCACCATCAACAAGGATCAGCGGGTCTTTTTGGGGAACGACCCGGTCAATATCAACGAGATAGGAACGAAACTGCGGCAGAGAATTCGTGATCCGCGCAATCAGTCGATCTTTGTGCGAGCCGACGAGAATGTTCCGTTTGGCGCATTCGCGACCATCATGGACGCGGTCAAACAGGCCGGCTTTGCCAATGTCAGCATTGTGACTCAGCCTCTGGAATCGAATGGCAGCAAACGCTGAGATTTATTTTGAGCACGACCGCTGGGGACGCGCGCTGGCGTGGTCGGTAGCGCTGCACGTAGGAATCACCGGGTTTCTGCTGGGGTATGCCGCAATTTTTTCCGGAAGCAGCGGAAATACGTGGGGCGCCGGTGGTGGCGGAGAAGCCATTGGCGCGACGCTCGTAAGTGCAGTTCCTATTCCTGCAACTCCCTCGCAAACCCAGAACGTTCTCGCCAACGAGTCGAAGGGTATCACCCAGTCTCAGCCGAAGCCTGAGGAGAAACAGCCGGACGCGATCGAACTTCAGGGCAAGAACGCGAAGATCAAGCCGAAAAAGAAACAGGAGACTGTCACAAAAGAGAAGAACGAGGCTCCGCCGCCGCCGGAAACGAATCAGGTGGCGTTTGGCGAGGGAGGGCCAGTCAGCGGTCCTTATGGGACATTTGACGCGGGAGGCGCGAAGGGCGGATTCGGGATCACTGGTGGCGGCGGAGATTTCGGCAATCGTTACGCCTGGTATGTTCGCGTCATTCAGCAGAAGGTGGCGGAGAACTGGCTGAAGTACGAGGTCGATCCGTCGATCAAATCAGCGCAGCGCGTTTACATCACTTTTGATATTGCGCGGGACGGGCATCCGTCGAATGTGCAGGTCGAGCAGTCGAGCGGTGTGCCGTCGCTTGATATTTCTGCAGTCCGGGCGCTGCAGCGGATCAATACATTTGGACCGTTGCCTCAGGATTATTCGGGAAACAAGATTTCTGTTGAGTACTGGTTCGATTACCACAAGTAAGCAACTGGAAGGCTTTTTTAAATGTACCTCCGGCGCGTAACCAACGAGGTACCTGCGTGCGCGAGAGGCGAAAAAGGAGCGCAGAATGGGGATTTTCAGGGATGAATAGTTCTGGGGTTCAGCACAAAATGTTGCAAAGCAATTTTCATCGGAATACGATAGCTAGGTTACCTTCTTTCCCCCAACGGATGGACGAGGCGGCTAGATCAGTCTTACCGCGAAGGTCAATTAGTCGTTATGGCCTAGCGCAGGCGCTTGCCTGTGTCGTTTTTAGCTTTTTTCTTCCGGCATTTGTTTCCGCACAAGATTGGGTCAAGACGGGCACGAGCCTGGGCGTAGAAAAAGTGCGGCTTGCCGTTCCCGATTTCAAGGCTTCTACTGCCGATCCACAAAACGCGGTGCTGCTGAAGACCTTCAACGACACGCTTTGGAACGACCTTGACGTATCGGG